>OCZT010001537.1_pt1 | contig 23901 bp, 30 predicted proteins | sample 1539031 | NCBI WGS metagenome assembly OCZT01 (sample SAMEA3539308, study PRJEB22396) | soil metagenome | biome: tundra; feature: field; material: soil | place: USA | collected 2010-05 | depth 0.15 m | reverse complement strand
TCTAAAAACAGCAGTTGAACCGGGGCATACCCTGAGCGAATATGCCCGAAACGTTGTGGCTCAAGGCGAAATGGAACATCAGAGGGACCGGACTGTCTGATCCGCCACGGCGGAGAGTTTCCGGCTGTCGCGTAATGAGCCTTAGAGCCACAGTTTCAGGTCATCTTGAGTGATGGGATGCTCCTTCAACTGCAACATGCAGAATCATATTTTCTGGATTCCCCGGTCGAGTCGGGGAATGACATATTTTATGCCGGTTTGCGGAAGACGACCTGGATATCGCCGATCGCCCGCTCACGGAAACCGGCTTCACACATGGCCAGGTAATAAATCCATTTGCGCTGGAAGATTTCATCAAATCCCAGCGAGTTGATTTTGCCCAGGTTGCGCGTGAATGATTCGCGCCAGTCCTTAAGCGTCCGGGCGTAATTAGTGCCGATATCTTCCAGCTGTTCCATCAACAGGCTGGTATTTCTGGTAACGACCTGTGACAGCGCTGTTACAGAGGGCAGATGGCCGCCGGGGAAAATGTACTTTTGAATCCAGTCTGTGTTGCGCCGGTAATTCTCATAGTTCTGATCAGGGATGGTAATCACCTGGATGACCAGCCTTCCTGCCGGTTTGAGCAGCTTGTCGCAAGCCGTGAAGAACGTTCCCAGATATTTATGGCCGACCGCTTCGAGCATTTCGATGGATACAATCTTGTCAAACAGACCCGCCACATGCCGATAGTCTTTAAACAGAATGGTGATTTTATCTTGCAGGCCGGCCTGCAAGACACGCTCCTGCGCCAGCTGATACTGTTCTTCGGAGACGGTAATGCCGGTAATCCGGCAACCTGTCTGTTTAACCGCTTCCATAGCGAAACCGCCCCAACCGCAGCCGATTTCCAGAACGTGATCTGTCGATTCGATATGCGCCTTGTCGATGATACTTTGCAGTTTGCGGCGCTGCGCGTCTTCGCAGGTGTCGCTCTCGCCACGGTAAAGGCCGCAGGAATACAGCATGGTCGGATCCAGAAAGGTCTGGAAGAAATCGTTGCTCAGGTCATAGTGCTCGCCGATGTTCCTGCGCGATCCCATCGGCGTGTTGGCGCGAAGCGCGTGCACGAGGCGGTCTTTCTGACGCACCAGCCATGCCGTGGTCATGTTCCCGTTGGCCAGCGCCTGGCGATTTTTAATCAAAACGCTAAACAACGCCGGAATATCATCCGTATCCCAGAAACCCTTCATGTAAGCTTCGCCCAGACCCACGTCGCCGCCAAGAACCGCGTCTTTAAAAAAGCGATAGTCATGAATGGTCATTTGGGCCTGAAAGGATGAGTTCTTATCGCCGAAATACCGCGCGCTGCCGTCCGGCAGATAGAACGTGAGACCGCCCGTTTCGATTTTATTGAATAAGTTGATAACTAAATTCATGCAGGATCGATCAAAGATAGTCGGCGTTTGATTGCGGGCTATATTCTGAGGAGACTTGGAATCTTTTTTCATATAACACCCTTTCCGGAAGGTTCAACTTGTTGTTCAAAAGATTAACACAAAAGCAGAATTTATCGCAATGACGATTTTTGTGCAAATCGTCATGGTTATTCCGCTTTTTAACTTAGCACACCCGCGAATGGGAGGCGCTTTTAAATGACGAGGTCTCCGCCACTTGTATGCTTTTACAAGTTTACTTTTTCTTTAAGAGCAGAAACGTTGCCGAAACCCGGCAGATATTTTTTTCTTTATCATCCGTTACCAGACAATCACCGATAATCAGGCTTTGCCCCTTTTTAAAAACGGTGGCAGTTGCGGTAAGCTCTCCGCTGCTCACTCCCGCCAGAAAATTGCTCTTGAGTTCAACTGTGGTCAAACCTTCATCCGGCGATAGTTGAGACATCATCGCGTGAGCAATTGCCTCGTCAGCCAGCGCGACGATAAGCCCGCCCTGCATTGTTTTTGCACCCTGCAAATATTCCGGACGCACCGACATCCTAAACCGGGCATAGCCATCCTTGAAGTCAATCATGCTAATACCGAAGTAATCCAGAAAGGGATTTATGCCTTTTTGTCCATCTTGAATTTTTTTCAGATAGAGGTTGTAATTAATAATAGCCGGACTCCTTTATTGAGCAGTATCATGGGGCAATATTATAGGCAGCCGGATCAAGCGGTGATCCCGCTACAAAGACACGTGTGGCCAATTCCCGATCCAGCATCAAAATACCCTCTTTGGAGGTTTCTACCATTGCCAGCTCTCGCACTACTTTTTCCGTATTTTTTTCTTCCTCAATTTGCTCGTTCAAGAACCAGGAAAGCAGAGGCTCTGATGTATAATCATTTTCCTCACGGGATATTTTTGTCAGGTTATTGATTTTTCCGGTAATAAACTTTTCATGCTCATAGGCATCCTGCCAGGGTTCAAGAGGTTTCTTCCATGTTGTTTTAATCTGCTTTAAATCCAAAAGCGTTACCAGGCCGCCTCTGTCGAGGATGTGATCATAAAATTTCATGGCGTGGATCATTTCTTCATGCGCCTGACAACGCATCCAGTGTGCCATGCCGTCAAGGTTCTGCGCGTGGAAATAAGCGGTCATCGATAAATAGATGTAGAACGATTCCATTTCATGTTTTATCTGTTCATTCATCGCGTTTCTGATTTTTTCTCCGATCATTTTATCAACCTTCCTTTCTGATTAGTTAAATGATTATTATTTTGATATTTAAACAATTGATTTAGTAATGCTATAACAATCAACAAATACTTATTTAGTTTATAATCTAATTTTTAAAATATGCCAATAGTTTTTACAAAGGGGGCAGTTCTGCACTACACGCAGTTTTTCAAAGAACCTTACTAATTTTATTACCCTTCCTCTGAAATATCCGCCAAATTTAACCCAAACCCAAAACAAACTGCGAAAGTTGGGCTAAAGGCAGCAAGATTATATCACCCACTGACTAAGTTGAAGTATCCTTTATTCCATGGTAAGAACTACAGAAAATAATGTTCAACTGAATGAGAAGCAAATGTATAAATATTCTAAATTAGTGTTTTGCATCATCACTCTTGTCGCACTTTTTTCTGTGGCCGGTTGCACCAGTTCTTTCTTCAAAAATTGGGGGAGAATTGAACCCGATGCTAATGTGACCGACTCTTTTAACAAATTTCAAATAAATGCCAATTTCAACTATTACATTACCGGCTCCGATGTTTATCCGACCTCAATTATGGGATTGAATAAAGCCTATACACTGGAAACCGATCTCTGGAAGCAAATTGACATGATGCCGGAATTATTTAGTGAACTTGTAACAAATATGCGTACACAATCAATACAGTGCTGCTACCAAACCATGCATGGATTTTATATATTTGATGATAAAGATAATAAAATCGGTGTCTGGTATTCTCTAATTAGCGGCAGCATATTTATACAGATGAAAGAAGACAGTAAAGTTATAATATTTCCGCCAAGAGATGATGATTCATATAGGGCATATGAAGGGAAATCAGGAAGATCGGGAGGTTTTATTGGTAGTGGAAGGTAATCTATGAACCTACAAATATTTATAATCAATCACTTTATATTATACAACGTGAACTTACTAACCTTCATTTTTTCTTGACAGGCGCTTGTTTTGTTGCTAAAGACACGCCGTTTTAGGTCAATGGCGTAGGCAGAATTTATCGCTATTATTCATTTACTTGCTGCTGCGTCTTCCAAAAGGAAATTTAAATAAAGGGGGTCGTTCAAATGCTTTGTCAAACTGTTAAAGTGGGATTGGAATGCGCTTTCATGAGCAAAAAAAGCTGCGGTTTTTTTGGTAGTAGCTGCCATACAATAATCGACAAATGTGAAGAGTGTAATAAGATAATTGATTACGAAGCCGGCAAATACTGTAAGGTCTATCCTGATCCAAAAAGCAAGTGGCTCAACGGTAAGTGTCCAACCGCATCGCACACTAAGATTGAAGTAGCCGAATCAACACAGAAAATCAATCCGCTCAAAGCTTCCAAGAGAGCAAACAAAAAGGGATAAAATCCTATCATACCACATTTCGCCTTCAAAGGATAACGAGGCGGCAAGGAGGAGGCGACGAAGCGTATTGTACATACGTTGAGGAAGCCGACAGACGCTGCCAACAAAGTTAGCCAAAGAAAGCGAATTGGTATCAGATTATTGCCGTAATTATGGCAATAATCTTTATTAATTTATCAAACATATATAAAAAAAGCCGGCAAGTGGATTTGCCGGCTTTTTTTAACTTATTATTTTTCTAATTTGTTGTAGTTCTCTTTTAATCAAAATTAGTTTTTCTTCTTCCTCATCTCCCTTTTTAGGTTCGTCATTACTGCGCATCTTAAAGAGTTGCTTTTTCGCGCCATCAATAGTGAACCGTTGAAAATAAAGCAAATTCCTGATGTTTAATAATTCCTGCACATCCTTTTTACGGTACAAACGTTGCGCAGTCTTTGTTCTTACCGGCTTTACAGTTCTAAATTCAGTCTCCCAGTACCTGATGACATACGGCTCAACGTCAAGGATTTTACTAACTTCTCCAATACGGAAATATACCTTTTCGGGAATTATTGTGTCCATACAATTCCTGAATCCTTGCGGCTAAATTCCCCGGCACAACACAGTTAAAATCAAATTAACTACTTCCTAGCTTTAAAATAAAACCAGATTTGATTTTATCTCAAACTGTTTTAATATCTGTGTATGCGTAGAAAAGCTTTTATCCGTTCAGTGCCTTTCGCAAAACCTGAGACGATTTGAATGTCAATACTCTCCGCGCTGTAATGGAGATTTCTTGTCCAGTTTGCGGATTACGGCCGCGGCGGGCTCGTTTTTCTTTCACCGTAAAGTTACCGAATCCGGAAACCTTAACTTTTTCTCCCTGCGCGAGGCTGTCCTTGATAATGTCAAATACTGACTCAACAATATCCGCGGAATCTTTTTTGGAAAAACCAAGCTTTTCATAAACATTTTGAATAATATCAATCTTCGTCATTTCTTTTCCTCCGTTTTAACTTTATCTAACTAACTATTCGCCTCTTATTTTTGCACCCGTCAATCCAACGGCATTCTGCACACTTTTATCGTGGATACTGTTGACTTCCACATCAGTTAAGGTTCTATCCGGCGCACGATAGGAAAAACGCAGCCCCAGACTTTTCATGCCTTCCGAAATTCCTTTTCCAGCATATATATCAAAAATTACCACATTTTCAAGCAATTCTTCGTTCTGACGCAAAACAATATCAATCATGTAATTGGTTTCCATTTCAGCAGGAATCAGAAAAGCAACATCGCGTGTTACAGCAGGAAATTTTGATATTTCTTTATAATGAATAAAATTATTGACTTGATTTGCTAAAATATCTAAATTTATTTCAAAGACATAGGCACAATTTCTTAAATCCATTCTTCCCAGAGTATTCGGATGCACTTGACCCATATAACCAGCTAATAATTCACCAATATATATTCCGCAAGATTTACCCGGATGTAAAAATGGCTCTGAAATTGATGAACGATAGTGACAATTGGTTAATTTAAAATCGTAAAAGATGTTTTCGAGGCAACCTTTCAGATCATAAAAATCGGCGTTTACCTTGTTACCCCACAGATTATCTGTCATTACTCCCGTCAATAGGCAGGCGAGCATATTTTTTTCTTCAGGAAGTTCTTCTCTTTCACGATCAATAAAAACACGTCCCATTTCAAAAATCTTTAAATCGAGAGAACCGTTATTGTTGTTTTTCTTCATGGTATCGAGCAATCCAAAAACCATTGTTGTCCGCATAACGGATTGATCTTCTACCAGTGGATTTTTAATCCGTACTAAACGCCGCCTTTCATCATTTTCCGGTAAACAAAGATAATCGACGAATTCCGGGGTTACAAAACTATAATTGACAACTTCTGAATAACCTGTACCAATAAGTATATGTCTAATTTTCTCTTCTAAATCCATCCGGGGATTAGAAGCCGTTTCTACAACCGCAACATTAGGTAGTGTCACCGGAACGCGATCATATCCGTAGATTCTGATCACTTCTTCAATCAAATCGATTTCTCTTTTTATGTCTACACGAAAGGTCGGCGGTGTCACGAGATAATTGTCCTTACCGGCATTTCCTATAGTCATACCAATACTCTGCAATATTTTAATAACCTCTTTCGCGTCAATTGCAGTACCTGTTAATTGACTAATCCTGCTTAGGCGCAAAGGAATATCTTTAACAGCCGGAACTTTTTGTGGATATTTATCGATACAATTTTTATAAATATTACCACCGCTAAGATCAGCAATTAGCTGTGCCGCACGATTTAGTGCTCTTATTACTCCTTCCGGATCTATTCCTCTTTCAAAGCGGAAAGACGCATCAGTAGGCATTGCCAGTTTGCGTGCCGAACGACGAATGGAAACCGGATTGAAATAAGCACTCTCCAGCAAAACAACCTGCGTGTCATCCTTAACCTCGGAATTAAGACCACCCATAATTCCACCGATAGCCACAGGCTTTACCCCGTCACAAATCAATAAAGTATCTGCCGGCAGCTTGCGGGTTTTACCATCCAGGGAAGTAAATTCTTCATCATCCCGGGATTTTCGGACGATAACTTTCCCCTGCTCCAGAAAACGAAAATCAAATGCGTGAAGAGGCTGACCCATCTCGAGCATAACAAAATTGGTCACATCAACAACATTATTTATAGAACGTAATCCCGCTGACTCTAATCTCGTTTTCATCCAAGCTGGTGAAGAACCAACATTGACGTTTCTAATGAGTCGCGCTGTGTAACGCGGGCAGAGGTCAGCATCAATAATTGTAACTGATGTATGTGAACCAATCTCTTCAATAGATTCTTTAATCCGGCCACCAACAGGAATCTTTATTTTTTCGCCGGTAATTGCGGCTACTTCCCGCGCGATTCCAATCATGCTCAAACAATCAGCACGATTGGGAGTAATACTTACATCTAAAACCGTATCGCTTAAATCAAGAGCAATTTCTAATGGTACGCCCAAAATCAAATTTTCAGGCAGTTGCCAAATACCGGAGGAATTATCACCCGTCTCAAGCTCAGCCTCTGAGCAGAGCATCCCGTCTGATTTCTCTCCTCGTAAAACTGATGATTTTATTGTATATCCACCGGGGATCGTTGCTCCGACTTTAGCCAATGGAACAATATCACCTGCTTTTATATTTTTGGCACCACAAACAACTCTATACGTTTGGGAGCCATCAGTCACATCACACAGGGATAGTTTGTCGGCAGCAGGGTGAGGTTTGACGGAAATAATTTTAGCGGCCACAACTCCGCTAAATGGGGGACGAATAGTTTTTATTTCATCGACTTCCAAACCGGCCATAGTCAACTTTCCGGCCAGTTCTTCCGCAGTTACATTAATATCCACATAATCTTTGAGCCATTTAAGACTAACCAGCATAAAAAAAGGCTCTCCTAAAATTGTTTAAGGAATCGAATGTCGTTTTCAAAAAAAAGTCGAATATCAGATACGCCGTACTTCAACATGGCTATGCGTTCCAAACCGAGACCAAAAGCGAAACCTGTATATTCTTCGGAGTCATAACCTACATTCTGGAATACGGCCGGATCAACCATTCCTGAACCTAATATTTCCAGCCAACCGCTCTGCCCGCAGACACGGCAACCGCTTCCTCCGCAGATGACACAGCGGATGTCAACTTCTGCCGAAGGTTCCGTAAAGGGGAAAAAACTGGGGCGAAAACGCAATGTCGTATCAGTGCCAAAAATATTTTTTAAAAAAGCAGTTAAAATTCCCTTCAAATCAGCAAAACTGACACCTTTGTCCACAAGCAGTCCTTCGATTTGATGGAACATCGGAGTATGCGAAACATCGGAATCACGGCGGTAAACTCTTCCCGGCGATAAAATCCGTACCGGTGGCTGTATCTTTTCCATTATCCGCACTTGAACCGGTGATGTATGCGTACGCAAAACAATATTTTCTTCAATGTAAAAAGTGTCCTGCATATCCCTTGCGGGGTGATCTTTCGGTATATTGAGTGCTTCAAAGTTATAATAATCCAATTCTACTTCCGGTCCTTCGACAATAGAAAAACCAAAAGAAGCAAAAATGGCACAAATTTCCCTGCGGATTTGAATTACAGGATGGATTATACCGAATTTGACGCTTCTCCCCGGTAAAGTAACATCAATTTTTTCCTTCAATAAACCGTCTGATTTTTTCCGGAGTGATCGCTGAAAAAGCACTTCATCGATCTTTGCGCTCAGTGTATCTTTTACTTCATTGCAGCGTTTTCCGAACAAAGGTTTTTCGGCATCGGGCACTTGTGCGATGTTCCTCAAAAGACCGGTTAAAAGCCCCTTACGGCCGAGATATTTGGTTCTAACAGCTTGGACTTGATCTTCGTTTGTTGCCTTCTCTAATTCGGCAAGAGCGTTTATCTCTAGCTGTTGAAGATCACCTATCATGCTTACTACTCGCCTTTAGCCATTGAAACAACCTGAGCGAAACCTTGAGGATCATTCACTGCAAGCTCTGCCAGTATTTTGCGATCTAATTCGATACCCGCTTTATTCATACCGTCAACTAACCGGCTGTAAGATATATTATTGAGACGTGCGGCGGCATTGATACGCGCAATCCATAACTGGCGAAATTCTCTTTTTCTCACGCGACGATCACGGTAAGCATACTTCATCGCTTTATTTACGGCTTCAGTAGCTGTTCTGATCAAACGGCTGCGGGCGCCGAAAAATCCTTTCGCCAGTTTTAATATCTTTCTTCTTCTCTTGCGGGCTGTCACGCCCCTTTTTACCCTAGACATATTTCTCTCCTAATTGATAACTAATATAATAATCTCTATTGCCTACAGATAAGGAATAAGCCTCTTGATTTCTTTGTAATTTGCCGAATCAACCAGTGCTGATTTTCTTAATGCTCTTTTTCTCTTTGTAGTTTTTTTTGTGAGGATGTGACTGGCAAAGGCTTTACTACGTTTAATCTTTCCTTTGGCAGTAAGCGAAAAGCGCTTTGCCGCTCCCCTATGTGTTTTTAGCTTTGGCATATGATCACCTCTTTATCATTATTATTTTTTTATCACTTTTTTGGTGAAACTATCATCACCATGTTGCGTCCTTCGAGACGCGGCTCCTGATCAATAATGCATTCATTGATCAGTTCGCTTTTTATCTCATCCATCATCCTACGGCCTATCTCGGTAAAAGCAATTTCCCGCCCTCTGAACATCATGGATATTTTTACTTTATTGTGTTTCTCCAAAAAACTTTTAATGTGCTTAATCTTAACCTGAACATCATGTTCTTCCGTTTTCGGTCTTAATCTGATTTCCTTTATATGAATCACTGTTTGGCTCTTTTTGGCATCATGCAATTTTTTGCTATGGCGGTAACGATATTTGCCGTAATCCATTATCTTACAGACAGGCGGCTCGGTACTGGATGACACTTCCACCAGATCCAAACCGGCTCTTTCCGCATTGGCTATCGCTTCCTCCAATGTAATGACACCTAACTGTTTGCCTTCTTCGGCAATCACTCTGACAGTGGCCGACTTTATTTCTCTATTGATTCTTAAATCCTTAACTATATGTCACCTCCTGAAACCAATAAGTTTTAAAGATTGCAACTTATTGCTTTTTCTCACATATTTCCTGCACAAAAGCAATAAATTCGTCAACAGGTAACGAACCCAAATTCTGGCCTTCACGCGTCCGTGGAGCAACGGACTGCGCTTCCACTTCTTTATCTCCGATGACCAGCATGTATGGGATTTTCTGCATTTGCGCCTGACGAATTTTATAACCTAATTTCTCATTTTCAAAAAACTTCTCGCACCGTATACCAGATGCGATCAATTTATTATAAACTGTTTCGGCATAAGGTATATGCTTATCTGTAACTGTCAATAAAATGCTCTGTGTAGGCGAAAGCCAAACGGGAAAAGCTCCGGCATAATGTTCGATAAGAATACCCATAAAACGTTCGACAGCACCAAGTATCACCCGATGCAGCATAACCGGCCGGTGTTTTTTTCCATCGGCACCGATATAACTCAAATCAAATCTTTCCGGTAGTGTAAAATCGCACTGGATCGTCGCACACTGCCATTTTCTTTTCAAGGCATCTTTTAGTTTAAAATCAATTTTCGGTCCGTAAAAAGCGCCATCACCGGCGTTGACTTCATAGTTTATTTTGTTATCCTTAAGAGCACCCTCTAAGGCTGTAGTAGCCAGCTCCCAATCATCATCAGAACCGATAGAATTTTGCGGTCTGGTGCTTAACTCCACTTCATATTCAAATCCGAAAATTCCCATAGCATAGTTGACAAAATCTGCAATAGCGCGAATTTCGGAATTTAACTGCTCTGGTGCACAAAGTATATGAGCATCATCCTGCGTGAATTGCCTTACCCTCATCAAACCATGCAAAACGCCTGTTTTTTCGTGGCGATGGACTGTTCCCAACTCAAAGTAGCGCAATGGCAAATCGCGGTAACTTCTAATTTTCGATTTATAGATCAACATATGTGAAAGACAATTCATGGGCTTGATGCCATAAACTTGTTCATCCACCTCAGTAAAATACATATTATCGCGATAGTGATCAAAATGACCAGATTTCTTCCACAGATCAACCTTGAGAATCTGGGGACCCATAACCATATCATAACCGCGCTTCAGATGTTCTTTTCTTTCCCAATCCTCAATCAGGTAACGCAACATCATGCCCTTGGGATGAAAGATAACCAAACCCGGCCCGGCCTCTTCGTTTATCTGGAAAAGATCAAGCTCCTTACCCAAACGGCGATGGTCCCTTTTTTTGGCTTCTTCCAGCAAATTCAAATAATCATTGAGGGCTTTTTCATCCGCGAATCCCGTACCGTAAATGCGCTGCAACATCTTATTTCTTTCATTGCCTCTCCAGTAAGCACCGGCGACACTCAGAAGCTTAAAAGCTTTGATCATACCCGTAGAAGGAATATGCGGACCACGACATAAATCGATATAATCATTCTGCCTATAAATACTGACGTCAGTAACATCAGTTGGAAGATCATTAATCAATTCAACTTTATAATTTTCGCCTCTTTCTTCAAACAGCTTCACTGCCGCCGCACGAGAAACTTCCTCACGGATAAAAGGATAATCAGAGGCGATAATTTCCTTCATTCTTTTCTCTATTTTGGCAAAATCTTCTGTGGCAAAAGGTTCTTTATATTCAAAATCGTAGTAAAAACCATCGTCAATAGATGGTCCGATACTTACTTTAGCTCCTTTAAAAACATCCTGAACAGCCTGAGCCATGACATGGGATATACTATGACGCAAAACAGCTAAGCCATCTTTGGAAGAAATGTTAATCAATCCAACTTTTGAATCTTCCTTCAGGGCGTGGCTCAAATCTACGGAGACACCATTGATTTTTGCCGCCACGGCATTAATCAATGCCGTCTTGTTCCATGTACTGACAGCTTCCGCTATGGTAATGCCTGCCTTAAATACTTTTTCCTCATTGTCGGGAAAATTGATTTTAATATTCATAATTTTATTAATTAAGATGCCTTGGCCATTGTCGAAAAAATCATTTTAAAAGGGCATCATCATTTCGCTGATGCCCTTTGAGTTAGTGGCATTTGTGGCATTCACTCTTTTTATCAAAAATGGTAGGCAAGCAGGGATTTGAACCCTGGACATCCACCGCGTCAGGATGGCGCTCTCCCCCTGAGCTACTTGCCTACAAAGGAATTCAGTTTGAGAATTTTGTAAAAATAGCAGCAAAACTCCACAGTGTCAAGTAAATATCTTATTTATTAACCTCTTTTGGGTTGGTTCTATTGATGATTTTGATCCCTCTGATTATGTAAACTAATCCGGAAGCAACAGTAAATAACGCCGTTAACCAGAAAAGAGTTAAAATCCAATTGTAGTTTAAATCATGGGTAACAGCCTTATAAAGAAGTGCAAAGAAAACAGTGCCAATTTGCAAAGCAGTAGTAACTTTGCTGATAAAAGCCGGCTTAATTTCGAAAGTAACCGACATCAACGAAAGGATTGCTATGCCTAGAAGTATTATAAAGTCTCTGCTCATTACAATTACTGTCAGCCAACTCGGAATAATCCCTAAAATTGCCAAAGTCACAAAACTGGTAGCTAAAAGTAACTTGTCGGCAATAGGATCCAAATAAGAACCAAGTTTAGTTTGAGCGTTCAACAAGCGTGCCATTGTACCATCAAGGATGTCAGTTAAACCAGCAATAACGAAGATAATCAAAGCCTTATAATATTCGTCTTGAATCAGGAAAATAACAAATACCGGAACAAGAATAATCCGAAGCAAAGATAAGAAATTGGGTATGTTCATTTATAGTTTTATATATAATTCTTTCTATTTTTTATTATCTCTCGCCTTGTTCCAATCTACCCAGGCGTCGCGATCTTCGTCTTCAGTAAAATCTTTTGGTTCTTCTGCTTTTCCATCCGATTTAATACGAATCTGTTGCATGGACTTAACTATATATACCCATTCTTCCATAGAAACCGGCTTTGGTCCTGCAATAACTTTCGGCCCGGAAATAGGCTGCGGTGCTCCGGAAACTTTTGGAGATAGTTGCCGGGGAGACTTAACGCCGGCTACGCTCACTTCACCTTCGTAAACCTTAACTAATGCAGATTTATCAGCTTCAACATCCATCCGGTAAATTGTACCCCGAACCCCGGCAACCGCATTTTCACACGAGACTTCAAATCTACCCTTACCACCCAAAACCTTACGCACATTTGACCAGACTTTGCCCATGGTAACAGAAATTTTTACATCATGCCCTCCGGTATCGTCTACATCTGCTTGCAGAAGTTTAAATCTTGTATTTTCGGTAAAACGAATGATGCTATTATCGGGAAGGACAAGCTCCAAGCGACTTTTTTCGCCGGTGGAAACTTCGCAACCTGATTTAAGGACATCTTCGATTTTCAGATATCTGGCTTTTTTTTGACCAGGGCAAAATGCCTGTGCCGTACCTTCCAGAGCTGTAACTTTTGCTTCACCTTTATGCATTTTTACGGTAACCGGCGGCTTGGCATAAGCATAAGCAGCGAACATACACAAAATAAATGAAATTAAAGCGATTTGTATATTTCGCTTCATAGTTTCCTCCATCATATGCTTTTAATGGCGTCCCTCTAACGTGTACAATAATTCTAACTATCAGCCCTGCAATTTCGGTCCATCCGGCAGAGTTTCCATTACTTTATTGACAACTTTCTCCATCACTTCTTCAAAAGCCGCACGTGATTTAATTTCCAGGCGATTGCTGGTTATGTCAAAATTTCTACTGGTCGATTTATACTCGGCACTCCAGTAAACTTCACCAGTTTGCGTGCCTCGTAATACGCAACGGACGGCGATGCTCACAGACGCATAAAACCAGCCAACCGATCTTTTACTTTCTATCAACGTACAATACATGACTGCATCAGCCCCCACCAATTCTTTCAATACCTGCGGGGCAACAATACCAGTACCACCCTTGCTTTCTTTACTATACAAAGGCTCCAATTTCTTGTCAATAACTTCGGGAGAAACTTTTGTGTAACCCTTAAAATATAGTTCGTCGAGAACTTTGTTGCGCAGTATCACAGAAGCTTTGCTATCGGCAGTTTTGTTATCAACTGCCGGCACTGCAATAACCTTGGCCGCACGCTGATCACTATCATTTTTCATCTTGTATGGCGACTGGGAAGAACACCCGGCAATAATTAATGTAAAAATTACCGGTAAATATAACGAAAATTTACAAATTTTCATTCTTCCTCCTTTTTTTGCAGACAGGTCATCTCTATTTGATTTTTGCCTGTTTTCCCATAATCAAGAGCATACCTACCCGTTTGGGTCAATTCATCAGCCAAAGACTGTGCATCTCCAATTATTTCTATTTCAAAATGAGCTTGCTGCCATTCAAAACAGCAGGGATAAATATTTTTTACAATTTTCGTCCGACTTTTAAGAAATTCTTTCAAACGCAAAAAATCCGAATACTTTTTTAATCCCTTAACATCTAACAAAACTATCGGAGAGGTCTTTTCGGTTTGTACTACCTGCAGAAATCCCATTTTGTTCAAATCATTTTTCAAGCTGACCAAATCTACAACGACATGGACGTTTACCTCATAAGAAGCCGGTTTCTTCATTTCTGCGACAATTTTATAATTATTAACATATTTATCCGGCTCGTCAATAATTATACTTTTTACCGGTTGAAACCTGTCATCGCTAACAGGAATAGCCATCAACTTAGCTGTTGCTTCCAGTATCGCTTTTTCTATAGCATCTTGAATTGCTTCTTCCCGGGCACGAGCAACATCATTTTGGCTTATATCTGCGCTTCCCTCAACATCAAGACTCAAAATAGCGGAATCGTCCTGCGCATAAACGCAAACCGATAAAAATAGCGTCAAAACAAAAAATGATATAAACAGAAATCTTCTCATCGGCTAACTATTATTTGCTGATCCTTTGTCACTCATTTTTTTTATTTTTTCAATTTCTTCTCTAATGACTCTTTCGGCAATTTCCGGCATTATCTCCCGCGCAATTCTTTCAGCTATTTCTGTCGCTTGCTTTATTATTTCTTCATTTAATTTATTTGACGAATTAGCATCTTCAACTACATCCGTGAGATCGTGTATACTATTATCCCTCGTTACGCGTTCATAACCTCTTCTATCAACTACAATAACTTCCTGATTATTTCTAGAGTCGGATAATTTGCGGCCTGATCCATTGTTATCTTCATATACTTCCGTTAGATCATAAATCTTTTTATCTTCCGCTGAACCGGAATAGCCGCCCATTTTTCTCCTCCACAAAACGCCCAGCATGTAATAAAACAAGCCGCATTTTATTAATTTTATTTTAGGGAACTACCACAGTGATCAAAACAGTTCAAGCAATATATACGGCTGGTTCTAAGGTCAAACATTAGCTTTTTGTAAGCGGAGCTTAACGGCTAGATCATAAACTTTTTTCTTCTGTAAACCTGTTTTTTTAATTACTTGGGCAACAGCATCGCGCAAGGATACGTTTTTATCCTCCCAAAGCAGTAGAAGTTTTTTCTCAATATCTTCGTCTGCATAGAATATGGGAGTTTTTTTAACACTCCTCAAAATAACCGTAAATTCTCCCCTCGTTTTATTTTCACTGTCAGATTTGATAAAATCAATAACTTCCCCGCGTTTAATTTCCTCAAATATTTTCGTCAGTTCTCTTGCCACTACTATTTCCCTGTTACCCAGTATTTCATAAATATCTTTAAGCGTTGATAAAAACCTTGTGGGCGATTCATAAAAAATAATTGTTCTTTCCTCATCTTTTAGTGATTCCAGAAATAGCCGCCTTTTGTTTTCCCGCGTGGGCAAAAATCCGCAAAATGAAAAATTATCCGCGGGAAAACCAGCGGCACTCAAAGCGGTGATCAATGCCGAAGGCCCGGGAATGGGGATGATTCGAATATTTGCAGCTTGAGCAAATTTAACCAGTTGATAACCGGGATCAGACACGCAAGGGGTTCCGGCATCGGATACATAGGCAACATTCATTCCTCCCTTAATTTTGGCGATGATGAGCGCGCTTTTTTCTCTTTCATTGTGTTCATGAAGGCTAATTAGCGACGCTGTTATTTTATAAGCATTAAGTAATTTTCTGGTGTGGCGCGTATCTTCAGCAGCAATAAGATCGACTTCTTTTAATATCCTTATTGCCCGCAATGTAATATCTTCCAGATTTCCAATGGGCGTAGCTACAATATAGAGCAATCCCCGATCACCAGTGTTTTTGTCCATATGACCTTCACAAAATATTTTTTTATTGTTGACATATGCAGCCTGTTTCAGGTTAAATAGCAAAACCTTGAGGAAATTACCACCATGAATGATAAATTTATATTATGATGAAACGTATATTAATTACCGGCGGCGCCGGATTTTTAGGCTCTCATCTCTGTGAGCGTCTGCTTTCCGAAGGCAATGACATTGTTTGTCTGGATAATTTTTATACCGGCAATAAGGACAACGTTTCTCATCTTTTGAGAAATCCCCATTTTGAACTTATCCGTCATGACATCATTAATCCGGTTTATCTGGAAGTTGACGAAATATACAACCTGGCTTGTCCGGCATCACCGGTGCATTACCAACTCGATCCGATTAAAACCATTAAAGCTAATGTCATTGGAGTGATAAATGTCCTGGGTATTGCCAAAAGGGCAAAGGCAAAAATACTGCAGGCTTCGACATCAGAAGTATACGGCGATCCTGACGTTCATCCGCAGAATGAATCCTACTGGGGGAGGGTCAATCCAATTGGAATTCGCAGTTGTTACGACGAGGGGAAAAGAGCTGCGGAATGTTTGATGATGGACTATAGGAGACAAAATGGCGTTAATTCCAAAATAGCCCGTATTTTCAATACCTACGGACCTCGTATGGCAATTAATGACGGACGTGTGGTGAGCAATTTTATTATTCAAGCGCTGCAGAACAAGAATATTACCGTTTACGGGGATGGCTCACACACCAGATCTTTCTGTTATGTCGATGATATGGTTCACGGACTGATCAGCATAATGAATGCTACCGATGAGTTTTATGGTCCGGTCAACCTGGGCAATCCCTGCGAATTTACTATTTTTCAATTGGCGCAAATGGTAATAAAATTAACCAAAAGTAATTCCAAGATCGAATTCCATCCATTACCGGCGGACGATCCCACCCAGCGCAAGCCGGATATAACACTTGCGCAGAAAAAACTGGGATGGGAACCAAAAGTAATTTTAGAGGAAGGTTTAATTCATACAATTGAATATTTTCGTGATGTTCTAAAGAAAACATAATTAGCGGAGGCAGCATAATAAAATGAAATTTAAGAAGAATATACTCTGCATAGGAGCTGGTTACGTAGGCGGTCCATCTATGGCCATGATTGCCTATAAATGCCCTGATTGCCGGGTAACAGTAGTGGACATCAACCCAGCACGCATTGACGCCTGGAATTCCGCAGAGCTCCCCGTTTATGAACCGGGGCTCGATGAAATAATTAAAAAAACCCGTGGTAAAAATTTATTCTTCGCCAAAGATATAGAAAACAAGATTAAAGAAAATGATATTATTTTTGTCAGCGTCAATACACCAACGAAAACTTTCGGAACCGGCGCCGGTATGGCCGCCGATTTACAGTTCTTGGAAAAAACAGCCCGGCAAATTCTGGAACATTCCCAATCGCCAAAAATCGTAATCGAAAAAAGTACTCTGCCCGTAAAAACTGCCTTGGCTATGGAAAGAATACTGGCTTCGGCAAAAGGTAAAATTACTTTTGAGGTTCTTTCTAATCCGGAGTTTATGGCGGAAGGGACTGCTATGGCCGACCTGGAAAAACCCGATCGCGTGCTCATCGGTTCACGCCAAACAGAGAGCGGACTGAAAGCCCGCGCGGAACTTGTCGATATTTATGCCCGTTGGGTTCCTGCCGAAAAAATAATCATATCCAATATCTGGAGTTCTGAACTATCCAAACTTGTCGCCAACGCTTTTTTGGCGCAGCGGGTATCATCCATTAACTCTATTTCCGCTTTATGTGAAAAAACTGATGCCGATATTTCCGAAGTGGCCAGGGCAGTAGGAATGGATAGCCGGGTAGGCAGCAAATTTCTTAAAGCGGGTATCGGCTTTGGCGGCTCCTGCTTCAAGAAAGATATTCTTAATCTCGTTTATCTTTGCAGCTACTATGGCTTGCAGGAAGTAGCCGATTATTGGGAAAGCGTAGTTAAAATTAATGAATATCAGCAAGATCGCTTTATAGCAAGCATTCTCGGCAGCATGTTTAATACACTGGCAGGTAAAAAAATCTGTATCTTAGGATTTTCCTTCAAAGCCGACACCGGTGACACCAGGGAAAGTCCGGCAATTTATATCGCACGTAAACTGCTCGCGGAACATGCCCAAGTAGTTATCTCTGATCCCAAAGCACTGAAAAATGCGGCAATCGATCTGGCTTCGGATAAAGGTAAGATCACTTATATTGAAGATCCATACAGCGCGGCCTCCGGCTGCCATGCCCTGGCAATTCTCACCGATTGGGAATTATACAGAAAACTGGACTTTCAGAAAATATACAAGTCAATGGTCCAACCGGCTTTTATTTTCGATGGCCGCAATATTATCGACCACAAAAAATGTTTTGATATTGGGTTTAATGTATATCCAATCGGCAAACCGGCACTAAGCCGTTTTGAAGATCAATCATCAGTTTAAGATGCAATAAAATCGAAGGCGTTTTTGATTAGTTTAACTTCATTATTTTCGGGTATAAGAGTTACGGCCACTACATCAAAGCGCGCATTGGTATCGGCAATTTTTCTTTTTTGCAGATACCATAAAGCAAGCTGAGACATCTTTTTTTGTTTTCTTATTCCAACCGCTTGTTCAGGATACCCTAACTCTATGGATTTCCTTGTCTTTACTTCAACGAAAACAAGATCATTTTTTTCCTTAGCTACTATGTCTATTTCCCCAATGGGGCAACGAAAATTTATCTCAATTATACGGTAACCATTTTTTTTCAGAAAAGCAGCCGCAATCTTTTCACCTTCTTTTCCGGTTATAATTTTTTTAGTATCTTTCATTTTCTCAAATTAAGTTAAGTCCAATGTTGTTTGGTTTATATCCAGATTCTTAAGATGAAATGATCTGCGGTGTATTTTACACATGCCGAACTGTTTTATGGCGTTGCGGTGTTCCTCTGTGCCATATCCCTTGTTGCGCATAAAATTATATTGTGGAAACTGCCGGTGGTAGATTTCCATAATTCGGTCCCGCGATACCTTGGCAATAATTGATGCCGCGGCAATGGAAATACTGAGAGCGTCACCTTTCACTATTGGTTTTTGTGGAGTAGGAAGAGGCACCCGGTATAAACCGTCCACTAAAAGATAATCAGGTGAGGTATCAAGTTCCTGCACCGCTTCGGACATGGCCTGAAGTGAAGCCCTGAGGATATTAATTTGATCAATCACATCTGATTCCGCAACTCCAACGCCGACAGCAATCGCTTCATTTTTGATTATATCGTAGAGATACGCCCTTTTAGTTGCCGAGAGTTGTTTAGAATCGTTAATTTCTTTATTTCTATATTCAGGCGGGAAAATTACTGCCGCAGCAACTACAGGTCCGGCCAGCGGGCCTCTGCCTGCCTCATCAACGCCAGCGACGTACCGGTAACCTTCCAGATAAGCAAGCTTTTCGTAAGTATCCATTGAAGAAAGATGAAGGAAAAACTCCTTCCCTTTTCTGCAAGGCAGCTATATCAAGTTGCCAAGGTCTACTTTGCTCAATTGAATTGTCGCATCCATTATAACGTAAAGCCAATGCAATTGACTATCGGATGTTTGTTGCTTCCTTAATTCTTGCCTTTTTGCCCCTCAGGCTTCTCAAATAATAAAGACGGGAACGGCGTACCAGCCCTCTACTGATCACTTCAATCCGGTCAATAACTGGAGAATGCAAAGGGAAAGTTCTTTCTACTCCAATACCATAAGAAACTTTTCTTACTGTAAAATTTGACCGGCTATTACCACGGCGCTTGCGGATGACAACTCCTTCAAATGCCTGAATTCTCTGCTTCTGACCTTCAATAATGCGCACATGCACTTTTACCGTATCACCCGCTTTGAAGCCGGGAATATCACTTCTCATCTGCTCTTTTTCAATCATTTCAATAACATTCATCTTATATTTCCTCCTGCAATGCCCGCAATATTTATATTATAATTTAAATTTTTACAACCCTGTCCAGAATAATAGCCACCGCTGATCGCACAGCAAGATGATTGTAATCTCCAGCACCTTTTATTGCTTCCAGCCGGTAGTCAGCGCTTTCTATAACTTCATCAGCAATTCCAGATCCTGTACCAAAAATTAAAAGATAAGGCAAATTATTACTTTTCAGCATTTTACGCAATGAAGTAAATGTTAAATACCCCTCGTTAAAATTGGCGCTGGTTATAATTGTCTTGGGCGCATGCCCACTCTGCGTTTCAATTTCCGTTGTTACTTCATCAAGACTTTCTTTGAGCGAAACCAGTTCAAACGCGTCTTTACGTGACTTATTGTAAGTTGCGCCATAACCTTCCCGCCAATGATTGATTATTTCTTGAGCCAAATCCAGCTGGGCAGATATGGGGTTGATTACATAAAAACCACGCAGTCCGTATGTTTTGGCCAACCTGGCAATATCGTGAATATCCATATTGGCAATGGCTGTGGTCACAACCTTTCCTTCTTTATTGTAAACCGGATAATGTAAAAGAGCTATGTAAAGCATAGTCGCTTTTTCTTCTAATTCGAATTCCGATTAAAAAAAGTTGCTTTCATTACCTCAAACACTTCTCAAAATCAAGACTTTATATATCTTCAATCTTAATTTTCTCCAGATTTTTTTTCTCTTGAGGAGAAAAATTTATCTTTGCCAGTAAATCCGGCCTTCGCTTATATGTTCTTTTGAGAGATTCATTTTTGCACCATAGTTCAATTTCTGCATGATTTCCGGAAACCAGGACATCCGGCACCTTCCAGCCTTTATATTCCGCAGGCCTGGTGTATTGAGGATACTCTAATAACCCGTGAGAAAAAGACTCGCTGACTGTTGATTCTTCATTGCCCAATACACCTGGAACAAGTCTGGAGACAGCATCAATCAAGACTAATGCAGAAAGCTCTCCTCCGGTTAATATATAATCGCCGATGGATATTTCCCGATCGGCTAAATGTTTTCTTATTCTTTCGTCAACACCTTCATAACGGCCGCAAATAATGACTACTTGTTTTTTCCCGGCCAACTCTGCAGCAATTTTTTGATTAAAAGTTTCTCCCTGTGGCGTCATCAATACGACCAGTGAATCATCCGTGGAATTTTTAACAGCCGCCAATGCCTTTTCCACCGGTTCAACTTTCATCACCATGCCGCAGCCGCCACCATATGGGGCATCATCCGTCATTTTATGCTTATCCTCAGCCCAATTACGGATATCATGCAAGTTGATACTTAAAAGACCTTTTTCCTGGGCTTTCTTTAACAGGCTAAAACTGAGGGGGGATATCAGCATTTCAGGGAAAATGGAAAGGACATCAAATCTGATCACCTTTTTAAAGTCCTTCCATTAGTTTTACGTTCATAACTCTTCGATCAATATCTATTGATTTGATTACATCTGCAATTGCCGGAAGAAGTATCTCTCTTTCTCCTCCTTTGCAGACATAAACATCATTGCTGCCTGTTGGAAATACCGATTCAATCTGGCCGAGAAGTTTTCCCTCCTCACTATAGACATCAAGACCGATGATATCTTTCCAGTAATATTCTCCCTCCGGCAGTTCTTTAAGCATATTTCCCGGTATTACTATCTTGCACCCGACAAACGTTTTCGCCAAATCCACATCGCCAATACCGTCTAGTTCAACAAATAGAAATTTTCCGGAAATGTCTATTTTTCTAAGATTATAAAGTTTTTTTTGCCCTGAATTATCCTGAGTATAAACAAACTCAAGTTCGGCAGAGATATCCTGAGTATCCACAAAGGACAGCACTTTCATGCAGCCGCGGAGACCGCGTGTTTTTACGATCTCCCCGATTGTAATAAAATCCATTTTTTTATTCAATAATTTCCAACACTGCCCGTTTATGAAGCTTCGCGGACGCGGCAGTTAATATGGTCCGAATAGCTTTGGCAGTTCTTCCCTGCTTACCGATAACTTTACCCAAATCTTCTTTTGCCACACGTAATTCTATCACTGATGTTTGCTCACCCATGACTTCTGCCACTTCCACTTTATCCGGTGTATCTACTAAAGCCTGAGCTATGTACTTGATCAATTCTTTCATCGTCATAACCTCCATTGATTTAGATTAATCCTTTTGGGAAATGATTTTACCGTAAGAATTGCACACCTTAAACGATGCCAGATCAATAAAAAATACCGTCATCATATTCCAGATTATAATCATCAATATAGCAAAGCTATATTATTTAACTCTAGCTTCAATACCTTTTGTTTTCAACAAATTAGCAACAGTAACTGTTGCCTTGGCTCCCTTGGATAACCAATCGCGAACCCGATCTTCTTTAAAATTAATTTCTGCGGGATTTTTTTTAGGATCATAATTACCTAAAATTTCCAAAAATTTTCCATCGCGGGGAAAATCTTTATCCGCTGCCACAATACGATAAAATGGTTTACTTTTCGCACCTATACGAGTTAGTCTAATTTTAACTGCCATGAATATTTACTCCAAACCTCCTTAAAAAAAATTGACGTGAAGGTTATTTTTATCACAGTTTATTTAATTTTAAAAGGGAAATTCCTTCTTAAAGATTTTATCCCATCTTTTTGACTAAATTTTTTCATCATTTTCTTAATTTCCACATAATTCTTAAGCAACCGGTTGACATCTTGAACCGATGTACCGCTACCCAGGGCGATTCTTTTACGTCGGCGACCATCAATGATCAGATAGTTGTAGCGTTCCTTTTTCGTCATGGAATCGATTATCGCGGTAACTTTAACCAATTCATTATCATCCGGCTGCATATCCTTGAGTGATTTCATTTTTCCCAGACCAGGAATCATCCCTAAAATATCCTTGAGCGGCCCCATTTTTTTAATCTGCGTTAATTGGTTGCGGAAATCTTCCAGCGAAAAACCATTCTTTCTGATGCTTTTTTCCAGCTGCAAAGCTGTTTTTTCATCAATTGTGGCTTGTGCTTTTTCGACTAAAGACAAAATATCGCCCATACCTAAAATGCGTGAGGCCATTCTTTCCGGATGAAAAACTTCCAGAGCGTCTATTTTTTCGCCGATGCCGACAAATTTTATTGGTTTTCCAATAACTGCTTTTAGGGATAGCGCGGCACCGCCACGGGCATCGCCATCCATTTTTGTCATGATGACGCTGTCGATACCGATTAATTCATTGAATTTATTGCCGACATTGACGGCATCCTGTCCAGTCATCGAGTCGGCGACATAGATAATTTCCGCCGGATTGACCTTTTCTTTTATTTTCCTGAGTTCTTCCATCAGAAGATCATCGATATGCAACCTTCCTGCGGTATCAATAATGATGACCTCATAGCCATCTTTTTTGGCCTGTTCCAGAGCCTGGGCACAAATCTCTACCGGATCTTTTAAACTGCCTGCGGTAAAGACTCCGGCATTAATCTGTTTTCCGAGTATGGCCAGTTGTTCCATAGCTGCGGGCCGGTAGATATCCGCCGATACAAGATAAACTCTTTTTTCTTTTGATAACAAGCGGGCCAGTTTAGCGGCAGTTGTTGTTTTACCACAACCTTGAAGACCGACAAGCATTATAGGAGCAGGAATACGGGCACCAAATTTAATGTTGGCGCTTACCCCTCCCATGAGATCAACAAGCCGTTCATGGACAATTTTAACCACTTGCTGGCCGGGTGTAATACTGTCGAGAACTTCAGAACCTATCGCGCGAAGCCGCACATCCTCAATAAAATCTTTGACCACTTTAAAATTAACATCAGCTTCCAGGAGCGCCATGCGTATTTCTTTGAGAGCGTCATTGACGTTCTCCTCATTCAGAACTCCGCGTCCCTTCAACTTTTTAAAAATACTTTCTAATTTATCAGCCAGATTTTCAAACATGATTAACCAGCCCGGTATCTATTATTTTTTCTTCTCGTCACCTTCAACGCGTCTGATGATGCAGTTTGTTTTTATTTTTTTGGAGATTTTATCAGCGGCAGCCTGCGCCTGCGCTCGCTCATCAAAACCGGAAACGATAACGCGAAACCA
>OCZT010001536.1_pt1 | contig 23915 bp, 24 predicted proteins | sample 1539031 | NCBI WGS metagenome assembly OCZT01 (sample SAMEA3539308, study PRJEB22396) | soil metagenome | biome: tundra; feature: field; material: soil | place: USA | collected 2010-05 | depth 0.15 m | reverse complement strand
TGGCCTACATCCTCGACGAGAGCGGCGAGGGCGGAGCCGCCGGCGGTGGCTTCGAACGAGTCTGCAACAAGGAGATGGTCACCCTCTTCCCGCTTTCGGACCCGGACGAAACGGACGCGATCCGTCGCCTCCTCGAGCGCCATGTCGAGTACACATCGAGCACCCGTGCCCGGGCACTCCTCGACGAGTGGCAGACGACCGCGAGCAGGTTCATCCGCGTGGTCCCGAACGACTATCGGCGCGTCATCGATGCCCAGGCCAGGATGCGCGACCGGGGTCTCTCCCAGGAAGAAGCGGAAATGGCCGCCTTCGACGAGAACGTGTTGGACGCGCGCCGAGTGGCAGGGAACTGACGATGGGCAAGTCGACGGGCTTCATGGAGTTCGGGCGCGAACCGACCCACATGCGCGACCCACTCGAACGCGTCAAGGATTGGAGCGAAACCCATCCGAGCTACGAGGAGAAGACGCTCCGCGAGCAGGGCGCCCGCTGCATGGACTGCGGTATCCCCTACTGCCACACCGGAGAGATGGTCAACGGCATGGCCATGGGTTGCCCGATCCACAACCTGATCCCGGAGTGGAACGACCTCGTCTACCGCGGCCAGTGGCGCGAGGCGATCATCCGCCTGCACAAGACGAACGACTTCCCGGAGTTCACCGGTCGCGTCTGCCCGGCTCCCTGCGAAGGTTCGTGCACCCTGGGCATCAACCAGCCTGCGGTCACTATCAAGACGATCGAGAACGAGATCATCGAGCACGCCTTCCTCGAAGGCTGGGTGGTCGCCGAACCGCCGCTGGCGCGAACCGGCATGAAGGTGGCTGTCGTCGGCAGCGGTCCGGCCGGGCTCGCCGCCGCAGCGCAGCTCAACCGTGCCGGCCACCAGGTGACCGTTTTCGAGCGCGACGACCGTGTCGGCGGCCTGCTCATGTACGGCATCCCGAACATGAAGCTCGACAAGTCCATCGTCGAACGGCGCATCAAGCTGCTCGAGGCCGAGGGCATCGAGTTCGTCACCGGCACCGCGATCGGCAAGGACGTTCCGGCCGAGAAGCTCGCCAAGGATTACGACGCCGCGGTTCTCGCGGTCGGCTCCACCATCCCGCGTGACCTCAAGGTCGAGGGCCGCGAGCTGGAGGGCGTCCATTTCGCCATGGACTTCCTCGTCGCGAACACCAAGGCTCTGCTCGGCGGGCCCGAGACGCCGATCTCCGCGGCCGGCAAGAACGTGATCGTGATCGGCGGCGGCGACACCGGAACGGACTGCGTCGGCACCGCCATCCGGCAGGGCGCCAAGAGCGTCGTCCAGCTCGAGATCCTGGTTCGGCCGCCCGACACCCGCGACGCCGACAACCCGTGGCCGCAGTGGCCCAAGATCTACAAGCTCGACTACGGGCAGGAGGAGGCCGCGGCGCTGTGGGGCGCAGACCCGCGCCACTACCTCGTCAACACTCGGCGGCTCGTCGGCGACGACCGGGGTCGCGTTCTGGCCGTGGAGACGAACGAGATCGAATGGGTCCACACGCCGGGCAGCCGGCCCGAGATGCATGAGAAGCCGGGCACCGAGCAGTCTTTCCCGGCCGACCTCGTCCTCATCGCGATGGGCTTCGTCGGTCCCCAGCAGGATCTGCCGAACGCCCTCGGGTGCAAGCTGGATCATCGCGGCAACATCGTCCACGACGACGAGTACATGACGACCGTTCCGGGGGTGTTCTCCGCGGGCGATTGCTCGCGCGGGCAGTCGCTGGTTGTGTGGGCGATCCAGGAAGGCCGTCAGACCGCACGTGCCGTGGACAAATACCTGATGTACGGCGAGACGGTCCTGCCGGACTACTAGGCGCAAACGGGCCCGCAACGGACCGGGAGTCGGTCGCCGACGCTCGATCCTATGGAGTCGTTGGGGACGCGCTCGGGTTGCTTCCGCCGTTCAAGGAACCGAAATTGGGTAGCGGCCACAGCCGCAGCATGGCCCGGCCTATGACGCTCGACTTCGGGATCGGACCGAAGACGCGCGAGTCCTCCGATTGCTCGCGATGGTCGCCCAAGACGAAGAGATAGCCATCCGGCACGACCCAACGGCTCAGAGGTCCGGTCTGGGTTGTGGGTTGGCCTTCGAAAACGTACGACTCGCTGACCTTTACGCCGTCGACCAGGACGGCGCCGTCCTTCAACTCGACCGTATCGCCGCCCACGCCGATCACCCGCTTGATGAACGGGATCGGCTTGCCGTCTTCGAGGTATCCGTCGGGCGGATTGAAGATGATGATGTCGCCGGGCTTGTAGTCGCTGAAACGCGGGGTGAGCTTGTCGACGAGCACCATCTGACCGGGCTGCAGGGTGTCTTCCATCGACGGCTGCTGTATCTGGTACGGCTGCGCCACGAAGCTCTGCACGACCCAGTAGATCACGAAGGTGAGCAGGAGCGTTTCGACGATCTCGAAGAGGCAGCTTTGCCAGCGTTGACTCATTGGGCAAGTACCCCCTGGTGATCGGGCCGGGCACAGACGGTCTGCACCGAACAATCTAGTTGGATGCCTCAGCCTCGTTCAATACGACGGTTGAACGGTAGCACCTAACAAAGACTTGGGAGGCGGCCCGCGCGCCAGGAGCGACGGGTGGGTAGGCGCGGGTCGTTGTATCGTCTTCCGGTGAGCACAATCGTGGAGTTCAGGGGGACCTTCCGGCTGGTCGAGGCCGACGTCGACCGCCTCCGCCGCCTCAGCAAAGGCACGTGGTTCTGCCGCTGCGGGGAGCTTGCCGTCGTCGAACACGACTCCCCAAGGTGCGACATCTGCAGCGCAGGGGGCGACTGCGGGCTCGACTGCTCCGTGAGCCGGCTCTCCTGCACCAAGTGCGGCGCTACCGCCTGACGCTCGCCGACGCAGTCGTCGGCACCAGCCAGCCGGGCTGGGCGGGCACGACGCTGATGAGATAGTCCTTCGACGCCTCGATCAGGTTCCGCGGGCCATCGAGTGCGGCCAGGAGCTTGCCGTCGCGCTTCTGGATGCGGCCGTCGATGATCACGGTGTCAACGTTCGAGATGTCGGCCGCCGTAACGACGACCGCCACGGGGTCGATGACCGGCGCGGTGTTGACCGCGTGGCCGTCGATGATGATCACGTCGGCCTTCTTGCCCGGGGTGAGAGAGCCGGTCCGATCGCCCAGGCCGGCCACTCGGGCGCCGTCGATCGTGGCGAACCCGAGCACGTCGCGGACCGTCAGGAGCTCGGTCGGATCGACGTCCTCGTCCCAGGAGATCTGGTGGCGACGGGCTCGCTCAGAGGCCAGGACGGCCCGCATCTGTGAGAAGAGATCGCCTGGGCCGGATGTGACGACATCGGCGCTCAGGCCCGGGCGCAAGCCATAGGAGAGAGCCTTCACCGCCGGCGCCCAGCCGTGGCCCATCTGGAGTTCGACCTGGGGAGAGACTGAAATCCTGCCGCCAGAGTCCGCCACGTACTGCCACTCCTCGTCGGTGAGGTGATTCGAGTGGACGTACGTCGTTCCCGCGTAGAGCAGGTCCATGTCATGGAGTTGCTTGACCATCTGCATCTTGCCCGCCATCCGGTCGAAGCCCACGTGCACCGTTATCGGTGTCGCGAGATCGCGAGCCAGCTCCCAGTCGTGCTTGACGACCTCAGGAGTACAGAAGCCGGGGCCTCGAGTCGCCATCGCCATCGTCATGAGGCCCTGGTCGGATGAGAAGTACTGCGTGCGGATACGGCGGGCGTCTTCCGGCTGTATCAGCTTGCTGTTGAACCACCAATCCGCCATCGAAGTGTTCGGGAAGCCGTACGCGTAGACCGCGCGGAGCCCCACGTCCACGAGGCCGCGGATGGCTTCGTCGCTGTGCTCGGGCGTGTTTGAGATGTGCGACCAGTCGACCAGCGTCGTGATGCCCGCGTTGACGCACTCCAGCGCTCCCCACAGGTTGCCGGCGTAGACATCCTCGGGCCGGTACCCGGGCGCGAACACATCGAGGATCCCGCCGAAGTACTCGCCGAGGGTGTGGTTGGGAGCGCTGCCACGGATCGGGGCCTGCCAGGTGTGGCGATGCGTATCGACGAATCCGGGCATGACGATGTCGCCCACGGCATCGATCACCTCGGCGTCCGCGGCGCTCAGGTTGCGGCCGACCGCCACGATCGAATCGCCCTCGATCAGTACGTCGGCTCCGGGCTGATCGCCAAGGGCGGCGTCCATCGTCAGGACGAAGCCACCGCGTATCAGGATGCGTTCTGCCACTCGATGCTCCTTTGATTGCATGCGTTCTCTGTCGTGTCGTAGTTGTCCGCCGGCCGAGTATGTTCGAGGAGGCCGGGCACTTCAACCGCGGTGCACAGGGTGGGAAAGTGCGTCTAGCGGGACGCGAACAGGTGGGCGGGACAATAGGCGCGACCGTCTTGACCCCCGTTCAGTGTCACTGCACACTCGCCCCGCCGAGCCTGGCTCGTGCCCATCTCTTCGGGGCGTCCCCGGGGGGCCGAGCGGTCGGCGCAGGAGTCCGATGCACCTCGTCGGAAACGTTGACTGGTCGTTCGCCGATAAGCCTGCGCCGAAAACCGCGAACGCTTCAGGACTGTCCCGGATGGTCCTCGTCGGATCCAATACCGGCGCGACACACACCGAGGTGGCGGCCGGTTCGCTGGCGCCGGCGGGGTGGATTCGTCGTCACATCCACTCTTTCGAGGAAGCGCTGTACGTCCGCAAGGGCGACCTGCTGCTCGACATCGACGGGCACATTCATTGCCTGACGGCCGGCGACTACGCCTTGATGCCCGTCGGTGTCTGGCATGCCCTGGTCAACGCCTCCGGCGCGCCGGTCCACTGGTTGTCGGTCAACACGCCGCAGCGCCTGCCCCTCGACGCCCCCAGGCGCGACACGTTCTATGGCGGCTCGGCGATCGAGCCGGACCCTCTGGACGCGATAGGTCGACAGCCCGACTTCAGCGACCCGTCTACTCGCTATGTGGGTCACTACGAGGGCACGCCCCCGCAAGTCGAGGCGCTCAGCGTCACGTCTCCGACGCCCCCCGGCCCCCCGGTCGGGATGGACGCGGCGATCCTCGCCTACGGCGGCATCTCGGTGAAGATGCTCGTCGACCGCAATTTCGGCGCGGACCTGCTGACCATCTCCACCGTCGACTATGAGGTCGGGGCGAGTGCGCAGGCCCACGACCACCCATTCGAGGAGACCTACTTCCTCCTCGATGGTTCGATCGAGGCCGAGCTGGACGGCAAGTCCTATCACCTACAGGCTGGAGACATCGTCTTTGCCGGCGTTGGGTCGGTTCACGCTTTCCGAAACGCCGGAACGCAGCGCGTGCGCTGGCTCCAGACGCAAGCGCCGCAACCTCCGGTGCGTAACGCGGAGCGATGGCTGGCCAGCTGGAAGCGCTTCGAAACGGCCGGCGAACGCTCGCCGAAGTAAGTCGACCTCGGAGGAGTGGCGTCCCCGGTCGGACTCGAACCGACGACCTACCGCTTAGAAGGCCAGCCCGCCTATGCGGTGTGGCCTCCCTCGTGGAGGCCCGAGCGAATCGTGTCCAGTTATCGTGTCGTGATTTCCGCGCTTTCGCCTGCCCGATATCCTTTCCCAAAACCTCCGACACCCTCCGCGAAACAGGCGAAGGCCTCGTCTCTGTGCCTGGATTCCTGGAAGGCGAGGATCAACGGGCCATGCTTCCAGATGAGTCGAATGGCCGGTTTCTCGGAGCCAAGCAAGTAGCCAGGCCGCAAAGGCCAGCCAAACCCGCCGTCGCAATGACTCTATGACGGGGTCGCCCTGCCGCCTGAGGATCGCCCAAGTGTTCCCTTCAGGAGGCAAGTTACTCACCTCCGGCGGACTCGCCACGGAGTCTTTGGGCTCCACTCCTATCGTGGCGGCCCAATATAGATGAGCGTTCCAGAGGAAGCAGATCAGCAGTGCCACTGCCCCAAGCGCCCACAGAACCATTACCACGCTGCTAACTCCCACGCTTGCGGTCTGGAGGCGCCTCGTGGCTCCGATCCCCTCGCCAACGCCGGACGGCAGCTAGTCCAAGCGAGGCGAACCCTAGAAGCGAGAGAGCGGGGGCAACGGCAACGACGAAGAACCAGCAGCCATTCACGAATGCGGCGCTGTTACGAAAGTCGTCGGGCCTCCCGTAGTAGCCGGTGTTTGCGTGCAAGATGTAGGGTCCAACACCTGCCACGATCACGAGTGGCACAACAAGGGCAAGCAGCAGACTGCCGAAGACGTAATCGCTCAGTCGAATTTCGATCGATCCGACGCGGGCCCCGCTGCGCGAGAGAACAAAGAGGCCACCCAAAAGCAGGATTCCGGACACACTTGCGAGATTAGCCGCATTCACCATGGTCACAAGGTCGAGGTTTGGCATTCCACATTCACTCGGTCAACAGACCACTGACGGACGACCTTCGACCAGCCGCCGGCGCCAGTCTTCAAGAGGGCGTGGGCGGTCGTGACAGCCACATGCAGTATCGCAAGCATAGGTGGGGCTGACCGTTACTCGCTTGGAGCTCGGTCAGGCGGGTCGCCTTCGAGGCAGGCCCGCTCTATCGCCTGGGCTTGTTCGACGTACCGACGCAATTCCGGGTCTGAACTCTTACCGTAGCGCTTCGCCACCTGGGCGCAGACTCGTACCGCGTCAGGTTCGCGGCTGGTCTTGGCCAGGAGGGCGGCCTTTTCGACGAGGGCGAGAGCGACCTCGGCCGGCGGACCCGACGTGGCGAAACGCCGCTCGATCTCCTCGTAAGCCTCGATTGCGCCACCGAGGTCGCCCCTCAATGTCAGCGCATTGCCCCTGCCAATGAGCGCAATGGCCACTTGCAGTCGGATCGCGGAGTTGTCCGAGTCACCGAATCTGGCGACGACAGTCGCATCGGCCTCAAGCGCCATATCGAGATTGCCAATCGCCTCGGCCGTTATCGCTTTGTTGACGAGAGCTTCGGAGAGAAGCTCCTCCGAGGCTTGGGTCGGGTCCGCCTCCAGCCGGCCGATCAGCCGGTCATACGAGTCAATTGCCTCAATCGGCCTTTCGGTGCGGTAAAAAGCGGCGGCTTCCTTATACAGCGCGGTATCCACGATCCGCCGGACGCGTTCGCTGGGATCGTCAGCAAAGTCCCGTTCGATCCGGTGCAGAGTTTCGAGTTCCTCATCGCCTGAGCCCAGCCTCCCAACGGCATAGGCTCGACCCAGTAGGGCCCTGGCGATAACGTAGGGCGAGGCTGAGCCGGCGTCAGGGCCGAGCTCGAGCAGCCTGGTCCAGACGTTCAGAGCCTCTTCGAAGCGACCCAGTTGCTGCAGGAGATTGCCCTTCCGTTCGAGAGCGTCGATGACTAACTCGCGCCCGGGCTGATCTTCCGAACCCGGGGCATCGGCCAGCTTCTCGATCGCCTCGTCAAGAAGCCCGAGCGCCTGGTTAGGCTCGCTGGTTGCGACCCGGGCGGCTTCTTGCATGCGCGCTGCGGCTGCGGAGGCCGCGTCCTGATCCTCTGAACTATCGGGCGGTGTCGCTTCTGGCCCTCCGGTCAACCGAATCAAAGGATCTGGCCGGCTTACAACGCCAATCGCGACCGCGACCAGGCAGAGTGGCACGAGGTGCACAAGCGGGGGCAACAGCATCCCCAGCGCCAGGCCTAGAAGAAGTGCAACTCGAACAACCGCATTCAGGCGAATTGCAGCCGGCCTCGCGTTTGCCGCGCGCAATGCTCGGTCGAGACGGCGCCAGCCGACCAAGACCATCGCCGCCATAGCCCACGAAGTCACGAGGTAAACGGCGGTGTAGGCGGTCATCAAAGGTCACGCTTCGTTCAGTGTGGGTCAGGAGAATCCCGTTGATCGTACCGATGCCCTCGTCGGTCAGCGCGTTGAGCCGAAGTGGAGCTTGGTCGGGGTCGCCTCAAGTCTCCCGCTCGCTAGACGCACCAACTCTGAAGCATCTCGATCGAATTGATCGCGCCTCACAGCGGGCAGGAGCACGTACAGGAGCAGGCTCAGAGGGACGACCGATACCAGATAGAGCACATCTAGCCTGATCAAGCTGAAGATCACCGCCATGCCAGATGCGAGCGCGATGACGTCACCGATAGGTGGATGGGCGGAAGCTCTGAGCAGGGCACCGCTAGGCTGCCTGGTGATTCGAATGTTCACCACCGTCGTCGCTATCTGGTACGAAAACGGTGTCTGGAGCGGCGGCGGGAGTCGCCGCAGCCAGGTCGGCGCCGGGTCGATCATCGCCATCGTGACGCGATCGCTCTCGATACGTCCAATGACCCGTCGCTCCCTTGCAGCTCGAGAGATCGACAGGCCGGGGACACGCATGCGTCCGCCGAGCAAGCCGCCCAACCGCTCTCTGCACTCCTGAGGGCTGTAGGGCGTTTCTAGCATCAGTGTCCTCAATCCCACAACCTCCAGGTTGGCCTTGCCCAGCCGCTCGTGCGTCAGACGATCCGATACTGGTAATACATGACGATCGCGACCACCAGGGCCAGGCCGGCCGTGATCAGGATCCAGCGGGTGGGCCAGAGCGCCCGCCAGAGATTGAGCCTGAGGCCTAGCTCGCGATGACATTCGACCAGCGGCCGGCGCCAGTCTTCATGCCTGAGACTTGCGACCCCCGCCTCGAGGCCCGCCAGCTGCACCTGGAGCCCCGGATAGCGAATGTCGTCCTTATGGAAGAACGCGATCGCGTCGCGAACCGGTTGCAGGTCTGGGACCTGCTTGTCGAGCAGGTCAGCTGTGGCCCGAAGGGACGCGACCGCGACGCTAGCCGACGGCGACGAAGGTTGCAGTTGATCGAGCCAGGCGCGTGCCTCGGTCGTGTGCCGCGAAGCGAGGGCTAGCGCGATGCGCTCGAGCGCGAGAAACTCCGGCCCGGGTTGACGTGGGCGAAGTCGCAGCCGCGCCCGGATGTGCCACTCGTAGACATCCCAGACCTTCCACGATCGGACGAAAAGCAGCGGTAGCCCGAGGCCGGCTGCAACCGGGACCAGCACCCCCGGCAGCAAGGTCTGATTGAAGGCCGTGAACCACAGCGCCGAACCGAAGACACCGACGCCGACGACTGCTTGCTCGCGTGCCCACGACCGTGCCAGAACATCGATCAGGAACGTCGATCGCATTCTGACTGCCCGGTTGGCGATCGTCATGGAGGTCTCTGCTACAACCCTTAGGGCCACGGCGTTGGTCGCCGCGCTCCAGAGTAAATCTGGGCGCCCTGCCTCCTGCCCGCTTTGGTGCAGAGGCCGGAGGGCCCCGTCCGCGCCGTGGTTCCGGTGGGTGCGCTGTGAATTTGGGCCACTCGCCTCACGGCAGTCTATACAGAGAGGCGAACCAGCCCAAGGACGTGGCTGGTAGACCTCAGCTATGGTCGCCCGGTGGCGAAATGCTGTATCAGAAGCACCAACAGGATGACGGCCAGTGCGAGACCGCTGCCGCAAAGCAGCACGAACCAGGCTCGAATGCGCTCTTCCTTCGTCCGCTTGACGCTCAAGTCGAGAACGGTCCGGCCAGCGGTCCACCAGAACCAGGCCAGAAAGCCGAGGATGCCGAAGACGACGAGGGTATCGATGGCGTCCCACATGGCGCGCGCTCCAATGCGAAGATCAAGTCGTTGGCTAGTCGATCACGGCAACAGGAAGGAGCGGTGGCCAGTGGCGAAGAAGCATCCAGGGCGCTGCTCGTGTAGGCGTAACTGGCGTCCCGCAGAGACCCTCATGGCTGGAAGAACTGGAACCTACAGTATCGTGGCGGCAACCTCCTTGGTGTACGAGTCAGAGGCACGGCGGCCCGTGTAGCAATCCTCGAACGAAGTCTCAACCAGAGTGAGCGGGCGGCCTACGGCTAGGCGATTCTGGATCGCCCGTCCGATGTGCAGGCGCGCCTCTGGCATCATCCCCGCATCCCGGTAAGCGATTGCGAGCAGTAGATGGTTCCTGCTCCACGTTTGCCCGTGGAGGGCCTGCTGCTCGCAATCGGAGGCGCCGGCAGAGCCGCCGAAGGCAGGGTTCCCCCTCGTACATCAGACCTTCAAAGCGGCGCTCGCTGAGCCCGGCGTCGCACGGCTATCACTCTCCCGGCGGCGGCGCCGGTAAGAAACGGCGCGTAGCAAACGGCAAAGATGAGAGTCGCTCCGAGGGAGAAGCCAGTGTCGCAATCGGTACCCGGGGCCGGTGTGCAGAGGCGCGGATCCGCGACCCACTGTAGATACAGTGCGAGTGCGATGCAGGCCGCTCCGACGCCGGCCAGGAGAAGGGCCTCTCGCCGCGGCCCGTCTCGATGGATCAAGCCTCCAGCAAGCATGCCGAAGACGAGGGGTGCGCCGATGAAGAAGACCAGGGCGATAAGCCAGAAGACGTCATCCTGCAGGCTGGATTGAGACAGGGACCACTGATTCCAAAGGACCGAAACGCAGATGACAGACGTCCCCCAGACCATCAGCCCTACCCAGTCGGCTCTTCTCCATGATTCCTTGGAATGTCCATTCACGATCACCATTCGAAGTCGAAGCCTCCGTCGTGGCGCCAGCCTGGTAGATAGGTGTTTGGGCCTCCGCCGGGTATGTGGTCTCGGATAGGCGATGGGAGTATTGGGCCCACTATGCCCTCGTCGTTCGGTGCCTCCTCATGTCCGAAGACTTTGTTCTTGTGGCAGGACTCATGCCCGGGTGCGGGCAAGTTCGTGATGCCGCCCGGGCCAACAGTAGGGACGACCACAAGTACCACGGATCGTGCCCGCTCGGATCGGTCAGGTTCACCGGGTTGTTCATCGTGTACGCGTACGCATCGATCGACTGGCTCGACGTGGGCGTGATGCCCCAGCTGTCGCGCTGCAGGAAGGTACCGGTGGAGGGAACTTAGGTGCGAGCGCGCAGGAACTCGAGACCCGTCTCGGTATCGGTCCGCTCGCCGGTGAAGCGGACCTCGTTGGCGAGGGTTCCAGGGGACGTCCTCGTCGGGCCGAAGGCCCGGTAGTTGTAGGTGGCCGGCGTGGCGCCAGTCGAGTCGTTGACGAGGCGGACCAAACCGAGGGTGTAGCAGGGCTGTCATGGTCCGACACGACAGGCGGCGTGTCGTGCCACGCACGAATTGAGGTTTGGCGTCCCCGGTCGGACTCGAACCGACGACCTACCGCTTAGAAGGCGGCCGCTCTATCCGCTGAGCTACGGGGACTCCGCGACCCGCCGCGATCGAGGAATACAAGAACGCGGCGGGTCAATTACGGGAGTTCGGTGGAGCCTCGGCGCTGGCCAGAGCTAGTCGGCGAGGGCGGGCCCAACGGAGACCGTCGGTTCCGTGAACTACTCCGAACACCGGGTGTAGCGTACCCCGTGCCGACCAGCGGGGCCAGTCCGTGATCCACTGCCGTAGCGCCCAAGGCCGGGTGCTAGACTCCGATCTTCCGCGCCCGCCAGGTCGGGCAGTCAACCGCCCCACCGGAGGTGCCTTCGTGTCGTCGCTCCCAGTCGAGACCGATCCGGCCTCCTGGCCCGCGGCGCAACCCGAGAGATCCGCCTCCAACGGCCAGCTCGCGCTCCAGCTCCCGAGCGGCCTGCCACAGCTGACCATGGAGCCCGAATGGAAGGACCAGCAGCGGCTCTGGGGCCACAGCTTCCATCCGATGTGCTCGTACCTGGCGAGCTTTCCGGCCGGACTCGTGCACGCCTTCATCGCTCGCTACACGCGCCCCGGCGACGTGGTGCTCGACCCGTTCAGCGGGCGCGGCACGACGCCGCTGCAGGCCTGCGCCGAGAGCAGGATCGGGGCCGGCAACGACCTCAACCCCTTCGCCCACCTGCTGACCGCGGCGAAGGTCGATCCGCCAACGAGAGCCGACGTCAAGACCCGGCTCACCGGCCTCCGTCTGGCCTGGGCCGCATCGTCGGGTGAGTGGCTGGAGCTGGCCCGTGACGTTCTGGCGGACCCGGACCGAGCCGCGGTTCCCGTCCCGAGCCCGAACTCCCGGCCGATCGGGGCGTCCGCGGCCAGGATGTCGGCGATTGCCGCAGCCCGTTCGGCCGGCGGCGCGACGTTGGTGCGCCCGGACGCACCGGTCCCACCTGAAGTCGCCATCGCCTTTCACGCGACGACTCTCGCGCAGCTGCTCTTCCTCCGGGCCGGTCTCGACGCCGACGAGCGGACCGACCGCTTTCTGCTCGCCTCGCTGACTGGGATCCTGCACGGCAAGAGCGCGAGCTACCTCTCGGCGGTGATGCCCAACACTTTCAGCATGGCGCCGCGGTACGTTCGCGATTTCGTCACGAGGACTGGCTTCATTCCACCGGAGCGCGATACCTTCGACCTGCTCGACGACAAGCTCCGGCGCTTGTATCGCCAGCCACTCCCGAGGAGTCGAGGCGTAGCACTGCTCGGCGACGCTCGCGATGCGGGAATCCGGTTCCGCGAGGCGCTTCGATCCCGCGGCCTGCCGGAGCGAGCCCGGCTCGTTGTCACTTCGCCGCCCTACATGCGAGTCGTGAAGTACGGCTACTACAACTGGCTGCGGCTGTGGTTGCTCGGCTACGACGCCTCGGCCGTGGACGACCTCCTCGACGACGCCCATCACCGCGACGCCTATCTCGTGTTCATGCGCGAGGTGCTCCGCGGGCTCCGTTCGGCGCTCGCCGACGACGCGGTGATCGCCCTCGTGATCGGGGACGTGGAGATGGACCGCGGTCGGCCGGCGAACGGCGGGGCGAAGCTGGCCGAGTCTGTCTGGGAGCTGGCCGCGGCGCCCGAAGGGTACCGGTTGGCGGGCATTGCGCTGGACGACGTCGCGGCCGGCCGCAAGATGACCAAGCTCTGGGGCGACGAGGCGGGCCAGGCGACCAAGCTCGACCGCATCCTCGTGCTCGCCACGAACGAAGCCGGCCGGCGTCGCGCCCTCAGCGGCGCCACTCTCCCGATCGACTGGTCCTGGCCGCCGCGCTCGCCGCACTCGATCTGATTCCCGTCCGTACAATCAGCGCATGAAGCTGATGTACGACCCCAGCGACCTGGCCGCGATGGACCCGCTCGTGCTCATGAAGAACCTCGACCACGTGCGCATGACCAGCCGGCGCCTGAGCTACATCCTCCAGCAGCAGGTCCACCTGTACACGCCCAAGGCGAACGAACTGCGCGACCGGATCGACACCTACGTCGAGGCCGAGCGCCAGATCGAGGGTGAAATGGCCAGGCGCCAGCTCCGCGCTTAGCCGGCCGCCCCTATGAGGACCCTCGGCTGACGGGAGTCCTCGGCAGCCTCTTCGGAACCTTCGATGCGCGCCGGGACGTGGTCCGGGACGCCCACGGTTAGCCGTCCCCGTCGCTCGCTTTCCTCGCCGGCCACGATAGCTACCAGCCGCGCCATGCCGGGCATCTCGGTCAGCCCGAAAGCGATGCCGTGCTCGCCGAGCTCGCGAAAACCCCAACCGCGGTAGATCCCTCGGCTCGCCACCGCGCACATCTCGTCGTACAACTCGGGCCAGCCCACCCGGCGCCGCCTGTAGCAGAACCGAATGAAGTCGAGAGCAGCATCGCTAACGCCGTGGACCAGCGGGCGCCCGTGCGAATCCATCGATACATTCGCTCCTATCCGATGCGCCGGCTCCATGCCCAGTGGTGGACCGCTCAGTCGGTCAAGCATTGGCCCGGCCCCCCGCGCGTCTCTCCGCCGCGGCTGACTGGCAGATGCTAGGCGGGCGGCGCTTGGGCGAACAGGGGGTTTCTCCACCAAGTGGTCCACCAACTTGTCCACAGAACGGCCGTTCGCCGACCGTCTGTTCGACCCGCGCTATAAAGCCGATGACAATGCCCGTTTCCGGCCTCCGGCAAACTGCTCGGAACCTCTTCCCTGCCCCGCGATACGCCGAAAAGAAACGCCCCCGGGCGCGGTCCGGAGGCGCTGGACATCGGCGAAGGTGGTACCGCATATCGGATTCGAACCGATGATCTCAGCCTTGAGAGGGCTGTGTCCTGGGCCTCTAGACGAATGCGGCATCGACGCGGCCACCGCAATGGGCGGGCCGGCCGGGATGATACCAGGCGGCGAGGGCCGCTGCCAACTAAAGCCGGTGCGACTCCAGGAACGCCCGCACACCATCGGCTACTTGCTGGTAACTGGTCTCGCCGATCACCAGGCCATAGTGCGAGTGCGCGCCGAACGGCTCGTAGATGCCGCCGAGCCAGTCGGCCAGCCTCTCGGCCCCCGCCGCCGACTGAGTACCGTCCAGCCCGGCGCCTACCACGAGCATCGGTATGCCCTGAAGCCGCGAGCGGTCGATGGCGATGCCTTCCATGACGTCGCGCTTTGCCTGGCCGGACTCATGGGGCTTCTGACCGAAGAGGTGCTGGAGTCTCAGGATGTCGGCCAGCGTCAGGTCCCGGTTGTCTCGCTGGATCTTCTCCGGCAGAGTCTCCCAGCCGATCAGGTCGTGCCCATAGACATCGGGCACATCGCGCAGGATATGAGGTCGGACCGGAGGTCGCAGGTCGCGCGGCAGCTCGCTGTCGAGCAGGACGATGGCGCTGACCGGATGGCGTTCCGCGGCCTTGAGAACCAACAACCCTCCCATGCCGTGGCCGACGGCCACCAGGTTCGGGCCGACCCGTTCCATCACAGCGACGACATCGTCGACATAGGCTTCGAAGTCGGTGCCGGCTATGTCGGTGGTTTGCGACCAGTAGTGGTGGCGGAGGTTCAGCGCATGACCTTCCCAGCCACGGCTCGCGAAGTACGAGAGGTACCGCGCCCAGACCCAGGAGCCGGCAAGCTCGCCGTGAACGAAGAGCAACGGGCGGCGTCGAGACCGACGCTCGGGCATCCACGATTCCACGTAAAGGCCGAGCTCGGGGATCTCCAGCTCGTCCTTGCGGATGGGCCGGCCGTTGGCACCGAGCGGATGCGGTCTAGCGACCCTCAGGCTGTCCAGGTTGTTGTCGCTCATTACGTCCCGTATTCCTCGTCCATCACCATTCGTGGGCGTTGATGATGAGGCCCGTGAGGGCCTTTGGGTAGAAGTAGGTGGATTTCTGCGGCATCACGTCGCCATCCTCGGCCACGGCCGCAATCTCCGCAACCGGCGTCGGATCCAGCAGGAAGGCGGCGTCGGCGCCGTCGTGAACGTCGTCTACCCAGTCGAGCGCCTCGCGCACCGATTTCGTGTAGGCGAGCCGCCCGCCGGCTATTGCCGCCGCATCGATCCCGCACAGTCGATCGAGCGCGACCTGCAGCAGGGTCACGTCCAGTCGCCGGAGCGCCTGCCCGCCGTTGGTTTGCAGCGGATCGAAATCTTGGCGTCGGGCCCGCAACATGGCGCCTCCGTTTCGGGTCCACAACCCCAGCCGCCCCTCGCCACCCTCAGCCGAATCGACCGACGAGAAGGCGGCCTCCAGACCGGCACGCCCCGGTACGTAACTCACGTCGAACAGCGAATCGACGCTCTGGAGCAGGCTCTGGACGCCGACTTCGCCCAGGCCGCGAACGATCCGGTGGGTCGGCAGCACAGTGAGCTTCTGCCCGGCCGTGTCGAGGAAAAGCATCATGACGAAGTCGGAGGGCGGATCGGTCTCGCCAGTCTTGTTGGCCCGCCGCTCGTCACGATAGCGCAAGCACGTCTCGTATCGATGGTGCCCATCGGCGATGGTGATCGGATTGCGGCCGGCGGCCTCGAGCAGGGAGTGGACTAGATTGCCGGCCGGGCCGTCCTCGGCGACTACCCACAGGCAGTGGCGCACGCCGTCGTCGTCCACAACGTCCGTATCCGCAGGTCGCGAGGCGATCTCGCCAAGGGCATCTGCCGCGGCGCCGCTTGGATCCGCGTACAGCCCTACGACCGGGCTGGTATTTACGGAAGTGGCACGAAGGAGCTTGTAACGATCCTCTTTCGGCGCGGAGAGCGTTCGCTCATGCGGAAGCACGCCCGAATCCGGTCCGAAGTTCTCGAGGCGCAGCCGAGCGAAGAAGCCGCGTTGCCGGCGGGTCTGGCCGCTGCCGGGGATCGCGTAGGTCTGTTCGTAGACGTAGATGCTGGGGTGGCTGTCCTTGTGGAGCGTGCCGTTGGCACGCCAACCGGAGAGCGTCCGCCCGGCCCGACGGTAACGCTCGTCCGGCTCCTCGCCCGCCTGGATCGGCGGAAAGTCGATTCGGACGGCGTTGAAGGGACTGCGCGCAAGAAGCGCTTGCTGCTGCTCGGGTCCGATGACGTCGTACGGAGGGCAGACCACTTTGCCCAAATCGCCGACCGCTTCGGGATCGAATCGAAGACCTCGAAAGGGTCGGATTTCTGGCACCCGGTGCTCCTCCCAAACGCCGATGGCACGCCTGCCAGGTCGGCTCAAGGCGGCGGCCCCGTATCAGGACGGACGATTCATGCCTGCGAGGTCGATGCAGATCGTACGGCAACCGGGGACTTTGAGCCACTCGGGTCATTCCGCGACCCGCACCGGACGAAATGCACGTTTTGGCAAGCACTGTTACTTTTTAGTCATGAACCGGGACACCGGCCATGCTCACGTGGCAGCCTCGCCTGACGCAGCGCCGGAACAGCCCGGCGCTACACGCGGGATCGGGACTGGTGTCGGCCACTTCGAGCACGGCACCGATGCGGACATCATCGAACGGCGCGTTCGAGCGTTGAATCCCCTCGCGACCCCGTCCCCCCACCCTGGCAACGCCTCCCCAACGCTCCGGCGCGAGGTCCTGTATGCGCTGCGGACCGGCGGACCCGGGTCGCCGGATCAGATCGCCGACCGAGTGGGAGCCAGCCGTACCGGCGTACTGCAGCAGCTCCGCACGCTCGAGTTGGCGGGGCTGGTCAGCCGCAGCCTGAGCCGCCACGGTGTCGGCCGGCCGCGCCACGTCTACGACCTGACCATGGCCGCGCAGGAGCTTTTTCCGGCCAACTACGGGGCGCTCGCGCAATCGATCCTGACGGCGATCCGCTCTGTCGGAGGTGAATCCCTCATCAGCGATGTCTTCGAGGCTCGATGCGAGCTGATCCGGGGACGGATCGTGCACCGCCTCGAAGAGCGGCTCCCCGCGAATGCCTCTCTCTGGGAACGTGTCCGCGAAGTGGCGGCGTACCAGGACGAAAACGGCTACCTGGGCCGCGCGAGTCTCGACCAGGACGGCACGATTCGCCTCTACGAGCACAACTGCGCGATTTACGGAGTGTCGGGCACGTACCAGACGGCGTGCACCGCAGAACTGCAGCTGTTCAAGGAGCTCTTCGGGGCCAACGTCACGCGCGAATGCCACATCGCTTCGGGCGGACGGAGTTGCACATACCGGGTGGAACCCGCCGATAGCTAGGGGCGGCTCCGGACAGCTGCCGGGTTGCTACGCCTCTTCGCGCTCGACCTCTTCGCGCGTCGCAGGCTCGAGAATCGGCGCCTGGATCTCGCCCACCTTCCGCACGAACGAAGCCTCCAGCGACGTTTCGGCCGCCCGGACCTGCTCTTCGAGCGAGAGGATCTGGAGCCGCCCCAGAGTCGCCAGCTCGTCGCGGATGTACGTCCGCAGCATCTCGGGGCCGTCGGTGCTGATCGCGAAACGCACCTCGTTGCGCCGGAACTGCTCGAAGATCCAGCGGAACTCCTCCCAGCTGGACACGACGCCGGTTTGCAGGTTCGAAGTCGGGCAGACTTCGAGCACGATGGCCCGCTCGCGGAGCATGCCCATCGTCCGCGGGTCGTAAGCGGACTTCACGCCATGGCCGATCCGATCCGGCTCGAGCAGCTCGATCACCGCGGCCATCTCTTCGACCGTGCCCGCTTCCCCGGCATGGACGGTGATCCCCAGCCCGCACTTGCGGGCGCGGCGGAAGAGGTCGCGATAGTCGGCGACGACGAAGCTCGTCGCTTCCGGGCCGGCAATGTCGATGCCGACGACCCCGCGATCGCGCCACGCGATGGCCTTCTCGGCGATGATCTCGTTCAGCTCGAAGGGGAAGGCGCGGTCCAGGCAGAAGATCAGGCCCGGGCGGATCGGATATTCGAGCATTGCCCGATCCATGCCCCGCAGCGCCGCCGCGATGATGTGGTCGAGGTCCTGCTCGCCGCCGCGGTTGCGCTTCATCGGGTTGAAGCGAAGCTCGGTAGTGGTCACGTTGTTCTTGCGATAGGCGCCGCCGACTACCTCGTACACGGACCGTTCCAGGGCCAGCGGCGACGACTGGATCAGCTCGGTCCAGCGGAAGAGCTCCAGGTACCCGTCGAACGAGTGGCCCCGCGACGGCGAGGCCGTGATCATGTCGCGGAACTCCCAGTAGTCCTTCGTGGGCAGCTTGATGCCCTGGGCGTGGGCGATGCCCCACATGATCGAGGGCGTGACGGCGCTTCCCAGATGGCAGTGGAGATCGGCGAGCGGCATGCGCCGGGGCAGCTGGTGGACCATTGGTGAGAGCATAGCCGCCCGGCCGCAACGTGCAGGAATGCTTCACCCACGCGATCTCGGCGCCGCTACCGCCGCGCGGCCCACCCAATCTTCGTGATCGGGCTTTTCCGCAACTCACCCGCAACCGACCGCGACGTGTGCGCCTTGCAGGCTTCCGCTGCGCAGACTACGCTGCCCGCACTAGACCGCCGTCGGCTCGCGTGGTGCTGCCCGGGGATAGTGCGGACGAGCCGCGGTCAGTGGAGAGAAGGAGGATTCATCTGTGATCTCCAAGGGTTCCCGAGTACTTGGAATGCTCGCTATCGCTGCCATCGCTGCCAGCGCGTGCTCGAGCGCGGGTGCCAGCCAGACCCCGTCCGGCTCTGCCAGCGTCGCCCCGAGCATCGTGGCCACGGTGCCCGCCGATCAGCTGATCAAGGCAGGCACACTCACCGCTTGCTCCGACACCTCGTATCCCCCGCAGGAATCACTCGATTCGAGCAATAAGGCCGTCGGTTCGGATATCGACCTTGCCACTGAGCTGGCGGCGCGCCTCGGTCTCACCCTGACGGTGAAATCGACCACGTTCGACTCGATCATCCCGGCCCTGAAGGGTGGGAGCTGCGACATCATCGTCTCTGCGCAGACGATCACGGCCGAACGCCTGGCGGCGGTCGACATGGTCCCCTACTTCGCAGCCGGCCAGTCGTTCGTTGTCCTCAAGGGCAACCCCGAGAACATCAAGAGCATCGATGACCTGTGCGGCAGGACCGTCGCGGCCGAGAAGGGCACCATCGAGGCCGACCATGTTGGCGGCACGGCTCGGGCTACGACGCCACGAACAGCCTGAATGCAAATTGCAAGGCCAAGGGCAAGGCGGACATCACCCTCAAGATGTTCGATGCCGACACCAACGCCCTCGCCGCCCTCCAGGCGACCACCGTCTCCGCCCACTTCACCGATGAGCCGGTGGCCGGATACGAAGTGGTCAACGGGGCGGGCAAGTTCGAGCTCGTCTCGGCCATGACCCTCAAGCGCGCTGCCGAAGGGATCAGCGTTCCCCTGACCAAGACCGGCCTGCGGGATGCCGTCAAGACGGCTCTGCTTTCGATGATGAGCGACGGCAGCTACACCCAGATCCTCACCAAGTGGGGCGTTCAGTCGGGAGCCATCGCCGCTGCCGACGTAAACGCGACCCCGGCGCCGGCGGCTTCGGCCTCGGCGTCCTAGGCGCTCCGCGCATAGCCAGATAGACGCGATGAGCGCGTCCTTGATCAGTCGTTTCGGCACCCGGCAGGCCGCGCTTGCCGGGTGCATGACGTTGGTCGCGCTGACCGTCAGCGGCTGCACTTTCACAGACAGTATCAGGCCGCAGTTCTTCTGGGACTCCCTGTTCCATCCCAGTCCGGCGCTGGTGAACGGGATCGGGCTGACTCTCGTCATCTCGGTGGTGGCCCAGTTCTTGGGGGTCGTCCTCGGCGTACTTGCGGCCATCGCCAAGATGGCCAAGTTCTATCCATTCCGATTCGCGGCGGGGCTGTACGTCTGGCTTTTCCGCGGCACCCCTTTGCTGGTCCAACTCATGTTCTTCTATTACGGCTTCCCGGCCGCAGGCCTCTTCAAGTGGCCCGCCATCGTCGTCGGCCCCATCGACATCCTGCCGGAGATCCTCGCGGGCATCGTCATCCTCGGGATCAATGAAGGTGCCTACATGGCGGAGATCGTTCGGGCCGGGATTCTCTCGGTGGACCCCGGTCAGACCGAGGCGTCGAAGTCCCTCGGGATGAATTACGGCCAGACCATGCGGCGCATCGTTCTTCCCCAGGCGGCGCGCGTGATCATTCCGCCGCTGGGCAACGAGTTCAACAACATGCTCAAGACGACGTCGTTGTTGACCGTCATCAGCGTCTTCGAGCTGTACAACACCACTTCGGTGGCCGCGGGGCATTCTCTCGCCACGTTTGAACTTTTTGCCGGCGCGGCCGTCTGGTACCTGGCGATGACGACGATATGGGGCTTCGTCCAGGCCAGGATCGAGCGGCGCTTCTCTCGCGGCACGTCTCCGTCATCGTCCAGCGAAGCGGGCCCGCGTAACAAGGGTTTCGCGGCCAGGTTTATGTCGCTAAGGGCGCCGATCGAACAATGACGGACGTGACTCACGACCTGCTGGGAGCAATCGGCGGCGTGCCGCGACCGGAGACGGACGTGGTCGTCGACGCGCGCAACGTCAACAAGTGGTTCGGCCGCCTGCACGTCCTCAAGGATGTCAGCCTTCAGGTCAAGCGCCAGGAAACGGTGGTCATCATCGGGCCTTCCGGCTCGGGCAAGACGACCTTCATCCGCTGCGTCAACCACCTCGAGAAGATCCAGAACGGCCGCATCTTCGTGAACGGGCACCTGATCGGTTATCGCGAAGCGGAGGCCGGTGGAGGTCTTCCCGTCGTGGGCGGGCTGCCTGTCGTCAACCGTCTACCCATCGTGGGGCGGCGGAATGGCGGCGCCGACGCCAAAACGAAGCTGGTCGAGGACAAAGAGAAGAACATTGCCAGGCAGCGCATGGAGATCGGGATGGTCTTCCAGCGCTTCAACCTGTTCCCGCACATGACCGCTCTCGACAACATCATCGAGGCGCCCCTCCAGGTCCGGGGCACTTCGCGGAACGAAGCCGTTGCCATGGGCCGAGCGCTGCTGGACCGTGTCGGACTTGCGGCCAAGGAGAAGGTCTACCCAAACCAGCTTTCAGGCGGTCAGCAGCAGCGCATCGCCATTGCACGCGCCCTGGCCATGAAGCCGGCGCTGATGCTCTTCGACGAGCCGACCTCCGCCCTAGATCCCGAGATGATCGGCGAGGTCCTGGAGGTCATGAAGGAACTGGCGCGCGAAGGCATGACGATGATCGTGGTCAGCCACGAGATGGGCTTCGCCCGCGAAGTGGCCAATCGCGTCGTCATGATGGACGAGGGCGTGGTCGTCGAGGAAGGTACGCCGGATCAGGTCTTCAGCTCGCCTGCGCAAGAACGAACCAAGACGTTCCTCTCGAAGATCCTCTAGCCGCGCGGCAGGGCCGCGCACGGCCGGCTGCGCGTCGGCCCAGGGAATCTGCGCGACACCGACCCGGGTAATGCTATGCGCCAGCCGACCCGCGCCGGAGCGTCGCAGGACTCGCGGCGACGCGTCGGCGGGCGGGAACTGAGCTCGGCCAAGCGCGAACCTGGCCCCGTAATCGTGGCCTGACACTCGTTGCGCCGCCGCGTGCCCTCACACGATTACTGGGGTTGGTGTCCGCGGAAACGAACGCCGCGGCGCCTCGGCGAGGCGGCGGGGCGGCGGGGCGGCGGGGCGGCGGGCTCAGTCTGCCCGGTAGATGAGCCTGCCGTCGGGGGCGAAAGTCGGCCGTGGGCGAGAGTTGGCGAGGGCCGTCGAGCCCGCATCGGCGCCCGCTGCGGCGGCCCGAGCTGCGCGGCGCGCCTCGGCATTCGGTACCTGGTCGCGGGCGTGGTAGCTCGAGCGGACCAGCGGCCCCGACTCCACGTGCTTGAAGCCCAGCGCCAGCGCCTCGTCCCGCATCTCGGCGAACTCGTCGGGGTGGTAGTAGCGCTCGACCGGGAGATGCTGGAGCGACGGCCGCAGATACTGGCCCAGAGTGAGGATGTCGCAATCGACCGCGCGCAGATCCACGAACGTCTCGTGTAGCTCCGGCCGCGTCTCCCCCAGCCCGACCATGATCGACGACTTCGTGTGGACCAGCGCGCCGGGGTTCATCTCGCGCGCGTACGCCTTCGCCCGCTCCAGGACCCCGAGCGAACGATCGTATCGAGCGCGCTTCCGAACCGGCTTCTGCAGTCGCGCGACCGTTTCGACGTTGTGATTGAGGATGTCCGGACGGGCCGACATCACCGTTCGCAGCGGCTCCACCTCGCCGTTGAAGTCGGGGATCAGGACCTCCACGCCCATCGCGGGACACGCCACTCGCAGCCGCCGGATCGTCTCGGCGAAGATCGCCGCCCCGCCATCGCGCAGGTCGTCGCGCGCCACGCTCGTGATGACCACGTGGTCCAGTCCCAGGCCACGGATCGCCTCGGCCACGCGCCGCGGCTCGTCCTCGTCGTAGATCGTGGGCTTGCCCGTCTTGACCGCGCAGAACCCGCAGGCCCGCGTACAGGTGTCGCCCAGGATCATGATCGTAGCAGTCCGCTGGTCCCAGCACTCGCCCACGTTGGGGCAATGCGCTTCCTCGCACACGGTATGGAGCGACAGGCCGTGCAGCAGCTGGCGCACTTCCTGGTAAGTCTCGCCGGAGGGAATGCGTGCCTTGATCCAGTCGGGATGCCGCCGCAAAGCCAGTGAACCGTCTGCAGCCGCCTCGAACGTGCCGCCGCCCATGGCGATGGTGGGTGGCAGCATCGGGTGGTGCGGGCGCGTCGCAGCCGGCGCGCTGGGCTCGGAGGGTAGTTGTCGTTCCATCGTCTAGTAGATCGACGTATCCGGGCCGGTCGCTTCCAACCAGCAGATGACGTCCTGCATGAACTTGCCGACCTGCGCCCCATCGGTGGCTCGATGGTCGTAGCCGGCGACCATGTTCATCATCGACCGGACTGCGATCACGGCGCCGTCGTCGGTATCGCGAACGATCGCCCGTTTCACGACCGCCTCGGTGGTCAAGATGCAGACCTCGGGCACGTTGAGGATCGGCACCGTCAGGATCGAGCCGAACCAGCCGGTGTTGTCGACGGTGAACGTGCCGCCCTGGAGGTCGTCCAGCCGCAACTTCCCGGCGCGCGCCCGTGCCGCGAGATCCTGGATCGCGCGATTGATGCCGTTGAGCGAGAGCTGGTCGGCGTCGTGGATGACAGGCACGATCAGCCCGTTCTCGACCGCGATGGCGACCCCGATGTTGATGTGCCGCTTGCGCAGCAGCCCGGCGTCGCTGTAGGTGGCGTTGAGGTTGGGATTGCCCTTGAGGCCCTCGACCACGGCCTTGACGACGAACGGCATGTAGCTGAGCCCGACGCCCTCGCGAGCCTTGTACGACTCGGCGTTTGCGGCGCGGAGATTCGCCACGGACGTCATGTCGCACTCGAAGGTGCTGTATGCGGTCGGGACGGCGGCGGCGCGAGTCATGGCGGCGGCGATGCCGCGACGCATCTGGTTCAGCGGGATCAGCTCCTCGTCCTGGCCAGGCGCCCAGACGACGGGCGAAGGGGCGGACGGGGTCGAAGGGGCGGCCGGAGCCGGTGCCTGGGCAGACGGCGGGAGACCAGCCGAAGGTGCCGATCCGGCGGACGGAGAGGCCGCGGCCTGACCGGCCGGCGCGGGGGTTGCGCGACCCGTGGCACGGCCCGCATCGCCGTGTCGCTCGACGTAGGTCATGACGTCGTCGCGGGTGATGCGTCCGTCGTGCCCGGTGCCGACTATCTGGACGGCCGAGACGCCGTTGTCGCGGAGCAGCTTGCGCACGGCGGGGGTCATGCGTGCATCGGGATTGCCGCGGCGATCCCCACTTTCCAGATCGGAAGAGCACACGTCTGAACTCCAGTCACGCCAATATCTCGTATGC
>OCZT010001535.1_pt1 | contig 23919 bp, 6 predicted proteins | sample 1539031 | NCBI WGS metagenome assembly OCZT01 (sample SAMEA3539308, study PRJEB22396) | soil metagenome | biome: tundra; feature: field; material: soil | place: USA | collected 2010-05 | depth 0.15 m | reverse complement strand
GATATTGGCGTGACTGGAGTTCAGACGTGTGCTCTTCCGATCTGTCCGCCGCGCTACGCGGCGGACTCGGCGAGAGCCACCGGAAGGAACATCGGCTCCGCGGCCGGGATCGGCAGATCGGGATAGAAGCGCCGGAGGGCTTCGAGTACCCCGTCCTCGGCTGAAGTCGGGACCACGAACGTGGCCTCCACGCTGACGTTTGGTGGCGCGTTCCGCATCGCCGCGCTCGTGCCCGCGACCCGCAACAGCTGCAGGTCGTTGGGGCCGTCGCCGATCGCCGCGGTCTCTTCGCGCGCGATCCCCATCGAGCGAGCCACGGTCGCGAGCGCCCGGCCCTTGTTCGTGCCCTTGCTCAACAGCTCGACGCCGAGGTTGTCGGCCCATACCACCGAAGCGGTCGACCCGAACCGGGCTTGGAGCGCTCTCACCACGGTCGAGTGCTCGATCGAGGACGTTGGGAAGTAGGTGCGGATGACGGCCTCGCCGGCAACCGAGTCGAGCGAAGACTCGACGCGAAGGTTCGACTCCTGCACGAAGTGCGGCACTTCGATCGGTCCGGTCGATGCATACGGCCGTTCGACCGCGAAGCCGTCCAGCAGGCACAGCGTCGGCCTCAAGCCCCAGGAGCGGGCGAAAGCGAGGTGCTCTCGAACCTCGTCGGGCTCGAGGCTTCGCGCCCATTCGATATCGCCCGTGATCGGCGATCCGAAGATCGCGCCGTTCATGGTGATTTGTGGACCGCCCAGGCCAAGCTCGAGACAAACGTCTCTCGCGCCCATCGGGCTGCGTCCGGTGGCCAGCAAGACGGTTACTCCGGCTTCCCGAACGGTGGCGATGGCGTCGCGAACGACAGGCCGAACCAGACCGTTGGGATCGAGGAGGGTACCATCGAGATCGATGGCGAGCAGCCGTGGAGGCTGCCCCGAGGACCTCAGTCCTCTTTCGTAACTCTTCATGCCTCAATAATGACCGAAGCGTCAAACGCGGCGTTTTCGGCCGGTTAACGTTCCGTTCCGTCCCGTCCGTTCCGTCGGCCGCCGCTCCCGGCCCACGTTCTCGCTCTGGCCTGATCCGGTTCGTTTGCCGCGCCGCCGGCTCGCCCTGCACGCGGTATCATCGGCAGCCGCGCGCCCGTAGCTCAGTGGATAGAGCATCTGACTTCGGATCAGAAGGTCGAGGGTTCGAATCCCCCCGGGCGCGCCACTTTCTGAGCGTGAAACAGCACGCGTGTTCGAGGGCGAGGGGCACCGAACGGCACCTTCCGGCACGATTCGGCACCGAGATTGCTACATAGATCGCTACATTGACGGGCGTCGAATTGCCGTCGAGATGACGTCGACGCGAGCGGAACGGCCGACCTAGCACTCGCCGCCCGCCGACTGCGGGCGCGCATCCAACGCCACCCGGAGCCGGCGCTAGAACCAATGACGGTCAACAGCTGGCGAGGCGCGGAACGCGACCCGAGTCCGATTCCCATCTCGGCGGACGCTAGCATCAGATGCCCGCTCAATGGGCGTGAGGGTGTCAGATGCTCGTGGATCAGGCTGTCAGATGCTCGCGCATAGTCTTACCGAGCGGCTTGGTGCGGTTGAGATAGCTTGGGCCACGACAGGCGCCTGGTCGCCGCTTGGCCGACGACCCGGGCCTGCGAAGGACTTCACTGACCGGCGATCGTGTCCCTCCAGCGACGACGCAGGCACGTATCGGCTAGCCAAAGGAACGCGCCCATTTAGGCTCGGCGCCGGCCCCGGTGGGCATGGTGCAATTGACCGACGCCGCACTCCGAGGTCGCGTACTATTGGCTCGCTCGCTTGGCGACTGAGGGTTCCCAAGAAGACCCGAGGCTGAGCCGCCGGGAGGGCCGGCCCGGCGATTCGCCACGGCCGCGGCGGAGGCAACGGCGCGGAATTGCCGCGCCCAAGGCGGCCGAGGGGCCGGGGGGACATGTGAGTCGCATAACGCGTTTGCGCGCGGTTCGTCCGCGTGCCAGCCGTCGCTTTGTGGTTATCGCAACGGCGTTGGTCCTCGTCGCGACCTCGGTCCAGTCCTCGATTCCCTTCGCGCCGCAGTCTGCCCAGAGCGGGAAGGTCGCGGCCACTGCCGGCTTGAAGAACAGCACGGACGCGGTCCATTCCGTGCCGGGCGTGGACATTACTCAGGGCGGCGGGAATGCGGGCGGCGGCGCCGTCCAGGTCGACACTTCTGGCGGGGCTCTCGGCGGCCTCGCCACCGGCAACTCCACCCAGCGAGTTGAGCCGGCGGCAGCATCATTCCCGACCGTTTCCACAGAGGTCGTCTCGCTGCGAGACGCTCACACCCGCGTCACTGCCAACCCCAACGGGACGCTCTCGGCCACAACGTCCGTGGGCCGACTCAACTACAAGGACTCTGCGGGTGCCTGGCAGTCGATCGATACGAGCCTCGTCGAAACGAAGGCCACGCCCGGATACAACCTGAGCGAACGAGCCAACAGCGGCACGATCGTCTTCAACTCGACGTCGGCGTCCGACCCGGTCGCCGCCCTGCTCGGATCGGGCTTCTCGCTTTCGGTGCGCGTGCCAGACCTGACTGGAAGCGGTCAGAAGAGCGGCACCAACGGCGTGGTTTACGCCGCATCGAACGCTGCCTCCTCGATCGCGCTGCAGGCCACGTCAGAGGGCTTTGAGTTTGGCGCCGTCCTTTCGAAGCAGGGCGCCCCCGACGCATATTCATTCGCCGTAGCCACGCAGGGCCTGTCCCTGGTGCTTGCAGCCGACGGTCGAACGGTCCAAGTCGTATCAGGCCAGGGTTCCGCTCAGCAGATCCGCGGCGAGATCGGCGCTCCGATCATGTTCGATGCCGGCGGCGCCGCTGCTCCTGACAGCGCCGTCCGTGTCGCGCTCGACAGTCATGCGGCCGGCCTTCGGGACGGCGAGACGATGCTCACCTACACGCTCGATCGGTCCTGGCTCGAGAGTTCCGGACGCGCGTACCCAGTCACTCTGGATCCGACCGCGTGCATCCGCTGGGACGCCACGAGCAACTGCGCGATCAACGTGGCGGGATCGAGCACCGGCTACGCCGAAACGTTCGTCCAGGCCGGAGCCCCTGATGAGAACGGCGACGGCACCGTGGACCACATCGGCGTAGACCCTAACCTTGGGTTGACCCGTGCCCTCTACTTCTTCCCGCACGCCGGCCTGCCCGACGGGGCCCAGATCGTCAGCGCCAACCTCAGCGTCTACCATGCTGGCGGATCGGTTTCGGGTCAGGTCGTGCGAGCGTCAGGCATCGCGGGGACGTGGGGTGGCTGGCAGGCAACCTGGAACAACCAACCCACCGTCGATGCCTCTACTCAGGTCGATACGCCCATCTCGAGTCTGAGTGGGGGTTGGCTGAGCATCGATGTCAGCGGGATCGTCCGAGCTAGATACACGCGCAATAGCGCGGACTGGAAGCCCGACTACGGCATCGAACTCCAGACTGCCGACGAGACGAACCCATGCACCACCGGCACCTGCAGCGGGCTAACGTTCGACTCCCCGAACGCGGGCGTGAACCCACCTCAACTGACCCTCACCTACGTGGTTCCCCACGTCAAGATCAACTTCGACCCGGCGCTGGGCCCCGATTACTCGCCTTCCAAGATGCTCGCCGGCACGACTGTCAACCTGCCCATCCAGCTCAACAACAACGGTTCTGGATTCAACTTCAATGCGTGCTGGGGCAGCACGACCGACTGCTACAAGGTCGGTTATCGATGGTACGACTCGCGCGGCCAGAACTTCAGCCTCACCTCGCGGGGCCTGGTCGACCTGCCTGGCGACGTGGGAAACCAAGGCTGGAGTTCGATCAATCTTCCGGTTGCGACGCCGACCGCCTCCGGCCAGTTCGGGCTTAGGCTCGACCTCGTGCATATCGTCAATGGCCAGGCGGTGTGGGCTTCGGACTGGGCGTATCCGTCGCTCTACCTGGCGCGGGCGAAGGACAACCTCAACTCGAGCAACGTCCGCTGGACGGGCCAATCGGTCATCGCTCGCAACGATTTCTCGGTGGCGCTGTCCATGGGTGCGACAGCTGGCGGCTATCCGAAGTCGGTGAGTCTGGCGGACGGCAGTAACGCCGCGATCGACCTCTTGAGCGGGAACCTGACCGTTTCGGCTTCCAGCGGCCTGGGCTTCTCCGACCTTGGCGGAGCCATCGACCTGAACTACTACTACGACAGCGCTCAGGCCGCTTCCGTGTGCGACCTGATCCTCGGAGCTTGCGGCTGGGGCACCAACTTCGACGAGCGTATAGAGGGAGGAACGGGCGGCACGAACGGCGCGGACTTCGTGTACCGAGATCCGGCCGGCAATCGGTATCCCGTTAGCACGAATGCGAACGGCCAGCTGATCAGTGGTGCTCCGGTCCGGCTCGATCGACCGAGAGTCACGCTGCTCGACGAGAACGTGGTCCCCGGTTGGACCACAACCGGGTCGGGTGTGCCTCACGTGACCACGGACGCTGCGTTCAACGGCAGCGCCCACAGCTACGCGTTCGACTCTACGAACACTGCAGGCGCGACTACAGCCGGCGCCACTTCGAACCCGATCAACGTCGACATCAACCAGTACCCGATGCTCGGTTTCGCCGTGAAATCGAACGCCGGCGGTGTGGGCGTGGGGTTCCGGATCAAGGACAACACGACAGGCGCCACCAAGTGGCTCGCGTATACGCTCGGAACCAACTTCAGCCTGCCCGATACCAGCATCGCAAAGGTAGCGCTCGGTGGCGACGCCACGAACTGGCTGGCTGCGGTCGGGGCCTCCTCGGCCCCGATCAACGTCTGGTCGCAAGTCGCTGGAGACCCGAGCTTCGGCGGTTCCAACGACGACTACAGCGTCATCGGCATCGGCCTCTACGGGAACGGCAGCGCGGGGACCGACTATCTCGACGCCGTCCGCTTCGAGCCTGGTTCCACGGCGGTCTTCGACGATCCGTCTGTGACGATGCCGGCCTGGACGTCGGGCGCATCGCTGGCCAACTCCAGTACAAGCGACAAAGCGATCGGGGCCAGCGCCCTCAAGGTCCTGCCCGCCGCGGCCACAGCCGAGCCGACCTGCTCATGCCTGAGTAGTTCCCTGTCGGCGACACCGTACGTCACCTGGTACTGGCGCAAAGTTGGCGGCACTACCGTCGCTGAAACCTTCTACCTCCATGACGCGCGCCAACCGACCAAGACAGGCAGCGTCACCTACTACGCCGGACCCTCCGTTCCCGCTGGAGTCGATCCGACGAAAGCGATCCAGGTCTCGGCCACCGCGCCGAACGCCTGGACCCGTGTAACGCGTGATCTCGAGGACGACGCCCGGCAGCTCGTCGGCATGTTCAACAATGACCCCGACGCTGCCTACTCGGTTGTCGGTCTGGCCCCGACGCCGGACCCGGTGATCCTCGACGGCTACTCACTGCTCGCGGTTGACGGCAGCTATGCCGGCTTCGACTGGGAGTCGCTGGTCACGCAGCCCAGCCTGGACGCCGCCACGATCGGCCAGATCTCCGGCGATGAGTTCGTCGTTACTCTGCCCGGCGGCGGGACCCACCGCTTCAACCGGGACGGCCTGCTGACCTCGATCCGGGACCAGGACGGCAACCTGACGACTCTCGACTGGAGCTACGACTTCGCCTCGACCACTGGTGGAGCCAAGGCATACAAGCTGGTCGCCATCCACGCTCCGTCCGAGGGGATGGCCACGGCATCGGGTGCCGCAGTGCGCCAGATCGGCGTCACGTACCCCGCCGGAGCAGTCCGTTTCACCGAGAAGCTCGGCACCGCGTCGGCTAGCAGCGGTCGCGTCTCCGAGTTCGACGTGGACGGCTCGAAGAACCTCGTCAACGTCATTCCGGCTCGCCATGTCGGCGCGTGCGCCGTCGCCGGGACCGCCTCGGGGTGCGTCGGCTACGCCTACGGCTCGGGCAGCCTGCTCAGTCGCATCTACGACGCGCGGTACGACGGCTCCAATCACTACTACACCGACTTTGGATACGCCGGCGCAGCCGCGACGACGATCACGCCCGCGGCCACCGGCTCGCCGCTCCTGAGGGTCCTTTCGAGCAACGTCAACCCGACCGGTTCGTACCAGCGGCCGGAATGGCAGGACGCCAACGCCGTTGCGTCCAACTTCGCCTACTACGCCGATCTCACACCCAACGGCGGCGTATACACCGAATTCCGGCCGATCCCATGTACCGCTGCCGATTGCGCAGGCGGCACGACCACGCCGGCCGTCCCGGTCGACATGCTGGCCGCCTACCGCACTGATGGACTCGACAACCCCACCCAGGAGACGCGTTACCGATTGCCGGGCAACCAGGCGCCGGTGATCTCGCGCCGGGGCACGCAGGCCGCCGCGAAACTCGACAACTATCCCGATCCGCTCGCGGCCACCCAGGTGACCTGGACGCAGTCGCCGGACCAGTACGTCGCCTCGATCGGCATCGGCAACGGCGATGCCTACAAGACGACCATCACCTACAACGATCTCGGCCTCCAGAGTTCGACCAGCACGCCCGTTTCCAACCCGGCATTCGGGCCAACCGCGCCGTCCGGCAAGCAGTCGGTCAATCGCCGAGTCGAGCAGATCTACGACCTCAAGGGTCACCTGATCCAGGCCGACGACAACACGTTCCTGGCCAACACGGACTTCGAAAATGCACTGGACGGCTGGACGGCCTCCGGCGCGACCGTGGACACGACCGCTGCCCACGCGGGAGTGGCTTCGCTCGCGCTGACCGGCGCCGCGACGGCGAGCCAGCGTGCTCAGCTGCTGCCCGGCCAGACGTTCCGGCTCCAGGCCGCCCTGCGGAACGACGGCGGAACTCCCGCGGTGGGCCTGCGCTACGAGCGCACCGACGGTACGTGGTCCGCTCTGACCCTACAGGTGCCGACGGTCGGCAGCGGCTGGACCATGCTCAGCAACGACGTGACGATCCCGCTCGATGGCACAGGGCAGATCGAGTTGAGTTTCTCGGTGGCCAATGGATCGGGCAGCGCACACGTCGACGACATCGCCCTGGTTACCGCGTTCGGCCGCAGCGCCTACAACAGCCTCGGCCAGCTCGTGACTTCAACCGATATCAGCGGCCGAGTCACGCAGCTGAGCTATGCCCCCGACACGTCCGCCCTTCCTGCCGGTATGCCCGTGCCAGGTCCGACTCCCGCAGTCTTCGCGACGACGACGATCGCCAACTACATCGACGGCACCTTCGACGCCGCCCATCCCGACCAGGACGTCGCGAGCCATGTCACGTATGACGCCTGGGGCCGCGCGGTCCGTCAGTCCGATGCGGACAGTGTGGCGAGCTGGACACTCTATGCACCCAACCAGACAGACACAGCGACAAGCACCGACGGTCTCGGCGATGCCACGAGCTTCACTTACGACGAGGACGGCAACAAGCTGACGGTCACTCCGCCCGGTGGGGCGTCCGAGCGGACCATCACCAGCTACGACTTCGCCGGCAATCCGATCGAAACCACCACGCCCGACGGCACTCGCACCCACTTCGCGTATGACGGAGCCGGGCGGCTGCTGACCAAATACGCCAACTACGCCACCGGCAATCCCGCCGCCGGGAGCCTCACCGACGTCGCCACCAAGTATGTCTACGACGTGTATGGGCACGTGGTTCAGACGATCGGCGATCAGGGCGTGGCCAACGCCTCGACTGAGACGGCCTACGACCTGTTCGGCAATGTCGTGACCACCACGACCCACGCGGTCGCCGGGGACGCCGGCCGAACGACCACGAACATCTTCGATGCGGCCGGCCGCGCGGCCGGCGTGCAGAACGCAATCTCCCCGACGGCCACTCCGGCGCCGCCATGCCCCACGACCCTGTTGGACGCGTGGGAGCCGATGGTGACCTTCGGGACACCAGTTGCGGTCACCACCGCCGCCCCCGGCCAGAACGCCTCGGTCACGTTCTGGGGTACCCAGGGGCAGCGGGTCAGCCTCGCGACCGGATCCAACTACCTGGCATTCAACACCAGCATCAAGAATCCGGACGGGACCGACCTGGCTGGACCGCAGGCAGCGATGACGGGCGGCACCTTCATTGACGTCTTGACTCTCCCGCAGACCGGCACGTACACCGTTGTCCTCGACTACCGCGGAACCACGACAGGCACGGTAGACGTCACGATCTGGGACGTGCCGCCGGATCCGGCCTCTTCGATGGTGACCTTCGGTACGCCGGTCAGTGTCACCACGACCACACCCGGCCAGGACGCCTCGGTCACATTCTGGGGTACCCAGGGGCGGCGGGTCAGCCTCGCGACCGGATCCAACTACCTGGCATTCAACACCAGCATCAAGAATCCGGACGGGACCGACCTGGCTGGACCGCAGGCAGCGATGACGGGCGGCACCTTCATTGACGTCTTGACTCTCCCGCAGACCGGCACGTACACCGTTGTCCTCGACTACCGCGGAACCACGACAGGCACGGTAGACGTCACGATCTGGGACGTGCCGCCGGATCCGGCCTCTTCGATGGTGACCTTCGGTACGCCGGTCAGTGTCACCACGACTACCCCCGGTCAGAACGCATGGGTAACCTTCCCGGGCACGCAGGGGCGCCTTGTAAGCGTTTCGACCTCGTCCGACTATTTGGCGTTCCATACGAGCATCAAGAATCTGGACGGGACCGACCTTGCTTCGTCGGGTGGAGCGATGGGAGGCGGCACTTTCATCGGAGCGACAGAACTGCCCCAGACAGGCACATATACAGTTGAAGTCGATCCTGGTGCACTGACCACGGGCACGTTCCACGTCACGATCGACGATGGGGGCATTGCGACAACGAACTTCCACGGTGCGCAGGTAGTTGCGCGCGCGCCATCGCTCCCCGGAAAGGGCCAAGGCGTTGCAACTGCCTACGCGCCACGGCCCTCGGCCAACGTCGCCACACCTGCTCTCGAAGATGCGACGACCTGCTACTGCAACTCAGTCGCAAAGTTCGACCTCAGCGGTCAAGCGATCTTCGGAATCGACGCCCGCGGCATTACGTCCGCGACCTGGTACGACTTCGCGGGCCACAAGGTGCAGACGATCGCCAACTACGTGGCCGCCGACCAGGGATCCACCCCGGACCAGAACGTCACATCCAAGGTCCAGTACGACAGCCTCGGACGTGCCGTGGCGGCCACCGATCCGCTGGGTCGCGTCGCGACCAGCACGTTCGACGGGCTCGATCGAATGACCAAGGTCACTCGGGCGGACGCATCCTGGGTCCGGACCGACTACACCCCGGCCGGCCGCACTCTCCAGACCTCGACGGCCGGCGCCTCGACCCAGGGCGATTCCGATGTAGCGTGGACGCGCAACGTCTATGACGCGGCCGGACGCCAGGTCCAGACGCTGCGCAACTACGATCGCAGCGGCTCCGCGCAGTACCAGTTCGACGGCTTTGAGACCAACACCACGACCTGCCGCGGAGCCGCCGACGGCGGGTTCGTGCTCAACGCCGCCACCGTCGATACGGCGGCGGACTCTGTCCTCGCGGCTTCGGGGATGGCCAGGCTGCGCGTCACCGCGGGCGGCGGCGCGAGCTCAGGCGTCGCCTGCGCTCTCACGGGCACGTTCCAACCTGGGCAGACATACCACGTCCGCGCCCACGTCTACGCCGCGACGGGCACCTCCCTCAGCGCAACCATCGGCCAGGACGTCCCTTCGTCCACCAACAAGGCCACGGCGCCGGTCACAGCCACCGGGAACTGGCAGTGGGTCGATCTTGACTGGACCCCGAGCCTCGCCGGCACAAGCCCCACGTTCGGGCTCGTCACGTCGGCGGCCGCCGGCTCCAGGTTCTACCTCGATGACGTGAGCGTCTGGAATGCTGCCACTCCTGCCACGAACATCCCGACCACGTCCGTCTACAACGCCGACAGCAAGATCGTCCGCTCCCTCCTGCCGCCCGGACACGCCGGCGAGCCTGAAGTCCTGACGGCCAGCGCTTACGACGTCATGGGCAACCTGCATTCAGTGACAACCGGCTTTGCGGCGGCCAGACCGCTCGATGCGGCCGACGCCAACCTGACAACCACCTATGCCTACGACGCCCTCGGACGCCGCACTGACAGAACCGATCCAAAGGGCATCGTCGCCCACACCGACTACGACCGCCGCGGCAACGTGGTTGCCTCGACGGCCAACTACGTCACCGGCCAGTCCTCGGACGGCACCCGGAACGTCACCTCGGTTTTCGCGTACGACCTCCTCGGCGAACTGGTCGGCACGTGCTCGCCTGCGGCGGGCGTCGGCTGCAACGCGGCCAATTCCTCTGATGCGACTGCCTGGCACTATGGCTACGATGCCATGGGCCACCTCACCAGTCAGACGCCGCCCAGCGCCAACCCCGCGGACAGCGGTCTCTCGCCCGTGGCCTCGACCGGTTTCGTCTACGACGTGTCGGGCCTCCTGCTCAGCACGTGCTCGTACGTGTCCGGCGGGTGCGCAGGCGCGCTCCGCCACACAGACGCCTCCTATGACCGGCTGGGTCGCCAGACCGCGACACGTCTGTATTCAGGCGCGGACCTGAGCGCGCTCAAGATGACCTCAGGCTCGACCTACGACGCCGCAGGCCAGCAGCTCTCAACCGCTTTCGATGGCTCGGGCGCCGGCGAAGGCAGCGGCACCATCAGCTACGCCTATGACCCGCTCGGCAACAAAACCGGCGTTACCGGCGACACCGCTCCAACCACGGCGGTCTACAACGCCGACGGCACCGTGCGGACGCGCATCGATGCCACCGGGACGAGCAACTTCACATACAACAAGCTCGGCCAACTGCTGACCGGCACCAGCGCGGTCTACAGCGGGGCCGTCACCTACGCCTGGCGGCTCGACGGCCTGATGGACACCCGTGGCTGGCCGACCGGCCAGACAGCCGTTTTCACCTATGACGGCGCAAACCGCCCGATCGGCGAAACGGTCGGGTCGATGGCGGTCTTCACGCGGACCTACGACCGAGACGGCAACGTCACCGCCGAAAGCCAGAACCTGAGCGGAGTGTCCGGCCCTGCCGGTACCGGCTCCCAGAGCTACACGTACGACAACCTGAGCCGCGTCCTCACCGACACGATGACGGGCTCCGGCGGCGGGCAACTCTGGCAAAAGGCCTATGCCTACGACGCCGACTCGAACCGCACCAGCGTCACCGATGCCGGCGTGGCCACGGCGTACGAGTACAACGGTCTGGACCAGATCGTCTCATTCACCTCCGGGGCCGTTCGCACGACATTCACGTACGACTCGTTCGGAAACATGACGGCGAGCTTCGTGAACCCGCTCGGCGGAAGCGGGAATGGGGTCGTCCCGTCGCCGACCGCTCTGTCCGCAAACGCAGTCTCGTACAACCGCGTCGATCTGACCTGGACCGCGCCATCGAACCCGGCCGGCCTAGTGCGCTATTCGATCAGGCGCAACGGCGCGCTTCTGACGACGGTCGCCGCCAATGCGACTTCGATGACCGACTGGACGGCAAAGCCCGACACCGCGTACTCCTACACCGCAACGGCAGTCGATGCCTACGGGAACGAGAGCCCGGCGGCTGGTCCGGCCACTGCCACCACGCCTGCCTACACACCGGATACCACCGCGCCCTCCGCTCCGGCCAGTCTGACCGCGGTTGCGCACAACTCAACCGAAATTGACCTTTCTTGGTTGCCGTCGACCGACAACGTGGCTGTCGCCGGGTACCAGGTGTTCCGCAACGGAACGCAGATCGCGACAACCGCCAGCACCACCTACGCGGACACCCCGATCGCGCCTGCCTCCACGAACGCCTACTACGTCGTCGCGATCGACGGCGCCGGCAACTCGTCAACCCAAAGCGGCGCCGCGAACGCGACGGCTCCACCTCCCGGAATCTCGACCCCGACCACGACCTACTACGCCGAGTACAGCTCGATCATGACCCGCCGGGCAAACTGCTACAACTGGGGCTGGACGGGCTACTCGACTCCGCACGACGGAAACATCGACATGTACTGCGGCAATTCCGCGTCTTCCGTCTCGTTCTCGTTGTCCGGCTCCGGCGCCCTTACAGTCCACCAGTTCGGGCAAGGCTCAGCCACTCTGTACGTCGACGGCCAGGTCGCCGGGTCTCTCGTGGGGGGGTACACGCAGGATCATCCCCAGACGTTTACGGTCGCCGGCACGGGAACTCACAGCTTCGCCATCAGTGGCATGGTCGATGCCTCGACCGGCTTCGGCGTCCAGCAATGGTGCTTCGACGGCGTCGACTGGACTACGCCCTCGGTGGTGGCTTCGACCGATTTCGCTCCGACCAGCCTGACCGCAACGGCTGCCGGACCGACGCAGGTCAACCTGGCCTGGACCGCGCCTGTGAACGCGAGCTACCTGGCCCGGTACGCGATCAGTCGGGACGGCACGCCGCTCACGACCGTCGCTGCGGGTTCGACGTCTATGACCGACCCGACCGCGAGGCCGGGGACTACCTACTCCTACACCATCACCGCGCTCGATTCGCTGGGCACTGCAAGTTCGGCGGCAGGGCCCGCCCAGGTCACCACTCCTACCTACGTCCCGCCGGCTGACACGACCAGCCCCACGGCACCGACCGGCTTGACTGCGACCGCCAAGACCGCAACCGAGATCGACCTTGCCTGGACCGTCTCGACCGACAACGTCGCCGTGGCCGATTACAAGGTCTTCCGCAACGGAACGCAAATCGCCACTACGGCAAGCACCACATACGCCGACACGCCAATCGCGGCGGCTTCCGCGAACACCTACTCGGTGGTCGCGATCGATGCCGCCGGCAACCAGTCGGCCCAGAGCAACACGGCGTCGACCACAACGCCAGCCGGTGACACCACGGCTCCATCCACCCCGACAAGCGTCACCGCCGTTTCGACTGTCCCCAACATCGCGACCGTCTCCTGGACCGCATCGACCGACAACGCCAGCGTCTCCAAATACACCATCTCTCGCGGCGGAACGCCTATCGGGCTGGTCTCCGGCGCCGCCACGAGCTTCGTCGACGCCACGACCGCGGCCTCCAGCGCCTACAACTACACCGTCATAGCGTCCGATGCCGCGGGCAACAGCAGCGCCGCGTCCGCCACGGCATCGGTCACCACGCCTTCCTACACCACGACTCTCAATCCGGTCGCGGACAGCTACGTCAACCAGGCTAGCTCGGGCACCAACTACGGCACAGCGACGACCATCGTCATCAAGGGCACCGCGAACTCTGTCGAGAACGGCTACCTGCGCTTCGATACCACGAGCGTTCCCGCCGGCACGATGACAAGCGCCAACTTGCGGCTCTACTCGACCGCGGCCTCGACTCCGGGCTACCTCGTCAAGTCGGTCTCGGTTACGAACTGGGGCGAGACCACGATCAAGTACTCCAACGCCCCGACGATGGGCTCGACGATAGCGACGGTCACTTCCATTCCCGTCAACGATTACAGCAGCGCGAACGTCACCGCCGCGGTCACCACCCGAGGTCCGATCAGCTTCGGTATCACCGATCCCTCCACCTCAGTCACGGTCACTTTCCAGAGCAAGGAAGGCGCCAACAAGCCACAGCTCCTCGTAACCACGACCCCGCCCGCCGACACGATCGCACCATCGACTCCAACCGCGCTCTCGACCAGCGTCAAGTCCGGCAGCGAAGTGGACCTGTCCTGGGCTGCCTCGACCGACAACACCGCAGTGGCGGGCTATCGCGTGTATCGCGACGGTTCTCTAGTAGCCACCGTCGGCTCGACCTCGTGGTTCGACGTGGGCCTCGCCGCGGGGTCGTCCCACACCTACGCGATCAGCGCAATCGACGCCGCCGGCAACGCCTCGGCGCAGACCGCCGGCGTCGCCACGGCGACGCTCGGAGGCGCGGCCGATGCAACCGCCCCGACCGTCCCCACCGGCGTCACGGCAACTGCGGCCGCCTGGAACAAGGTCAATGTCTCCTGGACGGCATCGACCGACGACGTCGCAGTCTCCAGCTACACGATCTTGCGCGGCGGAACGCCCGTCGGCCTGGTCTCCGGCGCCGCCACGAGCTTTGCCGACGCGACGACCTTCGGCTATGCTCAGTACACGTACACTGTCCGCGCTTCCGATGCGGCGGGCAACACCAGCGCCGCCTCCAGCGGTGCGAACGTCACGGCCGGCACGTGCTCCAGTTGCACTACGACGACTCTCAATCCTGTCGCCGACAGCTACGTCGATCAGGCGAACTCGAGCATCAACTACGGCGCCGACCCGAGCATTTACATCAACGGCACGTCGGGCTCGCGCAAGAAGGGCTACCTGCGCTTCGACACCACCGGCCTTCCCGCCGGCACCATCGGCAGCACCACGCTGCGGCTCTATTCGACGACAGCGTCGACCTCGGGCTACTGGGTCAGCCCGGTGACGGACACGACCTGGGGCGAGACCACGATCAACTACTCCAACGCCCCCGCGATGGGTTCTGCCTTCGGTTTCGCCTCCTCCACCAGCGCGAACGCCTACAGCACCGCGTACTTCACCTCGGCGATCACCACACGTGGACCGATCAGCTTCGGCATAACCGATCCATCGACCACGATCCCGGTCACCTTCCAGAGCAAGGAGAGTGCCAACAAGCCTCAGCTCGTCGTCGTTACCGCCCCGGCCGACACGACCGCACCCTCGACCCCGACAGCGCTCGCGGCCAACGTCAAGTCCGGCAGCGAAGTCGATCTTTCGTGGGCCTCATCCACCGATAACACCGCAGTTGCCGGCTATCGCCTCTATCGCGACGGCACGCTCGTCGCCACCGTCGGCTCGACGTCCTGGTTCGACGTGGGCCTCGCCGCGGGCTCGGCCCATACCTACACGATCTCCGCGATCGACGCTGCCGGCAATGCTTCGGCACAGACCGCGGGTCTCGCCACCACGACGCTCAGGACGGCTCCGCCCGATGTGGTGGCCCCGACGAGCCCGACCGGGGTCACGGCGACTTCAACGGCGGGCAATATCGCCACTGTCTCGTGGACCGCGTCGAGCGACAACGTCGGCGTATCCAGTTACACCATCGCTCGCGGAGGGACCGCGATCAGCAAGGTGGCCGGCACCGCCACGAGCTTCACCGACGCTACGACAGCCGCAAACACCGGCTATACGTACACCGTCACCGCGTCCGATGCGGCCGGCCACACCAGCGCGCCATCTGCGACGGCCTCGGTCACGACGGCTGCTCCCGCACCGCCGATCGATGCGAGTGCGCCCACGGCGCCGTCGGGTCTCGGCGCGACCGTCATGAACCGCACCGAGATCGATCTAGCCTGGACCGCCTCTACAGACAACGTCGCGGTTGCCGGCTACCAGGTCTTCCGCAACGGAACCCAGATCGCCACGACAGCGAGCACCAGGTACGCCGACCCTTCGGTCGCGGCCGGCTCCACCAACGCCTACTACGTCGTCGCGCTCGATAGCTCGGGCAACGCCTCGGCTCCGAGCGGCACCGTCTCGGCCACTACCCCGATCCTCGACACCGCCGCACCCTCTGTCCCCACGGCGCTGACCGCCACCGCAACTGCCTCCAACAGCGTCAGCCTGAGCTGGACCGCATCCACCGACAACGTGGGCGTGGCCCGCTACACGATCAGCCGCAACGGCACGGCCCTCACAACCGTGGCCGGCGGCACGACCACGCTCGTCGATCCGAGCGTCCACGCGGGTAACGCCTACACCTATACCGTCATCGCTTCCGATGCCGCCGGCAACGCCAGCGCGCAATCGAACGTAGCCTCGGTCACGACTCCGGCGACCGCCGGTCCGCCCGACACCGTCGCCCCGAGTGTCCCAAGCGCCCTGACGGCCGCACCCGCCCACGGTGAAATCGATCTCGCCTGGACCGCCTCGACCGACAACATCGCCGTCGCCGGTTACACGGTCCTCCGAGACGGGACCGCTATGGCCACCACCTACTCGACGAGCTTCATCGACACGGGAGCCGCGCCAGGTACGGCCCACACATACACCGTGACAGCCTTCGACGGCGCCGCCAACACGTCGGCTCCGAGCGCTCCCGCAACCGCTACCCCAGGACTGCCCCTGCCGATGCGTGTCAGCTACACATACGATCTAGCCGATCGACTCACGACGATCACGGCCGCGTCAGGCTCGATCACGCATTTCGCCTTCGATGCCCTGGGTCGTCATGCAAGCCAGACCAGCGGCACCAACCCGACATCGACATACAGCTACGTTGGCTCGAGTGACACCGTGGTCGCGATCACCGCAGGCTCCACCACCACCGTAAGTGCCATAGATGCGCTAGGGGATCGGGTAGCGACAGGATCGGCTGGCTCCTTCGGCTATCTCCTCGCGGATCTACACGGCAACACCGCCTGTGCCTTCGGAGCATCCGGGCTCATCAGCGACGCCTTCGCCTACGACGCCTACGGCAACACCGTCGCTGCCGTCACGAGCGCCCTCCCGACACCCTGGCGCTTCCAGGGCCGGATCCTGGAGTCCGCCGCCGGCACACCCGAGCTCTATGACTTCGGGTCGCGCTCGTATGCCCCGACTATCGGCACCTTCACGAGCCTCGATACCAGCCACGGCTCGGCTCAGAACCCTCGCCTCCTCAACGGCTATCTCTACGCCAACGCCAACCCTGTCACCCTCGTCGACCCCGATGGGCATGCGGCCATGACCGCCGCTGAGATCTGCGCCGCCTCGAAGGGCTTCAGCGACTGCACTCCCACGGAGAGCGACCCGACAGTCGAGGCGCGCTTCCAGGGCTACCTCAACACCCAGCGTGCCATCGCCAAGGCCAGCGCCAACCTATCGGAGCTCTGCCGCCAGACCGGCGGCCACGCCTCGGGCTGTACACCGCCCGAGAGTCCCGGCACCGAAGCGGTCATCGCCGGCATCAAGAAGGCCCAGGCCGACGCGGCCGCAAGAGTCCAAGCCGCAACGCAAACTGATCTCGACTTGTGCCTCAATCGGGACGTGCGAGGTTGCGCGGCGCTCGGCCAGCAAGTCGCGAACACCGCGACGAACGGTAACTGGGAGGATGCACAGAAATGTGCTGCCGATCCGACACACAACGGCGGCGACTGCGCTCAGGTCGGCGCCGAGATCGCTGATGACAGTCTGTATCTGACGGCAGTATCAATGGGAGCCCAGAATTCCAAACAGTGGACCACGATGGTGGCAAAAGCCGTGGCTTCGCTGAAGGCCAAGGGCACCTTCTCCGATGCCCAAATTGCGCAGAAGGTGGCCGCTCTGGCGAAGATGAATGCCCGTAGTCTGCCGTTCTCGGCAGCCGAGGTCAGCGCGATTGAGATGGCTTCCAAGGGGATAGGCGTGGGCGCCGCGGGCTTGGACGCTGTCTTCACCTACTCGGATTGCATGGGCCAGGGTAAGTCTCAAGAGAGCTGCGGCATCCGGGCTGGCATCGCCGGTAGCTCGGACCTTTTAGGCGGACTGGGGCTTTCGACCCTCGCGGTGGCAGTCTGTGCAGGCACAGGCCCAGAATCAGCGGGACTTACCTGCATCGCTGCAGGCGTCACCGTCGGAATCGTCTCATCCGGTGTGCTCAACTGGGCCGGAGACACAATCGGTGACCTGACCCATCTGTGGTGACGTTGGGCGCCGCAATCCGCTAGGAGCGAACGTAGGATGTCAAACCAAACGAGCAACCGGAGTCGGGGATAACGCTATGAGGGTTCTTGGCAGGCTGCTGGCATTCGGTGGTTGGCTCGCGCACATGTCCAACCAGCTGACGCCCGGAGAGGACCACGACCGGCCTGTCCACCCTCGCTGGACCTTCCTGTGGCTCGGGTTCGTCGGCCTGCTGGTGTTTGCGGCGGCGACGGCCTCAATCACCGCGGCGAGCACCAGCCTTAGGCCTGCGACGGTTGCCGAGGTTACGTCTGGATTACGCTCGGGCTCCAGCTATGTAGTCGTGTCCGGCACCGTTGTGCCAGGGTCGATCGCGCTATGTGGATCTGGCGGCGCCTGCCAGACGCTTGTGGTCTTGACCGATGGGGCTGGAGGCCACTCTATCTTCGTGCTGCTAAGAGGAGCCGCGCCAACCCCAGGTCCGGCTGGGTTGGTAGAAATAACCGGTCTGATTGTTGACATGGCAAGTCGGAACAGCGGCGACTGGACGGCCCGTGCTCGGACCGAGGGTTTACGAGTAGTCCCTTCGTCCTCGGCATTCCTAGACGCGACTTGGTCACCGGCCAACCTTCCGCTTGCGGTCGCAGCCACCGCTGGCTTCGCGGGGCTGGGTCTTTTGATAGTTCTCGGATGGTTGATAGGCTTCGTACCCTATGTGCGCAGTCGCACAGTGTCGATGGCGTCGACCGGTCTTGCCTTTAGCAGAGATCGAGCGTCTGTTCCGGTCAGAGTCACGGGGATCGTCGTAGATACTCGTGGAACGCAGCGACGCTACAGGCACCGCCCGGCCGTGCTTGACGTCGGCGATTCAGGCCTCTCGCTAACGATGCATCGCTGGCTTGCTGGCTACTTGAGGTCCGGCTCCGCGACAATGCCGGGCTCATCGGTCATCTTGTCGCAGGGCTCCGTATCGGAGTTGGATGCCGGGACTGCCTTCCTCGCAGGCGGGAAGCGGCCCGCGATCCGGCTTGTAACCAAAGGAGGTCCCGTAATCCTGGCCTTCGAAGACGCGCTCACCAGGGACACGATTTTCACCGAGATCGAAACGGTTCGCATGGGTTCTGGTCTGGCTCGGAGCGCGGGGCCACTGCCGGATGCGGAGATTCGCCAAGGCCCGCCATCGACTTATAGGCCTGCAGATGGAACTGAACCAGTTGAGCCAGACTCTAGGTAGTCACTCGTGGCTCCGAGAGGTTGCCTTCGCAGTGGTCGTCGGTAGCCTGTGGAAGCTGATGGCCTCGTTGGGACCCGGCGAGCCGTTTGGCTCGATTGGGGCGGTGACCACCTCGTGGCTTTCCGTGTTGGGATGGGAAACTGTGGTCCGCCTTCGGCACATAGGGCGTCCGCAGCCCGGCGGTAGGCTCGTTGTGATGGCCGGCGTGACCTCCATGGTCATTCTGGTAGTCCCGCTGGGCTTCGGGATCGGCCATGGCGCACTTGCTTCATTGGTCCTGATTGTCCTTGGCGCTGCCATTCTGACTGATCGTCGGCGGACCCTCACCTGACGGTAAATGAACACACATACGATCTAGCCGATCGACTCAAGTCGATTCGACAGCCTCGGGCTCGCTAACCCACTCTGGCTTCGATGCCCTGGGCCGTCACGCGAGCCAGACCGCAGACTAGACCACGACACATAGCTATCTAGGCACGTCCGACACCGTGGTCGCGATCAGCGAGTGAGGGAGCAGCGGGCTCTATCAGCGACGCCTCGCCTACGACGCCTACGGCAGTGCCGGGAACCCCAAGGCGTCCGTTGGGACCGGAGTGGCGGATGGCTGGCCGGGGATGGACGGCAGATTGGGCGTATCGAGGACCGGCAGAGAGGGTTCGACCGGGGCCGACGACGAGGCGGTCGAGCTTGGACTTGGGGTTGCCAGCTCTGGTAGGGGATTGTCCGAACGGGTGATCGTCGCCTTCGCGAATTCGGCGGCGAACCAGACGTCGTAGCCGTCCATGCTCAGGCGATCGAGCGTTCGCGCGTCTGGGACGGCGGTCTTCCGCTCGGAGACGAGGGCCACTGCAAGCTTGCCGTCCAGGACGAACGGGTCGGACAGCGTGCCGACAGGAGTATCGAACAGCGCGCCACGGACCGCCTCGGTCGAGCCGAATTCGGGCTCGGCTCGCCAGCCCGCCTCGGCGGCGAGGGCCACGTCCGCGGGCGAGTACTGCTGGGCGTACGTGAGCAGGTTCGGGTTCAGGTCGTTGCGGATCTGGCGTAGCGCCGCCTGGGAGCGCTCATCGAGCGAGCCCGTGTAGCGGCTCTCGACCAGAAATAGCTCGGGTCCGGCCGCGGTCGAGATGGGGCCGATCACATCGCCTGAGCGGGTGGTGTCCGCGAACGCGGCCTTGCCCAGGTCCGGCACCACGCCGTCCTTCGTGTAGAAGCCGAGTTCGCCTGAGATATTCGACGAGTTGCCCCCGGCCGGCTTATTGGCTGCGGCTACCAGCGACCGGAATAGAGCGGTTCGATCGGTCGAGGACATGGCCGTCAGTGCCTTCGCGAGAGCTGGTGCGTTCAAGTCGAGACCCGCCGGCGCGCCTGCGATCGTGTTCGCGCTGGTGCCCTTCAATCGATCGACTGCCAACATGGATAGCTCGACCCAGGGACCGGCGGTGCCCGACGAGTCCGGTGCAGCGCCCACCACCAGTTCGCGGAAGTGGGCCTCGTTCACGCCCTTGGAACGCCAGCCGGCGAGCAGGCTCGCGGTGACTGCGCGGCGAAGGGCCTGGCCGTTGGCCCACGACTGCAGCGCGCTCGTATCCACCTTGGCCGCGTCCGCGTCGCCGGGCAGCTTGCGCGAGACCATGGTCGTGTCCTGGCCGTCGAGGACCTTGCCGAGGCTGACCCGGCCGTAGGCGTCCGTGGCGGGGCCGAGGACGTCGCCGGGCTCCGCTCGGCTCGCGACCTCGGAGATCGATGGATCCAGATCGAGTGACGAGTCGGAGGGCACTCCGTCTGTGGAGATGGCCACGTCCTCGCCGAAAACCTGCCAGCCCGCGTCGTGGAGGTCGGCCACTATCGTTTCGACGGAAGTGTTGGCGGCTAGCTCGGTTCGGACGCGCGTGGTAGCGGCGTCGACGTTGGCCTGACCGGCGATGGGCCATTGTGTCGGAGAGCCGGCCGGGGCGGGGGAAGCGGACCCGGGCGATGTGGTCGTCGGCAAGCCGAATCGAACGACGCGCAGCCGATGCGCGATGTCGCCGGAGGCGTAGGCCGTCGCCTCGACCCAAGGATCGGGGCTGGCCGGAGTGGCGATCCCGTCGCGAACGGCAAGCTGGCGCAGCAGTTCGTCCTCGATAAGGCTTTCGCGTGCAGCCGTCAGCGAAGTGGCCTCCTGAGCCCGGCTCTCGATGGCGCTCGCCTGTTCGGCCGGCAGATAGGCCGTGGACACACCGCCGAGGAATGCCACGCGTTCCCGCGCGAGCAGGCCCAGGACCGCCATTCGCCCGCGCAGATCCTCGCGGCTGATCGAGTGGCCGTTGACCGTGGCGACACTCGCCCAGTCGTGATCCGATTTAGTCAAATACAGGGCCGTGCCGAGGCTACCGAGGCCGACGACGACTGCGAGCGCGAACGCGCCGACGACGGCGACTTCGCGGCGAAGACGCAGACGGGCGAAGCGGGTCCAAACGCTGCCGGCACGGCTCCGCGCGCGACCGGACGATCCGGGCGCGCTATTGTCGCCTGCTGCTAAGCGTTCGGCCGCGCTCCGATATCGACTGGTGTTCCTGGCCATGCCCCCTCGGTTTCCAACCCTCGTCGCGTCCGGGCAAGGATACCCAGTCGGGAGCAGCGCCGAGGTGTCGCCCCGCGCGACGGTTCATAGCGATGCGACACAGTGGCCTGCTCTCTTGTCCAGCGTTGGCCAGCCGAGCGCGGTCGGGTCGGGCGTTCTCCGACCAGAGTGTCGCTGCCTGGTCGTCCGACCGATCGGCTGATTGTCTGGCCGTGCGAAGGCGTCAGCGTCGAGGCGTACAATCTCGTCGTGGGCATTTGAAGAAAGCCGATTCCGACGAGGGCATCGGACTCTTCCAAGTTCACGCGATGGGAACAAGACTCTCTCTGGGGCGGGATCCAGACTCACCCCGGAATCGACGAAAACGGCGTCCTCGCGATGGCCGTTCCACGCACGAATCGACTCTCGCTGCTCACCCTGACGGGAACCGGACTTCGGATCAGAAGGTCGAGGGTTCGAATCCCCCCGGGCGCGCCACATTTCCCTCGTGAAACAGTACGCGTGTTCGAGCGCGAGGGGCACGGAGCGGCATACCCCGGCACGATTCGGCACCGAGATTGCTACATAGATTGCTACATTGACGGGCGTCGAATTGCCGTCGAGATGCAGTCGACGTGAGCGGAACGGCCGACCTAGCAATCGCCGCCCCGCTGACCGCGGGCGCTCGTCCATGGCCACCCGGAGCCGGCGCTAAACCAACCACTGACGGTTAGCAGCGGGCGAGGCGCAGAACGCGACCCGAGTCAGATTCCCACCCCGGCGCGCGCGAGCATCAGATGCCCGCTCAGTCGGCGTGAGGGTTTCAGATGCCCGTGGGTCGAGGCTGTCAGATGCCCGCCGCATCGGCCTGCCACTGACTCGTGCGGTCAGATCGTTCGCGAATGGGGACACACCTCCGGGGCCCTCGCACTTCCGCGCGGCCGTCGAGAGGGTCTCGAGACAGGTTGCCACGCAAGGGGTCGGGCGCGAGGAGTTAGTTTGGAGGCTGTTGTCGGCGTTGCAGATCACCGAACTGCGGCTCGAGGGGGTAGATCAGGCCGACCGGACGGCCGCTGTCGGACTGGGCAATGCCGAGCTTGCGCTGATGGGTCTCGGACAGGACCAGCCCGATCGCGGCCTCGTCGACTTCGACGCGGGTTCGGCGCCGTCGCCCACGTCGATACGGCGCGTGGGGACATCATACGTAATCCGTAATACGTAAGCTGTCCGGGTGACATCCATGTTCGGACACCTAATCATCTATGGTGGCCGGGTAATAGGTTCCCAGGTTGCTGTTCTTCACGACTCGGCTACGACCGATCGGCCCGGCGCGTCGCCGCGTCCGAGGCCATCCGCGCAGGCCCCTTTGGTGGGCCGTAGGAGAAATTGGGATGTCTGAAGTATCCAATGGTCATCGCGCACATCCGAGGATGGGATTTCGAGTAGGCAGAGTCCTTGCCGTCGGGGCTGCCGGCGTTCTCATCGCAGCCGTCATGGCGTCGACAGCCTTCGGCGCAAGCACGCTCGGTGGAGCTGCCGCCCAGTCGGGGCGCTACTTCGGCACCGCCATCAACTCCGGCAAGCTTGGCGACTCGCAGTACACGACCATCGCGGCTCGCGAGTTCAACATGGCGACGCCCGAGAACGAGATGAAGCCGGACGCCACCGAGCCCACTCGGGGCACGTTCACCTTCAGCGCCGGCGACACCGTCTACAACTGGGCCACGAGCCACGGCATGAAGGTTCGCGGTCACACCCTCGTCTGGCACTCCCAGATCCCGAGCTGGATGACGAGCCTCTCGGGTTCGGCGGCCACGCTCGCGGGGATGCAGGAGCACATCAACGGGGTGATGGCCCACTACAAGGGCGAGCTCCCCTACTGGGACGTGGTCAACGAGGCCTTCAACGAGGACGGCACCCGCCGCGCCGACGTCTGGCAGAACAACATCGGCAACAGCTACATCGAGCAGGCCTTCCAGACCGCCCGCGCCGCCGACGGCGCCGCCAAGCTCTGCTACAACGACTACAACATCGAGAACTGGAGCTACGCCAAGACCCAGGGCGTCTACAACATGGTCAAGGACTTCAAGTCCCGCGGCATCCCGATCGACTGCGTCGGCTTCCAGACTCACATGACCGGCGGCAGCTCGCTGCCGGCCAGCTTCCAGACGACGCTGTCCAACTTCGCGGCCCTCGGCGTGGACGTCGCCCTCACCGAGACGGACGTCACGAACGCGGACGTCACGCAGTACACCAACCTGACCAAGGCCTGCCTGGCCGTCTCGCGTTGCGTCGGCATCACGGTCTGGGGCGTGCGTGACAGCGACTCCTGGCGCTCTGGTGAGAGTCCGCTTCTGTTCGACGGCAGCGGCAACCCGAAGGCCGCCTACACCGCCGTCCTGAACGCCCTCAACGGCTCACCCGTCCAGACCCCCACCCCGAGTGGCCAGACCCCCACTCCGCCCGCGACGGCCACGCCGCCTCAGACGGCCAGCCCGACCCCGCCTCAGACCGCGAGCCCCACGCCACCTTCGACCATCACCCCT
>OCZT010001534.1_pt1 | contig 23929 bp, 36 predicted proteins | sample 1539031 | NCBI WGS metagenome assembly OCZT01 (sample SAMEA3539308, study PRJEB22396) | soil metagenome | biome: tundra; feature: field; material: soil | place: USA | collected 2010-05 | depth 0.15 m | reverse complement strand
CATCTATTTCTATCACTTCTTTCGGGAGTATATCCAACACCTTCTTCAGTGCGTCTTTCTTCCCCTCAGCATAGGCGGAGGTGAACGCAGTTTCGAGTTTCTCAAGCCCTTTCTCTTCATTTTCTTCTGGGTAATTTTCTTCACTAACAAGATAGCACTGATTAGCGTACTCTTTCGCCAATATTCTAAACTCAGCAAGGATTTTAGAGTGGTTCATAATTATTTAGTTATCTCGCTGATGAGGTCGCCGATAATTTTTGTTGCATAGTGCGATTCATTTGAGAGTTTGTCTGCTTCTTGGTTGTACATCTTCTTCACTAACCCCACCACATCCTCCCTCATATCTCTCTGTCCCTCTTTGTAGGCGGAGAGGCGGGTGGAGGTTATGAAGGCTGTTGTCGCCTCAATACTTTGGTCAAGCGAGATTTCTCGTACTTGCGGATAAAATAATTTCCATTCTCTCTCCCAAGGTTGTGTGGTTGTCATAGGATTAACGCTTGAATACTAATTTATTACAACCACGGCACCACACAGCACTTACTTTTTCACCCTCTGCAGTATTGGAATGTCCGAGCACGAGCCACACAATAAAACATTTGATTTTATTCATATTTCAACGATATTAAGTGCTAATTCATTTCCGATTTCATCACTGGAAGTCAGTATATACTTCTGACTAAATACGTCTGTTAGAACAATTTTCGCACGGCCACCATTACGTTGAATTGCTATATTTACGATGTTAATTATTTCTTCATTCATATTTATTTCATCAGTCCATGGATAAGCTCAAGAATGTCCTGTCGCACCTCTTCTTCCAAATAATTGAAACTTTTGTTATCAAAATACCTCTCCCAAATCGCCGCGTAGTCGGATTCCCAGTGAGGGGTGTCTTTCGGACAATCGTAACCATGTTCTTCATCGCAATCAACACAATAATCTATGCGTCCTGATGGAATCACTTTAATATCCAGCTTCATATTCTTGAACATGTCTTTATCAACTTTGACGTACTTCGGCTCATCTGACTTCTTATGTTTGCAATTCTCTGGAATCTTTCCGCAACAGTCGTCGTGGTTACACTCGCCGTCGAAACACTTCGGCTCATCTGGCTGGGGGAATTTCTCTTCTAAGAAGTCGATGAGGGAGTTTACTGTGTCGTATAGACGCTGGTGCTTCGTTTGCGCGGGGTCTTTGAGGTGGGATGGTAGGTTCATAGTTTAATAATTAGGTGTCTGAAAGATTCTGCTTTTAATTGACGAGAGATTCTTTGCGATAACTTTAACCTCCGTTTCTTTTTGTCTCAACTCTAACCCTTCATCCGTAATGCGCCACATCCGTTTGATTTTCACATCAGGTAATTCAGGGTGTTCCTGTTCCATCGCCCCGAAATACAACGACTCGGCTTTCTGAAGTGTTGCCACGCGCATCATGTAATCGCTATACAGTCCCGTGAACATCTGCTCGTACTGTTCGAGTTGTCCTCTTGATAACGAGGACTCTTTAATTGCTAATAGTGTGTCTGATAGAAGACTCATACAGGTTGGTAGGTTATTCTGACGCTCCCGTTTGCTAACTGCTCGACTACCTGCACTTTCTTTCGATGTTCCCCCTTGATTTGATACTGCGCATTCTTGCCCTCATAAGAGACTTCTATAAGTCCTTCCTCAGCTAGTTCCTCCAGCCTACGAACGATTGAGCGGGGCGTAGCGAGGGTATTGTTACGATTACGCCACTCCATACGTTGCAACGCCCCAGAAGCCCATTTAGAGGGGTTAGATTTGAGGAAATCTAGTATGTTCTCTTGGGCGGTTTTCATTTTTAGAATGGCGGCTCCTCGGTAGGATAGTCGCTCTTTTGACCGCGTATCATTTGTATCTCGGTAAGGATAGCGTCTATCTTTCGCTCTACGCGTAGCAAATCACCTTGTGGCTGGAATGATGGACTTGCCTTTGTCTCGTGTGTCTTAGGAGTGAACTTGAAGTTCCACCATTCACCGTTCTGTACGATGTCTCCGTCTATTTCCTGACCTACTTTCATTGCGTACTTAGAGAATGCAGATAGTCTGCGGTTCTGCTCGTCATTTTCTACCGTGAAAGTGGTACGAATCTGTGTCCCAAACTTCCCCTCTACCTCGCCCTCTTTCTCGATTGATTTTATTGTGTATTGCATAAGTTATCTTTTATTTCTGTTATCTAATCGTCCGAGCATCTTTCTGTTGAAGTTGAACAAATACTTCTGTGAAGTACTCATATTGTCGAGAAGTCCTGGGTCTACCTGATTCGGTTTACCCTCAACCATGTTTTCCATGAATAGGTTGAAGTCCTTGTCTTCCCAGCACTTATCACCTTTTGCTACTTCTGTGAGGCGGTGGTATTCATCTGTTGCATCGTCTCTCTCTCCCTCGTACTCATATTCTATGAATGAGAAGGGTTCTGACTGTGGAATGCGGAGTTTGTGAATCATATTAGAAGGGGTCAGTTGGTAATCTATCTTTGAAGTACTCTAGCTCGTCTACTGGAGCTTTCTCTATCGAAAGTATCTTGTACTCTCCATAGTCTCTTTCTGTGCGGTCTGGGTCCATAATTATCGTTTTATCGTACTTCTAATCATCTTGCACCCAAAACATACTTGAGTAAGCGCATCATGGAACGTGGAATATATCGCTTGTTGGGTGTGCTTTCCTTCACACTCTTGAATGTGCTTTCTGACTTCTTCCATTTCTGGTATGTGTTCGTAATTAAACATATTCTTCAAGTGATTTAATTCTAGTAAGGAACCACGCATCCAAGGAGACGACCAGTTTCTTTTTAGCCGACCTCGCCGCCGACTCCGCCGCCGACTCCGCCGACCACGCCGCCGACCTCGCCGCCGACCTCGCCGCCGACCTCGCCGCCGACCTCGCCGACCACGCCGACCACGCCGCCGACTCCGCCGACCTCGCCGCCGACTCATTTGCTTTCGTCGGCTCTACTAGCCATTTCTTTGCGGCTTCTATGGCGTCTCTCGGTCTTGAATCATTGGGATAAACCTTCTCGTAATTCTTAATACACAATTCCGCTGCGAAGATAGACAAAGCAACCGAATCTTCTTTCTTCCAGTGATATGCTTTCACGATTCTCATATCTGACCAGCACTCTTTATCGTCTTCGATAATTGACTCTCCTTTCACTTCGACTTGTGCGATGATTTCTCCTTTCACATACCCTAGGGCTTGTAGAGGAGTTTTTGATGCGTGGAAACCTGAGTTACATATCTTGATATTTTTCTCCGACCTCCATTCGCCAATTTTCCAGTCGCGGTCTTTGCCGTTGTCGGATTTCAAACCTGTTCGCATGAATTTATAGAGTGTCTTCATATTAGTGGTATTAGTTTGCTGTCAAAATAGGTTCCTGCTTTTGCGAGTTCCTGAAGTTTCTTTGGAATTAACTGAGCATTGAATGACCTGTGCTTCTTAACCCACGGCGTTTCTATTTCAAGGGCGTTATAAATCATAGGTTTCCGAATACCACATGCAACATGCTACTAAGAGAACGATTCCGAGTGCTACGGTGAGAGGATTCATACAAGTGTTGCTCCCCATTCTTCTGCTAATTCGATAACTTCCTGCACATCTAGATTCGATTCCCACGCTTCTTCTGCGTCTGGTGCGTCGTCATCGGTGCCGTGGTAGTCAGACATATGTTTGTCATTTAGAAACTCTTGGAATGTCTGAGGCTTCTTTGGAATATATACAGTCATCTCTTTTGCAAGTTCATCAGTCATTTTCTGTATCTCTGCCATTTTTTCCATTATTGTCATAGTAGTTTAATTAGATGGTGTCTTTCTCTTTCCAAGCGTCATCAGCGTCTCTCTCCATCTTTGCTTCTTTAATACAATGACAGACTCTTGAATCATCTCCGCCGTCTGATAATTCTCCAGAATCTTTACAACTGTCGCACTGATACACATGATTGAACGGTACTGATGTTTCTTTGCTTTCTCCTTGAACTGGTAGTGGTTTCATAGTTTGTTTTACTGTATCTCACGTTCCCCTTATCAGCGGAACGCAAGGCACAGAAGATAAGGAACTTGGTAATCTCTGTGTCGAAGACTATGTTTCAAATCTTCTAAGGTTCTTCTGACGTGGTGGTGAGCCGAAACTATCCACTCGTTGTTTCCCCTATATTTAGAGACTACCATGCACGCGTTTTATGCGCAACCCCCAGAAAAGATACACCTGTGGATAACTCATATTGCATATATTCTATACAGTGCTATTATAGCATTATGACAAAAGAAATACGAGTGAACATACGCATTAGCAAGCGGAGCTACACGGAATTGAAGAAACGAGCAAAGAGAACGGACAGTACAATTATCAGCGTTATTAACTCACTCGTAGGTGTATGAAAATAGAACAATTCAAATCATATATCCGCGAGACTCTAAAATCTCATAAGAGAATTATCAAGCCGTGGAAAGTAAGAGGAAAAATCACAGAGTCGGGCGGGGCAACATTCACATCGGATTACGACTATGCGCGTGGATGGAATGAGTGCCTCAAAGAAATTGAAAATAATCACAAAAAGTTTATGAAGTTTTACGAAGAGAACGCAGAAAAGTACACAAACATTATTTCCCCCTCCCATGACTAACACCTCAGAGAAGAAGATAGAATTAGAGTGTTTATTGCGTAAAAAGATAGAGTGGTTTGTTAAATACTCGTCTGTATCTCAACTCATTTTGTTGGATACAGAGATAAAGAAACTTATCAGTAGCCCGACATATACGAAACTCTACGAAGAAACAAAACCGACAGCAGTCGGCAATAGTCGGTCAAACAGCGCACAAATGCACATGGAAGACATCGGCGAGGGTGCATACAACACGATTTATAAAGGAGATACTTCTCTATGACCCACTCCCCCGAAAAGCAGATGTTCAGTCGGACGGTGGGAGAGAATGAAATAAAGAAGTATCAGATAATTTACGCAGACCCGCCATGGTCGTATAACGACAAACAAAATACCAAATTGCTTGGTGGCGCAGTAAAACACTATCCAACAATGAGTATAAAACAGTTGTGTGATTTACCTATTAAAGATTTGTCCGACAAAAACTCCGTATTGTTTATTTGGGTAACATCCCCTCTATTAGAAGCTGTGTTCGAGATAATAAAATCGTGGGGTTTCAAGTACAAGACGAGTTTTGTATGGGATAAAGTAAGACACAATATGGGTCATTACAATTCTGTAAGACACGAGCTACTGCTTATTGCCACAAGAGGAAGTTTTACACCTCAAGTGAGAAAATTGTTTGACAGCGTAGTTTCTGAAGAAAGAACCGAGCATAGCAAAAAGCCACAGATTTTTAGGGATATTATCAACACTATTTATCCAAATGGAAACAGGGTGGAACTCTTCGCCCGACAGAAAACAGAAGGCTGGGACGTATGGGGAAACGAAGTAAAATCAGACATTGTTCTATGAAAGAGAATCAGTTAATCGAAATCAGTGGATAACTTATTTGACGGATAGCTAGGCGTGGTATTCTTAATGTATGGTCATATCTTTACAACGAACCTTCACTGGTTCGCACAAGCCCACCCACAATTCCCGCAAGGGAGCGGAGAGTAAAGACTCCAGACCAGTTGTTGGTGGGCTTTTGCGCGTCAGTACGAAAATGTATGGATAAGGAACTTCAAGTAGAGAATGGTCACTACACACGGATAGTAAATCCTCTCATAGAGAATCTCATACAAGTGCCATTTCGAGGGTGCGAGTTAGCTGTAGCTATGTTTGTAATCCGTAAGACCTACGGGTTTCAAAAGAAGAAAGATGCTATTAGTCTAAGCCAGTTTTGCATTGGAGTGAAAAGGTCGCGCCAGACTGTGATAGTAGCAATTAAGAATCTTGAGCTATCAAACATACTAGTCAAGACGGCTAGACCATACGCTACAAATACCTATGAAATCAATAAGTATTTTGATACATGGAAGGTAGGCAAGACGGCTAGACTAGTCAAGCGCAGACACGGGACTAGTCAATACGGCTCACCAAAAGTAGTCAAGACGGCTAGACACACAAAAGAAACAAAAGAAAGTATACAAAAGAAACTAGCATCGCAGAGCGATGCAGGGTTAATTTCTCAAGTAATAAAACTCTTTGAAGAAATAAATCCCTCATTCGAGAGATGGTACGGGAATCCTACTCAGAGGGGGGCTGTAGACCGACTACTTGTGGCGAACGGGTACGAGAAACTAGAGAAAGTTATAGCTCTACTTCCGAAGACAAATACAAAGGCTTATTTCCCGACCATAACTACCCCGATTCAACTGGAAACGGACTGGGCGAAACTCAAAAGCAAGTTAGAGCAGGAAAAAGACAAAACTATTAGCAAGGGGCGAGGGTTCGCATAACAAAATAAACATGAAACACTATCGCGTAATGTGCGGGTATGGAAAGGACGATTTTATCAGCATCGACGAGACGGAACTAAAGAAAGCAATCATAGCGCAGGGAACTGGGCGTGTGGTGCTTCTAAGCGAGGGTTCAATCGCTGGTAATGAAATCAAACGCATTCTTCCCGACTATCAGAGAGATATGGGCTGGAATCGAGACTACACGCTCGGGGGGGAAGATTATGAAGCGATAGGTGCATCAAAAATGCGCGAGTACATACAACTTCAAAGAAATACTGAGTTAGAAATCGAAGGAAGACCACGAGAGATTCCGAAAGAAATAAGCGCGGGAGTAAAACAACTTGCAGAAAGTAAAAGAGTCTAACAACCTGTGCATAACCTCCCTTTACTCTTAGGGCATACGGTATAATAAAGAAAGGATGTTCATTGACATACAATATACATTGAAAGTAGGGGGTGTTAGGAAATAGTAATAACTTGAAGCCCTATGGATATAAAAGTTAGCTTACCAAAGCCCGATAACACCGATGGAAAAGAAATAAAGTGGTTCTTGCGACAAATGGAATTATCTATTCATCATCTGCAAAAGTCGTGGCAACTACTAGAGCAAGACTCAAAAGATAACCCCGAAGAGTTCGATGAAAATTGGCGGGAGAATTATTTCTTGATGTTTCGTTTTCCTAAAATCAATCTTTATGGTCGAGAACAAGACCATAAAGGATTCGTGAAAGTTCACGTTGATGAGGAAGGGGAACAAATGCAGGAAATAGAGATAGAAATAGCAAACGTGTGAAATACCCGCGATTGCCTGAAGGGTTAGATAGACGAAGGAAGATGCTTTCCGCAGATATCGAACGTGCAAGGAAAATGAAAAGACACGGAGAAAGTTACGCGCAAATAGCCAGAGAGTTTGGGATATCGGAAACTTCCGCGAGATACTGGACTGATGATGATTTCAGAAGAGTTACAAAGGAAAAAGCATTAGCGAGAAGTACAAAGAAATATCGAGAATCTTCTTCAGAAGAAAAGAAAGAAAAGAATCAGAAGACGATTGAGACGCTAATTAGGAAACGAGAGATTCAGCCTGAATATAAAAAGTATTCAGATGAAACTCATTATCGTTACGCAAAAACACCACAAGCGTCAAAAACAAGAAAGAGGTACTGGTCTAAGAACAAGACTCGCCTGAATGAATTGCAAAAGATTCAGTACGACAAACACAAACAGAAACGTCTTGCTGGCAGACGACAGTATTACAAAGAGAATCGTGAGAAGATACTAGAGAAAATGCGTAAAGCTTACGCAGAAAAAAAGAAGCATTAACAACAAATGCCCCCTACTTTCAGTGAGTATTTATTATTAGATTTTTGAATAAAGATGCAAGTAATCATTTGCTCAGAATGTGGAAAGGAGTGTCGAGATATTGCGTACGCTCAAATCGGACAGAAAGGACATCGGTGTAAGAAATGTAACTTCAAAGAGAAATGAAAATATACTTACCGCACATCCACTACACGGTTTACACCAAACCTCTCAAGGCTCATCCTTCACTGAAATACGCTCAAGCATGGACAGAAAGAACAAATAGAAATACCAGTACAATCTACTTGCCCAAAAAGACAAATGATAATGATGGTGATTTAGCACACGAGCTTATACACGTTCTACAGTTTATTTGCGAGGATAGAAATATGAACTTTTTACTAGAGCAAGAACACACCGCGTACATCATGCAATATCTTATGGGAAAGATTCAGGGATACACATTTGCATGACCAAGTCCCTCCCAGTAAGGCTACAGAAGAAGACTCCTCCAAAGAAGAAACCGAAGAGCCTCACTCTACTGAAGAAGAACCTCTGGGAACTCTGTAAACAGCTTATTCGCAAACAATACGGACTCTCGAATGGTACTTGGCTCTGTTATACCTCTGGGAAGCTCATAATTGACCCCAGAGACGCGCACACGGGTCATTTCATACATTCCTCACTATGCTCGGTAGAATTGCGCTATGACCTAAATAACCTGCGAATCCAATCCTACGACCAGAACATCAACAAAAACGGCAACACACTCCAATACGAAGAAAACCTAATCCGCGACCACGGGCAGAAATACGTCGATGACCTTAAAAGAAGAAACCGAGATACGAAAGGATTGCAATATGGAAGATACTGGTACGAACAGAAAATACTTGAATATAAGTTGCTCCTCGAAGCCTAGAGGTGGGGAAAAGCTCTTTACAATCAGAAAACAGTTGTATTATCAAAGTAAATGGTACATAGAATATGCAAATTATGTCATCAACTAAGAAAAGGACACCGTGTATGTCTATTGTGTAAAACACCGATTCATTATAAAATATACAGAGACAAACCAAGTGATAGACCATATAATCTAGCCGTTGGGATATTATGTTGGTATTGCGCCGATTCTATTTTAACTAAAGAGAAACTAGAAATGATACTAAAATGATAATTGCAATTGACTACGATGGAGTAATTCATGACCATACGCATCCTATCCCCGGGAAGAGAATGGGTGCTCCGCTTGAAGGTGCACGAGAAGCTCTCATAAAACTCTCAAAGACAAACGATATAATAATCCATACGGTATGGGGAGATGAAAAGGGCAGACAAGTAATAGCAGACTGGATGAAATACTATAATTTCCCAGAGCTAGAGATAACGAACGTGAAGCCCCGAGCAGATTGCTACATTGATGACAAGGCAATAAAACATATTTCATGGGAACAATCACTAAAAGATATACGCATACTGAAGATGTCTAGTTTCAAAAGAGTGGTATAATAAGAACATGGAAGAAACCGATGTAAACGGATATAAGCGGAAAGTAGACGGGACATTCGACATGGGTACTGCACCAGGTCCAGGAAGACCAGTAGACACGCCCGAAAAGATAGTAGAGAAGAAAGCCATAAAGCAGATAGTGGAGGAATACAAAGCTACTCTCGCTGATTCACTTCCCCTAATTTCACCAGTACTCGTAGCTAAAGCATTAGAGTCAGATGTCCAAGCTATCAAGGAAATACACGACAGAGTAATGGGAAAAGCTCCGCAGAGTGTTGATATAAATGCACGGGTAGCAGTATCAACTCTATCAGAAGAAGACAAGATAAATCTACTAGCTATCTTAAATGATTAACAAACGCGCTCTAACGAAAGCAATCGAAGGGACTCCTGCTGAGAGAGTCTATCTCTGTGAAAAGGATTTCTCACTATTCCTTTGCTACTACTTCACTGAGTATCTAAAGTATCCGTTCGCCCCATTTCACTATGAGATATTTCAAGACATAAAAGATTTGATGGAAGGGAAGACACGCGAACTCGCACTGATAGCGTTTCGTGAATCAGCTAAGACCTCAATAGCTAAAGTGTTTCTAATATGGCTCATCGTATACAACAAACGTCGCTATCTGAACGTAGACTCTTTCTCAATAACAAACGCTGAACGTATCCTCTTCGATGTTGTTCTTGCTCTCCAGACAAATGGCAAACTCCTTGCAGACTTTGGGGAACTATTCAATGCTAAACGAGATAGTGATGAAGTAACACAAAAGCGTATAAATAACTTCGTCACAACGAATGGTGTCCGTGTGGAAGCTCACTCAACAGGTAAGAGTGTTCGCGGTCGTTTGCATGGCTCTCAACGCCCAGATTTCCTTCTCCTAGATGACTTTGAAACTAATGAGACTAAGGACTCCAAGGCTCATACTCAGAGCGTCATAAGCCACATAGACGAGTTCAAGGCAGGACTCGACTCTCAAGCTATAATCCTTTACTTAGGAAACTTCATCACTGAGTATGGAAGTGTTGCGACGTTATTTGAAAGAGCCAAGACAGACATGAGACTCAAGGTACGAAACATCCCTGTAGAGAAAGACGGACAACCAACATGGCCTGCCAAATACGCGATGACTGATGTCGAAGCCGCAGAGAGCGGGAAGGTATCACTTGAGGATAAGAAACGTCAGCTCGGTTCACTTGTCTACTCAGCAGAAATGCTCAATGAACCTATAGCGAGTGAGATGCAGAAGTTTAAGAAATCAATGTTCAAATATAAAACTCGCGCACAAGTGAATGACATGAATACTCGAAATTTCGCTACGATAGATACGGCACTTTCAAAGGATGCAACAAGCGATGCAACTGGTGTGGTAAGAAATCGTGTGAACATGGAAAACTTCTGGCACGTCTCAGGGAAGAATTACCGTGTCAATCCTAAAGAATTGGTAGACCTGATATTTAACCTGCACGACGAAGGAATGGAGAAGATTGGTATTGAAACTACTTCTTATACGCAAGCCATCGAACCATTCTTTCAAGAGGAATGTAGAAAGCGAGGAAAGTATCCGTACATAGTTCAGCTCAAACACGGAGGCGTGATGAAAGAATCAAGAATCGAATCACTTGTAGCACCCTACGAAGCAGGAAGTATTTATCATATTGAGGGGGAGTGTGATGACCTAGAAGAACAGCTTTTGAAGTTCCCTGTAGGGCTACACGACGATGTCATCGACGCTTTGCAATACATGAGATTCATCGCCGAACCACCGTACAAGCAGTCAGAGTTTGTTGATGATTACAAGCCGATTTATGGAGACATTGGGGTGTAGCGCATTGACATTGGTATATGATATACGCACTAATCCCATCTACGAAAGAACGCCGTCCACGCTTAGAGAAGTGCATCGAAGCTATTCATGTGAAGATGAAGTATCCGACCGCGATAGTAACCTACGAGAACGAAGATGGATGTACAGACGTCGGGTGGGTAAAGGCAGTACACAAGACACTCGAAGGAATCAATGGAGTGGTATTTATTCTAGGTGATGACGCAATAGTAGAACCTGAATGTATAGAAAAACTCTACGAAGCGTATCAAGCACTGCCAGACAAAGAACAGTGGCTCCTACAGCCTTATGAGCAATTCCATAAAGGTGAACTAGCAACCTTCCCATTCTGTCATTCAGACATTCTCAAGAAGTATATTTACAAAGGATATAAACACCTGTATTCAGACACTGAACTCACATTGATGATGAAGTCATTTGGTAGATACCTTATCGTCCCAGAAGCGCGAGTAGACCACCAGCACTTCCTAACTGGAATTGTTCCACTGGACGAAACATACAAAGCAACACAAAGCCTAGGGAATGAGGATGCCAAACTCTTTCAAGAACGTGTACGCAATAACTTTCAACCAAGAAACATATGACCAGTCAACATGGCGAAGAGGATATCATCAGAGACTATTTCAAAGGATTCAAAGGGAGACTTCTTTCTCTAGGCGAGAATGACGGTAAGACATTGTCGAATGTATATGAAGCATTAGTGGGGGGGTGGACTGGCGTGCTAGTGGAACCTAGCCAGACTGCATTCGGGAAGATGAAAGAATTGTGGAAAGACCGGAAAGACATAGAGCTATTCAACATCGCTATTTCTAATCAGAATGGGACAGCAACTTTCTATGAGAGTGGGAATCATTTAGGGATGGGAGACACATCGCTACTCAGCACACTGGACAAACAAGAATTAGACCGCTGGAAAGGATATGAGTTCACTGAAACAACAGCACCAACGTGGACGATTGAGGAACTGCTAAAGCACACCAAGAAGGGATTTGATTTAATCTCGATAGACTGTGAAGGACTCGATTATGAAATCCTAAAGCAATTAGACTTAACGGGATGCCAAATGCTCATTATCGAATATAATGGAAAAGATGAAGAGAAATATATAAAACAATCAGGAATGAAATTACTTACTAAAAACGCTGCTAATTTGATACTCGTATGAAACCTAAAATCATGCTCGGCGTTCCGACGATGTCCTCGGTGCATACCCTGCTGATGACTATCATCCTCTCGTGGATGGCAGAAGCCTATTCAACAGGGAAATACAATCTATCAATCTACCCGACTGTAAACGTCCAGCCGGTAGACAACGCTCGGAATGAAATCGTCAAAGCATTCCTAGAATCAGACTGTACTCATTTGCTATTTATCGACTCGGACACCATACCCCCTCTGGATGCCCTAAAACGGCTCTTAGCGCACGACAAACCCATCATCAGTGCCATTACACCTATCGTCGAAATAGATGAGCAAGGAAACCCTTGGAGGAAGTGGAACTGCGTTGACACGAATGACGAGCACGTAAAGCCAAATACGGGTGTTCAGGAGTGCAAAGGTGCGGGGTCATCGTGCATTATGATTAAACGTGAAGTATTTGAGAAGATGGAATCCCCTTGGTACAGATTCCAGTACAAAGACGATAATGGAAAAGACGTTGTTGTATCAGAAGACATAGGATTCATCGTAAGAGCGATAAGTTTAGGAATAAAAACCTATTCTGATACAAATATCTTGTGCAAACACGCAAAAAACTTCCTTTTTTAAGGAGAAAACATGTCAATATGGTATAATTTGTGCATAAATCTATGAAAACCGTCAAACCCCTTTCCGATGAAGTGAACGAGCAACCAGATGATTCGTCGGTGCAGAAGAATCCAGAGGAGATAACAACCCCCGAAGATGACTCTGTCCTCACTGACCAAGACAAACTCGACATCACGGCTCAAGCCATACGCGAGATTCAGTTCGCTCGTCGTTATAAGCAAGGCAAGATTCGTAACTGGCAGAAAAATGAAGAGATGTACTATGGGAAGAAGACAACGACGACGGAATCCAGAGCAAATGTTGATTTATCTAGGATGCAGGAACATGTCCACACCATCATGTCGAAGGTGGACGACCCACTCATGTTCCGTTTCTCGAAACGTAAAGAATCACAACTAAAACGCGTTCAAAGACTCAATGCTCTCCGAAAAGCAGACGCAACAAAAGACTTCTGGGATATCAAGGACATTGTCGGAAAGAAACAGGCGATTATCTATGGACGCGCAGCTTATGTGTATTACGCAGACTCTCTCAACGGATATAAACCCCATCTAGAGAACATCGACATCTATGATTTACTCGTTGACCCTTCAGGAGGCGGTATTGACGTAGAACAGATGCTCTATTGGGGACGTTACGGAGTCATTAAGAGTAAGGAAGAACTCAAGGCGGGTCTGGAATCTGGTGATTACGACAAGTTCCCCACTCAAGAACTCATAGACGGTTCGGGGAATAATACAGAATCTTCTCAAGAAGAGACTAATAAGTTTGTCCGTATGTACGGACAGAATACGATTGGAAAAAAGGACTTACAGACAGATGAAAAGTATAAGTTCTGGCAGTGGTTCACGACATACAAAGGCACACGGTACGTTCTAACCCTCCAAGCAATAGCGGGGAAGGCAATTCAGATAGAACCCCTATCAGAACTCTTCTCATCAGACCTCTGGCCTCTATGGACATACGCTTCATTCATGGACTTGACCGAGTTCTGGACACCTTCGTATTGTGACTATGTCCGGGAACTCTTTATGACTCAGAACATAAACATCAATCAGATGCTCGACAACGCTGAGGCTATAAACAAACCAATGAAAGTCGTGAATGTGGGAGCATTAGAGAATCTAGCTGAATTGAAATATCGAAGAGACGGACTCATAAAAACTAAGGGGGACTTCGATGCTAATAAAGTTGTCCAAGTGCTTCAAACTCCGTCAATCGAAACACCTATCCAAGTCTTCAACTTACTTGAGACTATCCAAGAGAAAGCATCAGGTGTGACCGCAGGAGACAAGGGGGCAGCGACGACTGATGGACGGGTTGCTATCTATGAAGGCAACCAAGAAGCAGCCGCAGGTCGTTATGGATTGTTCAACAAATCCTATTCGTTTGGATATGACCGTTTCGCCAAACTCTGGCAGTGGGGAGTGCGTGAGCATCTCATAAAGAAGACGGCAATTGACATCATCGGACCTGATGGAATTGAGACGATAGAAGTGAACCGTAAGGATATGTTCAAGAAAGGAGACGAGTTTACCGTCATTGTGGAAGCATCAAATGCTGATATGTCTGCTTCGACTCAACAGCAAACTGTGAAGATAAACTTCCTCGATAACGAAGCGAATCTTCAAGCACCACTTCCCGTTAAAATCTTCAACGCAAAGAAAGCATTTGAAATAAAAGCAAAGATTGCGGGCTTCACTGAAGACGAAATCAAGGAACTCATGGACACCGACGACTATGGAAGCCAAGAGATATTGAGCGAAGCCGCACGAGATATAGAATCAATCCTCGAAGGGGAAGACATCAAGCCAAACGCAGCAGCCAATAACGCATATAAACAGCACTTCGTAGACTTCCTCGTAGACCATAAAGAAGACATGGACGACAAGACATGGAAGAAAATGACTGAGTATATAAAGAGCCTCGACCAAGTCATTTATGCTAACGAAGCAAGTCGCCTTCTAAGGGAAAAGACAAACATGATGAACGCTCAGACTAGCGCAACAGCGAATCAGAATCTCATGAATCCAACTCCAACTCCACCAGCTCCAGGCACAGGCGCACCGCCGATGATGCCGCTTAATAAAATAACAGGATAAAATTATGCCAACCTACAAGATAAAAGAAATAGCTCTTGACCCAAAGGACTCTCTCATTGAGAAGTCTGGGATAACAGTGACATTCTCGCTTCATAACATCGAAGCGGATGTCGCTTATCTCAATAAAGCTCTCAAAGAAATTGAAGGGAAACTCGGTATTGAGAGCGCAACGATGGCAAACGTCGAACGGACTCATCCGCACATCGCCGCGATGACTCCTGAAGACCTTGTCGCTGCGTTTCTCTATAAGCAGTCGTCAGGTTTCGTGACGATAGCAAAAGAGAAGATTGCAGAAATTAACAAACAAATTAACGATTACAAGATGGAAACAGAAGAAATAAAGGCTCAGACAGGAATCACCGAGGACACACAGCCAGTATCAGAAGTAGCACCTGAGACAGTTACCGAGACAGCACCCGCAGAAGTCGCTCCAGAGACAGTGACAGCTTCAACAGAACCCGAAGCTCCAGCCGTAGCTGAATAATATGGTATTCACCGATGAGACGAAGGACGACATGATGGACAAGAAACGCGGTATCAAAGAGATGAGTAAGCGCGATATGAAAGTCGATAAGAAGAAAGGACTTCCTGCCGACACGATAGGTAAGATTATGAAGAAGGCTTCAAAGAAGAAATAAAATGGCAACGGAACAAATAAAAGAAGTAAAGAAAGACATAGGGAAATACTCCGCACTCGACGCTCTCAAGGACTCCGAGGGTGGACAGCTCCTTATTGAATCTCTTGCGTCTGATATTGCTTCCAGCATTGAAGAATTGTCATCGAAGTACAAAACAGCAAGTCATTCTGAACTCATAGCCATAGGAGCTAAGATAGCAGAGAGACTTTCGTTGTACCGCACATTGAATCGAGCAAAGAAGAACAAGAAACTAGCCTCCGAGGAATTGAAGGCTATTCTTGCCGAACCTGAGTAACATCGGGTGCGGCGTGAGTGTCTTCTCCTGTTTGGAGGCACTCACACCATACCTTGTGTTATTGAATAAGTGACATATGGTATAATTACAAACAGGAAACAGGAGGTTGTAGAACCTAAATCTATTTGCGGTATTGAGACACCGTCCCCAAAACATCTCCGAAGCATCTGCGTCAAAGTGTTTAACTTATGGATGAAACCAAAGTCGCTCCAGAGGTGGAGTCAAAAGAAACCGAAGTAACACCAGCTGAGGCCTCAACTGATGTTGAGCAAGCTAAAGTAGGCGATGTTTTCAAGGTAGAAGCTAAAGAAGCCAAGATGGTTCCCGAATCAGTCTTGATTGAATACAAAAAGGAAGCAAAGACAGTACGCAAGGAACTCGATGCACTTAGAAAGTCAATCGATGAAGGAGCAAATCGTGGGGAGGTTAGTAAATCTATCAAAGACATAGCCGAAAAGCACAACGTGGATGCAGATTTCCTTCGGGAATTCTCAGAAGCGGTCAAGAAGGAGGCAGAATCGGATATTGAAGAAAGGGTTGCTTCACGAATGAAGCCACTAGAGGAAAGCGAAATCGCCACTAAGAAGGATAAAATCTTTGAAGAGCATTTCGACAAAACTCTAGAAGATATGCCTGAGTTCAAGAAAATCATCAACAAGGACGTCATCAAGACACTTGCTTTTGACCCGAAGAACGCCAACAAGACATTTGCTCAGATTTTCCAAGAGTCTTACGGACATCTCGTCACTGGAAAGAAGACTCTCGACACAACGAAACCACGAGGAGGAGCTAAGGACACCTCGATTGATTACGCAAGAGCTAAAAAGGATACAACCTATTTCGCAGAAGTGATGGCAGACCCAACACTGAAAGCTGAATACAACAAGAATCTTATAGCAAGTAATCGGTTCTAACGTCTCAAAACAGGGTTACATCTTAATTTAACCCCCTATGTCTTTAGTTCAGTTCAAGCCAATGTTCGATAATGCTTAACTCGATAGGCTCTTAGGGACAGCAAGTTGTTGAACCTATAGGAAATGGCTTTAATTCGGGGGAAGTCCAGAAAATGGATAATCCCGAGCTAGCAGAGAGAATTGCGAAAGGTCTCTCGGGCACGTGTGACGGTCAGGGGTGAATAAATATAATCCCCACCAATAAGCCGGCAGAAGAAGTAGTTTGTCCTTTGATAAAATAATATGAATATGCTACAATTACTCTATGAACAAAGAGCATGTTAGCGAATACAACAAGAAGTACCGAATCCAAAACAAGGAAAAGGTAAGACTGTTGCAAGCCGACTACTACGAAAAACATAGACTGGAGCGAATCATAAACGCCAACAACTGGCGACTGAATCACCCAGAGCATTACAAAGCAACAAGGAAAGCGTACATGGATACTCCGATTGGTCGTATGACTTCTGTAAAAGGAAGCGCAAAGACTCGGAATATCGAATACCTTTTAACTGATGAAGTTGCAATCTCAATCTTGTCTCTACCCTGCTACTACTGCGGAAACACAGAAAGGCAATCAGGAATCGACAGGACGGATAGCAACCTCGGATACATAGAAGGAAATTGCGTGCCAAGTTGCCCAATGTGTAATTACATGAAAAGAACTTATGGCAAAGACGAGTTTATCGCTCAATGCAAGTTAGTTTCAAAGCATCATTCATAATTTATCGAAATCAAACATTATACCCTGCATGATATGACCTGAACAGCATATAAGTCGTAAGACGAAGTTGCTGAAGTGAGAAATAGAAAACTCACGATAACAAAATTGTACGAGGAAATCTTCCAAAAAGTGTTGGTCGGAAAGATGATTGCAAATACCCGCTTCGAGTCTGTACTCAAGTACGGAGCCTCGGTTGCTCGTGTTGCATATGACATCTCAGGTGTGAAAGTTCGTTCAGTTACTCGCGGTGCCGCTTCGACTATCGACACTATCTCAGACTCTTCGGAGACTTTGACTATCAACCTTGAAAAAGAGGCTGTGTTCTACGTGTCCGATGGTGAAGCAACACAGGCAGGTCCTTTGAATCCAGGTGAAGTTATCGGTGGTCAGATTGCAATCAAGGTTGCAGCCGACCTCGACTACAACATCTTCAAGGAAGTTCTCAATGCAGCTCAGACGTTCGATAATGGTGACCTTACTGCCCTCGCTTCGAGCGGTACGCCTATCACTCTTTCTTCGACGACTGTTCCGCAGATGGTTACTCGTATGCCAGCTAAGCTCCGTCACGGTACAAACCAGACCATCACAAATATGGTACTGGTTGTTGACTCGTACGGAGCCGCAGACATCGAGCAGTACCTCTTGGGTAAGCAGTTCTCCATCGTGGAGAGCGTGTTCAAGAACGGTTATGCCGGTCCTATCGCTACTGCTTCGGTGTATGTCTCTGAGAACCTTTCGTCCTCAGCAACACTCACCCTCGTAACGACGCCGACCGATGGCGATACTGTCATAATCAATGGTGTGACCTTTACCTTCAATACGACTCTCACAACGTATGGTGGTTCGGTTCTCATCAGTGGTTCAGCAGACGCAGCTCGTGGTAACCTCACCGCCCTTGTCAACGCTCCTAGCACGACGACTACCTATGGTGTCGCTCTCTCTGCTACGAATGCGGACAACATCAATCAGATTGGAAAGTTTGTTGGTACAAACAACAACGCCACTGACAAAATGGCTCTCGTGGGTGCAGGTCGTCTCGTCCTCGCAGGTACTCGTACTGTTACGACTGATACTTGGTCAGCAAATACTATCCACGCTTACTACGGTAAGATGGGTGCTATTGACCTCGTCGTTCAGGACCTCTCTGAAGTAGATATGCGTAAGACGACTGACCGTCGTGGTACAAATGTCTTCTCTAGCTATCTCGCAGGTGTCAAAACCTTCGCCGATGGCGCAAAGAAGTTCCTCGACGTCCAAATCGCAAGTTAGTTCTCTCACTCACTCTCTCAACTCTTGGGAGGGTGCGATGGGCGAATTACCCATAAACGAAACACCAATTTGATTTCCTCCGAAATAATTTCAAAGTTCCATCTTTACGTAGGCGACCAGTCTGAGCTTTCGTCCACTGACGAACTCGACCTCTTGAACAATGTCTATCAAGGCGTGATGCAAGACCGTCCGTGGGAGTTTCTAAAGAAAAGCATATCGGGTTCAATTCTAAACGATGGTACAGTTTCATACATTCCAATTCCAGCAGACTTCCGACAATTCACGGAGGATAACTCGAAGACCGATAACACTTACGAGGTAAACAACAATGCTTCTCCAAAAGTAATCTACACGGGTTCAACCTATACCCCTGTTCAGATAGTAAACTGGTCGGATAGACGACAGGTTAGAAATACTAGTGGATTCGCGTATCTCGACAGTGCAAATAGTCGTATCGCTTTCACATGGCTCTGTCCTGATTCTACCTATGAGTTTGACTATATCTTCCAGTGGCCTGAACTCACACTCACTACCTCGCCCTTGTTCCCCGCAGACTTCCACAACATGCTCTTCCAGCTCATGGCGGTTGACTCAGTCATCATCAATCTCTTTGACCGTGCGCACTCTTACGCGGCTGAGAATCAAGCTGGTGCAACGAGACTGATGAAAGCACTCTGCTACTACAACGCCAGTCTTCAACTTAACTAAACTACCGTGGACCACACCGTATCAGCTTTCACAAAAGGAACCGAGAGCATACTCAACCCTGAGTTGATAGCGATGGACGCCGCTCAAGATTCTCTTGGGTGGGTAACTAAAGAGGGGAAACTCATTCTCTCTTACGGGAAAAACATAGTAGGAAATGACCTCGCTACAGCAGGGAATGTACAAGGACTCTGGTTCGGGTACAAAGTGGATGGCACGAAAGTAATGTACCGAAAGATTACAACCAAGATTCAGTATCTTAATGGTACGACATGGACTGACATCATTACTGGTCTTACCTTAAATGCTGATTATACATTCGCTAACTACTCTTCCCTCTCGGGTGCATTCACTTTTGTCGGAGGAATAGACGGAATATGGAAGATAATAAATGCTAATCCTGCCAATCCGATAAACATGACCTCGTCGGTCAACTTCAAGGGTAAAATCTTGATTGACAAAGGACGTATGCTCCTTTGGGGGAGAGACAAAGATAAAACAGGACTCTATGGCTCTAAAATTGACCCGCAAAACTCTACTGTCTATACAACGGTAACAGGAGAAGCAACCGCATCACTGACAGGAACTCTTGCATTCAAAGCAAGCCACGCTACAGCTAATAGTTTCGGAGTAACAGTAACTCTCACGGGTACAGGTGAAGTCTTCACTGACGGCTATTTAGGGGCACTCACGGGCACGCTAGGAGGTACGGGTACGATTAACTACATCACCGGTGCTTACACTCTTTCCAACTCTGGTGTCGGAACTGTGGCGTACCAATGGGAAGACTCAAACTCTGGAGGGATAACAGACTTTCGACACACTGCTACCCGACTCGCAGGTGAAGGGTTCCAATTCCCTCAAGATGAAGGGGGAGATGAAATCCTCAATGTACTTATCGGACAAGACGGGACTTTCTACTCTGAAAAACGGCAATCTTTCTATAGTTTAACGATAGACGCTACCGACTTAATCGCAGATAATCTCGTGTACAGAAAAGACCTCGGTATTCTCTCATTCAGGGGTGGTATCTCATCGAATAAAGGCATCGTGTTTATGAATACTGCCAACTCACTCAAACCTGAGATGACTATTCTTCAACGAAGCGTAACAACGACGAATGTCGAACCAGTAATTCTATTTCCAGAGTTCAAGTTCGCTAACTACGATTACTCAGATTGTGCGATGGACACTTGGGAACGATATATTATCGTTCTATGCAAGAAACAAGGCTCGACACTCAACGACACGATTCTTTTGTGCGATATGGCTGCAAATACAGTAGACGCCATTGCATATTCAGGAAGATGTACAGCAAAAGACTTGGGGAATCTCTATATCGGTTCGTCGATTATCCAAAACGTGTACCAAGTCTTCAATGGGTTCGACGATGACGGTGCTCCGATTCAGAACTACTGGATAGGGAAAAACGACCAATACCAAATGGCAACAGGTTTTGCTAGGAAGTTTCGCTATCAACTCGGAGAGTCTCTGAAAAAGTTTAGGAAGTTCAAGATGAAAGGACTCATAGTCCCAGGGCAAAACATAGAAGTATATGGAAGTTTTGATGAAGGTGGATTCCAGCTTCTAGGAACTATTCGAGGTGACGGCGCATATGTGGATTATTCAGAACCACAAACTATCGGAGGTTCTATGGTAGGAGACACACAAGTAGGAGGGGACGCAGTACCCGCTGCGTATACATTCTTCACCGAGTTTAAGGTAACGATTCCAAAGTTCCGTACCCGAACGATAAAACTCGTCGCAACAGGAATAGGATATTGCGAGATTCGCTTAATAAGTGATTGGGATATTCTTATATTCGAGGAACGGTTGCCTGTTCGGTTCCGACAAAAACAACAGGTGTCCCTTGACGGCAAGACAACAGATATTCCAGAAGTTTAATATGTTATAATTTACACAATATGTCGACCAAATTACCAGCCGTTCTCATAGCAGACTATACCTCGCAACTCGCGACAGCAATATCAGTCGGTGGTACTACTGCGACTGTCGCACTCAACACGGATGACGATGGAGTAACGATTCCAGATGGTCTTATCTATCTCTCAGTTGACGGTGGCAACGCGAGCAAGGAGCACATTTCAGCCGTAAAGACTGGCGCAAACCTAGCTTCTATTCAATCCGTATCTCGGCAAGGTGCTCTGACTTCTGGTGTAGCCCGTGCTCACCGAATCGGCGCGACGGTAGCCCTCACAGACTTCGCTACGATTAAGTACATGAACGACTTGCTAACTGGTACGACAAGCCTCAATGCTTCTACTCCGCTTGGCTACGATGGCACAGCTTCCGTGACGACAGCAAACCAACTCGCTACTAAGGCATACGTCGATGGTGTGGCAATTGCGGGTGCTGCAGACTCCTCAACCACCGTCAAGGGCATCTCTAAATTATCTACTGCTCCAGTATCAGGAACAAATCCGATTGTCGTAGGAGACAATGACACTCGCGTACCTACTCAAAATGAAAACGATGCTCTTGTAGGTACTTCAGGAACAGCGACTTCTTCAAGTAATAAACTTGTTGATGCGGCTGATGTGTCTAATTCGGGTGCTTCGGGTAAGATAGTACGCTTAAATGCAACAGCATATCCAGCAGGTAATGGTTCTCTGATAACAGGCGTTTCTGTATTTGGCGGTACTGGTGCAGATGGAGCACTTTCGATTACATCAGGTACGACGAACATTGACTGTGGAGCAAAAAAGATTTTCATTAAGAATTACAGTTCAGTCAGCATCACAGGAACAGGAGCACTCACATTCTCAAATCCAAACGCAACAGGAACAATTGTTATTCTTCGATGTTCAGGAGCATGTACTGTCACTTCTTCAACAGTACCAGCAATCGGTGTGTCTGGAATGGGTGCTGCCGCTTCAACGAATGGTATCGGTCTACGCCAACAGAATGCACTGACAGGCTCAGGAGCCACTGCCGGTGGAGCTACTACTCCTTACTACCCTCTTAATGGATTCGGTATTAACTTCATTGACCTCATACCGGGTTCAGGTGGTGTAACTGGTGGTCTTTCTGGTTCAGGAGCAGGTGGTAAAGGAGGAGGAGCATTGTATATCGAATGTGCGGGTGCCCTAAATATCACAAGCACGATTTGGTCGAAAGGCCTTGTCGGAGCTAATGCAGGTAATGCCGCAGCCTTTAATGGTGGTCCGGGTGGTGGTGGTGGAGGTTGTGGAGGATACATTGGAATTGTTTATGGAACTCTCACTGCAAATAGCGGTACTTATACTGTAACTGGAGCTGCGGGAGGAAATGGAGGGAATGGTGGTGGAGGTGGCGGTGGCGGCACTTCGGGTGGTGCAGGTGGAGCGGGTGGTTCGTTTGTACTTGCTGGAGCTAACGGTGGTGCATCCGCTTCAGCGAGTGGAAACCCAGGTAATGCCGGTTCAGCAAGCACAGACGGGGCTGGTGGTTCTGCTGGTTCCGCAAACTCGCTTGACTCTGGTGGTTCAGGAGGAGGCGGTGGTGGTCGTGGAACTTCGGCTGTTGTTGCAGTAAATACGAACTAACATGTCCTACTACAACGTACAGACTGGAGTAGACACAACAGGAAAACCTCTCTACACGAGTGGTGCAGGAGACGCGCCAGCACCATACGTCGCACCAGCATCTTCTGCTACTCCAGCAAGTGCAGGAATCACAACGCCAGTAAGCCCAGTCGCGGCTTTTTCTTCGGGCGATACAAGTGGCAAGCTGAACGCTGACATTGCGAACATAAATACTGGAGTTGGAAATGCTAATGCTACTGTAGATGAACGAACAGCCGCGACACAAAAGTTCCAAGGAGAGATAGATGCCCTCAATCAAGTCTATGCTCAACAGAAACAAGCTGAGACACAGGCAGGACTCGGACGGGTAGGCTCTACAACCGCCGTAGAGGCTCGTAGAGGGCTTATCGGGTCTGACTTCGGTACTGCGCTCACCGACACACAAAACACGGCTAATACGACAGCACAACAGGCTATTGATTCAAATCACCTCCTCGCACTTTCAGGAGTAACAGCAAAAATAAATGCCGAAGCAGCAACATCAGCAAAAAATCGTTACGATTCGTCAAGGCTGAACGCCGACTCCCTTATTCAAAATATGAAAGATGCACCGGCCGCACAAGCTACGGCTGTCAAAAACGCAGGAAATTGGCTTGTTAATAGTCAAATAGACCCATCAAAACTTACACCAGAGCAGATTCAGGGAATGGTTGACACCATCAATAAAGGAAACTCTCGTTATAACGTAACTGCATCAGACCTTTCAAGTTCTTATGCTGCCGCAAAAGCAACGAATGATGCAGCTACACAAAAAGCTGCACTCGATACTGCGAATCTTACTAAGGCACAAAACGATGCTACTACAGGTCTGAACAAGACAATCAGCACCTCTAACGG
>OCZT010001532.1_pt1 | contig 23935 bp, 18 predicted proteins | sample 1539031 | NCBI WGS metagenome assembly OCZT01 (sample SAMEA3539308, study PRJEB22396) | soil metagenome | biome: tundra; feature: field; material: soil | place: USA | collected 2010-05 | depth 0.15 m | reverse complement strand
GGGGGCGGGGGCGGGGGCAGTAAGGTGCATCCCGATCGCGAGCCCGCCAGTCCCGCCGCTGGTGCGGCCGTCGCGACCGCCGGCGCGAGCGGGAAGGGCAGCGCGTGGCGGCTCCGATCGGGCAACGCCGACGCGTAGCCTTGTGTTCGTGGCCTCAGCGTTCGACTTCAGCGATCACAAGGCGGCGGCGTACGCGCCGCAGATGACCCTTGACATGTACCTGGCATTCCCGGAAGACGCCAGCAAGCTGATTGAGGTCGTCGATGGCTGGATCGTCCGGTGTGAGTCTGCCGAGCCAAGCCATCAGGCGATCCAGTTGAACCTCCTTATCGCCATCCGGGAGGCTGCCCGGATCCGGGACCGGGCCAAGCAGAGCTGCCACCGAGTGCTCGGCGACATGGACGTCCTGATCGCCGACAGTCCGAAACTGCACTTCCGTCGCCCCGACGTGGTCGTCTATCGGTGCATCGACGACGACCGGGGGCGATGGGGACGCAAGCCGATCGCCGCCGATTGCCTGATCGCAGTGGAGATCGTGTCGGCCGACTCCATCACCACCGACATCCGGGACAAGCGCGCGGAGTACGCCGCCGCCGGCATCCCGCACTACTGGATCGTCCGGATGACCGACAACGACGGCCCCGCGATCTCCGTAGAACGGCTCCTGCTCACATCGGACGGCGAGTACACCAGGGAAGGGCTCGCGATCCGTGGCCGTGACTTCCACGCCATCGACACCATCAGCCCATTCCCGCTCAGACTCACCTGGGAAGCGCTGGACGAAGGCTTGTAAACCCGGGTCGAAGCACCACAGGTCGTTCAATCTAATAAGTGGTCCGCTGGGGAGCGGTGCCTGTGCCGCGCCGGCGTCCGGCGCCGTCCCGGTGGCCGAGTGGCGTCGGGGGGTCTGGAACAATCGAGATCGCCAGCAGCACGCCGCACTAACGACTACCAGAGGCAGATGCTGGTATCTGGCAGTCACGAACGCAGCGCCCTCGGTCAAGGTACGCCGGAAGCCGGGTCAAGGTCCGGTAACGATCGGACGTATTTGCTTCGGGATCCGGGTCGATGGGTCCGATGCCAGAGATCTCGCCGGGCCGCTCCGCCAGGTCCAGCAAGGTGGCCAGCGTGATCGTAATTGACGCGGCCGACGAACCCGGCCGGGAGCACGCCTGCCGTCGGGGGTGCTCCCAGGCTGTGCGGGCCTGACCCGCTGGCCCGGGACTCCCGGGACCCCGGCGGATCCCCTTAACGACGCGGACGCCCCCCTTAGCGGCGCGGGAGCCGCTTGGCTTGGGGGCGTCCGACCCCGCCGGATCGCCGGAACTGGGCTTGTCGTTTACGTCTTCCTCGTCGGAGGCGGCCCATTCCTCGTCCTCTTCTGAGGACACCCGCGCGACCCACTCCTCCTCGGTCAGCCAGTCCTCACGGGAGGGCGCCAACTCCCGCCAGCCCTCGGGGAACTCACCCGGCACGCCCTTCGTCCCGCTCGGGGTCTGGAAAAGCCGGTTCGGAGGCCATGAACCACCGTCCGTTCGGAAAAATGATCTTGAATCTTATGACTGGTGATATCAAACATACTAGCGAATTAGCCAACTGACTGCAGTCTGATTCGGCTTCTTAACGACCAATATTCGAATATAATGATGATTGTGGTTCCTGAGGCGGATGCTGAAGGTTTGACGACCGCGGGTGAGCGCGGGTTTTCGCTCATAGCGCGTACATAACATTGCCTCAGGGACCACCGAGTATCCTCACCGATTCTCGGAGTTATGAAAGTTCTGCAGGTGGACGTGGTCGTGCCAGTCCGCAACGAAGAGCGTGACCTGGCCCCGAGCATTCGGCGGCTGGTCACCTATCTGCGGGAGAGCTTCCCGTTCACCGCCCGGGTCACGATCGCGGACAACGGCAGCACCGACGCCACCTGGGCGATCGCCGCCGGGCTGGCCCGTGAGCTGGCCGAGGTGCGGGCCGTGCACATGGAACTGCCGGGACGAGGCCGGGCCCTGCGCGCCATCTGGTCGGAAAGCGACGCCGAAGTTCTCGCGTACATGGATGTCGATTTGTCGACAGACCTCAACGCCCTGATGCCGCTGGTGGCGCCGCTGCTGTCCGGACACAGTGATCTGGCCATCGGTACCCGGCTGGCCCGGGGCTCCAGAGTCATCCGGGGACCCAGGCGCGAGCTGATCTCGCGCGGCTACAACATGCTCCTGCGAACCTGCATGGGGGCACGCTTCTCGGACGCGCAGTGCGGCTTCAAGGCGATCAGGCGCGATCAGGCGCGAGCGCTGCTGCCGCTGACCCAGGACACCGGATGGTTTTTCGATACCGAACTGCTCGTGCTGGCGGAGCGGGCCGGGCTGCGTATCCACGAGATCCCGGTGGACTGGGTCGACGACCTCGACTCCAAGGTCGACGTCATCGCCACCGCCCTGGGCGATCTGCGTGGCATGGCCCGGCTCGGCGTCGGCTTCGCCCGCGGCACCATCCAGGTCCCCCAGCTACGCGGCCCCTCGCTCGCCGTCCCCCGTTCCGGCGTCCGGCCTGCCTCCTCCCATGCGCTTGCGCTGCAGATCGCGCGGTTCGCGGTCATCGGGGTGGCCAGCACGATCGCTTACGTGCTGCTGTTCCTGATGCTCCGCGTGATCATGTCGGCCCAGGCCGCGAACGTGATCAGCTTGCTGGTCACCGCGGTCGCGAACACGGCGGCCAACCGGCGGGTGACGTTCGGCATCAGCGGCCGTTCCAACGCCGCCAGGCACCAGTTCAAAGGCCTGATCGCGTTCGGCATCGGACTCGCCCTGACCTCCGGCGCGCTAGTCGCCCTGAATGCGGGCTCGGCCCAGCCCGGCCGCGGAACCGAGATCTCGGTCCTCATCGCCGCGAACCTGGTGGCGACCGTGATCAGGTTCCTGCTGTACCGGCACTGGGTGTTCGGCGGGCCCAGGCGCGCCAGCGACGACTGGCGCGCTGACGACGAGCCGGCGCCCAGCGGACCGGTGCAGCCATTCGGATCAGCTGTCCAGCTAAAAGCCATGACGACCCAAGGGGAGAGAACCAGTTGAGCGCGACCACCTCAATCTCGCGGCACGCGATAGGCAGCCGCCCGCTACCGGCAGGAAACCGGCTCCGGCGCGTGCTCCGCGGGCCGGACACCGATCCCACCTGGGCTCGCCCCGCGATGTTCGGGCTGCTTGCGCTCACCGCTGTGCTTTACCTGTGGAATGTCACCAGGAACGGCTGGGCGAATGACTTCTACGCCGCCGCGGTGCAAGCGGGCACCAAGAGCTGGAAGGCCTTCTTCTTCGGCTCATTTGACTCCTCCAACTTCATCACCGTGGACAAGACCCCGGCTTCTTTGTGGGTGATGGAGATATCGGGCCGGATCTTCGGTTTCAGCCAGTGGTCCATGCTGGTTCCGCAGGCACTGGAAGGCGTGGCTTCGGTCGGGCTGCTCTACGCCGCGGTACGGCGCTGGTTCGGGGCGCCGGCTGGCCTGCTCGCCGGGCTCGTGCTCGCGCTCACCCCGGTCGCGGCCCTGATGTTCAGGTTCAACAACCCGGACGCGCTGCTGGTGCTGCTCATGACCGCGGCCGCGTACACGCTGGTGCGTGCGGTGGAGAATGGGCGGACCAAGTGGCTGGTGTTCGGCGGCCTGCTGCTCGGGTTCGCGTTCCTGGCCAAGATGCTGCAGGCGTTCCTGGTCGTGCCGGGCTTCGCGGTCACCTACCTGTGGGCCGGGCCGCCCCGGCTGGGCAAGCGCATCTGGCAGACGGTCCTCATGGGCGTCGGCCTGATCGTGGGAGCGGGCTGGTGGATCCTTGTGGCGGAGCTCACGCCCGCAGCCGACCGGCCCTATTTCGGCGGTTCCACCAACAACAACATCCTGCAGCTCGCCATCGGCTACAACGGCCTGGGCCGGCTGACCGGTAACGAGACTGGTTCCATCGGCGGCGGCGGCAACGGGCAGGGCGCCAATTTCGGCGGTGCGACGGGGATCCTGCGGCTGTTCCACTCGGAGTTCGGCGGGCAGATCAGCTGGCTGCTGCCCGCGGCGCTCATCTCGCTAGTGGCGATGCTGTGGGTGTCCCGGCGGGCGGTGCGGACCGACAGGACCCGGGCCGCGGCACTGCTGTGGGGCGGCTGGGTGCTCATCACCGGCCTGGTATTCAGCTTCATGAGCGGCATCATCCACCCGTACTACATGGTCGCGCTTGCGCCGGGTATCGCCGCCCTGGTCGGTATCGGGGCCACGGCCCTGTGGCAGGCGCGGCTGGGCCTGGCCGGGCGCATCACAGTCGCGGCGGCCATCGTGGCCACCGCGATCTGGGCCTACGTGCTGCTTGACCGCACGCCCGCCTGGCTGCCGTGGCTGCGCTGGGTCATCGTGATCGCCGCAGTGGCCGGTGCGGCGGCGGTGTTCGCCGGTCCGTATCTCGCGAGGTCTTCGGGATCTCTGGGGTCTCTGGGTTCGCGGCGCGCGCGGCGGACGCTGGTGCTGGTGCCAGTCGGGCTCGCCATGGTCGCGGGGCTAGCCGGGCCGACCGCATACGCGCTCGATACCGTCAACTCCACGCACACCGGCGCGATCGTGAGCGCCGGCCCGCAGGCCCAAGGGTTCGGCGGCGGCGGGGGCCCAGGCGGCGGGGGCGGGTTCCCCGGCGGCCGGACCGGGCAGTTCGGACGTGGTGCGGGTACCGGCGGGGCTCCCGGCGGAGCCGGTTTCGGCGGCCCGGGCGGCGCCGGCGGATCGACGGGGACGCGGCCGGGCGGGTCAACCGGGTCAACCGGTTCTACCGGGACACGGCCGGGCGGGACCGCTGGTGGCTTCGCTCGCGCGGGCGGAACTGGCGGCGGCGGGCTCGGCGGCAGCACGACGGTCAGCAGCGCCCTGGAGAAGCTGCTCGAGCAGGATGCGTCCAGCTACAAGTGGGTAGCCGCCGCCGAAGGTTCGGAGGCCGCGGCGCCGCTCCAGCTGGCCACCGGTGACGCGGTGATGGCCATCGGCGGGTTCAACGGGACCGACCCGTGGCCCACGCTGGCCGCGTTCAAGGAGCTCGTGGCCAAGCACGAGGTCCACTACTACGTGGGCCAGGGCAGCGAGAGCTTCGGCGGCGGGCAAGGGTCCTCGGCCATCGTGAAGTGGGTCGCGGCCAACTTCAAGAAGGAGACCGTCGGCGGCCAGACCGTCTACAACCTCACCGAGCCCACGTCGTAGACCTGTCGTGTGCGGAGGGCCCGGAGCTGATGACCGGCTCCGGGCCTTCGGCCACGATGAGGGCGCCCGAAGCTCAGCGTCGCGGGCAGGGCAGCAGGTGATATGCCTGCTTGGCGCGGAGGATCCGGATGACGGCCGAGTTCACCAGGGCGCGAAAGGCGGCGTCAGCGGTCACCCGCGCGAGGATGGCGCTGTCCATCTCCGCCGCGGCGGGGAGGCTCTGAGAGGTGATCAAGTCACCGCCCGCGGCGAGGAAGTCAATCCCGCGGACACCAGGCGAAAGGTCGGCCACCGCAGTCGCCGCCCCCAGGTCATCGGAGACGATTACGCCCTGAAAGTGCATCTGCTGGCGCAGAATCACCCGCATCACCTGCGGCGAGAAAACCGCGAGATGCCGCGCGTCAATGCGCGTGTAGGTAGCCAGGGCGACCATGACAAAAGACACGCCAGCGTCGATGGCCCCCTGGAAAGAGCCGAGGTAGGGGTCGTGCGGCCCGGTCGTGCTGTCCACGACGCCGGCGGTGAAATCGGTGTTGCCGCGGACCCGGCCCAGCCCCGGGAAGTGCTTGGCGGTGGTTGCGACCCCAGCCTGCCGCATCCCCCGGATGAACGCCACGCCGTGAGCCGCGACCGTGGCCGGGGTATCGCCGAATTCGCGCTGGACCATGCCGATGGGCTGGTTCTGGCCGGCGGTTCCGGGTGGGACCACATCCATGACCGGGGCCAGGTCCAGGTTGACGCCTGCGGACCGGAGTTCACGGCCCCAGATCGCGGCCTGCTGCTGCAGGTCAGCGGCGGACAGGCGGCCCTGGGCCAAGGCGGGCGGCAGCGCAGAAAAGCCCGGGCCCTGCAGTGACTGGACCTCGCCGCCCTCCTGGTTCGCGGCGATGAAGAAGCGGACCTGGCCGGTGGCCCGCGAGGAAGCCAGTGACTGATAAGCGCGGGTCAGCTGCTGGAGCTCGGCTGCGCCCGCCGTCAGGTTGCCTGCGGACAGCAGCGAGCCGAAATGATACGCGGCGACCGCCTGGGCGACGTCGGGGACCGGGTCGCCCGCCAGTCCGACCAAAAACAGCTGGCCGACCCGCTGGGCTTCGGTCAGGCGGGAGAAGACCTGAGCCGGACAGGAGGGCGGCGCTGACTGAGGCGACGACTGGCCCGCGCCGGGATGAGGCGAGGAGAGCCTTGCCGAGGTGGGCGAGGGCTTTCCGGCACCGGCGCTTGAGGTCGCCTCGCAGGCTGAGCAGGCCAGCCCCAGCGCCAGAACGGACACCAGGAGAGTCCAGGTCCGCAGGCGCCGCATCATTCGGCTGCGACGGCCATCGCGACCTGGCCGATGTCGCGTCCGGTCATGGGCCGGCCGTAAGCCAAGCCGCATCGTATGACCGGCATCCCTTTGACGCGTATCCTGGCCACCCCCCGACGTGCCGTAACACCACACCCGCTTTACCGGGCCGACGACACATTACCCGCGATCGCCAGCGGTGACAGGAGAAAACGAATGGGGCTAGACGCAGCCGCCCTGCGAGACATCGAGCGACAGCGACTGCGAGCGCTGGTCCAGGCGGACATGGACACGGCCGCCGCCCTGCACGCCGATGATTACCAGCTGATCACTCCGCGCGGTTACGCGATGTCGAAGCAGGAGTACCTGGACCGGATCGCGTCAGGGCATCTTCGCTACCGGGTGTTCGAGCCGGTCTCGGACATCGCCGTCCGGGGCAGCGGCGAGGTAGCCCTGCTGCGGTACCAGGTGAGGATCAGCGTCGCCGAAGACGACGACGAGAACGGGGACGCCGGGGATTCTGGGGGCTCCCGGGTCCATGCCGCTATGACCTGCTGGCACACCGACTGTTACGAATGCCGGAATGGGCGGTGGCAGGCCGTCTGGTCGCAGGCGACCGTCATCAGGCCCGCTTGATCCGCTGGATGGCGGCCAGCCAGGCCTGGGCGAACGGGATGCCGGGCCCGGACTGATTGCGCTCGAACTCGGCCGCCTCGATCCTGGTGATCGACCATCCGTCGCTGAAGGCGGATCGTAGTTCGTCTTGCCGGACGCGGCGGGGACCGGCGGTGCCGGGCTGGCGGTCACATCGACGCGATCGATGTCGAAGGTCCCTTCGCCGTCGGCACCATTTTCACCGTGACCCCGCCCGGGCAGGAGCCGATCAGGATGCGCCTGGCGGACGTCAGGCCGGGTGAATCCTTCACTGACGAGATGGACGCGGGCGACTTCGTGGTGCGTACCGAGCACCGGCTTGAACCCGTCAGGCCGGCGGCCGCAGGCCTGACCAGAATCATCTACCGGACGGAAATCACCGGCAAGGCGGCCGACCACATCGGCCGGCAACTCGGTCCGCACATCGCCGCCGGCGTTCCTGCGGTGGTGGCGGCACTGGCCAAGCGGGCGGAAGGCTAAACCGTGCCGCTTGCCCCGGACAAGAGCCCGGGATTCCTGCTGTGGCAGGTGACCTTGCGCTGGCAGCGCAAGGTCACCATCGCCTTGGCCCCGCTTGACCTGACCCATGTGCAGTTCGTCCTGCTGGCCACCGCGTGATGGCTGAACACACGAGGCGAGGACCCGAACCAGCTCAGCCTGGCCAGGCAGGCCGGCACCGACGTGAAGATGACCTCGGAGGTGCTGCGGAAGCTGGAAGCCAAGGGCCTGATCGTACGCACCGTGGATGCCGCCGACACCCGGGCCAAGAAACTGCGGGTCACCGCCCGCGGCGCCGAGCTGGCCATCCAGGACATCGCTGTCGTAGAAGCCGCTGACGCCGCGTTCTTCCAGGTCGCGGCCGACCCGGCTGCCCTGCTGGCGATGCTGCGTCCGCTCGCCAGCGACCCGCAGGACAGCGGGACCCGGCTAGATCTCGAAGCGGGCCGGGCATCCTGATATACCGGGAACATGATCGCCGACCCTGTGCCCGGCCAGATGCGCACGGCCGCGATGGCATTGCTGGCTGCCCTGGACGACGAACAGCGAAGCCTGGCGGCCCGGCCTTTCACCGACGACGCCGCCCGGCGATGGCTGGAGTACCGGCCGCGGCGCCGTCCGGGCGCCTGCATCGCCGAGCTGAGCGGGACCGGCCGGAAGGCTGCCCACCGGCTGCTGGCCACCGGCCTGAGCGAGCACGCGTACGCACAGGCGATGAGCATCATCGCTCTGGAAGAGGTGCTGGACCGACGGGAACAGTGGCGGCGGGGCCGTCATAGCGGGGACTACTGGGTGAGCGTGTTCGGCGACCCGGCCGCCGACCAGCCGTGGTCCTGGCGTTTTGAGGGCCATCACCTCTCCGTGACGATGACCATGGCGGACGGCGACGTCTCCCCCGCCCCGGTCTTCCTCGGCGCTAACCCGGCCTGCGTCAGCTACGCCGGACGCCCGGTGTCCCGGCCGCTGGCTCCCGAGGAGGACCTGGTGCGAGCTTTGCTTGACGCGATGGGTCCGGCTGGCCGGTCAGCCGCAGTCGTCGCCAGCCAGGCACCCGACGACATCCACACCAGCACAAGCCCCCGCGCTCAGGAGGGAATCGAGCCGCTCGGCGTTTCTGCCGCCCGGCTCGGATCCAGTGCGCGAGCCGTGCTGGACCAGCTCGTCGCGCTTTACCTCGACCGGCTTCCGGCCGAGCTCGCGGCGCGCGAAGCGGCCCGCGCGGCCGGCGCAGACCTGCACTTCGCCTGGGAGGGACCGCTTACGCCGGGCGCCAGGCACTACTACCGGGTGCAAGGTGATGACCTGCTGATCGAATACGACACCACCGACGACGGCAACCATGCGCACACCGTGCTGCGGCGCCCTCGCAGCGACTTCGGTGATGACGTGCTCGCGACGCACTACGAGCAGGCCCATCCCTGACCGCGGTCAGCCGCTCATCGTCCCCAGCGGGTCCCGGTCGGCACGGGTGGCGTCGTCCCGGTCGGTGGAGATGGTGAGGTCGTGCCAGTCGGCGCCGGACTGCGCCCGGGCGGCGTCGTCGGTGCCGGCGACGGCGAGCACGACCCGGGCGACCTTGGCCGGGTCGCCGAGGGCGGGCATGCGGCCTCCGTCGTGGTGCAATGCGGCCATGGCGCCGACCCTGGCCGGATCCCTGTGGCAGATCGCCAATCCCCCGCCGGCGCTGGCCCAGCTGTACGCGTCGGACCCGGAACTGGCCCAGGCCTGCGTCGACCTCACCCCCCGGCTGCGGCGAACGGCCACGATACTGCTGGCCGGGCTGATCCCGAGCCGGACCCCCTAGGCGCCTGGGACGGGATTAGGCAGGCCCGCCGAGGTAGCCGTTCCTGACGGCCCTTGGGAGCCCGACGACGCGGTAGTCAGGTGCCTGGTCAGCTCCACCAGGGCCGCGCCGACCGCGCCTGAGGCCAGGAGAAGCCCGCCGATGACGCACGCCGCCGCCAGTAGCCGCCACACGCCACCACGCGGTTGATCCTCACCCTCGCCTTCACCCGACGGCAGCGGATCTGGCCTCACCGGCTGGTCATCTGACCAAGGCTGATCCTCCGGTGGTACCTGGTCAGCTGGCGGTGGCGGCCCGTCGGCCGGCCCGTGCCCTCCGGTATCTGCGTGCTCCCGGGTATGTGCCTGCTGCCCACCGGGCGGGGCCTGATCCTCGGTATGTGCCCGCTCAGCGGTCTGGGCATGGTCCGCGGTCGGTGCATGGTCCGCCGTGCGGGCCTGGTCAGCTGGCGGTGACACGGCGGGGGCCAGCGCCGCCTCTTGCGCTGCGCTCCCCAGGGTGACGGTGAATGTACCGCTGACGCCGGTGATGCCCTTCCGGTCCTCCTCACCCCGGGGCGGGAGATCTCGGCGGATCATGCGGACGATCGACTCGGGCAGCTAGTCGGCCGTGGCCTGCGCGGCGCCCATCTCGGTCAGCAGGAGGGCGGCGGTGGGCCGCTCCCTCGGATCTTTGGCCAGGCATCGTTCGACCAGCGGGCGCACCTCAGCCGGTACCACATCGAGGTTAGGGTCGCCGTGCACCACGCGGTCAAGCAGCTCGACGGGCGTGCCGGTGCCGAACGGTCGTTGTCCCGTGGCGGCGAAGGCGAGCACCGTGCCCAGGCTGAACACGTCGCTGAGCGGCCCGACCTTCTTACCCAGGGCCTGCTCGGGTGACATGAAGCCGGGTGACCCCATCACCAGGCCGGGATGCGTCAGCGGCGCCGTCTCGGCGGCATGGGAGATACCGAAGTCAATCACCCGCGGCCCGTCTTCGGCCAGCAGCACGTTCGAAGGCTTGAGGTCGCCGTGCACCACGCCCGCGGAGTGGATGGCGCTCAGTCCCTCCGCCAGGCCCGCCGCCAAGGCCAGCACCGACCTGGCCGACAGCGGCCCGTGGTCTTTGACCGTCTCAGCCAGCGATGGTCCGGCTACGTACGCGGTAGCCAGCCAGGGAACCTGCGCATCCACGTCCGCATCCACGACCAGGGCGGTGAACAGGCCGTTCACCCGCCGCGCGGCGACGACCTCTCGGCTGAAGCGGCTGCGGAAGTCAGGATCAGCGGCCAGCTCGGCGCGAATCATCTTCACCGCCACCGGGCGGCCGCCTGCTGACATGGCCAGGAATACCCGCCCCATGCCGCCAGAGCCAAGCTGACCCACCAGCCGGTAAGGACCGATCAGCCGCGGATCCGCAGGCTGCAGAGCCCTCACCTTGTAATCCCACCCCAACGTCAGTAATGACGCCCTTGATGTCATATCAGCCAGGGCAATGATATTGGCCGGCCCTCGACATGCGCCCGGACGAAGGCCATATTAAGGGGATCGTTCTCTATACTCTATCATCACTTCTATCACGCTGGCACCATGAGACCATCTGTCAACATATATCCGCCGTCGGATGTGCCGCCGTCAGGATGTGCAGGCCAGGTTGATCACCACGGGCTGGCTGCTGACTCCCGCACCGTCGTAGATCCAGGCTTCGACCTCGGCCGTGTGCTGCCGGGTGGTTCCGCAATCCAGGTCGAGCGGGTACGCGATGCTGTCCGGGCCGACGATGCCGCCGTGAGGACTCGAGAAGGGGTACTGGCCCTCCACCCAGCGCTGACCGTCAGAGCCGGTAAAGCCGAACCCCTGGGCATCCTGGCCCGGATCGGCGTAGTGGACGTCGAAGTAAACCCACGTGCCCTGCTGGTACGTGCCCACGCTGGTAATCCGCGGCACGGGCGCAGCCGGGGATGTGGACGGTGACGGGCTGGGCGCCGGGCTCGGGGACGCCGAGGCCGTGGGCGACGCCGACTCAGACGGGGACGCGGACGGACTCGCGGACGGCCTGGTAGACGGCGAGGTCCGCGTGCCGGGCGAGGTGATGGTATCCACCGCCGGGGTGATGTCCGCTGGAACCGGCCCAGGGACTGCGCCCGAGGTCGCAGAAGCCGGCCGGGACGCCGATACCGACGGCGAAGTCTGCGGGGCGGCGGGCGCCGAGGCCCGGCCAGTCGCCGTCGATGAACGGGTCGCGGCGGCTTTCGGCTGGAGTTGCGCAGCGGACGGATGCTTGGCCGCGCCGGACAAGGCAAAGCTGACCGCAGCAGATGCCGCTAGGACGCCGGCCGTGACTCCGGCCACCGCCAGCGGCCGCCACAAACGACGCCGCGACATCCGGTCCCGGCCGGGAGAAGACTGACCGGGAGAAGACTGGCCATAGGGGGCGCGGCCGACCGGAGGGGCCAGGCTCGGCGCGCGGTACTCGGCGAACGCGCCGAGAGCCAGGTCGGGCAGCCAGCCTGTCGCGGGCTGCAGGGCCCCGACCTCGGCCAGCAGTTCGCCGGCGGTGGGTCGCTGGCCCGGATCCTTGGCCAGGCACTGCTCGACCAGCGGCCGCAGTTCGGCGGGTACCAGGTCCAGGCTCGGCTGGCGGTAGACGAGCCGGTAGGCCAGCTCGGGACGTGAACCTTCACCGAAAGGCCCCCGGCCAGTGACGGCGAAAACCAGGACCGCACCTAGGCTGAAGACGTCGCTAGGCGGCCCCACCGCCTCCCCCATCGCCTGCTCAGGCGACATAAACCCGGGCGAGCCGACCACCAGGCCCGTACCGGTCACCGACACCGCCTCCGCGGCGCGCGAGATGCCGAAGTCAATGACCCGGGGTCCGTCTTGGGACAGCAGCACGTTAGAGGGTTTGAGGTCGCAATGCACCACCGACGCGGCATGAATCGCGCTCAGGCCCTCCGCCAGCCCCGCCGCGAGTGCCAGCCCTGGCCGGGCGGACATCGGTCCGTGACCGGATACGGCGTCTGACAGCGAAGGACCGGTGACGTAGGCCGTGGCCAGCCAGGGCACCGGACCATCCACATCGGCGTCCACCACCAGGGCGGTGAACAGGCCGCTCACCCGGCGGGCGGCGGCCACCTCTCGGCTGAACCTGATCCGGAACTCCTGGTCCGCGGCTAGCTCAGCGCGGATGACCTTCACCGCGACGGGCCAGCCGCCCGCCGACAGGCCGAGAAACACTTGCCCCATGCCACCGCAGCCGAGCCGTCCAACCAGACGGTACCGGCCGATGTGCCGCGGATCTACCGGTTGCAAGCCCCCGGCCACTTGCGCCACCTAACGTCAGCCAAAGCCCATTTGACGACATACGTAGAATACGACGTCAATGGCCTTGATCCAATGATGCATGCGGGGGCGGAATGTTTCTATTCGGACACGTAATACCTGAGTACGGGCGATGTCACTTCTGTTGCCACACCAGCCCCACGGGTGTCACTTCGGTGGCATACGAAATGGTATATCGCCATTTGGTTGCTTAATTTAAATGAAAACTTGATAACAATTACGCGAGGTCAGCCGGGGTGGCGAGGTCCGGCGGCCTGCCGGGGCTGTCTCAGGCCGAGATGGCGGGGCCAGCTTCGGTCCTTGCTGGCGTCACTCCGGCGGGCTGCGGGGAGGCGGGGTCCTGCTGGTACAGCGGACCGGGGCGGAGCAGGATCCCGCCCACGAGGGCACCGGCAGCGAAGATACCGGTGGTCCACCAGAACGCGGTGTCGTAGCCGTGCGCCAGCGCCAGGCCGCCCAGGGCCTGGCGGCCCAGGGCCTGGCGGCCCAGGACCCGGGCCGAGACTGCGTGCGCGGTCAGGTACGACGCGACGGCGCCGGCGAAGATGGTATTCAGCAGCGAGGTCCCGATCGAGGCACCGAGCTGCTGGCCCACGGTGACGGTGGCGGAGGCGACGCCCGCATCCCGCGGGGCCACGCCGTACGTGCCGGTATTGATGGAGGGCGCGATCACCATGCCGAGGCCAATTCCGGTCAGGATGAGAGGGCCGAGCACCCCGTCCACGTAGCCGGTGTGCGGCCCGAGCCGGGTCAGCCAGGCCATCGCGCCCGCGGCGACCAGCATCCCGACTGTGACCAGCGGCTTGGGGCCGACCCGTGGCATCAGCACGATGGTGGACAGGTTGGCCGCCGACGCGATACCGCCGGCCATCGGCAGGAACGCGAAGCCCGTGACGACCGGCGAGTACCCCAGCGTCTGCTGCAGGTAGTAGGTCAGGAACAGGAAGGTCCCGAACATGCCGGAGGAGGCGATGAGCATCGACAGGTAGGCACCACCCCGGTTGCGGTCGAGCACCACGCGGGGCGGCAGCAGCGGGTTGGCCGCGCGGCCCTGCCAGAAGGCGAACGCCACGAGCAGGATCACGCCCGCGGCCAGGAAACCGTAGGTGGACGGCGTGTGCCAGTTGTGCGTGGCCGCGTTCGAGAATCCGTACACCAGGCAGAACAAGGCGCCGGACACGGCTATCACGCCCGGTATGTCCAGCCGGGGCTTGACCGGTGACGGGTTCCGCTCGAGCAGCCGCGCTCCGCCGATGAAGGCCACCCCGGCGAAGAACAGGTTGACGTACAGCGTCCAGCGCCAGGACAGGTACTCGGTCAGCGCACCGCCGAGCAGCAAGCCCACGGCGCTGCCGGCCGCGGCGATCGCGCCATAGATGCCGAACGCCCGGCCGCGTTCCCTCGACGCGGTGAACGTGGTGGTGAGCAGCGAGAGAGCCGACGGGACCAGCATCGCGGCGAACGCGCCCTGGCAGGCCCGCGCGATCACCAGCATCGGGAAATCGACCGAGGCGCCCCCGATGGCCGAGACGCCAGCGAAGCCGAGCAGCCCGATCAGGAACGTCACCTTCCGGCCGAGCAGGTCGGCTAGCCTGCCGCCAAGCAAGAGCAGGCTGCCGAACGCCAGCGTGTAGGCCGTCACCACCCACTGCCTGTCCACCGTGGTGAAGTGCAGTGCGCGCTGCGCCGATGGCAGCGCGATGTTCATGACCGTGACATCGAGGACGACCATGAGCTGCGCGATGCCGATCACGCCCAGGATGAGCCAGCGCCGGCGTTCCGGGGGCGTGCTGACGGTATTGGCATCCGACATGAGCTTAACCAATCTGGAGGAACCTTCTCCGTTTCGGCTTACGATAACATTAAGCGGAGATCATGTCTCCACTTATTTTCGGAGGTTTGACGTGAAGCCCGAGGGGCTCAGGGACCTGGCCGACGCCGCGGACCCGGCCGACGCCGCGGACCCGGCCCGGCCGTTGCGCCGGGACGCGGAGCGGAACCGGCAGCGCATCTTGAAGGCGGCCTGGGAGGTCTTCAGCGAGCAGGGCCTCGAGGTCAGCCTGGACGAGGTCGCCCGCCACGCCGGGGTAGGCGTGGGCACCGTCTACCGGCGGTTTCACACCAAGGAAGAGCTGGTCGAGGCGCTGTTCGTGAGTCGCATCGATTCGGTCGCCGCCCTCGCGGAAGCGGCCGCCGAGGTGCCAGATCCCTGGTCCGGCCTGGTGTCCTTCATGGAGCAGATGGTCGAGATGCTCGCGGGCGACGCCGGCCTGCGACACATGCTGATGTTCGCCACCTACGGGCGGGATCGCGTCTCGTATGCCCGGCAGCGGAACGCGCCGCTGGTCGGCAGGCTGGTCGAGCGCGCCCAGGCGGCCGGGCAGGTCAGGTCCGACCTAGCGGCAACCGACATACCTTTCCTCATCTTCACCCTCGCCGAGGCGACTCAGTTCGGCCGGGCGGTCAGTCCGCAGATCTGGCGCAGGTACTTCAACATCATCCTGGACGGCCTGCGGCCGGAGCGAGCGGGTGTCACCCCGCTCCCCGTGCCTGCCCTCTTGCCCGAGGAGATGGAGAGCACGATGCGCCAGAACGCGCCACGGCATCGCTGACGTTTCCGAATGCGGCATTGTGCCCGTCTCGGCCACGTTTTGCAATTGCATGCACAGAGCGTTAGGCATGTGCCATTTATGTCCCTGTTATCGGCACTCTGCGTTATCTTGAATATTTCGGGTACATCATCGACGGCACGTGATCGCCGCAGGTAGATAGGGGTAAGAATGGCACGCAGTAAATGAGTTCGCGACACGCCACCCGCAGGTGCGTGACATGCCGGGGGGGAACGCTTTAACATGGTCCCATGCGCTTAACGCGCCAGACCCGGCGGTCAATTGACTCTGTTCACCTTGCCCGTCCGCCTTCCTCGCTTACCGTGCACCACCTCAGGAGATCTCACGCATGAACCCCGGCGACAGCGTGTACGACGCTAGCCGATCAGAGCACGATGGTCCCGGCTGGGCCGGTGCCACCGTCGGCTTTGGCCACGACAAGCTGACGCGGTCGCCAAGATCCCAGAAACCTATCCAGGACATCCAGGACATCATCGACAAGCTCGCCGCCGTGAACCAGGAGCTCCGCTGTCCCGGCCCGTCGCGCTCGGCCCCCGGGTCGCCCCTGCCGCTAGGCGCCGAGGCTGCGCAGCAGTTGCGCGCTGTCGCCGGCACTGAGCGCGGACGCACGCAGCAGCGCGAAGGCGCGGATGTAGCGGGCCACGTCCGCCTGTCTCTCCAGATAGACGCCGCCCGAAAGCGCCTCCAGGTAGACGACCCCCAGGCTGGGCGCGTCGGGGAACCTCAGGATCGCGAGGGACCCGCTGCCCGCGGCGGCATGCGCTCCGGCTGAGAACGGCAGGATCTGCAGGGTCAGGCCGGGAGACTCCTCAGCCAGCTGGACGAGGTGGCCGATCTGCCCGGCCAGGACACCGGCACCGCCGACCGCCTGGCGCAGAGCGCCTTCGCCGAGGATGATCCAGAAACGCCGTTTGCCGCTGAGCACGCCCTGCCGCCGCACGGCCTTGGCCGCCACGGCCTCCTCCCGCTGCTCCTCCGTCGTGTAACCGGGCTCGGCAGCGGCGATGGCGCGCGCATAATCATCGGTTTGCAGCAGGTCAGGGACAAGCTGCGCCTCATACGTCATGATCTCGGAGGCGGCCGACTCCATGATGACGTAGTCGAGGTACGCCTCGGAGAAGCTCCCCGCGAATGGATGCCACCAGGCTCGCTGGCCGCCGCGGCTGGCGATGGCGGTCAAGGCGGCCTGCTCGCTGTCCGGCACGCCGTATTCGGTCAGCAGCTCGCGCAGCTCCTTGGCCCTGATGCCGCGCTGTCCGGTCTCGATCCTGCTGATCTTCGACCGGTCGCATTCCAGCACGCGGGCCGCGTCTTCGAGGGCGTAGCCCATGTTCTCCCGGTACCGGCGCAGTGCGCCTCCCACGAGGCGGCGCCGGACGGGGGGTTCTCCGGTCACGGTTCCTGCCTTTCTGCGGTCCTTACGCCGCTCAAGTGAAGTTTGTAACTCTTAATGAGCAACGTAGCATTTGAAGTAGTCCATAAGGTGACAACGACACGCCCGAGCGCTGGACGGCTTGCACCGGGGCTTAGCGGAAGCGGCGCACAGCTCCCGGGATCAGTCGCTGAGCCGGTCCAGGGCGGCGAGCACGCGGTTCTCCGACACCGGAGCCGGGGTCCCGAGCGTCTGGGCAAACAGGCTGACCCGGAGTTCTTCGAGCATCCACCGTGTCTCGGCCAGGCCGGCGCCGGCCCGGCCCGCGCTGGTCAGGTCCGCGGCCGCCTGCCGGTACGCCTGCTCAACCCGCTGGGCGACGGCCATGTTCGCCGCGTCCCGCGCCGGGTTCTCCGGCAGCTTGTCCAGCCGCCGCTCCATTGCCTGCAGGTAGCGGGCCAGGTGCGGGAGCCGCCGGTAGCCGGTGGCGGTCACGAACCCGGGATGGATGAGCCCGGACAGCTGCGCGCGCAGGTCGGCGACGGCCGCGCGGGCGGCATCGCCGCGCAGGTCCTCCAGCCGGGATTCGACGGCGTGCGCCAGCCGCAGCGCCGACTCCACCCGCCGCACCACGTCGCCGGTCACCTCGTGCAGCCGGGGCCGGACGGCCGCGGACAGCCGCTCGAAACCGTCCCGATCCCAGGCCGGCCCGCCCGCCTCGGCCATCAGGTAGTCGGCGGCACAGCTGATGCAGTCCGCGAACATCGCCGCGACGCCGCCGTGCGGGTTATGGCTGAGCGCTAGCTTGGCCCGGGTGGACAGGCCGCCCGCGATGGACTTGACCGGCGACGACGCGCCCAGCAGGATCAGCCGCCGCGTTCCGGCCCACATGGCCTTGCGTGCAGCGGCCTCGGTCTCGAACAGCCGCACGTCCACCGTGTCGCCGGCGTCGAAAAGGGCGGGATAGGCGACCACGGTGCCCTGGGTGAAGACCTTGGGCAGCGCGCCGAAGTTCCACGACGTCAGGCCCGAGCGAGTGATGCCGGCCGCCGCCCGGGACAGCACCGCCCGCAGCCGCGGCCGGAGCTGGCGCTGCAGCTCGCCGACATCCTTGCCCTCGGCCAGCACGCGATCCCCGTCGGTCACCCGGACCGTGATCCGCAGGTGCGGCGGCAGCTTCGACAGATCCCAGGCGTCGCGAGGCACGTCGACGCCGCGCAGCGACCGCAGCTCACGGGCGACCGCGTCCCGCAGGTCCCCGGCGGGCGGCCCGAGGCGGCCGGTGACCACCCGGGCCACGTCGGGCGCGGGCACCAGGTCGCGCCGCAGCGCCTTGGGCAGCGACCTGATCATCTCGGTGACCAGCTCGGTGCGCAGCCCGGGCACCTGCCAGGAGAACTCAGCCGGGTCAACCTGGTTGAGCCTGCTCAGCGGGATGTCCACGGTGACGCCGTCGGCCTGGCTGCCCGGCTCGAAGGCGTAGGACAACGGCAGCGCCGTCGTCGACGCGGACTCCGAGGTCCACACGTCCGGATAGGAGTTGGCGCTGACCAGCGAGGCGTCGTCGCTGAGCAGATCGCTCGCCTTGAAGGTCAGCAGCCCGGGATCGGCCCTGCGAGCCTGCTTCCACCAGGTGTCGAAGTGCTGGGCCGAGACCACGTCCGCGGGTATCCGGGCGTCGTAGAAGGCGAACAGCTCGTCCTCGCCGACGACCAGGCCGCGGCGGCGGGCGCGGTGCTCGACCTCTTCGGCCTCAGCCAGCAGCCGCCTGTTCTCGGCGAAGAACTTATGCGAGGTCTGCCAGTCGCCCTCCACCAGCGCGTGCCTGACGAACAGCTCCCGCGCCGCGGCGGGGTCGATGCGGCCGTAGCTGACCTTACGGTCCACCACCAGCGGTACCCCGTACAGGGTCACCTTCTCCAGCGCGACCGCGCCGCCTCGTTTCTTCTCCCAGTGCGGCTCGCTGTAGCTGTGCTTGACCAGGTGCCCGGCCAGCGGCTCCACCCACTCAGGCTCGATCCGCGCCACGGTCCGCGCCCACAGCCTGGACGTCTCCACCAGCTCACCGGCCACGATCCAGTCCGGGCCCTTCCTGACCAGGCTGGAGCCGGGGAAGATGGCGAACCTGGCGTTGCGGGCGCCCAGATACTCGGCCCACGGCCGGCGGCCTGAGGAGCCCGGGGAGCCAGCAGGCACCGGGCCGCCCCCGCCGGGCGTCGATGAGACCGGCCCGGCCGGCTCCGATCCGACCAGCTTCATCCCGATTTGCGAGAGAAGCCCGGCTAGCAATGATTGATGAACCCGGGTTCGTTCGGCAGAAGAAGACTTGACCGTGACCCCGAGGTCGCCGGCCAGCCTTTGCAGCTGGCCTTGCAGGTCCTGCCACTCGCGGATCCGCAGGAAGTTCAGGTACTCGGACCGGCAGAGCCGGCGGAAGGCCGAGGAGGACAGCTCCCGCTGCCGCTCCGCCAGGTAGTCCCACAGGTTCAGGTAGGCGACGAAATCCGAGTCGGGATCGGCGAAGCGGCGGTGCTTGTCGTCGGCCTGCTGCTGCGCGTCGGCAGGGCGCTCGCGCGGATCCTGGATGGACAGTGCGGCCGCGATGATCAGGACCTCGCGGGCGCATCCGTTCTTGTCGGCCTCCAGGATCATCCGGCCGATGCGCGGGTCCACAGGCAGCCGGGCCAGCTTGCGCCCCAGCGGAGTGATCCGGCCTGCTGCGAACGCGTTCAGCTCGGTCAGCAGGGTCAGCCCGTCGGCGATATTGCGGGCATCGGGCGGATCGATGAACGGGAACCTGGGCACGTCGCCGAGGCCGATGGCCGCCATCTGCAAGATCACCGAGGCCAGGTTCGTGCGCAGGATCTCCGGGTCGGTGAACTCCGGCCGGGACTCGAAGTCCTCCTCGGCGTACAGCCGGATGCAGATCCCGTCCGAGGTGCGCCCGCAGCGGCCCTTGCGCTGGTTGGCCGAGGCCTGCGAGATCGGCTCGATCGGCAGCCGCTGCACCTTGGTCCGGTGGCTGTACCTGGAGATGCGCGCGGTGCCCGGGTCGATGACGTACTTGATGCCGGGGACGGTGAGCGAGGTCTCGGCCACGTTGGTCGCCAGCACCACCCGGCGGGTGAAGCTGGAGGCAGCGCGGCGCTGGAACACCTTGTGCTGTTCGGCGGCGGACAGCCGCGAGTACAGCGGCAGCACCTCCAGGCGTTCCCGGCCGGACAGCAGGTCCGCGGTATCGCGGATCTCGCGCTCCCCGCTGAGGAACACCAGGATGTCGCCCGGACCCTCAGCGGACAGCTCGTCCACCGCGTCGCTGATCGCCTGGCCCTGATCGCCGTCCTCCCCGGCGGCCCGGGCCGGCCCCGAAGAACCCGAAGAACCCGAAGAACCCGAAGCCTCGATAGGCCGGTACCGCAGCTCGACCGGGTACGTCCGGCCGGATACCTCGACGATCGGCGCGCCGGAGAAAGCGGCCGCGAACCGCTCCGGGTCGATGGTCGCCGAGGTGATGATCACCTTCAGGTCCGGCCGCCTGGGCAGCAGCTGCCGGAGGTAGCCGAGGATGAAATCGACGTTCAGGCTGCGCTCGTGCGCCTCGTCGATGATCAGCGTGTCGTAGCGGCGCAGGTCCCGGTCCCGGGTGAGCTCGGTCAGCAAGATGCCGTCGGTCATCAGCTTGATCAGCGTGTCGTCGCCGGACACGTCGGTGAACCGGACCTTGTAGCCCACGGTCTCGCCGAGCGGGCTGCCCAGTTCCTCGGCGATCCGCTCAGCGACGGTCCTGGCCGCCAGGCGGCGCGGCTGGGTGTGCCCGATCTGGCCGTCGACGCCGCGGCCGAGCTCCAGGCAGATCTTGGGGATCTGGGTCGTCTTGCCCGAGCCGGTCTCCCCCGCGATGATGACCACCTGATGGTCGGCGATGGCGCGCAGGATCTCGTCCTTGCGCTGGCTGACCGGCAGCTCAGGCGGATACGAGATCGGCGGCATGGCCGCCCGGCGGGCGGCCCGCAGCCCGGCCCGCGGCTGCGAGCGCGCGGAACGCTCAGGCAGGCCGGTGCGTGACGACATCACAGAACGCGACTCCATATCGGCGGGAAGAATAGATCAGGTGGGTTCCCACCGCATAACAGATTTCCGGCCCCCAGCCTTCCGCGGGGCCTTCCGCGAGGCGGGCCGGCCGGCCAGCACGTCTGGTTGGATGGCCGCATGAGTGCTGAACTCGCCTTTGCCCCGGCCCTGTCCCGGCCGCACCTGCTCGCCGCGCCGGTCACGGCGGCGCTGCGCGACCTGCTGGGCCAGGCCGAGATAGAGGTGGCAGAGATCGAGGTGGCCGAGATCGATCCGTCGCTCGCGGACACCGCCGCGTTCTGCGCGCACTACGGCGTCGCCCCGGCGGAGTCGGCGAACTGCGTGGTCATCGCGGCCAAACGCGGCGGCCAGACCACCTACGCGGCCTGCATGGTCGCGGCCACGACCCGGGCGGACGTCAACGGGCTTGTCCGCAGGCACCTGGACGCGCGGAAGGCGTCTTTCGCCCCGGTGGACGCCGTGACGGCGGCATCGGGCATGGAGTACGGCGGGATCACGCCGATCGGCTTGCCGGAAGGCTGGCCGGTGCTGGTCGACGAGGCCGTGGCCAAGACCGGGTCGGTCGTGGTCGGATCCGGGATCCGCGGCTCCAAGCTCAGGCTGCCCGGGCGGCTGCTCGCCGCCCTGCCGGCGGCCCAGGTCCTGCCCGGTCTCGGCCTTCCGGTGGCACCGTAGCGGCAGGCCGGCTCCCGCCAAGTTGACACTCAGCTTCCACGCAGGGCATTCTGAGTGAAGTTGAAAAACGGGACACCTCGTTCGGTGAGGCGTCTTCACGGACATAGGCCACTGATCCCAACCGTCGAGAGACGCTCCGGATCAGGACACCTCTCCCCGGCCTAAGGGGTGAGGCCAAGTGGCTGGCGGTCGAGGAACCGGTCAAGCGCCGGCGATCGCAATACGCCGTGGAGTGCCAAAGCTCTTACGAGAGAGGTGCAGCCGGGGATTTTGTTGCCCTTGGCCATTGTTTCCTCAAGTGTCACGCGGAGTGTCCCTGAGCGGCGATCTCGCCGTAGGGGCGGCCTGGCGCCCCCGTGCGTCGCGGATGGAAGGGAGGCACGCGATGGACTCTGATAGTCCGGGCCGAAGTAGGCCCTGCTCGCTGCTGTCCCATTCTGTTCCGGGCACACGCCGCCCCGTTTAGCTCCGGTCATTCCGTATTCCTGTACCCCCTAGCAGTGGGGTCTGCCGGCGTGTGCCCCCGATCTCGTCAATTCTCGTGACGTGAGAGGGGTGTTAACCATGGCCACCATGACCCGTACCACCCGTACCGCTGTGCTGGACGACGCGCACGTCGGCGACATCCGCGGCGCGCTCGGCACGATCTCGGCCGACGACCTGGCCCCCCGGGCCGGGCTTTCCGCCAAGCTGAAGACGCTGCTGGCCATCGTGGGCCCCGGGCTGATCGTGATGTGCGGCGACAACGACGCCGGCGCGTTCTCCACCTACGGGCAGGCCGGGCAGAACTACGGCACCCGGCTGCTGTGGACGCTGCTGCTGCTGGTCCCGGTGCTGTACGTGAACCAGGAGATGGTGCTGCGGCTCGGCGCGGTCACCGGCGTCGGGCACGCCCGGCTGATCCTGGAGAGGTTCGGCAAGTTCTGGGGCGCGTTCTCGGTCATCGACCTGTTCATCCTCAACGCGCTGACCATCGTGACCGAGTTCATCGGGATCACGCTGGCGGCCGGGTACCTCGGCGTGCCCAAGCTGGTCGCGGTGGTGATCGCCGCCGGGGTCATCCTCGCGGCCGCGTTCACCGGCAGCTTCCGCAGGTTCGAGCGGATCGCGGTCACGTTCTGCCTCGGGTCGCTGCTGCTGATCCCGCTGTACCTGTTCTCGCACCCGTCCGGCGCGCAGATGGCCCGCGGCTTCGTGGTCCCCGGCCTGCCCGGCGGCTCCGGGCAGCTGGCCACCGTCATGCTGCTGGTCATCGGCATCGTCGGCACCACGGTGGCGCCGTGGCAGCTGTTCTTCCAGCAGTCCTACGTCATCGACAAGCGCATCACGCCCCGGTTCATGCGCTATGAGAAGGTCGACCTGTGGATCGGCATCGTGATCGTCGTGCTCGGCGCGGCCGCGGTGATGGGCGCGACCGCCGCCGCGTTCGCCGGGACCAAGGCCGCGGGTAACTTCACCGACGCCGCCGGGCTGGCCCACGGCATCGCGGCGCAGGCGGGCCGGTTCGCGGGCGTGGTGTTCGCGGTAGCGCTGCTCGACGCCTCCATCATCGGGGCGTTCGCGGTCTCGCTGTCCAGCGCGTACGCCATCGGCGACACGCTCGGGCTCAAGCACTCGCTGCACCGCGGGATCAAGCAGGCCAAGGGTTTCTACGCGATCTACACCGCGCTGATCGCCGGGGCCGCGGCCATCGTGCTCATCCCCGGCGCGCCGCTCGGGCTGATGATCGAGGGCGTCCAGGTGCTGGCGGGCGTGCTGCTGCCCAGCGCCACGGTGTTCCTGCTGCTGCTGTGCAACGACCGCGCGGTCCTCGGGCCCTGGGTCAACCGCCGGGGCACCAACATGTTCACCTCGGCCGTGGTCGCCGTGCTGGTCACGCTGTCGGTCGTGCTGACCGCCTCGGTGCTGTTCCCGCACATCACCGGCCGGCAGATGATGGACATCATGGCGGGCTGCGGCCTGGTGTCCGTGGCCGCGGGCGCCTTCGTGCTGGCCCGGGCCCGCCGGTCCCACCGCTCGGTCGACGTGGACCGCCGCGACCGCGACACCTGGCGGATGCCGCCGCTCAACATGCTGTCCAAGCCGATCATGTCCACTGGCCGCAAGCTCGGGCTCTCCGCCCTGCGCAGCTACCTGGCGATCGCCATGATCCTGGTCATCGTCAAGATCGTCCAGGTCGCCCTCGGGCACTAAGGTAAGCACGCGTACTGAGCTTCCAGGGAGGTCAGCCGTGCCGGACTTTGACACCACCGTGCCGCACATCGCCCGCATCTACGACTACTGGCTCGGCGGCAAGGACAATTTCGCCGCGGACCGGGAAGCCGCCGAGCGAGCGATGGCGGCCACGCCGACCATCGTGCCCGGCGTGCGGGCCAACCGGCGGTTCC
>OCZT010001531.1_pt1 | contig 23937 bp, 18 predicted proteins | sample 1539031 | NCBI WGS metagenome assembly OCZT01 (sample SAMEA3539308, study PRJEB22396) | soil metagenome | biome: tundra; feature: field; material: soil | place: USA | collected 2010-05 | depth 0.15 m | reverse complement strand
ACCCGGAGTGCTTTGCCTCTACCCATGCCTTAGCTATACAGCCTGACACCGTCCACGCCAAGTGTTTATCGTGATTACCTATCTATGCGGTCATGGCACTAGTCCCCGGTGGCCCTACACTATGACACTTGCTTGACGACTCTCATATCGCAAAAAGAGTGACTCATAAATAGATAAACCAATCACATCTAAAGTGAGAAGGAGGAGGTTCCTACCAGTCAGACTATTCATTCCAAACCAGTACAGTATGCAAAATGCACACCAAGGATACAACACGATCCCGAGAGGTCTTCCCAATTTGACCGACCGCCACACCACGCCGCAGAGTAGCCCTTCAAAGAATACGAACAGCGGCGCAAACCAGCCTACATCCGCGAAAATATAGCCGAATGTTCCCGCCCAGATAGCGTTCTCTCCAAGGCCAGCTGGTCCCATTGCGCGAAATTCCGATTGCCAGTAATCCATGAAACTCGGCCAGCGCAACATATCCCTGAGAGGGATAACCATATTGAGCATATTAGTATAGCCGAGAAAACTAAAAAGATAGATTCCCCGTCCACCATAGGGATAACGCAGCCGGCCGCTCAGCAACGCTGAGAGTCTATTGTAAGAGGCAATGGTATATGTGAATACGTCTTTGGTCAGGTCCGTCGTTCCCCTGACGAAAGAAGCCAGCAGGAATAGTGTAAGCACGATAGACGCAAATATGACCCCGAACTTGACAAGGAATGTGCTGCCTGTCTCTCCACGAACACTCTTTCTCAGCAAATAAACTATCGCGATACCGGTGATCACCGGCATTAACTCACCGCGCGTCAGCGTGAGGATCGCGGTAAGAATCACGGACGCTGTGGCCAGATATTGTGCTATTTTGACCAGACGGCGCTGCCTAGCATGGATGTTGAGTTGGTCGCATCGCCACATCGCCCACCACACTATGCCCATTAAATAGATGCCCGCTAAGCCCAGTGATCTCTGAAATTGCAGCTCTGATTTGACCTCGGCGCCACCCTGCACCAGAAAAAGCAGGAACAGGTCCGGATTACTTCGTATAAGGATGATGTTTGATAATACCGAGAACACCAGCCCCAACGCTAAGGGGATCAAAAGGAAGGTTGCTGGTGACAGGCGGCTCACGGCCTTCTCATTGCTAAAGCCGGCAACGGGGAAAAGTAGATCGAGGAGCCAAACTCCAAAAAGAAAGGAAATGACACATAACGAATAGAAGGCTATCGCCGAAATATCCATGAACATGTAATCTGGTTCGTCCATGTAAAAGACATAGGCGCTTGGCGGAAATGAGCACGCCAGCAAAAAGATTGCATAAGACACCAGCGCCAGTCCATATGGCGACACTGCCTTCATCAGGAATGTTGCTGGCCCGTTGCTGCGCATCAAGGTGCCGCCTAGAAAGATCCTGACTGCTTGATGTTGCCAAACTGCGGACTGCGGCCAAGGAGGCTGCGGATGCTCCGCGTAACAGAGTCACAGTTGCGACTGCCAAGCGCATATCCCCCAAGACAGTAGAGGTGGAACATCGGGTATCGCGAGAAGCCCATCTTGCCGAGTGAACGATAAAGTTCTATGAATTCGCTCAACGGAAGATCAAGCTGGTCCCTGACGTACGGGTAAAAATAATTTGCATAGTCACGCATAACGTCATCAACGACATCGATGCCCTTCGTATTTCTCAGTTCCTTAACAATGGAGAGTACACCAGCGATCATTGTGACGCGTGTGAGGGGAGTGATGGTACCGGGTGTGTGTTTGCCCTGTTCAGCGGGGCTATTCCCGAATTCGTACGGTTCGCTGCCGCGGCACAGAATCAGCACCTTTGGAGTAATAGCCGCATTCTTGACAGCTAGGACATTAGCAGTTAAATGCATTTGATAGAAGAGAGTGCCATCGAACTTGTCAGTAGCGGCGGTAACTGCAGTTTCACGGTGTACGACATAGCCTGAAATCACGCCCGACCGCCGGAAGCATGTTTTGATTGCCTCAGGCCCGGCAGAGAAGAAGCGTTCTTCGTTGAAATACCGAATCTCCTGATTTATGTTTTCCGGATCGCTATCGAACCATGCGTAGCTCCTCAATACGATGCCGACGTTTTCGTAGCGCGTAAGAACGTCTGCCACAGTCGCCAGCGCTCCCGGGCACATCAAATCGTCGTTGCCCATAAAAAAACAGAACTCGCCGTTGGCCTTTTCAACCAGATTGCGGATGTTAGCGTCGTAGCCGAGATTAGCTTTGTTTTCGTAGTAAAAGACCGTATCAGGATAGCGCTCAGCATATGCGCGGGCGATGACAGCAATTTGCGCCCGTTCGCGTGAACTGTCTTCGCAGATCACCACATTGAAGTTCTTGTAGTTTTGGGCAAAAATGGAGTCCAGCAATGGAGGCAGAAGCTGAGCTCGATTATAGGCAGGTATACAAACTGAGAATTGTGGCCTCTCCTGAGTCATGCTCGGTCCCAAGTGTGTGTCGCTGGATTAAAGCGCTTTATGAGCCTTGCCGGAATGCCGGCAACCATCGCTCCCGGTTGGACATCTTCCCGCACCACCGAATTGGCGCCAATGACAGCACCATCCCCAATCGTGACCGGGCCTACGATAATCGCATTATCCCCGATCCAGACGTTCTCACCAATTAGGACCGGTCCGCCGCCTCCCAGCTTGCGATGGGCCGGCGGTTCGCTAGGTAAGCTATTCTCCACTCCTTTATAGAGACCGTGGCTATGGTCCGAGATGTATATGTGGCTGCCCATCAGCACATTCTTCTTGATGACGATCCGGTCGATGCACGAAATATGCACACCATCCGAAAAACGGACGGCATCCTCGATTCGGATTAGGGGCGCGAATCTCTGCTCGCCGTAGTGGGTGACAGCTTCGAGCCAAAAGCCGCTTTTCGCTCGAATATCTCTTCCGAACGAAATGTACTTAGCTCCGCGCACAAGACTTCCTCGCCCTAGTCGAAGGTCGGGAGCATGAAGGGCAAATCCCAGCACGAGGCCTTTGATTTCCAACAGTATGCGGCATAGAACCAGCCATAATGCCCATAAGAATGGATCTGCGGCAAAAGCCTCTCGCACAATTCCTGCGAATTTTGTCACGCGCATTTCCCTGCAACGCTAGACCATAGGATCAGGTTTAGCAGAAGCAACTTGCTGGCAGTTTCGGGCCCTAATTGGATATCGCCCAACTCCATTCTCCCTTCCATGCTTCTCAGCGTGAAGACCTCCCAGGAACGCTTGCTCAGGTCTTATTGATCGTAATTGATCGTATTCAGCACTCATTGAGGGGCGCGTGGGTAGAGACAACAGGATGTCGCACCCTCCCGTTGAATCGATGCGGTTTCGCCGAACCTAGCGGATAAGCGATGGCTTGGGGAGGGGGTGCGAACATCCTAGTCATGGCATTCTGTATACTCATATCGCTTGGATGACTACTCGCTGGCTGTTCATCAAGAACGCGGTTGCGAACCTCAGCAAAGGTAGTGCGGCTGGGATTGTGGCCCTGTTGTTGCCTCCTCTGCTGGTCCGTCATATGACCGCCACCGAGTACGGTGCCTGGGTCCTCGTCCTGCAAGCCACTGCCTATATCGGCTATCTCGATTTTGGGTTGCAAACAGCAATAGGCCGCTATGTCGCATATGCCACTGAAAAACACGATTACGAACAGCGTAATTCGGTTTTCAGCACAGCTTTCGCGGGACTCTTAGCCGCCGCCCTTCTGAGCTTGGTTCTGTTACTTGGTGCCGTCGCTGCCATTCGGATGGTTTTTCCCGGCATTCCTGCTGACACGATTCCGATGATGCGGTGGGCGCTGCTGATCCTAGGGGCTTCTTTCGCGCTTGGTCTCCCGGCATCGGCTTGGTCTGGAGTTTTCGTTGGCTTGCAGCGTTACGAGATTCCGGCCCTGGTGATAGGCGGGGCAAGGCTGATCTCGGCTGTCGGCGTTGTCCTCGCGGCCTTTGCCGGTCGCTCGATCGTCGCGATGGCGGCCATTATGGCAATTACCAATGTCCTCTCCTACGGTGCCCAATATGCAGCTATGCGACGGATTGTCCCGGATGTCAAGTTCAGCAGGGAGCTAGTGCGGCGCTCCACCGCCAACGAGCTTCTCGAATACTGCTTCGGCCTGACGGTCATGTCTTTTTCCATGCTGCTGGTCACTGGGTTTGACCTCATATTGGTGGGCCGGTTCGAGTTCGGTGCTGTCACAGCATATTCGGTGGCGGCTGCCATGATTACGTTCGTTTCCGGAGCGTTGTCCGCTATCCTAAACGTCATGATGCCCCATGCGGCTGCGCTGCACGCTCGTCGGAATCCAGAGGAGTTGGGTCGGCTGGTCATAATCTCAACACAAGTGGCAGTTATTCTGCTGATATTCACGGGCATCCCACCACTGATTTACGCCGCGCCACTTCTAAAAGTCTGGATCGGCCAGCAATATGTGCACACGGGACAACCAATCTTAGTTGTCTTGTTGGTCGCGAATATCGTACGGCTCATCGGGCTTCCCTACGCAATCGTTCTTATTTCTGCGGGACAACAACGATTAATCAAGATCAGTCCATTGACCGAGGGGATCAGCAACCTGGTGGCAAGTGTCATACTCGGAGCGATGATGGGCGCTATTGGGGTGGCATTGGGAACGCTGATCGGATCAGTTTTCAGCATCGCGGCGCATGTTTTCTACAGCATGCCGCGCACCTACGCGGAAATCCGGTTTTCCAGGCAGCGATATATTCTCTCTGCTGTCATTACACCACTTCTAGCTACGGCACCACTGCTGCTCACCGCGGCATTTTCGCTGAGTGGCGTGTCGACGATTGCTAATCGACCGATTGTTTTTCTGCCGGCAGTTGCAATGTCCCTTGCGGGGGGTACACTTCTGCTCAGACGCTCCGGGATATTGCGATTGGGAAGTGCCAAGCCCGCTCACAATTCGACGCTGGAGTAAGTGGCCGAAATCTGCTTCTGGTTACCCGTGACGATTGGCAACACGGAATGTAGCCGCAATATCGAGTGAACGGCGGAACATTCGACCGATCGTTCGATTTACCAGCAGGCGGCGCGGATCGTGGGAGTCCAGACTCTCATAACCAGCCTTGGCTAAAACCCATAGGCATGCCAAGACAAGAGACACAAGCAATCCGAATACGATAAATAAAAGTCGCGGGGGCCAGGACTTGGCCTCGGGTACGACCGGCTCATCCAACACTTTTATCGAGGGAATTTCTTTTGCTTCCTCAACCTTTGCCAGTTCGTACCGTTTTGTCAGAACTTCATAGACAGCCTCATCGATCTTGGCCCCACGGGCAAGGTCGTAATAGGTATTTCCAAGCAGTGGCAGCTGTTCAAGCGAGGGATACAGTTCGCCGCTTTTAGGCGTGGCATCGTCGGGAGCGCCGCCGGTATCTCCACTCATCCCGCGTAGCTTGCGGCGCAATTCAGCGGCTCGGGCCGAAGCCGCTCGCACCCGAGAGTTCTCGGGGCCGTAGATCTGCTCCAAGCCTTTCAGTTCGGTTTCCGCCGCGATGAGTTGCCCCTGCAGGGTCGAGGCAGCCTCGATCATGGCTTTACCCTGAATCTGCGGATCGAATGTCTTGTTCTTGCTGGAGAACTGGCTCAACCGCAGGGTTGCTGCATCAAGTTCCTGTTTGACGGACTGCAACCGTTCCTCCAGAAAGACCCGCTCGCGATGCGCTGAGGAAGTGGTCAGCTGGGAAACGCGGTTGTTAAGGTCCTCCACGTACGCTCGAGCCAACGTGGCCGCTCTCTGGGGGCTCGAGTCCTCTACGGAAATCGTGATGATACCGCTCTTCTTATCTTCGGAAATGATCGTCCGCTTCTCGAGGATCTTGCGCGCGTCGTTGTATCGTTTCGCGGAATAGACTTTGCGCAGGTCGAACTGGTTGATGAGGTCGTCCTGGATGGTCCTGCTTCCTAGTATCCCCACCATAGTCGCCCCACTGGTGCGCAGCCCGAGCGCATCGCCCGCTACTGCTCCAATTGCGTCGCCTGCTTTCGCGGTCAAGGCTCCGAGCATCGCGGCGTTCATATTGGACTGATCGGGCGGCATCAGTCGGGTTACCGCTTCATATCGTTTGGGAATCGAGAACGCTATGGCTGTCGAAATCGCCAGTCCCGCAATGACCAGCGTAAGTAGGGTGTGTCGATTGTGGCCGATAAGATCCAGCAACGACAGCATCCTCTCTGCGGGGGTCTGTGGCTGTACAGCACCGGGTTCGTGACTCGATGGCGCCGAACTTTGCAGCTCGAAAGTCGAAGATTCATTCACAAGAGTGTCTGCCAAATCGAAGTTTTGTACCCACTCCAAAGGAGCCGTGTGCCGCGCTCTATGGAGTCGCTGCCTGGGAGTGATCAGGCCGGCCTTTTACGGGATTGTGCGCTGGCCAGAAGGTTACCTGCAATCCTACGGTCATGTTCTTGTTCGGAACGGGACTGACCAAGGGGAAATTCCATCGTTCATATTGGGCCACCGCGGACACCTGAATGTCGCGTCGTAGTAGCCAGTCCACCGTTGTCGACACGTCCGTGAGTCCGCCGCCTTCGAGGAAAACCTTGTCATTCCACTGTCGCCGATACGCCACTTGAATTTTGTTCTGCGCCGAAAACCAATAGGTGCTCCACGCCTGGATAGCATCTCCTTGTCGACCCACCCAGCTACCGATGATCTGGCCGTAGGTGCGGTAGCCATCCGCGTAGCGTTCGTTGAAGTAGTACGGGCCAACTCCGGGATAGCCGGGAATATTAGTATAGATGCCCTCAACGCGCAAATCGAGATTCGGCAATTTCGGCAATTGTGGAAAGTAGAGTCCCGGGTTCCATGCCGAAACAGTAGGATACGCGATTGGATTGGGCTCATCGTTGGCCATGCCGTCCGCATATAGCACGAGCCAGTTGCGGAGACCAGGAATGCGATAGGAGAAGTTAATTCCGTTGAATCGTTTTCCGGGATCGACCGCCTGAGCGTTTCCACGGGTGGAGAACGTGTGCAGCCAGGTGGCAAGCGTCGCCGGCCGCCCCTGGCCTGCGAACATTACCGTAAGGGTGACCCCAATTTCGAAATTCGGAGTCATCTTCAGACCCAGCTTGTCACCCCAGGTGTAGGGCTGCGGGTTCACGGTCCGATACCCATTTCCGACGAGGGGGAACTCAGGGTATGGGCCACGAAGAAAGTAGTAGCCACCCACCCGCCCGACGAAGAATTGATTTCGAATTTTGCCCAGCCAAGCAAGCAACCCAGGAAGCTGGAACGGAGTGACTCGGCCGAAACGCAGCATCGGCATCGCTTGCGCATTGTTCGACCACATCAGCGAACTGCCGTAATCAGGTCCCCACCACGCGCTTTGCTGCCCGAACGAAACCTGCCAGTTAGCGATGTTCAAAGCAACGTAAGCTTCGATCGGCCGGAACTGATTCGCGGACGGAAAGGCCGGTACTGAGTTCAGAGGAAGCTGGTCGGCATTGGCAATGGCCTGTTGCGTTGCCGGACTGTAGCTCGCGATTGCGGCGGAGTGTTGGTATTCTCCCTGGACGTAGAAGGCGACCGGCCCAGCCTCGGCACGCCCTGAAAATCCGAGAATCCCATTCAGCCCTTGCCCGTAGGGACGTCCATAGTCATCGTAGATAGTTTGAGCAAAGTGGAAGCTGTCACGCAGCGGCCTGCCGCTGATCTGGGTGGCGCGCGCGTACACCGATTGAAGTTCGATCCCGACATTTGCGGCGCCCTCCAGCTTTGCGAGTTCCACGGCAAATTCCGTGCGCAAGGCGGCAATGGCCCGCGCGGACTCGTTGTTCGAAACTTCTGGATAGCCCGCCTCTTCCTGCGCTTCCAGCGTCAGTCTCGCGCACTCCATCCGAGCCATCGGACGAATGGCTTGCACGAGGGTCGGAAGGTAACCCAACGCTTCCAGGCGATCGAGAGCGGGATACACCCAACTGTCAAGAGGCACAAAGGTCGATCCCATGTAACTGGGATCGCGCCCTTCATCGTCGGGATCCTTCTCGAATGTACCCCAATTGGAGGCATCGATTTCATGACCGGCGCTGTGCGCGCGATAGATCTGCTGGCCAAGATACCATCCCAGAGCGCTGCCTAGAACAGCGTCAGCAACCCAATGTTTGTGCCCAACAACACGGGCGGCGCTAACTGCACCGGCGGTTCCGTAAGCCAGCAGCTGGGTAAGCGGCCCGGGATACTCGTGAGCGATGACGCTCGCCGCTGCCCAACTTACGGCCGATGTGTCGGAAGGAAAGGAATCGCCAGCTTGAAAGAACCTGCCGCGGCCGTCTCCCACGAAGGGGCGCACCCGGCCAGCAATGTATTTGAACGCGGTAGCGTCGATATAGGCGTCCATGGCCGCCTCTCCAGCGAGAAAACCGGTCTCGCGCTGGTGTTCGTTCTGATGGATCTGGCCCCACAGAAATAGCCCGCCACCTGCACCCAGCAGGGCTGCCATGCCTGCATTCGACGCAGTTGCGGCCCGGCTGATAGTAGAGGTGCCCTTGGGAAGATGGGCCTCTGTAGCTGTATCGCTGCCAACCAAAACGGCGCTGGCGAAAGTCGCCGGTACCAGGAAGCTTAGACCGCCGGTTCGCATTCGGAATGGATTCGTCCAGAACGCTTCCTGGTCCTCCAGGAGATTTTTCGGGAGGGAGCCAAGGGTCACATGAGTTTCGCCGTCATCGATTGCCATCGAGGTTGACGGGTAGTTATCCGGTGGAGACTTCTGGGGAGGGGACTGCGCCTGCGCGTGAACGGCGATCAAAGCAGACCACACTGCCAAACCAACCAAGGTAGGGGTACGTCGCGATCCCAGGATCATCTAGAAGCGCACCGCAACGGCAGCAGCAACGGCAAGGCTGCTAAGCAATTGTGCCGTTTCCAGAGTAGTCTTCCAAGCCGACGATCCACCCAGGGCCTTTTCCGGAACTACCAGAATGTCTCCAGGACGCATCCTCGTACTTAGCACGCTGCCCTTGAACCATCCTGCGCCTACGCCACCCGGCGATACCACCGAACCATTGGCCCGAATGATGTAGATGCCTTTCTTAAGCGCCATCTCGGTGGTATTTCCTGCCTGTCTCAAGTACCACTCCGCTTCTTTCCCGGGCATCCAACTGATAGCCGAAGGGTTATAAACCTGGCCGTTTACCACGACAAAATTAGGCTTCTTGGGAACGGTAATCACATCTCCATTCCGTACCTGAATATCGGCCGGTGTGTTCTCCCATTGGGATATGTCGCCAGTAATGTTAATTACGAGGCGGCCCGAGACCTCCTGGCTGCGCAGTCGGCTGATGGTCTGCAATTGCTGCTGCTGTACAGCCTGCAACAGAGCGGCCTGGTCCTGTCCTGTGCTGGTCGGGGCTACGTGTACCGTCGCTGTTGTAGCTTCAATTCGACGGATCAGTTCCTGTTTACCCTTTTCAGCCAAACGGCGTACCTCCACTCTATCCAAGACAGCACCTTGGGGATACGCGGCGCTACTGAAACCTCCCACTCGCTTGAGAAGCGTACTGAGATGTTCCCCTTCCGTAAGACCGTAGCTCCCGGGATACATCACTTCACCGTTGACTGCGGCGTGTTGTCCAATTTCACTCCAACCAGGAATCTGAAGAATCGTAAGAATATCGCCGGGCTTGAGGCGTACATCAGAGGCCGCATCGCCTGCCATGGCGGCGCCAATCTTGACCGACTGTTCACCCGTTACGACTTGGGTGCCGTTCTCAATCACATAGCTAGCCAGGGTGGCCGCTTCCTTGTAGGCGCTTCGTCTGAAGCCGCCCGCCATTTCCACCAGGGCTGCGGCTGTCATTCCGCTGCTCATCGGAAATTCGCCCGGACGAAGCACCTCGCCATAGATCTTTACTCTAGGAGCGTCTACCTCATAGCGCCCGAAGATGCGCACCGTATCGAACTGCTGTAGCGTCACCGTCTCGTCTCCGGCGAGAGCACTGGGCAAATCGATCGCGATCGTCTGCGGCCTGAAATCCGGAGGCTGCAAGCGAATGATCTCTGCGTGGTTGGCCGGCTCGGGTAGTACTTCCTGATACGAGTGGACGAGGTCCGTGACCTTCATTCCCTCCTTGAACGGATAGGTGCCAGGCCGATACACGTGCCCCTGCAGATACACCGATCTGTCGCTGTAAGGAAGAATCGGAGCCACCCAGACCCGGTCACCGTCCTGTACCCGGAAAGGCCCAATCGTCTTGCTTAGAGATTGCTGGTCCGCTCCTGGCGACATCTTGACACTGACCATCACCCGCTTTTCATGAGCTTCGATTCTTTCCACCTTGATTTCGCCCAGGGATGCGGAAACCGACACACCACCGGCCATCTCGATCACGTCGGACAACTGCGTCTCGCCTTTCAATTCATAAATGGCAGGCCGCCGAACCATACCTGCGACCGCCACCAGGGGACCCACAGGTGGGACAAGGATGGAGTCGCCTGGCTGCAGATGCTCAATCGATTTTCGTACGCCACGAATCAGCAGATCGTAGAGGTCCATTTCGCTCACCAACTGGTCTCCACGGTAATGCTTCACGATGCGCAGAGATCCGGTCGGCGTCGGTCCTCCCGCTGCATACAGCGCGTTGAGCGGAGTGGACAAGGAGCTTATGTCGTAGGCTCCCGGCCGCTGCACGTCTCCCACGACGTACACTCGCACGGAACGCAAACGCGTAACGGACAAATCGACGCGGGCATTGTGGAACTGTGGTTCCAGTACGCTCTGGACGATTTTCTGCGCTTGCGCCAGCGTTAAACCCGCCACCACAACCGGGCCGGCGTCGGGAAGAGAGATACGTCCTTCGCGATCTACTGGCCGAGTCAGCCGTTGCGACACTCCTCCCCAGATATCGACCGTCACCGTGTCTCCCGGCCCCAATACATATTCAAGCCCTGCGGGGAGATCCATGGGGAAATTTCTCAGCCCAACAACGTCGGCCCGAAAGATTTCGGACCCGAACCGCTTAAGGTTCTTGGGCTGTTCTGGAAATTGGGTGTACAGGTCCTTGGCAGAAGGGAGGCTGGGATACGGATTGTTCTGTGGGATGGTTTTCGGGTTCAGCGCGGAGTCGTCATAGGGTTGTGGGAGGACGCCCATTGGCGGTCTTCCCGACGGCCGATTACTTGTCGGCCCGCGAAGTTCTGTTGCGCCCGTTTCGCCGGGCTCTCTTGCCAATTGGGCACGGGATTCGCCGCTCGGCAGCTGTCCTAATTGGGCGCGGGATTCACCGCTGGACGCCTCTCCTTGACTGATAAGAGTCTGTGCCACGTCTTCGGAAAGGTAGCCCTGTTCAACCAGCCAGCGAACCGCTTCAGTTCTGAAAGCTGCATCGGTCTGCAAACGGTCGTACAGCTCCTCGTCCGAAACCGACTGTTCGTCGATCAGGCTCCCTTCCGCACGCAATCGCTCAACCAGCAATAACTTCAGCTGCTCGACTACTTCCGGATGGCTCTGCACAAACTGTCGCAACGCACCGCTGTCGCTCACCGCCCCTTGGGTGGGCTTTTGTGCGCTTGCGGGACTTGAACTGCTCGGGGCCGCCGAAGGAGTTTGGTCCGTACTTTGTCCGAACCCTTCTGCGGCCAGGAAGCAACAGAACAGAATCGTAACGTAGAAACTTTGCTTTCGGAAAAGCCGATTCATCGTGCGCACTTCTCGTGTCCCTCAGTTAAACCATGTGGCTGTGACAAAGAGGAATTGTCGCCTACGGGTTGGGCCGAACAACTAGCTAGCAAGCAGCTTGTTCCTCGGGTATTTGCGGCCAATAGGCGTTCAGCCACAAGCGGGCATAGGCTCGTGCCGTCACTTTGGCGTTCCCAGGCAGATTTGTGATTCGGCGGGATGTTTCTTTGCCGGCAAAGAGCTGGTAGAGAGAGTGATGGGTACTCGGTAGCGGTTGCCAAGCCCAGCAGTTGGTACAGAAGGTCCGAAATCGCGGACCATGCCTTTCGCTGTGCAGCGGCCGGGTTGGGCGGTAATGATGTCGAAGATGACAGCCGGTACTCTGACTTGGGGGAGAGCGATGACGTTATTAGTATGCGTTCCTGCCGAATATGCCGAACCACAAAGTGAGGCATATGATGCGGATGTCAAACCAAAAGCTCCAGTTCTGCAAATAATAAAGATCACATTCTATACGCTTGCGAATCGACGTGTCGCCTCTCCATCCATTTACCTGGGCCCAGCCAGTAATACCGACCTTCATGCGATGGCGTGTGTTGTAATGTGAAATCTCTTTCAAGAACTCATTGACAAAGAAGGGGCGCTCTGGGCGAGGCCCGACAACGCTCATGTTGCCTTTTAGAACATTGAAGAACTGGGGCAGTTCATCCAGGCTAGTCCGTCTCAGGAAAGAACCGATGAGGGTGCGCCGCGGATCGTCTTGCACTGTCCACATCGTATCGCTCTTCGAAGCGTGTTCCACCTTCATCGTACGGAGCTTATACATGACGAAGGGCCTTCCGTTGAGCCCGACGCGCTCCTGGCGAAACAAAACCGGGCCGCGTGAAGAGATCTTGATCAGCAAGGCGATCGCTAGCATGAGAGGGGCCGTCAAAATAAGGGCACAAATTGAGAAAACCATGTCGAAGGCGCGTTTCGATAAGGCATAGTAAAGCGACTCCGCTGGTGCAGTTCGCAGGTCGAGCAGATGCAGGCGGCCAAATTGAAAGAGCCTCTCTCTAACCAAGGGAATGTCGCCGGTATCGATCACGACGTGAATCGGAGCACACAGCACCTGGAGTGAACGGACGAGAGTAGACAGAGTGGAGAGCCGATCGGCGGGAAGAGCCATCACCACGTCATCTACCCGCAAATTCATGCCCTCCGCAAGCGTCTCCAGATCGAAGACGGGAACATCGTTGACGGCAACATCTTGTCCCGGCAACCGGATATGCCCTACGATCTCAGCCGGAGCGAAGGGAACACTTGCCAGCTGTCTTGCGATGTGACAGGCATAAGCATCGGCGCCTACCACCAGAACGGAAAGTGGACGGCGTGGCCGGTCCGCACTCCACAATAAAAGGCGAAACGCCGTTCGAATCAATACTGTGCCCGCGAACAGCGCGATTGCTGTAGATGTGAAAAAGATGCGCGATAGGTCGTGGCCACGATAGAAGAAAAGGAAACCGAGCTGAAATATGCAGGTGGCCATGCAGGCTGCTACGGCCTTGTGGACACCTGTATATTCCCGGAAAAACTCTTCGATACTGCATAACCGATAGTGCTCCACCGCGAGAATCCACGCCAAACTCGTGAAGGCCAGTAGAGCCACATAGAACGATCGGTCGTACGCAAACGGAGAAAATCCAAGTTGGTCGGAACGGAAGCGTATGTAAGCGCCAACGAGGAACGCAAACAGCGGAAGCGGGTAGCAGCAAAGGCGGATGAAAAAGCGATAGTAGCTGAGACGCAGAATCATGGCCGGAACTCCTTGGGGACGCTCAACGATACCAATCGAGTGCAGGCAGATGAAGAATGGCTAAGCATTATCACCTAATTCATATCGGCTCTGTGCAGGAATCTGAACAGCCCCGCATTTTTGCTGACTGTCGCTTTCCGGAGTTTCTGGAACCATGGCGCGCATCTTTAAGACCAAGAAGCAGCTTAACTCCAATGTTTATCGGACTTTCAGTAAGAGCTTTGCCAATCAGGGCTAGGGAGTAATTCGTTAGCAGATCCAGCCTCGACAGTCTGGCTGGGAGCAGGCTGAGCGGTAAGCCAACAGCACTTCGTCGAACCTGGCCGTAGGTTTTGAGTTGCGGTTTCGACCGCCCGAGCAAATCGTGTTTCGTACCATCAAAGGCAGTTAACCAATCATTGAATCAGCAGCTTAGCTGTCGATGCTCCCAGGCCGAGTCCGGCCACTCCCAAGATGCTTCTTCAGATTGCGGGTAAGTTCACCCATCCGAGTGCCACTCCAAGAGCGAGGCTTCCAGGCTATGACATCCCCCGAGGGACTTTGCAAAAAGCCCACTAAAATGCGCACTTCGTCAGATTCTTGTGCAGAGCCTTCATATCTTCTAATTATTAGAGCATGAGTAGAGCGCGAAACGAGCGCAAGACACCGACTTGCTCAGTGTCGTATCAGGGTGCAATCGCTCTCGATCGGACGAAATTGTCGGACGATTTGGAAATGTGGGAACCGAATTCAGAGGAAGATGATCGGTATTGGCGGTGGCCTGCGCCGTAGCTGGACTGTGTAGGACGCGATCGCAGTCGCGCGTTGCTACTCTCCGCGCCGAAGAGAGCAGAAGCGGGTAACCGCTGGAGCATGGCGCAGACCGTGGTTGACCCCTGTGCGAGCGGTCACTTAGTTGGGCATTGCTAGAGTCACAAACATACATGATCCAAGTTATGAATGGCCGACGACCCGGGCCGGCGAACCTGCGACGATTCGCCTCCAAAAGAGCACTCGGGCAAAGCTTCGCCTTCCTCGCTTAGCAAGGCACTTCTTTCGGCTGACCAATGGAGCCGGAATCTATTCGTTCGGAGGGCGAATCTGATCCAACTCAGAATGCCGATATACAAATGCAAATCACCCAGTACTCTCTGAGATGGGAGAGTGTACTTTGATCGGAAACCGTTTGTTTTTATGGACACCCATGATGGCATACCTTCCCATCTTGGTCAAGCGAAAAGTATGGCGTGTCTCGGCGCCCGCAAAGCGCATATTGCAGGGACGCTTACTCGAAGGGCCGGCGATGAAAACACAAGGGGATAACAGTAAATCCGGATGAAAAAGCGATAATAGCTGAGACGTAGAATCACGGCCAAAATTCCTCCGAGGCTCTCGCCCACCCCTATCGAGTGCAGGCAGATGAAGAATAGCTAAGCATTGCCATCTAACTCATCTGTTCGCTTGAGAATGACCAGAGTGCGAAATGCGCTCGAGACGCCGACCTGTTCCGTCGTACCAAGGTGCAAATATCGCGTCGCTCTTAAGCTCAAGTGGCTGAGGATCTGGTTGGCAGCGCGTTGTTGCAGAGCATGAGAAACTTATCAGCATCAGGCCCCCTAGGGCAGACTCTGTTGGCAAGAAGAGAACTATTACTGACCTTTAGGGGGACATCAGCTTCGATCGGACGAAGTTATTGGGCGCTTGGGAACCTGGAACCGAATTCGGAGGATGATCGGCATTGGCGATGTCTTGCGCCGTGGCCGGTAGCTTGCGATCGCAGTCGAGTGTGGATACTCGCCGCGCGGGCGAACCGGGAGCCCCAGATGAGTCGCCTCCAAAAAGAGCCACCCAGACAAAGCTTCGCCTTCCTCGCTCACAAAGCACTTCTTTCGACTACTGAATTACCGAACATGCGGGGTTCCTGCGGCCTCACCCACAAACTCGATGAGCGAAGTATCGCGCCAGCGGCGGGTCGCCGTATGTGACGGCGCTCACAGGTCGCTGGTTCCGATAATCTCGGCCGCCTGCCACCTGCGTTACTCACGGGCCGCACCGGTGCGGACGTTATGCTGCCCGCGGTGTGGCCATTCGGTGCAGCAGAAAGCGGCCTCACAAACTGTGCAGCTAGATCTTTACCGCTAGTTCCATCAAGCCCACGGCCATGGCAATCCAGAGCACAAACGCTACCGTATTGAGAGTGAGCCGAATGGCGCCGTTGTCGATCAGCCAGTTGTATTTCGCGTCCATAGTGTCTCCTTGAAAAACGGGTTTCCACCTCGACAATCGCACCTGCTCTATCGTGGACCCCAGAGGTTGCGCCCGGCGTGCCCAGCGGCGTCACCGGATCATGTTCTGCAGCTATATACGGGCGAACTCCAGAAAGGTTCCGTTACGATTGGGTGAATACTGGCGAGTTGCACGAATTCAGTGGCAAGAGCAGCTTATGGTGGTGCAAAGAGTTGGATACTTACGGTACGCAGAGCAAGTCGGGTTTTCACTGCACTCAGCCGTTCTGCAAAATTACTCGCTGTCATCCTGAGCGCCGCGGGATCTGATGTGCCGGACTCGTGCGGGGTCGAAGTGCCTGCTCCGAGCGAAGCCGAGGGAACCCCTATTGGGAAAGACGGTGCGCCCATCAAATTTACGGTCTGGCCTGCTACAGGCTTCCGTGACCAGGACCAACGTGAATACTGCCGTTTACGTTACTCAGCGCGATCAACGTTCCGCCGCTGCCCAGCGTGCCGGCTAGATTCTTACCTACGTATCCGCCGTGTACCTGGAGAGGGAAGTCCGACCTAATGCCTCCGCTCACGGTACTGGCTTTGATCTCGGCATTCGGTGAGTCGGGCAGTCCCAGTTCGATGGATCCGTTTACCGACTTGAGCTTGATCTCGCGGACGTTGTTCAAGGAAGCATAATTTGCTTCGATTCCGCCATTGACGGTGGACAGATCGGCCCGTCCGGCCAGGTCGTCAACCCGCAGCTTGCCATTCACCAGGTTGGCATTCACCTCGCCTCTGACTTTCCGCACGGTGAGCGAACCGTTTACCAGGTTGATGCGACCAAGACGCGCATTCTGCGGCACGCGTATTTCGTAATGCACAGAGGCCGGATTGTTGTTGGTGTGGCCCTCTGGATAACGGGTCCGAATCTCCACCGAATCGCTGGCGGCGTTGACTTCGATGCGAGCTTCATCGAGCCGCTGCTGATCGCGCCCTTTCTTCACCGCATCAATCTGCACTTCGCTGCGGTCCCAGCCGGTGATCTCGACGTTGCCATTGATATTGTCCAGCGAAACACGGCCGTTGGCGGAAAGAGGGACCGTACGGTGGAAATCCTGTGTGACCTGAGCGTGGGCCGAGGCGGCCAACAGCAGCGCAAGCAAAGATCCTAGAATCGTTGAGCCTAGGGTTGCAGGTTTACGAATGTCGAACATAGTGCCTCCTGTCGCGGGTTAGACGCGAGGTGAGACGAATCGTTATGGAATTGTTGGCCGCCCAAAGCGGGCCGCCCGGGTTCCTCTGTGGCGCTTATTTTAGGCCTTCGCTAGGATCACCTGCTGACCGGATCTCCGGCACTGACCTGCTGTCTCCTGCTGCTGTTCAGCCACTTCCAGGCTGAAGCGACAATGTCCTCCAGGGACCGATTTGCAGTCCAGTGAAGGACTTTCTGAGCTCGGGTGGGATCGGCAACCAAGCTTGGCGGATCTCCGGGACGGCGTGTTGTTATGCGGAGTGGGACTGAACGCCCGGTGACTTTCTCAACGGTGGCCACAACCTGCTGAACCGAACGACCGTAGCCGGTGCCAAGGTTCAGCGCGGTAAAGGCGCCGCCGCTCTGGTTTTGAAGGAATTCGACGGCCGTGGCGTGCGCTTCGGCGAGATCGGTGACGTGGATGTAATCTCGAATACAGGTGCCGTCGACGGTGGGATAGTCGTTGCCGAATACTTCCAGGTGTGGCCGCAATCCAGCAGCGGCTTCCAGCGCCAGAGGTATCAAATGGGTCTCAGGATCATGTAGTTCCCCGATTTCACCGCTTTCGTCCGCTCCCGCCGCATTGAAGTAGCGGAGCGAAACCGCTCGCAAATCATAGGCGCGGCTGTATGCATCGAGGATTCGTTCGAAGAACAGCTTCGTTTCACCATACGGGTTGACGGGCTGGCAGCGAGTGTCTTCGGTAATCGGTACCTTGTCGGGCACGCCGTACACCGCACACGAGGAAGAGAAGATGAAATCGCGAACCCCGGTGTCGATCGCTGCGTTCACCAAGGCCAAACTGTTTTGTACGTTATTGCGAAAATATTTTCGAGGATGTTGCACCGACTCCCCAACATAGGCGCTTCCCGCAAAGTGCATGACCAGTTCTATCCCGGAGAGGGCGCGGGAAAGCTGGGTCGCATCTTCGAGATCGGCAGCGATCAGTTGGAAACCGTCTACGAGAAATCTATGGCCGGTGGACAGATTGTCGTATACGGTGACCCGATGCCCGTGCCTCGCCAGGGACCGAATGGCATGACTGCCGACGTAACCGGCGCCACCTGTGACCAGAATTCTCATGAGTGCCCTTTATATTTATCTTCACCGGGGAATTCATGATCGAGAACGTCCGTCGCGAGTGCACTCGATCGGAAATCCATGCATGAATACTGTATACTCGGCAGTCCAAAACGAGAATTCCGAGTCAATCGCATTACCTCAGCTTGGACTCGACTAAGCAGTTTTCGTCTATGAGTCTGTCGGTTGCCATTGTTGCCATGAACGAGGAGGCCATCATCGGCCAAACCTTGGAAAGCGTGCGCTGGGCCGATGAAATTGTGCTGGTTGACTCCGGGTCAACGGATCGAACCTGCGACATCGCACGCGCATACGGCGCCAAGATTCTGTTGAAAGCGTGGCCGGGGTTTTCGCTGCAGAAAAGCTACGCCTTTGAGAACTCTACGCAAGACTGGATCTTGTCGCTGGACGCCGACGAAGTAGTCAGCCCCGGACTAGCGGAGGAAATCCGGGGGGTGATCGGCAATCCTGACGCGCTGAACGCCTACTGGATACCGCGCAAAAACCTATTTCTGGGGAAGTGGATCCGGTTCGGAGGATTTTATCCTGATCCCAAGCTGCGATTTTTTCGCCGTGGCCGTGGAGTTATGACCGGCGCTGAACCGCATCCCCGCATCGATTTGAAACCGGGGTTTGACCAGAGGACCGGGCGACTCAAGAACCCAATGGTGCACGATGCGTATCCCACTCTGTCCTCCTACATGGCGCACATGAACAGCTATTCTTCGATAGGCGCGAGGGCGGCCGTGGCAAAAGGCCATCGTGGTTTCAGCATTCTGGACATCGTCTTACGGCCGATGGCAACGTTCATCTACAACTACTTTTTCCGTCTCGGATTCCTCGATGGCCGTGAGGGCCTGCTGCTGCACCTTTACCACGCGGTGTACGTGTCCAACAAATACGCCAAGATATGGGAACTGACAAAAACAGGTTCCTCCGCGAAAGACAAATCCTGATCTCTGCAATTGCAATCGGCAATTTCGATCTGCGCTACGCTTCCGGCGCATTGATGACGGTCAAACGACATCCAGTCACGGATATACTGATGTGTGAGCCATTCTTGGCGGGGAACTTGCCTGTCTAGAGCGGTTTTCAAGACTGGTGTGTCCGACTTGTACGGGTGAAGTTGCGCAGGCCTTAAACGCGGGCCTGAAGAGGGTGTGTGAGAACGGTGTCGTCCCTGAAGGGACTCGTTATTTTTTTCCACTTTACCCAGGGCTTCCGCCCTGGGCTAACGGCAATTCCGCCCCTGCGGGGCTCGATTTTGCGCGATCCGTTCCACCGTGCCAACTCGAAACGAGTTCTCACACACGCTCTGAAGGCCCGCTCGACCCAAGCTACAGCCACTCTGGAGCTGCCTTAGCTGCCGTTGTCCACTCCGACTGACCTGATGCAAGAAGCACGCGCTAAATCCGCAGGGAACGGAGCAAGGCCGAATATGAGGTGCTGGTAGGGATGTCACCAGTTAGCGTAATTGCGACGGTTCTCAACGAAGTGGAAGACATCGGCGAACTTATCTCGAGTCTCATCCACCAGACGCTCGAGCCTGCGGAAGTCATCGTCGTCGATGGCGGTTCTACGGACGGCACATGGGAGCGGCTGCAAGTTTCCGCCGTAGCGCACCCAAGTCTGAAAGCCGTTCGCGACCCGAGTTGCAGTTTGAAAGGGTCACCGGGGCCGATCGCTCGGGGAAGAAATATTGCCATCGCTGCCGCATCTTCTCAGGTGATTGCCTGTGCGGACGCCGGTTGCGTTTACGGTCCCGACTGGCTGGAGAGGCTCACGGCGCCTATCCTTAACGGTCAGGCTGACTATGCGCTTGGCGGATCTTGCCTTGATCCCGAGCAGCAAACCACATGGGACATCGCCTCCGCGCCATTTCTCGGCGTCAAGTTGCAGGTGGAGGCGAGCACGAAATCGTGCACGGCACGTTCGATGGCGTTTCGGAAAAAGATCTGGCAGCGTGTGGGCGGTTTTCCGGAAGACCGACTGATCGGCGAGGACGCTTTGTTCGATTTGCGGGTCCGCGAGATCGTGAAACCTGCATTCCCCGAGCGTGCGAAGGCGCTCTATAGACCAGGACTCAATCTGAGAACTGCTATTAACCAAATTGCCCGATATGCGATTTCTGACGGCGCTTTTGGGATCAGGCGTACCAGGTTGTTTCGAAACCTCGCGCGCTGCATGGCGGAGATAGCGGCACTCGTGGTTCTGCCTCGCACCGTGCTTCCGTTGCTGTGTGTGCTTGTGCTGGAAATCTGGTTTGCTTTCAGGCTCGACTGGCGGGGTTTGCGCGGCAAAGTCACCATTGGCCTACTGGGCGCTCGGATGCTATTTTCCCTCATCGTTCCTTGGGTAGTCGCGTGGAACCAGCTTGTTGGAAAAGCAACAAAGACCAACCAGTCGAACCGGCAGAATGTGGCTGAACAATAAGCGGGTTCGAGCCGATCTTACGGTACGGCTATTCACACAGCCTGCCCTCTTGAATAACTAATCCTTAAAGCGATAGCGTACGAGGTGGTATACCGCGACAACTCCGTCGGTCCAACTGATCTTCTTGCCCTCGGCGTAGGTGCGTCCGTGATAGGTAATCGGCACTTCGTAGATGCGAACTCCCAGCTTTGCTAACTTCACCGTCATCTCGGTTTCGACGCTGAAGCGGTCGGAGCGCAAACTGATCTGCGAGAAAATTTCGCGGCGAAACACTTTGTAGCAGGCGGTCACGTCATGAATACTCAGCCCAGTGAGCACGTTGCATAACATGGAAAACGCGCGGTTGAGAACATACCGCCAATAGCGCGGAACGCGGTGCGGACCATCATGGAACCGGTTTCCAAAGACCGCGTCGGCATGCCCTTCGAGAATGGGAGCGATGAGCGCGGGATAATCGCGGGGATCGTATTCCAGGTCCGCATCCTGGATCAGCACCAACTCGCCACTGGCTTGTTCCAGGCCGCTTCGGACTCCAGCGCCTTTACCCTGGTTCCTCTCATGCAGCACCAGCTTCACGGTATTTGTGCCGTTGCCGCCCAAGAGTTTTTGCAAATCGTTTTCCCGCAAGAATTCCCGTGTGCCATCGGTTGAGCAGTCGTCCACAATGATCAACTCTTTGTGCAGACTGAGCGGTTGGCGAGCGACCTGCTGCAAAAGCCTCATCACCGTCTTGCGTTCGTTGTAAACCGGCACAATGACGGAGACTGTGTGGAATTGCGGGAGGACCTCGTTTTGCGAGAGTTCAGGAAACTCCTCTGCGTCGCGACGCGTTGATGCGGCGGATCGAGTTTCGGAAACCAGATAGACTCCGAGAATCAGAAGTTCCGGATCGATGGGATGCCGGTAGCGCAGCTCAGGAAAGCATACATAGTAAACCAGGGGATAGAAGATCAGCAGAGCCGCAAACAGGAATACCCCGTGAATCCGCCGCTTTAACGCCAACAGCAATCCCCAGATGGCCAACACGGAAGTCGCCAGGAAGAGCACATTCTTGGTAGCAATCAGGCCCGCGACATCGGAGACTCGCGGCATGCCGGCCCAGAAAAAGATGAACCGCCGGAAGGTCAACACCATAAAACGGCCGGGGTGCTGTTCAATCCATGCTCTGGCCAGACGGCCCTGTTCCGCGGCAAACGCCGCCTCGCCCATCTGCTTGTACTTTACGTATTGGACGACGCTATCTCCGGGATGATACGCGAGCACGTAGATCCCCTCCGCCAAGGGGTTATTTCCTATCCGTAGTTCGACGCCAAAGTTGTCGCGGATGAATACCGGCCGGCCGAGTGCCTCATAATTGCGCACTAGCCATGGCATGATCGTCATCCAGAAAACAACGGCGCTCAGCAAAGCTGGTACGACGTATCGCTTCCTGCGACGGTGCAACTGATACACCAACCAGCATCCGGCAAACGGCAGAAATGAAAGTGCCGATGGGTTGGTCAGCGCCGCAACGCCCCATAGCAAGCCGTAGCCAATCCATGAGGAGGGCCGCTCTTCGCCCTCCATCTCTACCGTCAGCATGAACAGCAGGCTCAGCAGGAACGCCGACAAGCTGGTCTCCCATATCTCACGCACTGACCAAAAGATGGTGTAGGGAAGCAGCGCCCAGATCCAGCCTGACCAGACAGCCACGGTTTCGTTGAACAGCCGGCGGGCAGTGCGATAGATCGTCCAGCAGGTGAGTGCAGCGAAGGCGCTATTGAACACCAGCAGCCAAAAAGCCGCGGCACGAGAGTAGTTGCCGAAGAGCCGGAAGGCCACGGAGACGAACCACGGATAGATAGGCGCAGTCCACGCCGACGGGCCGGTGTTCCCGCCAAACGGAGAGCTGAACCCGTGGCCGGTGGCGAGTGAATATCCCAGGCGGCCAATCTCCCAGCCAAATCCCCAGTTGTCTTCCGACGTGCGGAGGCGATAGGTATGCGCCACAATGATCCACAAGACGCGCACCAGAAACGCGACAAGCACCATGCAGCCGACGGAGTGCGCGAAGCTTTGCCAACGTGATCGGGGCGCAGATTTAGACGGGCCTGCGGTAGGCGCCGTCTGCGCCGGCTGAGTCTTCAAATGCATGCAAACAGTGGAAATTGTAACGTATGCAAGCAGGTACACGTTGCGCGACGCAGGTGCTCGCACCTTCGCAAGCCGCTTGAATACCCTTCTGAACGCGGCTAGACTGATTCTATCGGCAGCTGTGATGCTCATCACAGCTTGGGTGTGCGGTCATCGGCGAAGATAGTGATTTGGGAAAAGCAGATCCCTCCGCTCGGACTGAAGTCCTCGGTCGGGATGACAAAATAGAAGAAGGCATTCATGGGATGGATTGACAACCGGTTCGAGAAGAATTTTCTGGTCACCACGGTCGATTACGTTTTCAACTGGGCGCGCAAGTCGGCGATTTGGCCCATGACGTTCGGCCTGGCCTGCTGCGCGATCGAGATGATCGCCGCTTCGACTTCGCGTTTCGACATCGCGCGCTTCGGGTCGGAGGTGTTTCGCCCCAGCCCGCGCCAGAGCGACCTCATGATTGTGGCCGGAACAGTTACGTTGAAGATGGCTCCGGTGGTAAAGCGCATTTATGACCAGATGCCCGATCCCAAGTGGTGCATCTCGATGGGCGCTTGCTCGTCGGTCGGCGGCCCCTTCAATACCTACGCTGTGCTCCAGGGAGTGGACCGCATCTTGCCCGTGGATGTGTACGTTGTGGGCTGCCCGCCACGGCCGGAGAATCTTTTCTACGGATTACTGCGGCTGCAGGACAAGATCGACAAAATGACCATCGCCAAGAAGCCCACCGAAGTTCGTCTGCATGAAGGAATGATGGACGACTTCAAACGGCAGATTCGCATTGCCCAGGCAGGAAGCGAAAATCCAGATCAGCTTGTGCAGCCCGTCGCGAGCGGTGTGATTGCGGCCGGCCGTTAACTATTGCGAGCGAGCCGTGCCGTCCCTGGCTTCTCCCGGAGGGGCACTCGGAATCGATTGCGCTAACGGCACTTCACTAAGCGCCCGGATTTGCCGCGGGTGAGGGTGAAGGGCTCCGGCGCTTGTCCCTGTTCCTTGTCGGCAAGCATGATTTCCAACCGCATGGTGTCGCCATCGATGCTGCCCTTGTAAATGGCAGGGAGATCGCGGGGTGGATTGTCCCGGCTGATGGGCCCACCGTGCTCCGGTGTGTAAGTCCCACGCGCCGCGAATTCCCCTTTTGCATTGGCCTTGATAGGCTCCAGCAGGCTTCCGTGCGCGCAATCGAATTCCAAGGTGACGCCTTGCGGGGTAACTTCCATCCTGACGTCACGGCCGCCCCACACGTCGGGCGTTGGACCCGCGTCCTGCCCCTGCAGGTTCATTGGCTCACTCACCAGCATGAAAGCGCCAGTGAGCACGACTAAGAGAGTGCCAATCCAATGCAGTTTCATTCGATGCCGCTCCTTTGCACTCGCCAC
>OCZT010001530.1_pt1 | contig 23938 bp, 22 predicted proteins | sample 1539031 | NCBI WGS metagenome assembly OCZT01 (sample SAMEA3539308, study PRJEB22396) | soil metagenome | biome: tundra; feature: field; material: soil | place: USA | collected 2010-05 | depth 0.15 m | reverse complement strand
CGTCAACCCCTTGCGGGGGCTGGAAATGGCGTTTGGCGGTAACCCCTGGTTACCCAACTCTACTTGACTACCCGAACTGTTACAAAAAAGTTTTTTTTAAGGAATTTAAACACGAATGGAAGAGACATCATACAAGAAAATACATGGATGATTTTGATAATTTTCAGATCCAACCCGATCAATATTCTTCTCTTTGGAATAGATCTTGCACAGAAGCATTGACAAGTAATTTGGAATTCAATCAGGAAATGGTCAAGCTTTATCAAAAAAGTGAATATCTTAACCGCCCTGACCATCGGCCTCTTGCCATGATCAGCGACAGGAAGAGGGCATTTCAAACTTTATTACTTTGGATGGCCAGAACTGATCCAGAAATTCAAGGGAAAGAATTGAATCAGCTAGAATCCGCCTATACGAAATATTTAGAATTTGCCGAAAGGGCTAATCGCAATCCAGATAAGCATAAGGGCACAGTTCCCAGCTTGGATATTCCCGAAAGAGTTTTACGCGAGAAGGTTCGAACAATGGATCTTTCTCGGTTTGCGCAAAGAAGTCTTCCGATGCAAGAAACTATTGCTTTATTAGATTATTTTGACGATAAAATTGCCGAAATGATTGAGATGGGTATTCCTTCAGAGCGTCAGCTTTTGTTTTTTGATTAGCGTTCATTTATATTTGACTGAACTTACGCAAGACGAGTGAAAAGCCCGCATTTTTGTCCGATGAGCTCGAAAAGCGGAAGACAAAAGAACGGCTGCGTTTTAGCAGGCTGCTAAATAATAATGCTGGATTAATTTTTAAGATACTCTTCGAAAATGCTTGGTAAGAAACAAGAGTTAAAGTTCTTTATCTTTATGAATTCTTGGAATAAACATTATGGTTTTCCTAATAAACTCTTCAACAACCGGAACATAAGGTTCGATCATTTTCTTTTCGATGTTCTTTCCTTTGGTTGAATAATCTCCAATTTGTCTCAATATAATCAACCTATCCAACAACTCCTCATCTCGCACACTAAAGAAACCATACTTTGCGTTAATCTCTTTTAGTCCTGTTATTACCTGGGGATGGTTGTTTGTCGAAATTCCCATTTTCCAAAGCAAAGCTCTTGCCGAATTAAACGCTGCATAATATAAGTCACTAGCGGCGCGATTATAGCGACCTGCTAGAACATTATCTCTACCCGCTGCAAAACATTCATCAGCTCGTGATAAGAATTGTTTTATTTGTTGAAAGTCCGTGCTTAAAGTTGAATAGCACCTTCTTTCAAATTCAAGCAAAAAAGATTTTTTTGCGCAATAGATTCGTTCCATTCTTTGGCGGAAAAAATATGTAGATTAAAAAGTGGATTTTCTTTAAAAGAATGATGTTCTATGTTTATTTTTGCAGCAAGTTCAATCTCTTCATTTAAACTTAACTCTTTCTCAGACACAATCAGTAAATCCCAATCGGAATTTGGCTTTGCATCTCCGTGAGCTTGAGAACCCACCAGATAAATTTTTGTTGGAGAGACAAAAGAATTGATCTTTTTTTTGGCAGATTTCAATAAAGATTGATGAGTTTTCAATTCATTTACAGTAGCAACTTCAAGCATTTTTATCTTCCTTACTTTTTTCAAGTATAGCGTATTTTTGACAGCTAGCAATAGCAACAGTCACCTTACTTGTCACGTTCCAATTATTTAGTATTCAGTTTCTGAAGAGTTCTGCCCTCTAGTTTTCTTTTCGTTTAGGTTATAGTCTTGTCCATTCTCTATAGCCCGCTTTCCTTCTCTCCTAGTATCCCCTTTCTCCCAGCGTCGCTGTGGCTAAAGTTGCACTGGCGCCCAGCATCAAGGATAGCCAAAACAACCTTATCCCCTTATAGTCGTTGCTATTTTTGAAGAGTTCCTGCCTCATGGATTTTGTGGGTATTTTTGAGAAATCTATCAGCTCGTCTTTTTACTAGAATTTTATTTGTTTTTTATCCGTTTTTGCCAGATTGAAAATGCTATAAACTTTTATTTTATGCCGGAAGATTTATTGGAAATTGATAGAACAAGAAATATTATAAATTGCGAGGTAGATGGTTCAGCTGTGAGATAGTCTTGTTCATAAGATAGTCGGGTATTTTTACTAGAAGATAAAGGAACTGCAGTCTGCGTTTTAGCAGGCTGCAAGGTTGTTGGATTATGTGCTGGGTTTATCGAATGAAATTTTATAGAAAGGTGGAGCTGCGATTTAGCAGCAACGCCAGTACAAGATAATGTGCAAGAATTTAAATGATATTTAAAAGAGGGGTGGGCTGCGTTTTAGCAGCAACGCCAATGCTAGATTATGATGCTTGATTAATAAAATGAACTCTTCGAAAACGGCAACTTTTTGCCAGATAAATATACCTTACGCGGTATAATCTGAAGAAGTCCATATACATGTGAGACAAGATAACCCAGTAAAATACAGAGCTTATAGAACTTGTTCGTTAGGAGATGAAATCACTTTGCTTTTAAACTTTATTGAACTTAGTTGAGCAGAAAATTCCTCACACTTTTTTGGGGTATAATAAGCAAAATCCCAGCCATATATGTCACTATTTGTTAAAACCTTTGCTTTTAAAGATTGATGAAAAGTTGTTGAGTTGCCATCCATTTCTCCAAACATACCTACATTCTTAGATGCTGCCACAAGAGCAGCTAAGAAGATAAGAGTTTTGCCAATGCCTTCTTTTGCTAGTAATGAACCCAAGAAGCGAAGTCGTAGAAGCGGTTCGTTTGTCGGATTCTTATCTGAAACGCGGGCGTCAAAGGAAATTGCTCCTACAACTTTTCCTTTGGCATCTAATGCGACAATGCACTGACGTTTTTGCCCTGCACTATCTCCTCTCGCAGGAGAGAGTGCATATATCGTGTAGGTTAAAGCTGTTGTTTTTTGATTTTCCGAATCTAGTTCTAAGGATTTCACCATTTCTTTTGCATCTGGACTGGCTGGATCAACCAGAACAAAGCTAATATTCTTGTTTTTTAAAATCGGAGACATAACTAAATTGTAACTGTTCAGATACCCAAAGGCAAGTTCTTATGTCACAATCTGAACTTGCCTTTGGGTATCTGAACAGTTACGTTTCTTTTATTTCACTATAGGCATATCGAACGCTCATAAGACCTACGAACAATACCATCGTCCAAAGTATAATTGCCAAAAAAATGTCAGACATTAATCAATCCTTTTAGAGTTATTCTTTTCGGATAATACAATAGTCTCACTCAATAAACAACCAACTCTATCTTATGATTTGATATCAGAGAATGGCCAGATATTTTAAATCTCTACATCTTTAGAACGCAATCTCTTTTTTAGAATAAGTTCCTTATCACGCCACACAATTTCTTCAGAAGTCATTTCTCGCCAAGCAGTAATCTCTAAAACATCCGGTACTTCGTCACGGCCAATTCCAGAAAAACTGTCATAAACCGGAGCTGCTTCAAAATAATAATCAACTTTTGCTGAACGCTCTCGTACTTCATTAAGCCTATCAACTAGTTCGTCAAAAGAGGTTCCGTCCCCTACCGCAATACTAAAAATTTCCCGTATTTGATTTCCACGAACATCTACGCTTTCCAATTCTTTAGTTTCTAAATTGAATCTTTTTAAGTAGTTAATTTCATCATCCATTTCTCTATAATACCATAACGTTTTCTCTCTCACCAATATCTAAATATTGTTAGTGTCATCTTAAAGTGGCACAAGTGGTTATATAATACAACGACAATTTATCATAAAAGTTTTATCGAGATCTTTGTTTCTCAATTCTTTCTTATCATGAAGTGCTTTCCTAACTTTATCAAGAATTACGAGCCTGTCTGGAAACCATCCCCAGAAATTCTGTGGCTCCGGAAACTCTTGAGGTTCTTTAGACCATCGAAGAATAGTTAGAGAGAACTCCAGGAATCCATTGAAGAAGAAAAAGAAGAAGAGTTCATCTCTGTTTCTCGGGCCGAATTTCTTATTCCGTCATCTATAGAATGGTTATATGCCCTTTTTTCTGGACCGCCAAAACTTCGGTGGACATAAACAGAATTTTCAAAGATAAGAGCTCTAGTAGTATCAACAGCTTCTTTGTAATTAGAGTTAGAACAACACAAGTTTTTTACGTAAATAGATTCGGTTTTAAATTCTGCTGTGCTGGAGTCTTTTCTCTCTGTCTGTATGCACCATTGGCCATCACCATCATGATCATACGCCAATAAAATTGCCTCTCCAACAGGCATCTTGTCGGTTAGTTTTGATTCCAAATACGATAGAGGTGCACTCAGTAGTCCTAAGGCATTCAAGGAGTTCTCATCCATCCACTGAGAAGCCAGTCCGTGTAAAGTTCCTCTAAGAGTTGGTGCCCTCCACCAACCATTCTCTGTTTCAGGGTTATCCAAAGACACCCAATAGGAGTCTGCTTCTTTACGCCAAATCTTAATCATTTTGCTGCGTACAGGCGCTTCTTCTAGATCACCAAGCCCTGCAAGTTTGAGGGAATTCGTAGGAATGGACTTAACGACTCTTTGGATGTGAGAATCTACATTGGTTAGGTCTTCCATATCCAAAGCTTATAGAAGCGGTACGGACGTGTAGCGGACAATCTTCAGTATAGACTATCCAATGATTAAATGCTTCACGAGACCATTTGCCGGTTAGTTGCCAGCAAGTTGCCGGAAATGATGATGGATTTAATTACCAGAAGATAAGGAACGGCGGACCTGGCCACGATCGTACTGAACAATTGCTACGTATCAGACATTAGACGTCCCAAATGCGGCAAGATGAAGGAGTCGTGGACGTATCGGAACTTGTACATAAGCTGTCGCAGAGTATACTACTCGCTTGCAGCTAAGCCTTCGAACTGACGTCCTTTGAAAGGTTGGTTGCGATTTAGCAGGCTGTTGGACGATAGAATTTAGAGGCTTAATTCATCCAGTGCATCTAAATTCTTTTCGCTCAGATTATGGGCAATTTGTTTAACAAGTATCTTGCGCGCCCGTATTAGAGAAGTCGCCTGTCCCTCGGTTATGGAATCGTAATGCTCCCCTGCCCATTCCGTAATATAAATAAACCCACCTACTGCTCCCACAACACTCATATGCCTAACCACTTCAGTCTTTCCTTTTTCTATTTCCCATTTTTCCGTCCCGTAATCCACAACAAAACTGCCATCTTGAAAGTCGTCTTTCAATTCAACAAAGCCATACTTTGACTCCAATCTCTTAGCACAAAGATTAGCCATCTCTTCTCTCAAGATATTCATGTCTTTTTGGCGGCGTGTTGCTTTCGTTTCTATTGGGACTATTTGAGGTTTCACCATACAAATAGTCTAACACAATCCAATCCATTCATCCCTACAGTTAAAACCGAGGGCACTCTTGCTTCTTTTTTGGGTAGTCCAATGGGCTCACTTTGATTGTTTTCCACGCCTCTATTAAATTAAAGGACACCAATCTCTTTCTCTTCTTTAAGAGAATCAAGGCCTTTTTGCAAAACCCCGGCTAAGGTTTGGCTTTTATAGGTTCTTGTTTGATTGGTTACCAAATCATAGTCTGGAGTTATAAGAGTCCATTTTTTAGATAAGCTATGATAACGAAGAGAACCAACATGATCTGGAGGGAACAGGTTGTCGAGCGTCTTTTCTAACTCCTTATAATTCCCACTATCAAATTCCCATAAAAGGGTAACCATTCCTTTGTTGATATGCAACTCTGCCTGTACAACATTCAAAAAAGCGTTAATAAATCTCTTATTATCCTCGGGAAAAGTACCGCTGGGCAGACGGCCAAGCGTCGGAGAAAAAAGTAAACTTGTTGAAATCCTCCAATCTCCATTTGACAATCTTGCGATATCGATTCCTTTCTTAAAGAATGTCTGTCCATCACCATCCGTCATGACAATTTTCTTAAGGACTTTTTCGAACCCCGCAGTGTTCTCTATTTCAATTCCCATTGATTCATTATAGCATGAAGCAATTCACTAAGCGTTCCGTGTACTGGTTCAAGTACTTGAAATTTATGTGCTATAATTTTGGGCAAGTATGCCAAAACTGTAGAGCAGAAATACCCTAAGCCACGTCTAACGCCAGATAACTTCTTTTATATTTCCGTTAAATTTCTCAACCAACAAAATGCGAGTCCATTCTTCATTGAAAAGAGCAAGTTTTGATATGGCTCTGAAATTACGACTCCTGTAGGTTTCCCTTTTCTGTCGGTTTTCTTAGATAACTTTTAGAGCTCTATTGCGTGCTCTTCTTTTTCTAAGAACGAAAGTATTGCGTTGATATCTTTTTCAGGCAAGCTATAGCGGAGGAGTTCTCTGGGGTTTCTTTGATCAAGTTTACAGGCAGCAATAGCGCGTGCCGCTAAATCCAAACTTCGGACAGTTACCATAAGCTCTTCATAATCTTCACTGTACGGGTAAGTTCTTGGAATAGAGAATGCTTTCGGATTATCCTGAATATATTTTTTGAGGATTTGGAAAGTATCAGCAACAGTTTTTTCTTTTTGCTTTGCAGATTTAGAATTTAGAGTAGAAGGTTTTCCTGGACGCTCAAAGTCTTCCGATTTAAGATCTAGGTGGAGGAAACGGGTCATTACCGTTTGCAAACCTTCATAATAGCCTTTGTATCCCAAAACTATCAGTGGCTTACTCTGTAAAGCGTCTAAATATTCCCGTCTTAAACCACCCCTATAAAGATCTGAAGCGTCTCGCCATTGTGAGTTGGGAATTTCTAGCTCTTCAAGCATTTCCGCAGAGAGCGTGCGCAGATTTACCTCTGAAAGATCCATCCCATTCGCAGACACCGTATGCTCTATCGCCCTCCGTGCCTTGTCTAACATCGAGGTACTATTAATCCACAACATGAGAGGAAGCCCCTTTCGTCCGTCTTTACCTTCAGCTAACAAGCAGGTTGATAATAGGTTCAGGTTCGTCGTTTCAGGTAATAGCATATATCTATTATACATACTCCTGCTTGAGCAACTACAGCTTTAAGGTTACAACGCGTGACCTAACCATTGCCGAGCTAACAGTATACTTGCTATCAAGGGATACTCTCCTAATTTTGTTGTAGTCCCCCAGATCCTCTCCCGGCCCTGGCGCCAGTGATGAACTGGGGGTTTTGCTTTTGAAAGGCTGCGTTACGATTTAGTGAGCCGTCCCACAAAGGGTGGACCACCGCAGGTGGTACTAAATACTATAATGTGCAAGAACGGTTATTTTTATAAGACCTGCTACAGTCTTTCTGTTAATTTGTCAGCTAATATTGATACATTCAATTTCACAAGGCATTGCTTTTGGTATAACGCTCAAATGCTACCCACCTGAATTTTGATACCAGGAATTCCGACAAGATTATCCTAACTCGTAAGCAGGCGGTTCAAGATTAGTTAAAACTTTCTCGACATATTTTTTAAGCATTACCGGAAAAACAACCCGAGCAATAACTCTTTTCACAGGCTGCATATTTTTAATATCCATCTCTGCAAGAAAGTGAATTTTAGTCATTCCTTTTACAGATTCAAACCGAACGGTTCCGTGGTTTACGGCAGCTCCTTTAGAATGCTTGCTTGTGAAAACAAAAGATCCGTCAGGCAGCATCTTGTAAGTATTTATTGCACCGTTTCGTTCCAGCCCCTCTAAAAGAGCTTTAGTAACTATCGGTATATCTTCGCTCGAAGTAAAGGTTTTCTGAACAGTAAATCCCATAGTTGTCTCTCCGTATCTGACTATAAAACTATTGTATCATACCTTGATAGTGGTTAGATTTCTTCTTTTGATCGAGATTCAGTTTGGAATTCTATAACTAGTACCTCCCTGTTTCTGGGTTTTTTACGTGGGGATTCGGTTGTGGACGGGTTAACTGGTTCTAAAAAATACGGACTATAAGGTTTTAATTTGCTCGAATTATTTTTGAACAGCTTTGGTCAGTTGTGCGAATTTTCACACATCCTGTTTTTCTTTTAGGTTACAACCACACAATAACCAAGGTCCGCTCTCCTTCTCTCCCCAGTTCCCCTTTGACCTAGCGTTGCTGTGGCTAAAGATGCACTGGCGCTTTGCACAAGGACCAACCGTTTCCTTACACTTACTATAACCTGTCATTTTTTGAAGAGTCCCTGACCTGCGGTATTTCTCGTTTTTTATCAGAATATTTTAGGCATATTTCTAGGCGACCAAAATTGCACTCAACGTTTGGCCACAATTGCATTAGTATTCAATATTTGGATCTTTTCAGAACTTTATAAGCTCGTACTATTACTGGAATTTATGTTGTTTTTTGGAAGAATATTGCTGGGTCAAAATGCTATTATTCGTACCTTCTATTCCGAGGTGCGTACCTTCCTGCGAGTTAGCCGGGTTGGAAGCGAATGGTGATGGATTTATTTTTAGAAGATAAAAGAACAGCTGGCTGCGTTTTAGCAGTTGGCTGGATACTAGAAAATGGTGCTGGATGTTTTATTGATATTTATAGAAACTGGAGGGCTGCGCTTTAGCAGCTTTCCAGGGTACTAGAATATGTACCAGAAACTAAATGATATTTTAAAGAAGGGTGAGGCTGCGTTTTAGCAGCAACGCCAATGCTCGATTATGCATCAGAAATTAAATGATTTTTTATTGATAGCAGAGCTGCGTTTTAGCAGCATCGCTAATGCTCGATTATGCACAAGAAATTAAACGATTTTTGATTGATAGCAGAGCTGCGTTTTAGCAGCATCGCTAATGCTCGATTATACACAAGAAATTAAACGAATTTTTATTGATAGCAGAGCTGCGTTTTAGCAGCATCGCTAATGCTCGATTATATTGCTGGATTAATTTTAAGATACTCTTCGAAAACCGCTAGATGTTAGTAGACTATTAATTGAAATTTTTAGATAGTTGTAAGCTGTTGCCAGACGGGAAATAAATTATCTGAACAGTACTGGATGTAAAACTTGAACAAAAATAGCTAGAAAATAATAAATAATAAGTCCCGCAAACCAAGATATTGCGCCACAAAATAAGCCTTTTTGTATACATTGCCTTGTTAGATTATAAAGATAACCCTAGTTCGTTTTTGTACCCTAGTGCACGCACATTGGACATTGATATACTACCCTCATTCTTTTAGGGGGGCAATATGAAAGTTCTAGATTTCCTGGTTAGATATCGTTGGTTAACATATCTTTTGATAGCTGCGATAATTTTAGTGCCGGATTTTGTAGAGCCTTTCAAAAGCCACAATCATGGTATTTTCAATGCCAATCGCGACCCTTTGGGATATTATATTGGCCTCTCTACCATTTTCGCTTTTATGTTTTTAGGATTTTTATTGGGATACCAGGCCGCGCTCAGGACAAATGGGTCAAAAAAGTAGAGACAATAATTTATTATTTTTATACACATTCCTATCTATGTATTGCCTTACCACAACCCTTATTTCGATCAACAATATCAAAGGCAGCAAAAGCCCGAACCGTTGGTCGGTTCTACTCCACTCAAGAAACAGGATAGAAAAGAAATAAATCGTTACCATTTTAACGCAAAAGTTATCCCAAAACATATTTGCAACTATAACATATCTCGTTTTAAAAGATTGTCTTTGAATCGTTTTGGCGCGTTGTGCGATTTTTCACATCTTTTACCTTTCGGAATTGATGTGCGGTATAATTATGTTGCAGACCCCCAGATCCCCTCCCGGCCTTGGTGCCGGTGATGAGCTGGGGGCTTTACTTTTTAAAGGATGCGTTGCGATTTAGCGAGCCGTCCCACTAAGTGTGGATCACCGCAGGTGGTACTAAATACGCAAAACTAAATACTAGAAGACTAGAGAACGGGTGGCCCATCTAAGCGCTGGTCGAAAAGGGGACTGTGAGGTGGTCGAAAGAGGTAGGGTATGTTTCGGAATGAGCTCATTAATGGCCTGAGCCTTATGATTGTCGACTACCGACACCGTCGCCGAGGCGAAACTAAAGACAAATACCAAGAATTATTGGTTTCTTGGTTGACAGATTACTGTTTTTATGGCACTATTTAGCTATGGCACGAAAATCTGTAACAGTTGATCTCGATTCGGACCTGGCGGCTGCAGCGCGCGTCATCGCCGAAGCGCAAGGAATAACGCTCCGCGAGGTCTACGAGACTGCTTTACGTGACTATTTCAGAGGACCAGTGACCAAGATTGCCCGGGACGAACTCTTACGACTCCTCGATGAAGTCGCACAGACGACAGTACGTCGAGAGTTCGAAAACCTGGGCAACCGACCATAATCATTATCCAATCAGATAAGAGCGTCAGGGTGTCAATCAACTGCCGTCGTGGATGCAAATTATATTGCTGGATTTTATTTTGAAAAACGGAGCTGCGAGTTAGCCGATGGCTTAGTTGCAAGCGAATAGTATACTTTGCGACAGCTTATGTACAAATTGCCAGATTTATCACAAGACCATTTGCCGTATTTATAAGCTACCGTTTGCCAGAAATGATTACCAGAAGACTAGAGGACTGCTAGCCGAGATTTTGCAGGTTGTCGAGGGCAAGATTATCTGATAAAAACTCTATTCTAGTCCTTGGTTAGATAAAGTCTTATCCAATGTTTTCAAAGAGTAGTCAAATGCTTCTTGGTAGTCAGAGAACCTTTTGCGTGTTTTTCCTCTACCTTTATTTGCATCATAAAAAGAAACCAAATACGGATTTTTTTCATCTTTAAAACGCCAGAGAATATATGCCTGCTGATCTCCTGATTCTTTTATAGGATAAATTGTAGGATAAATTTCTAACTCAAATTCGTCAGGTTCCATATAAGCGTACATTTCGTATTCTCTATTGTTATATAGAAAAGGAACCCCTTCTACATCAGAGTGTGCTTCCAGGGCAAAAGTTTGAGCCTGGACGATCATTTGTCCCGCCGAATACCACCGACTTAACGCCTTCAACATGTCAGCGCTAACTTTTTTTGATTTCATAATTAAAGTATACACGAAAGCTTTTCACTAACTGTACCGGTTCACAACGTCCGCTATAACCTTCCATTTGACAATTTGAGTTTCAGCTGTTGGACATAAGCTACCATTTGCCGGAAATGATGATGCATTTACTGGCTAGAAAATTAGAGAACGGCCAGCCGTAAGTTTAGTGGTAAGTGTTAAAAACTGTATTATTCCATATGAATTCCAATACCCCAATGATAATAAGACCGAGTGGTAACATCATTAGTCCAGCCAAAAACCAACCAGCCTTAACAACTTTTCTTCGTTTACGACAAATCTGAACTGTAATAATCATGTAGGTCAATGTACTTATTATCAAAATTACAGGGAGTATAAATGGAATATCGTCGTGAAGGCCCGAATTCAATTGACAGGGGTCCAAACTCATACAAGTCGGTTTAATTATTTGGTTCCCCCACGTGATCCCTACTGAAATCGTCGTTCCTAAAAGCGCAATAGATTCTATTGCCAGTGTTGCAATTAGCAGAATATCCCATTTGCTAAACCGTTCCTTTACGGGCTTCTCATCTACCATATATTAACGCTATCAAGTTCTCTTGACACCCAGTCGGACAATGAGCCATTTGCTTCTAGTATTACCCTAAACATCGCAGAAGGCTCCCTACTTTAGTGGGGGAGGATGTCAATTATTGCAAACTCCCGGTTTGTGCATCAACCGAATAGTCAACAAGGTTTACATCCATATATGAAGGTTCGTCTCCCGTCATAACCCATACTAGTTGTGCGTCAGAAGAATCCCCGACCACATCAAGTTCAGGAGGGGCTTTTAGTTGGATAGAGGGGTGTGCTTTTAAAACGATAGCCTTAGCAGTAGATGCGGAAATTGTAGGACGTACATTAATGCTCCCTATTGTAATTGGGTTATAGCTAAATCCGTCGATGACACCATCCATTTTTATACCAACCTCAACGAACTTAGGAAACCAAGCCGACCCGCGCTTTTCTCGCCAGGTTAATGATCGTTCCAATCCAGAACCATGATCTATTTCTGTATCTGAGTATTTGAACAAAGTAGTCATGTCAGGAACGTGTAGTGCAGCAAAGGCACTAGCTTTTTCCAATAACAGCGACTCATCCAATGTTTGCCCTACGGCAGCATCTACGGTATCAAACGTAGCCGTTACTATAGTTTTTCCTGAACAATCAGTTGTGAAAGCTCCTACTCCGGGGATATATGTCAGCCAATCTCCGCCATCAGATGTCCATTTTGCCGGAGGCAGTTGGTGCCCAACAAAATCAGCAACTGCAATCTCAGAATTGGTATTAGCTTCTGAAGTTGAGGTTGTACAAGTTACTGAAGCTGATCTTATTACTTTAACAATTTCTTTTTTGTTCACCCATGCATAGCCTCCTATCGATATCGCCAAAGCCAAACCAACTGCGCCAAATAAGAGGAATATTTTTCTAGATTTTAGGTTCGCCATACATTAACGCTATCAAGTTTTTTTGACACTCAGTCGGACAATGAATTATTTCCTAAGGTCATAAGATATTTTAGAAACATGGTGCTCTTTTGAAATCCCTAGATTCATCACAAGACCATTTGCCGAAAGTATAAGCTACCATTTGCCGGAAATGATGATGGATTTAATTACTAGAAGATGAAGGAACGGTTGGCCCAGTCACGATTGTCTTGGATAATTGCTACATATCAGACATGAGGCGTCTCAAATGCAGCAAGATGAAGGAGCGGTTGATTGAATTAATCTAGTTGGTAATCGTGAAGGTGTTTCATTTTCGTAGGGTTTTTGATTGCGAAGAGATATTCATGACAGCGTTACCCCCGCTCTTTTAGAATCAAGCATGTACACGATTAAAATCACGTCTACAACAGTCGAGTTTCTCAACCAGTAGACAAAACCATTTCTATTCACTACTATCAAATGATGTCGTTATCGGAAAGCCAACGTGAATTAAAAGAGAAATGTAGATGTCGGGCCAGCTAAGCCCTGACGGGTTATATTTCTGGGATGGTGCTTCTTGGCAAAGTTCCGTGTCGCCCGACAGCAAATTCCGCTGGGACGGGACTCAATGGGCACCCAACCAACCGCCTTCGCCTGAGACTCAAAACGCCATCAACGAGGGCGACGGTGGGACCGTTCGCCATGTCAACGGGCTTCTCAAATTCAATATCAACTCCCTGGAGAACGCCGACAACGCAGGCACCGTCGTTGGCACGTTTGCCGTTGCTGACATAACGAAGGTAAAGCTCGACCGCACATCGTGGTTGACTCCGCTTTGGATGGAGCTTGTCATTCAAGGCCAACCACTGCGGTTCCATAAATGCAGCCCTAACAAAGAGGTGCAGAAGCTGGTGGCTGTTCTCAGCGAGGCGGGAGCTGAGGTCACCATAGGCGAATGGGGCAAGGGCGGTGGCTTCTCACGATTGATGAAAGCCTCTGGACAGCAGGCACGAAAGGAGGGTCAGTGGGCCGTCGAAGAGCCGACAGTACAAGTCAAGACGTACGACAGTGCCAAAGAGTACGAGTCCGACGCACAAAAGATGATCACAGATGGTTGGCGCATGGAAGGTCAAAGCCAATCCACCGGCAACGTCAAGATGGGCAGAACTCTTGTAAAGGCCGGGATTTTCCTTCCGTGGGCCGTTATGCGTCCAGCTCGAAAGGGAGGAAAGTTGACAGTAACCTGGGTCAAAGCGAACCTGACAAGCATCGCGAGCGCTCCAGCAACAAGTTCCGTCGCAACCGATACGCCTCTCGACGACGCGCTGGATCAACTCAAACGTCTTGGCGATCTACGCGACGCTGGCATTCTCACTGAGGACGAGTTCGTCGCGAAGAAAGCCGAGCTTCTGGACCGTATCTAGCCTTTTTCGATAAATTTTCCTTAAAATTTTGGGTAAGTTCATCACCTATTTTCTAATAATTACTTTATGCGCAAGATTCAATTACTAGAAAACAAAGGAACGGCGAAACTGGACACGATTGTACTTTGTCTATAAGCTGTCGCTGAGTATACTACTTGTTTGCAGCCAATCCTTCTGCCAGACATCCTTTGAAAGATTGGTTGCGATTTAGCAGGATGATGGATGATAGAATTAGAGGATCAATTCATCCAGAGCATCTAAATACTTTTCGCTCAGATTATGAGCAATTTGTTTAACAAGTATCTTGCGCGCCCGTATTAGAGAAGTCGCCTGTCCCTCGGCTATGGAATCGAAATGCTCACCAGCCCATTCCGTAATATAAACAAACCCATCTACTGCTCCAACAACACTCATATGCCTAATCGCTTCAGTCTTTCCTTTTTCTATTTCCCAATTTTCCGTTCCGTAATCCACAACAAAACCACCATCCTGAAAGTCGTCTTTCAATTCAACAAAGCCATACTTTGATTCCAATCTCTTAGCACAAAGATTAGCCATCTCCTCTCTCAAGATATTCACGTCTTTTTGGCGGCGTGTTTCTTTTATATTCGGCTCTGCGAACGTTTCTATTGGGTATACTTGAGGTTTCGCCATACAAATATACTAACACAATCCAATTCAACTAATGGAGAAATTCATCATCTCTTTGAAGACTGGCTGTGTTTTAGCGGCAACCACGATGTTGAATTATTTCGGACTAAATACTAGAAAATTTGAGGAGCGGCTGGCTGCAATTTAGCAGGCTGTTGGGTACTGAATTATATTGCTGGATAATTCGTGGAATTGTTTCAGAAAGGTCGAAGGTTAACTTTTTAGACAAGCATTAGCTATACTAAACAAATGTCAGAAACCCCTCCTGTAAACGCTCCGACTTTTTCTCCTGATGGAAATTACTGGTGGAACGGTAGTCAGTGGATAGCTGTGCCGCCCGTCCCAGAAAGTCCCATGAATGAGTATGCGAGAAAGAAGTTATGGGTTTGAAAATGACAGTCTCGCCTTTCGTGCTGCGGGTGTCTTGTTATGGTGATTATCTTCTCTTTGGTCTTCCTCGTAGTTCTGCCGCTAACCCTCCATAAATAGAATACTGTGTATGATACATAAGTTTTACGGGACTGTTAATTGAATTTATAGTTTCTACCAAGGCAATCAGTTAAACTTAATGCAGAAGAACAATAAGGTTAACTGATATGACATATACAGATAGAGAGGTGCCTGAGTGGTCTTGCCCTGGGAACCATAAACCGTTATGGTCTCAGACCTTGTGTTGGAACTGTAATGAAGGTAAACACCCGTTAGGTACCTGCCCGCACCTAACGATAGTTGATTCATTAACCAGAGAAGAAGTTATTGCTAAATGAAATAGATACCGTGTATGGCACACAGTTATTACTTCTCCGATTTCTGCTCTATTCCTGTCTGTACTTGGCGTATTTATATTTTTATCTGCATTTCAAGCAGTTATTATGGTTGGTGCCAGTGGTGGAGAGAGAACCCCAATTTACATCGCAATTACCAATCGGAATCGCGCACAAAAGTTCGTAAACCATGTCAACGCACAAATAACTAATATTTAGCCCATTAGCCTCATCTTAGAGCCATACAAATACATGCTGGATTTGTTTTTGAAATTCACAAGATGATTTTGTGGAAGGTTATTGGTTTTGTTTTAGATATTGCTGAATTTCATCCACCAGTTCATTTAAATATGGAAGATAATCACAAACTTTATTATTGAATTTTACAAATTCTTCCACATTATCTTCATCTGTTAATTCCAAGGTTTTTTGTACAGTAGAGTCCGTAACATTTAACAAGTTATTCAATGTTATTTCCATTTCTTTATAACGTCCTCTTTCTTCTACTCTTTCCCTAATACTTTTAGATTCAACATTTGATGGGTTACGCAATAAATGCTTGAGCATCACTTCCCACTTTTTATAATACTCAACGTAATTTTGTGCTCCGACCAGTTCTCCATAGGGATTACCACTTGTCAATATCTCAAAAACGGTCATACCATTAAGAGGAAATTTAAGTCCAGGAGAATCCCAAGAGTCTGGCCATTTTTGAGATAATTCCTGAGCCAATTCTATATTTTTAGATCTTTCCATAATTTTAGATTGAGTAACCATTTCTATTTCTCCTTGTATACGTGCTTATATAAGTAATGAGTTAATGAACCGCTCGGTCTTACAAAGAAGAAAACGGAACCCAGTCTCTTTGCTCACTATCTTCATTTTATCATTTTAAAAAACTTAAACAAGTAATTTCAAATATCTGTCCGAGCTGCGTCCTATATAAGACAAATGGAGCGTTTGTTTTAGTAAACTCAAGGAACTCTTCTTTATAATACCGAACACGCAGCACCTCTCTTGAGATGTTCAAATTATCTCTGATTTATATACATTTGCTAACTTAAATAAATGTTATGCCCTCTAATCTCATTACTGGCTAGCCTTGTTATATCGGCCAGTTGAAGACTTGATAAATTTGAGAGCCATCTTCGTTAAAGCGGTTTTACAGATTTACGACGCTTTCCTGCCAGTATCAACTTTGCCTCGTTTTCAGCAATAAGTTTATTATTCGTTCGGTAATCAGAAAATTTATCAGATAACTCTGGATATTGAACTAAAATCTGATCCAGAGTTTTGCAAACTGCGGAATGGATATCTCCGCCAGATTTTACCATAACATCATATTTCGTGATTTTTGGTAGCGGTGTTTCTCTGATTCTTATTACATGCCATCCCAGTTTTTCCAATTCTTTAGTTTTTTTCTGATCTTGGAGGATATCATCCTTACCGAAGTTGGAACCATGAAACCGCGCACTGTCGTACTCTATTATCAAATTTAATTCACGAAATACCATATCACAGTCCCACTTGTCTACCTTTCGGTCAGCAACGGAATCTGCAACCGGCATTCCAAATAATTTATAGATTTCGCTAGCAATTTTAATTTCTAGGCGAGAAACATGAACGGGGCTACACCTTGAACAGGCACTTCCGTCTACCACCCTGGCTCTCACTGTGGTACACCAGGTATGGTTACAGTTTTGACATCTCCAACCAACCCTTCTATCACTTCTTGGAGTTAGTGCATATGGATCAATTCCTTTATTTTGAGGATGGTCATAATCGAATTCTTTTAATAACTCTGGACTTTTGGCCGCAAAAGAACTCTCTCTGGTTACAAAACGTTCTGAACAGTGTCCACATCCATGATTACGGATAGTTCTCTTCCTGAGTGCAGTAGTCCAGGTTGGGTGGTTAGGATTCAGATAGCATTTCCAAACTATTTTTGTGTGGCTCCTGGGGGATAAAGACCATGGATCAATTCCTGGATTCAATTCTTGCACAAAGTCTTTCATAAGCCTAGGGTATAAATATCCAAAAGACTCTTCGCGTATAGTCTTTTTGCCGTCACAATGTGGACAACCGCTAAACCTAGCGGTCCTATTCGAAACTGAGGTTTTCCAACCTGGATGTTTTGAATTTTCCAGACATTTCCAATATATCTTTACATCACTTTGAGGTCCAAGACTCCAAGGATCAATCCCCTTATTTAGTGGGTGTTCGAGATCTATTTCCAATACAAGATCGGGGCTTTTAGAAGCAAAAGAGTCTTTCGGAAGAAATATCCTTCCTGCACAACAGGGGCATCCTTTTCCTTTTCTTGCACGATTATTTATCATGGCTGGCCAACCTGGATGTTCAGAATCTTTCAGGCACTGCCACCAAACTTTGACATTTGATCCTGGCGTAAAATCATTGAGAGACAAACCTCCATTTTTCGTCGGATGCCACTCGGCAAAAAGGTGCTCAGGAAATTCTGGCGGTTTCTTAATAGCCATCCGTAACGACGGAGCGATTTCGACCCGTGATAGTTCAAGTTCCATTCTTAAATGATAATTACGTGAGGGGACATGTAGCGGACGGTAAGGTGAATGCCCGGTTACAATTCTTACCAGCTTCCCCATGAGGGTCCCCTTTGATAACCTGTATAAACTACTTAATTTATAGGACTGCACAAACTCTAAAACAACCGGTCGCACTTTGGTTAAGGTGGGCCTTAATGCCACCAAATTTGGTATAATATAAGAGTGAATCCTCCTTCAGTTTCTCTAAATAAATCCCTAAAAATACAACGACCTGATTTAGTTTTAGAATGGGATTATCAGAAAAATGCCGAGTTACTACCAGAGAATGTCTTTTTAGCTTCCTCTAAAAAGGTTTGGTGGAAATGCCAAAAAGGCCATAACTGGAAATCCTTAATCAGCAATCGCACCAGAAGAGAAAAGCCTTCAGGATGTCCGTTTTGTAGCGGTCATCGAGTCGATGTTCATACCTGCTTAGCGACTCTTTCTCCTCAAGTTGCAGAGCAATGGCATCCTACTAAAAACGGAGAATTAACCACTTTTGATATAGGGCACAGTTCCAGAACAAAAATCTGGTGGGTATGCGACAAAGGACATGAATGGAACTGTTCAGTTTCAAACCGAAATAAAACTAATTGCCCTTACTGTGCTGGCAAAAAAGTCAACGAAACAAACTCTCTTCTATTCCTGTTTCCTGACGTGGCCACTGAATGGCATCCTACTAAAAATGGCCTACTCTTACCATCACAGATTCGTCCAGGTTCTAATAAGAAAATTTGGTGGATGTGCACGAAGGACCATGAATGGATGGCTGACCCTTCTTCAAGAACATACCGAAAGGATGGATGCCCATATTGTAGCGGAAAAAGGACCGCTCTCGAAAATTCACTTCAAACTCTATTTCCTCTTATTGCGAAACAATGGCACCAAACTAAAAATCCAGGAATCACGCCACTAGACGTTGGAAGGGGTTCTAATAAACAAATATGGTGGATATGCAACAAAGGACACGAATGGAAGACAACTGTATGTAATCGGACTTTACAGGGTCAGGGATGTGGTCACTGTTATGTTCCACATGCTTCCAAGAAAGAAATTTCACTCAGAAACGAGTTGATGATTATTTTTTCGGAAACTCATTCCAAAACCTTTGTGCCCGGCGATAACCAAAAATGGAAATGCGACATAGTTCTTTCTCGACTAAAAATCGTCGTTGAGTACGACGGTTCTTATTGGCACAACGGCCTTGAAGAAAGAGATCTCCGTAAAACCAAAAGTTTGAGTAAAGCGGGCTGGAGAGTTATTAGGGTTAGAGAGCATCCACTTGCTAAAATTCAAAGCTGGGATGTCCAAGTAAGAGAAACTGCCCCTATGCTAGAAATCGCACTCATGGTTCTTGACAGGATAGTAAAATTTCATCCACAAACTAAAGATATCGTAAATGAATACAAGAAAAACGGAATATTACTTGCTGAAGTGGTTAGCCAAAAAGAGATACAAGCACGATCAATAAGTGGTATTTATTTGAAACAGAACACCTGTGCTAAAACGGGGAGATTTATTACAAAGAATTAAGATTTTTCTCTTTTAAAATACATTATTTTTTCTTCAATATCAGCACTCTTCCCTATTTCTCCCCTACAATACGTAAGTGAATACTCTTTCGGTTTCTCACCCTTCTTGGCGGTCACTTATATTAAAATATAATTCATTAGCCAAATCTCTGGATTCTCTCGTTATCGAAATGAGGCCTCTACAACCAGATTTTACTTTAGTGAAAAAAAGATGGGATAGGAATAACAAACAAGTGCTCGATATGAGCCCTAATAATAAAACACCACCAGAGCAAATTGCGATATATTTACTGGCTAGAGGTATTCTAGAAAACACCACTTTAATTATAGAAGGTTGGAAACAGAAAAATATTATCGGTATCCATAGTTTAATTCGAGCCAATATAAGTCTCATAGCTTCATTAAATTATATTGTCAAAATTCCTTTAGAACGCAGAAAAAGAGCTGGAGAATATATTTATTACAGTATTCTTATTTCAAAAAGATACCAAGTAAACAGGTCATCTAGCTCCACTTCGTCTGCATCTCTAGAAATTAAGTTTGTAAAGTTTATTATTTCAAAATTAGAAAATCTACGCCTAGAATACAGCCGCTACCTAAAGAAGCAAAAGGCTTTTCCGATTTTAAGATCGGTTCCGCGTTACTGGCACGGGCCATCTGAGAACTCTTTTGTCAAATCAGAATTCCCAATTTTATATAATAGTTTCTATTTGAAGTATTCAGGCGACATTCACGGAAATGCCTCAAACCTATTACAACGATTGCGAGAGGAACAGCAATATGAATACCGACACCTTCCTATCTTAGACCAAAACTTTTTAGAACCTTTTTCAATAGAAATAATAAACAGCATGCAAGCACAAATAACCATTTTGGAATCAACATTCAAATGTCTCTGGTCTTTTCTTAACACATCACTGCTCGATCAAAAACCAACTCTCTATAAAATAAAAATAATTAGACAAGATCTAGATCTTTTTACAGAACAGAATTTCTAATCGAGAATAGAAAAGGAAGGCCTGACTTGGGCATAATCACATGTTCAGAAGTCGTTTTGTCTGAACAGTATAAGGGTGCTCTTATGTTTTTACTCGAATAATTACCTCAGAGCGCTTCGGGTTTCTGATTGTGGTACTAGCCGATAATTATAATGGAAAATTTACGGGTCCTTTTTTATCATTTCCAAAAAGGTTATGCAAGTACTTTCAAATAATTGTCCGAGCTATGTCCGGTATGAGATAATCAACTTCCGTATCTAGGTATATTTCAGGAACTAGCGTTAGTATAAATAAATGCCCGAACCTCCATATCCAATTACTAGAGAGCTATATAACGCCTGGTTAGCTTGGGCATACGAGAAATTTCCTAACAACCATCCAGATGCCAAAATAAATGCTGAGAATATTTTACGCAAAATGCAAAGCGGAGAAATTCCTACGAAAATGCCAGAAAAGACTATTGACGATCAACCACAGACACCACTTCAACCAATCACCACAACCCCCGTTGAATCAAGCACACAGCCTTTCGATCTCAATCAAAGTCTTCCTACTTCAGACGATATAACTTATTCTCCTGACGGTCTCTGGTGGTGGGACGGAACTAGCTGGCAACCTAACAATAAGCGAGGAACTTCTTCTTTTATACCATTTGGTCTATTAGACAATCCGCCACTTAAGTCGCATTTTTTTAGCAGCAATAAAGCTTTGGTTGCCGAAAATCAACAGCTTCGACAACTTTTTTTCAATTTAAATATAGATAAACGAGAACACCTTATTAGAGAATTGATACAGCTCGTAGTCCATGCAAAATCGGCTCACGAGCAATTTGATCAATTATCCAGAGATTTACTCGACTTACGAGAGGCAGTAATGCTTCAACAGGTTGGTATTTATGAATACAGACACCCTCTTGAAGATTCTGTTGAATATAAGGCACGTCTAGTTAGTTTACGCGCACAAATAAAAGATTCTATAAAGGCTGGACAAGCCGTTGTAGGTTCTGTCAATTTTTCATTAAATGGTTCAACCAGAGAAGGAACCAAAATGGTGAAGGAATTTTCCAAACTAATGCTTCGTGCATATAATAGCGAAGCCGAAGCCGCCGTCATTTCAATGAAACCCTATACTCTAGAATCTTCAACTATCAAACTCAATAAATCCAAAGAAATTATTAGTAAGTTAGGCGCTACAATGCAAATACAAATCACTGATAAATATCATAAGCTACGCTTACACGAACTGGAACTAACTTCGGATTTTATCAATAAAGTTGCCGAAGAAAAAGAAAGGGATCGCGAACATCGCGAAAAATTACGAGAAGAAGCAATAGCCCTTCGAGAATATGCTAAAGAACAAGAAAGATTAAATAAAGAAAAATTACACTACGAAACTCATTTAGCTAATTTACAAACTCAAGAAAATATCGACTCAAGTGAAATCGCGAACACAACCGCAAAATTAGAAGAAATTTCAGATTCTATAGAGGGCATACAACGTCGCTCTGCCAATACAAAAGCTGGTTATGTTTATATAATTTCTAACATTGGAGCTTTTGGAGAAAGAATGGTAAAAGTTGGATTAACTCGACGTCTTGAGCCTCAAGACAGGATAGACGAATTAGGAAATGCATCAGTTCCTTTCAGATACGACGTGCATGCACTCGTTTTTAGTGATGATGCCGTTGGACTAGAAACCCACCTGCATCACGAATTATCAAACTTAAGAGTTAACCTAGTTAACTCTCGCAAGGAGTTCTTTTTTGCAACCCCAAATGATGTAAGGGATATATTCCAACGCTTAGAAATTCCCTTATTAACCTTTATAGAAGAACCTGTCGCAAGAGAGTGGCATCAGAGTGAATTTGCCCGCCATAATCTTTTAGAGGACACTCCGTAGCCATAATCAACCAATAGGTTAAGACCGAAAGCTTTTTATTTGCCAAGTAACTTATCCAATTTTTCATGAAGCCCCTCAACTTCCTTTTCTAGTCTATTCATCTTTTGAATAATACGCTTCTGATTGGTGTGTTCGTTTTTTAGAAATCTACCAGTAACTTGAGCAGCCATAAACCCAACTGAACTTATTCCTGTAAAAATCAATAGTCCCGTTAGAATCTTACCTTCTGCAGTTACCGCGTGAACTTCACCAACTCCAAGCGTCGCAATAGTAAGAAAGCTCCATTGCAACGCATCTGAGAAGGTATGAACGCTACTATTTGTTCCTTTCTCCAGAATATAATAAGCTTCCGAAAAGGATATCCAGAGAATAAATAAAATTGGTCCCATGTACCATAGGCTTTCTCTATCAAGGTTATATCTTTCCGCTTCATGCTCCGCCAAATTGAATATTTTTAGAACTGCGCCAAGTCGAAGCAGGCGTAAAATCCTAAGACTTCTAAGGCCTCCCACTAGAGGAATAGAGGAAATTAGGTCAAGCCAATGTTGACGAAGATAAACTTTTCGTGAGGGAGCATCCCATAAACGTATAAAGAATTCTGTCAGAAATATAATGGCTAAGCTGATAAGAAGAACTTCTAGGTAAGTTTTACCTTCGTCTGTAATAAAGGAAGTTCCAAGATATATTAATGCAAGGATTGCCATTGAAATTTCCCAAAGGAAATGATGGCGTTTTATGAATTTAGTTATTGTTCCTCGTTTCATGGCTTATATATGTTTTTAAAATGCATCTAACCAATATAAAGTAAATTTCATATATTGGTCTTTAAAATATCAATACAGAAATTGCTTTCTCAATTTATAAAACCCACATCTCTTCTTTTAATTAGGTTCCTGCTTATATACTGGATAAATGTGTGTTGAATATGTATTTGGAAGACTTGGTATGAAAATTCTTCGAGATAGCTACAAACCTCTTCTCGGTTCTCTTGAAATTGAACCGGATAAAGTTCTGTAGCATGACAACCATAATAGACGCCAAAAAAGAGCAAGAGAGAACAAACCTTCACAGCACCATCTGGAAAATAGCAAACGATCTACGCGGCTCAATAGACGGGTGGGATTTTAAACAATACGTACTGGGCATACTGTTTTATCGTTTTATTTCTGAAAATCTCAGTAGTTACATTAATACCGAAGAGCGTCGAGTCGGGACTTCCGAGTTCGATTACGCCACTCTAAGCGATGAGGAGGCTGAGCGTGGGCGTGCTGATACCGTGCAAGAGAAAGGATTATACATTTTACCTAGCGAACTGTTTGAAAACGTTCTCAAGCGAGCTAAAGATAACGATAATCTCAATGAGACGCTTGCAAGTATCTTTCGAAATATCGAAAATTCAGCAAAAGGAGCTGATAGTGAGAAGGACATAAAAGGACTATTTGATGATCTAGATGTTAACAGTAATAAGCTTGGTCAGACGGTTACTAAACGCAATGAGCGTCTCGTAAAGCTTCTTGATGCAATAGGAAGTCTTTCAGTTGGAAGGTACGAAGACAATACTATAGATGCGTTCGGTGACGCATACGAGTACCTAATGGGTATGTACGCCAGTACTGCGGGTAAATCTGGCGGTGAGTTTTTTACACCTCAAGAAGTCAGTGAACTTCTGGCACAAATAACTGTAGTGGGCAAGAAGGAAG
>OCZT010001529.1_pt1 | contig 23952 bp, 24 predicted proteins | sample 1539031 | NCBI WGS metagenome assembly OCZT01 (sample SAMEA3539308, study PRJEB22396) | soil metagenome | biome: tundra; feature: field; material: soil | place: USA | collected 2010-05 | depth 0.15 m | reverse complement strand
GCAGGACTGACCACGGCAGCCAGTTCATGTCCAAGGCGAAGTTGTGAATCCGCCGTAGATAAACATTCGTCGAGACTTTTCCCAATTCCAGTACTTTCAAAAAATGCGCCGAGTGGGTTTCCAGAATCGGCAGGTTGCGTATCAGGTCAAACGCCTTGTCCCGCATGGCGCACTCATGCCGGGCGCGCGTTGCGCCGGTCTTGGTCTTGGTCATTTCCTCCATCGGCACCTGCCAGATGCGGGTGGCCATTGCTGAATCGGTGGCCGCAAGGTAGGTGCGGGCTATCTGCCGGTTCAATACCGGCTGCCGGAACGATTCGTTCTTGGCGTTGAGCAGGGTGAGGGCTTCCGCTTCGTCCTTGGTGCGGAGGCTGAGTTGTTTGCCGGTGGTGGTGTCTTCGTAGTAGAAAACACCGGCGCGCCGGAACAGGATAAAACGCTGTTTCATGACAAGGCCTTTCTTGGTCATGAATCGTGAACCTGTCCGGCTCACTCGCGTTAGCGAGTAGTGGGCGAGTTTCAGTGCAGTTCTGGCTAGTTCTGGCGAATTGTGATTGCACTCACCATTTTACTGACACTTTCACTGACAGTGGCCGTTCCGATTGGCCTAACTCCTTGCTGCTCACGCAGCAAAACTTGGAGGCGAGGGTCGGAATCGAACGAGGAAGCTTTACCGTTCCGAGCCTAACACACTCTGTTTCAAGGCTTACTATAACCTGATTTTACATGGGTTCAAGCCATTTTTTTGACCGCCCGCCCAATGCTCGCTCATTGCCCCGTCACCGCCCCTTTATTGCTCGTCAGGTGTAACTTTAGGTGAAGAATTAGGTGAAACGTTTCAGGCCAAACAACGGAATCTTTGTCGCCAATCTATTCCGCATCATACAGCTCGGTGACGGAACAATTACCGCTAACATCAATTCCGCCTGTGACCATTACCTTGCCACTTGGCAGCATGGTTGCGGTATGTCCCCATCGTGCAGAATTCAACCCGTTTGACATGACTGTCCAGGCTCCGATGCCGGGATCGAACAACTCCACGCTGGCAAGTTGGCCGGGGCCATCCAGAAAGCCCCCAATGACCAGTACTTTACCACTGGGTAATAAGGTTGCCGTGTGATAAGCGCGTGCGGTCGTGAGTGCGTTGCTGGTGGCCGCCCATGTCCCGGTGGTTGGATCGTAGAGTTCGCTGCTAGAAAGGGAGAGCAAGCCGTTATGAATACGATCAGTAGCAGAACCACCTGAAACCAACACCTTCCCATTGAGCAGCAACGTTGCCGTGTGTTGCAAGCGGTTGGTGGTCATCCTGCCGGTAGTAGTCCATGTTCCGGTGGCTGGATCATACAACTCTACAGTAGCAGCAACGCCGTTATTGTCATCACCACCAGCCACCAGCACTTGCTTATTCGGCAGCAGGGTTGCCGTATGGTAATTCCGTCCTGCCTTCATCGCCCCGGTCCCTTTCCATGTTCCGGTTGCTGGATCGTACAACTCCGCGCTGGAAAGAGGACTTCTGTCAGCATCGCCTCCCGCCACCAGCACTTGCCCGTTGGGCAGCAAGGTCGCCGTGTGATTCTTGCGGGCCTGATGCATGGCACCGGTCATGATCCAAGTTCCGGTGGCCGGATTATACAACTCGGCGCTAGAGAGTGCGTCTCGCGTGCCCATCCCGCCCACGACAAGCACTTTTCCATCGGACAGCAAGGTTGCAGTGTGATAACATCGGTTGGTGATCATCGCGTCCGTGGCGGCCCATTTCCCCATGGTTGGATCAAACAACTCCGCGCTGGAAAGATTGACTTTATTGAAGCCCCCAATGACCAACACTTTCCCATCAGGCAGCAAGGTCGCCGTGTGTAAATAGCGTCCGGTGATGATTGGGTCGGCGATGATGGAAGAACCAGCCTTGGCAGGTTGATTCAGGGATAAATTTAACACCAACGCGGCCAAGGTCATTGCGGGTTGAAAAAAATGCCGTGGATGAGTTTGCATGATGATTCATTTCTTGAGGAATTTCTTTGCCATGAGCAAAGGTTAAGCAAGAATTGAAATGCAGCAAAGACAAAAGCAACAAGCCGTAGGGCTGGAATCTTTGCGGATCGACTGTTTCATCCAAATCAAAGCTCCAGGCCTTTGGCCGGCTGCGTCAGCACACGGCTTTTTTATCGGACCGTGAGCGACGAGGGCTCAGGAGTCTGGCGCCGCTTGCGCTTTTGTCGCCAGTATTTTGTAATCTCCTTCGTAGCCTTGTGCAGCCAGTCCTGGTCAGCCGCCAGCCGAATCATCTCGACCGCCGCAAACCATTTCGGCGCATTGGGTGCCGGATCGCCCAGCGGCGTCAATTTGCCCACAGCCATCAAAATGAAGCGATAACCGGCGCGAGCGCAGGGATGGCGCAGTTCGGCCGCGTCGGGTGTCTCTTAGCGTTAATTCGCGGTGGTTTTGCTTTTCCTTGAAACGATTCACGTTTAATATCGCCAGCGTTTATGGCTGATTCAACCATGCGCGCCGACGGTCGTGCTCCCAATCAACTCCGTGCGCTGCGTTTTCAAAATCACATCGCGCCCTATGCCGCCGGCTCGACGCTCGTCGAATGGGGCAACACGCGCGTCATTTGCGGCGTGACCATCGAGGAAACCGTGCCACGCTGGATGAAGGAACAAAAAGTCGCGGGCGGCTGGATCACCGCCGAATACTCGATGCTCCCTTACTCCACGTTGCAACGGAAGCAACGCGACAGTGCGAAGGGAAAAATTGACGGACGGTCGCAGGAAATCCAGCGGCTCATCGGCCGCGCCATGCGCGCCGCGCTTGACCTCGACAAACTGGGCGAACGCACCGTCTGGGTGGATTGCGACGTGCTCCAGGCCGACGGCGGCACGCGCACCGCGGCCATCACCGGTGCGTTCGTCGCGCTCTCGCTCGCGGTGACAAAACTGATGGACGAGAAAAAGATTTCCGCCAGCCCGATCATTTCCGGCGTCGCCGCCGTCAGCGTCGGCATCGTCAACGGCACGCCGTTGCTCGACCTGTGCTACACCGAAGACGTCGCCGCGGCGGTGGACATGAACCTCGTGATGAATGCCGCCGGTGAATTCATCGAAGTTCAAGGCACCGGCGAGGAGGCCACGTTCACCGAGGCGCAGCTTGCCGATTTGCTTGCGCTCGGCAAGGCGGGCATCCGCGAATTGTTCACCGCGCAGGAAAAAGCGCTGCTGGAGTCCAAGCTTTAGCTTGTTCCGGCCACGCTGAAGCGTGAACTCCAACTTGAATTTGCAACCCATGTCGCACTCAAGCCGTCCGCAGCAAAAACCCAAACGTTCGCAGCCTACGCGCCTGTGGCTCATCCGCCACGCCGAGGTTGAATCGCGTTATCAGCACACGTTTGGCGGGCGGATTGACATGAATCTTTCGGCGCGCGGCCGGGCACAGGCGAAAACCCTCGCCGGATATCTGCACCATAAAATCCTCGACGCGATTTACGCCAGCCCGATGAAGCGCGTCCAGCAAACGCTGGCGCCGCTGCTCAAAAACGGCGCGCCGGCGCAAACGATTTTGCCCGGGTTGCGCGAAGTGGATTTCGGCGATTGGACGGGATTCAACTGGGAGGAAGTGCGCGAAAAGTTCGGCGTTCATCCTTACGACTGGCTCGACGAAATCGAGTTGGGCGCGGTGCCCAACGGCGAGACCGGCGTTCAATTCCGCGCCCGCGTCGAATCTTGTTTGTTTAAAATCATCCGGCGGCATCCGGGCGGGACGGTCGCGATTTTTTGTCACGGCGGCGTCATCCGCATGCTGCTGGCCATTTTGCTCGAACTGCCGCTGCCCAAGACCAATTCGTTCGAAATTGAATACGCCAGCGTCACGCAGGTCGCGCTGTATCCGCACCTGAACGAAATTGAACTGCTCAACTTCACGCCGTGGCGGGATGGCATCACATGAAACGACAATCGCTCTGGCGCGTTTCCGTCATTACGACGCCTGAGGCTGAAGACGCGGTTTCGGAACTTCTCGGCACGGTGCCCGGTCAACCGGTTTCATCCTATTTCAACCTGGAAACCGGCGTGACCACGGTCACGGCCTATTGCCGGCGAAAACCGGCCTGGCCGGCTGAATGGCGCGCAAAAATCCGCGTTGGGCTGGACCAAATTAAAAATTGCGGGCTGAAAATTGGCTCCGGCAAGGTCACAATTGCGAAAATGCGCCGTGAAGACTGGGCCGAATCGTGGAAACGGCATTTCAAGCCCATCGAAATAAGATTTCAAAGTCGGAGGGACGAACTCCGCGAGTCCCTGACTTTGCATGGGAAATCAGGGCGTCGTGGAAGTGGGACTCGTGTAACTCGTCCCTCCGAAAGAAGATCATTGCTGATCAAACCGAGCTGGAGCAAACGCCGACCCCGCAAAAATCAGGCGGTCGTGGTGCTGGATCCCGGACTCAGCTTTGGCACCGGCCAGCATCCGACGACGGCATTCTGTCTGCGCGAACTGGCGCGGTGTGGAAAAAAAGAAGCATGCTGGTCGTTTTTGGACATCGGCACCGGATCGGGCATCCTGGCGATTGCGGCGGCGAAACTGGGTTACGCGCCAGTTCACGCCTTCGATTTTGACCCCGATGCGGTTCGCATCGCGCGCGCCAACGCCCGTGCGAATGGCGTTCATAATCAACTGCGGATTGTGCGCCGGGACGTGACAAAACTGCCGATTCAGCCGGTGCGACAATACGATTTGATTTGCGCGAATTTGATTTCGACGCTGCTGATTGCCGAGCGGCGCCGGATTGTGGCGCAATTGAAACGGGGCGGGAGGCTGGTGCTGGCGGGCATTCTGAAGTCGGAATTTTTAGCGGTGCAAAAGGATTTCGTGAAACTTGGTTTAAAACCTGCTGCCAGCAAAACGGAGAAAGAGTGGCGATCGGGTTCGTTTAGGTTCGTTTAAATTATTTGATAAAAATTTGAATGACAAACACTGCGATCGGTCTTATACTCAGGAGCGTAAGCAGTTAGCCGTCGGTCAACAGGGAAGGTTGTGGCGCTGCCAAGCTCTGAAACACGAGGTAACATGAGTTATGTTATGAAAAGAATGATGGAAGTCATCACGGAGGCTGTCCGGGATCCAAAACACCCATTCCGCAAGCTGGATCATCAGCCCAAAAAACCATTGAAAAACCGCTACGAACGCAGAAAAATCAAGGAGTATTTGCACCTGGGTGATTGGCAGGAAGAAATAATGGTGTGAAAATTTTTGCCCATCAACAATAAATGAGCCGCTCGCGAGCGCGGCTTTTTCTTTGGTGACGGGCAGTCTATTGGCACTCCGGGCAAAGGCCGAAGAATTCAAGTTTGTGGGTCACGCTTTTGAAGCCGTTCGCGGCGGCGATGCGTGATTCAATCGCGCTCGAAAAACATTCCTCGATTTCGACCACTTCCGCGCAGCGCGTGCAAACCAGATGATGGTGATGGCCGTCATCGCCTTCGCCGACCAGTTCAAACCGCGCTGCGCCGTCGCCGAAGTCAAACCGCTTCACCATCCCCATCTCCTCCAGCAGGTGCATCGCGCGGTAAATCGTCGCCAGATCGCATTGGCTCCCGGACATGGCGGCAAAAATTTCCTTGTTCGTGAGCGGATGAGGATGCCGCCGGAGAATTTCCAGGATCGCCGCGCGCGGGCCGGTGATCTTTCGCGCTTGCTGGCGCAAACGCCCCGTCAGCGCGGACATTTCCTGCCGCTTGTGGGAGTGGGAATGTGCGCACGCTTTCATTTTTCAAAAATCACACTGGCGATTCCCAAAATCAAGCCGACCAGGGCCGCTACCAGTTTCCCAACCGGGAAGCGGTGATGGTCTTCACTCTCGAACAAAATCGTGGTTGAGATGTGCATGAAAATGCCGATGACGACGGCCATGAGTTCGCGCGCATAGACCGCCAGGCCGGTGTGCGTGCTGGTGAACATGCCGATCGGCGCCATGACCGCGAACCAGCCGAGGCACGTCAGCGCCGGACCGCGTTTCATCCCGCTTTGCAGCAACATGCCCAGCAGTGCGATGGACACGGGATAATTATGCACGACGACGCTCACCAGAAGAAAATGGCGGGTCGCGACATCGTGGGGATTCTGGTGCTCCGGCGATTGTCCCAGCGCCAGCGCTTCGACAAACGCGTGCAGGCACAATCCCGCCAGAATACCGATGGGCACTCCACCGTGAATGGGGTGCGAGTGCCCGTGTTCAACACCTTGGGAAATGACGTCGAGCGCGATTTGCAGGAAGAAGCCAAACAGGATGAATCCGCCGAGGACCAGCGGTTTGAGCACGACGCCGGGTTCCACCGCATACAAGTCCGGCAGCAAATGCAGCATGACCAGCGTGAGCAGATACGCGCCGGTGAAGGCGTTGATCACTTTGACGTGTTTCGGGTCGTGCAGGCGCAGCCCGAAAACGGTGATCGCCCCGAGCACGATGCTGGAAAACAAAATCAGATAATCCATAACCCGGGTCATTATGTTCAATTGCAAATCGTTTGCAACTGATTTCCACCAAAAAACCGCCCGGCCACCATCGTGACGGAGCGGTGAAAATCTGTTACTTCATCAGCAGCATCTGGCGCGCGCGCTTGATGGCGAGGGTCAGACGGCGCTGGTAATGCGCGGGCATCCCGGTGTATTTGCGCGGCAGGATGCGGCCCTGGTCGGTCACATATTGCCGGAGCAAATTGATGTTTTTGAAATCGAGCGCGTCGGCGGTGAAGTCAATCTTCGGCTTCGGACGCGGCGTGCGTTTTTCCACCTGGCCGCGGCGCGAACCGCGGCGGTCTTTGTCGGCATGGGTTTTGCGTGGCATGGCTACTTGATTTCGCGGTGAAGCGTGTGGCGGCGAAGCGCCGGATTATACTTTCGGATCGCCAGCTTCTCCGTCTTCAATTTTTTATTGCGGGTGGTTGTGTAACGCGAAGGCGATTTGCCTTCCTTGCGCGCTTCGGTGCATTCAATGGTGATGATTTCGCGCGGCATAAATTATTCCTTCTCTTTGGCCTTTTCCTCCGGCTCGTCTTCTTCGCTTTCCACCTCTGTGGGGCCGGTGCTGTCAACCGTGCCAAGCTGGCCGATTCGGCGCGAACGCAGCGCGCCTTCACGTTCCAACTGCGCCTGCGCTTCGACGGTGAACCGCGTCCACGGAATCGCTTCCAGGCGCGCCTTGGGAATCGTCTTGCCGGTCAATTCACAGACGCCGTAGGTCTTTTTCTCGATGCGTTTCAGCGCTTCCTCGATTTCATAGACCGCGTCCTGGTCGGACGACAACAGGCTCAACGCGAAGTCGCGGTCAAAGTTATCCGTGCCTGAATCAGCCATGTGCAGGCTGTAGCCGGGCAGTTCCTGCGCGGATTCCTTGGCCAGGCCGTTCATCTGCCGGTGCAGTTGCTCGCGCAATTCCAGCAGCCGCTGGCAATACTTCTGCCACTCAGCCTTGACTTTCCTCGGGTCGGCGGTGGTTTTGGCTTTCAACACCGGCCGGCCGAGAATCGCCGCCGCCGTGGCGGAAACCTGTGGTTTGCCGGTCGTTTTTTTCTTTATGGTCACAAATTAAAAATCAGTTTTGGTTTGTCAAAGGCGCGGGAATGTAGCAGAGGAAAACAAATACGCCACAAAAATATTTAGAAATGTTTTTGGGAAAAACTCACTCCTTCTCAATGCAGGCGTAGGCGTTGTGATTGTGGATGCTCTCGAAATTTTCCGCCTCGACCTTGTACCACGTCACCCGCGGATGGGCATTGAGCTTGAGCGCCACGTTGCGCACCAAATCCTCCACGAACACCGGGTTTTCGTAGGCGCGCTCCGTCACGAACTTTTCGTCCTGCCGCTTGAGCAGCGCGTAAAGCTCCGAACTCGCCGAGCTTTCCACCATCGTCACCACGTCCTCGATCCAGACCGGTTTCGAGAACCGCAGCGCCACCGTTACCAGCCCGCGCTGGTTGTGCGCGCTATATCGGGCAATCGCCTTCGAACACGGGCACAGCGTCGTCACATGCGCCTTCACCGTCAGCACGAAATCAATTTCATCGCCACACGCCGCTGCGTCGAACCGCGCAATGTAATCCATCAGGCTTCGCTTGCGCGACACCGGCGATTTCTTGGACATGAAATACGGGAACTCGATTTCCAGGTGCGACGTGGCTGAGTTCAGCCGCTTCTGCAGCGAACGCAAGATGTCCATGATGTTCTCCACGTGGATGACGCTGCCATGCGCATTGAGCGCCTCGACAAACCGGCTCATGTGTGTGCCTTTGAACTCCTTCGGCAAATCCACGAACATGCCGATGGTCGCCACCGTGTTTTGCACACTGCGCGCCTTGTCGCGCACCTGGATGGGAAACCGCAGCCCGCGCACGCCGACCTTGTCAATCCGCAACTCACGGTGATCACGCTCGCTCTGCTTGTCGTAAAGCTTCCGCGCCGCCGCGTTCTTTTTAGCCCCGCGCAACGCAACGCCGTTCTGGCTGATTCGAAGCATGGGGAAATAATAGCAGCTTTGCGGAATTTGGCAAAAGTGTTCTCTCGTGAAAAACAAAACGCATCTGGACAAGCAAAAATGAAAGTTTAACTTTGCCCAAACCAATCCATGCCCAAACGTTTTTCATTTCCGTTCGTCAGTCTGACGTTCGCGTTGTTTTGTTCGGTTTCCTTTGCCGCCGAAACATTTCGCGTTGCCACCTACAATGTGGAAAATTATCTCGACCAGCCGACCGAATCGCGCAAGTTCGTGAAGTCCATTAGGGCCAAAGCCAAGGTCTGCGAAAGCATCCGCGCCCTGAATCCCGACGTCATCGCACTTGAAGAGATGGGCAGCACCAATGCCCTCATGGAATTGCGCGATTCACTCAAAGCCAAAGGGCTGGATTTTCCTTACTGGGAACACGTGCAGGGCTGGGACACGAACATTCACGTCGCAGTGTTGAGCAAGCTGCCCATTGCCACCCGCCACCCGCACACGAATGACAGCTTCCTGCTCGATGGCCGCCGTTTTTCCGTCAGCCGCGGTTTTGCCGAGGTGGACATCCGGGTGGCGACGAATTTCACTGTCACGCTCATCGCCACGCATTTGAAATCGCGCCGGCCTGTGCCCGAAGCCGACGAGGCCCAATTGCGTCTCGAAGAAGCGAAAGTCCTGCGCAGCATTGTGGATGAACATTTTAAGACCAACCCGGACGCGAAATTGATCGTGCTCGGTGATTTCAACGACGTGAAGGATTCCGGTTCCACCAAGGCCGTCATTGGGCGCGGCAAGTTCAAGCTGATTGATACGCGCCCCGCCGAGCGCAATGGCGACACCGCAACGAATCCGGTGCCCGCCTTCGAGCCGCGCAACGTCACCTGGACGCATTACTACGGCAAGGAGGACACCTACAGCCGCGTGGATTACATTTTGCTCAGTCCGGCCATGGCGCGGGATTGGCTGAAAAACGGAACCTACATTTTAAGGGTGCCCAATTGGGGCGTCGGTTCAGACCACCGGCCCATTGTCGCGACGTTCAAGACGGAGAATAATTAGAAATTGGGAGGGACGGCGTGTCGCCGTTCCCAAATAAAAAAATGGGCCGGCAAAATGCCAGCCCTCCCATCACAACTGTTCCGGGTGCGTTATCAAATCCGCGATGCGCATGAGCAACCGCCCGGCCGCGCCGCCGTCAATCACGCGATGATCGAAGCTCAACGTGAGGTTCGCTTCCATCACCGGCACGAACCGGTCTTTGCCCGCGTCCCAACTGGGTACGCGCCGGGCTGCGCCGATGCCGAGCACCAGCGATTGTTCCGGCAACGGGATGGGCGTGGCCCAAGTCAGACCGAACGTGCCAAAGTTCGTCACGGTGGCAATGGAACCGCCCGTCACTTCCGGCGGCAGCTTGCGTTGCCGCGCCAGTTCGACCAGTTCGTTGTAAGGCTCGATCAAATCCTTCAGCGACCGTTTGTCCGCGTGGCGAATGACGGGAACCAGCACGCCTTCCTCCGCTTCGACTGCGAACGCGATGTCAATCGAAGAGGGATGCACAATTTTATTTCCCACCAGCCGGCCTGCGGGAGCGCTGTTTTCCGCCAGCGCCACCGCCAGCGCGCGCAAGCCGCAAAGCGCCGGCCCGGGTTTTGGCCGGGTGACTTTGCGATAGGCAAAAAGCGGATCGAGACAGACCGGCAGACCGACGTGGGCCAGGGGCCGCGTCCAACTGCGCCGCATGGCGTCGGCCACCGCCACACGCATGGATGACGCCGGGGTTATCTTCTGCTTTTCGAGATGCGCGATGAATCTTTCAAAATCCTCAACGGTTACCCGGCCCGCCGCGCCGCTGCCTGCCACGCCCGCGAGATCGGCGGCATGCAAGCCGAGTTCGTTCATGCGCGCCTTGAGCCGCGGCGAAAGATAACTCGCGCCCGCCGCGTTCGCCGGCACGGGCAATCCCCGCACCGTCGGTTGAACGCGGTTCTTGCCACCGTTCGCGTCCGGCGCGGAAATGCGGTCGGTGTCGCCGGTTTTCGCCGGCGCCGGAACGTCAAGCCCCAATCGCGATGCTTCCTCCTTCGTCGCCTCGATGTGTCCGAGCACCGCGCCGACGGGATAGCTTTCGTTCAGTTGCACGGTGAATTTTTCAATGCGCCCGCGGCAGGGCGACGTGACGGCCATGCCGGCCTTGTTGGTCTCGACTTCGATCAAATCCTGGTCGGCTTCAACGGTGTCGCCGGGCTTGACGAGGAAGTTGATGATGTTGGCCTCGGCGATGGACTCGCCCAGTTGTGGCATGATGATGGGAATTCGCGGCATGGGATCAGGATGGGAGGTTGGAGGGTTGGAGTGCTGGAGTATGGTTTGCCCGCCAATACCAGCACTCCATTGCTCCATCACTCCAATATTTCATTTTCTTCAATTTCACAGTCGTAAAAGTTTTCGCGCGGCGGCGGCGACGGCGCGCGCGGTGGGACGGTGCGCGGTCCACAAATTGGGATGATACGGCACCGGCGTGTCCTTGGCGTTGAGCCGTTGCGGCGGCACGTCGAGCAAACCAAATCCTTCGCTCGTGACCCGGGCGATGACTTCCGCCGTCACTCCTCCCCACGGCCAGGCTTCACCCACGCAAAGCAAACGCCCCGTGCGCGCGACGCTGGCCATCACGGTGTCCGTGTCGAGCGGTTTCACCGAACGCAAATCCACAACTTCAATTTCCCAGCCTTCAGGGACGAGTTCGGCGGCGGCTTCGAGCGCTTCATGCACCATGGCGCTGTAGGCAACGATGGTCATGTCGCGGCCTTCACGCGCGATGCGGGCTTTGCCGACGGGCAGTGCTTCGCTCGGTAATTTTTCGGCCTTGAGGTGGTAGTAAAGAAATTTGTGCTCGCAAAAAATCACCGGGTCGTCAATCGCCACCGCTTCGAGCAACATGCTGTAAGCATCTTCAACGGTCGCCGGCGTCATCACCACCAGGCCGGGATAGTGCGCGTAAATCGTCTCCAGACTCTGGCTGTGAAACGGTCCGCTGCCGGACGTGCCGCCGAAGGGCAACCGCACGGTGATCGGGCACGGCACGTTCGTGCGCCAGAAAAGCGTCGCGGCCTGGTTGACAATCTGGTTGAAACCGACGGTGGAAAAATCCGCGAACTGCATTTCGATGATCGGCCTCATGCCTTCAATTGCCGCACCAACGGCCAGACCGACCATCGCATCCTCGCTGATGGGCGCATCAATCACGCGACCGGGAAATTCCTTCGCCAGATTTTTCGTGGCCTTGAACGCGCCGCCGAACGCGCCGACGTCCTGACCGTAAATGAACACGCGCGGGTCGTCGCGCAGTGCGTGAGCCTGCGCTTCGCGGATGGCTTCGAGATACGTGATGCTCATGGCCGGGAAAATGTCGAAGGCAGAATGAAGAATGAAGAAACAAATCCTGCGTGCAACGTGGCAGTGTTTTTTAATTCTTCATTCATGGTTCATTTCTCTTGCCCCTCGTTCAAATGTCCGGTTGAAAGCGCGCGCCAGTCCTCGGTAAACGGATCGGGCGTGGGTTCGCGTTGGACTTGGGCGACGGCTTCCTCGATTTCGCGGACAATTTCGCCGCGCAGCATGGCCAGCACCCCGGTGTCCGCCCATTTTTGGCGGAGCAGATGTTCCTCGGCAACTTTCAAACAATCGCGCCCGACCGGCGACGCCTTTAATTTCGGATCAATGTAACTGGCGTCGTCGTGTTCGCCGTGACCGCAAAGCCGGAGCAGCGTGGCGACGACCATTTGCGGGCCGCGACCGGCGCGGGCGCGCGCCACGGCGTCACCCACCACCTTCAGGCACGCGGACAAATCCGTGCCGTCCACGGAATGGGAATCCACGCCGTAACCGGCGGCCCGGTCTGCCAGGTCGCGGCAGGCAAATTGGCGCGAAGTGGGCGTTGAGTACGCGTATTGGTTGTCCGCCACAATCAAAACGAGCGGCAGTTTTTCGACCGCGGCCTGGTTGATCGCTTCGTGAACTGCGCCGGTGGAAGTCGCGCCGTCACCAATGCACGTCGCGCCAACCATGCCGGTGACGCCTTTCATGCGGCGGGCGAACAACGTGCCGTTCACGACGGAAATCATCGCGCCGAGATGGCTGATCATCGGCAAATAGCCTTCCTTTGGCCGGCCGCGATGAACGTTGCCGTCGCGGCCACGCATCGGGCCGAGCACGGAACCCAGATACGTCCGCAAGGCGTCAACCACCGGTTCGCCAAACGCCAGCCGTCCTGCCGTGTCGCGGATCAGCGGGGCGAACACGTCGCTCTTTTCCAGCGACAAACCGATGGAAACGCTCAATGCTTCCTGCCCGCGGCCAATAAAAACGCCGCCATGAATTTTGCCGGCGCGGTAGAGGCCGGCGCATTTGTCGTCCAACATGCGCGCCAGCAGCATGAAGCGATACGCGGTGAGGTGCATGTCGCGAAAAGAGGTCGCGTCACTCACGGGGTCAGCGTCGAGCACCGTTTGGAGCATGGCGGAAGTTTATCGCCACCGGCGCGCGCCAGCAATGTTTCTTTCCAAACCAGGGGTTTTTCGCATTAAAAATCGGTTTGGCTAAATGAAGAGAATCTTGTCTACTAAGGAACGATTCATGCTGCCTTTCCTGAAAAATGTTGACATTTGAAACATGAGTCAGCCGGCATTCCAGATCCTGTTGGTCAGCAACGACCCAAAACTATTGGCGACGTTGTCCAGTGTGTTGCATGCGGACAACATCGCCTTCGCCTGGGAACGCCGTGCCGTTGAAGCGCTTCAATTTCTTCGCGCCAGTCCGGTCGATCTGGTGCTGGTTGATTTGGTGTCGTCAAATGAGGAAGGCTTTGAATTCCTGCGCCAGCTCCAGGAAAGTCCGCCGGCAACCTTCACGCTCGTCACCGCGCTTACCGCTGAGGATAACACGGTGGACAAATTGCGCGCGTACGACCTTGGTGTGTGCGATTGCATGGGCAAGCCGTTTGAAGCCCTGGTATTTCGCGCGCGTTTGCGCGCCCATCTGGAAACGAAGCGCCGGCACGATGACTTGGGCCGGCACAACGACAATTTGACCGAGGCCCGTCTCGCCGCCGAGGCGGCCGTGCGCGCCAAATCCGATTTTCTTGCGACCATGAGCCACGAGATTCGCACGCCGATGAACGGCGTCATCGCCATGGTCAGCCTGCTCCTCGAGACGCCGCTGACCGCCGAGCAGCGCAGCCACCTCGAAACGATTCATACCAGCAGTGAATCGGTGCTGGCCATCGTCAACGACATTCTTGACTTTTCCAAAATCGAAGCGGGGAAACTGGAACTGGACTCGCGGCCATTCAACTTGCGCACCTGCGTGGAGGATGCGCTCGACCTGCAGGCCGCGCGCGCCTTTGGAAAAAATCTCGATCTTGCGTATCAGATGGACGATGGGATTCCGGTGACCGTCGAAGGCGATTCACTGCGGTTGGGGCAGGTGCTCGCCAATCTCTTGAGCAACGCCATCAAGTTCACTGAAAAAGGCGACGTGCTCGTTCAGGTCAAATTGCTCTCGATGAAACCGGATGAGGCGCAGAACAATTCGCTGCTGCACCTGAATTTTTCCGTGCGCGACACTGGCATTGGCATTCAACCTGAACGGCTGGAGCGGTTGTTCAAACCATTCTCGCAGGGGGATGCCTCGACCGCGCGGCACTATGGCGGCACGGGCCTGGGTCTGGCCATCAGCAAACAACTCGTCGAATTGATGGGTGGTAAAATGTGGGCCGAGAGTTCGCCCGGCGCGGGCTCGACGTTCCATTTCACCATCAATTTTCAGGCCGAAACGCAGTCGGCGCCGTTTGCCCTGGCGGGACCTCAACCCAAACTCGCTGATTTGCGGCTTTTGATTGTGGACGACAACGCCACTGTCCGCCGTGTGGTTGCCGAGCAGGTGGCCAAATGGGGAATGGTTCCGTACAGCGCCGAAAGTCCGCAGCAGGCCCTCGAATGGCTTAAAAAGGGTGAACAATACGATCTGGGCGTTCTGGATTTGCAAATGCCCGGCATGGACGGCCTCGCGCTGGCCATGGAAATTCACAAATTGCCCGGCGCGGCGATGATGCCGCTGGTGCTGCTCATGCCGTTGGGCCTGCACTCGGATGTGCCCGGCAGCACGCACATCGTGTTCGCCCACACGGTCAACAAACCCGTCAAACCAGCGCAGTTTTGCGAAGTGCTCGTTCGCGCCCTGCTCAGTCCGAAAGCCGCCGCGCGCCAGCAACCGACATCGAAACCAGAGCAACCCCTCACCGAGCGATTGCCCTTGAGCATCCTTTTGTGCGACGACAACGCCATAAACCAAAAGGTTGCCGCGCACATTTTGCAGCTACTCGGTTATCAACCTGGTCTCGCCGCGAACGGACGCGAAGCGCTCGACGCGCTGGATCGAGAGCCATATAACTTAATTTTTATGGACGTAATGATGCCGGAAATGGACGGTTTGGAGGCCACGCGCGCCATTCGTGAACGACAGAAGGCCGGCGCGACCAACTACCATTCCAGCATCGTCATTGTCGCCATGACCGCGCAGGCGATGCAAGGCGACCGTGAAAAATGCCTCGCCGCCGGCATGGATGATTATCTCGCCAAACCGATCCGCCCAAAGGACGTTCGCGCCGTCGTCGAACGCTGGGGTCCGCAAGCGACTCCGGCGGCACCGGCCGCGCCGGCGCCCAAAGCCGATGCGCCCGCGCCCGCGCCTGCCGTTGAAGAACCGCCGGTGGAGATGGACCGCTTGAACGATTTAACCGAGGGCAACGCGGACAGTCTGCGCGAATTGGTTGACTTGTTTCTCAAGCAGACCACCCAGCAATTGGAGCAGTTGGAAGCCGCCGTGCGCGCGAACAAAGCCGACGACGTCCGCCGCGTGGCGCACAGTTGCGCGGGCGCGAGCGCCACGCTGGGCATGACGCGGTTCGTGCCGCTGCTCCGTAAATTGGAAAGACAAGGTGCCTCCGGCACGCTGATCACCGCCACGCAGGTTTACGAAGATACCGCGCGCGAATTCAAACTCATTCAAAATTTTCTGGCGGCGCAGTTAAATTCCGCCGCGCCGCCGCCGGCCACTGTTCATTTATGAAAACCCTCCCCATCATTAAAGACGAAATGACTCCGGCGGCACCAACTGCGCCCTCACCCAAAGCCGACGCGCCCGCGCCCGCCGTTGAAGAACTGCCAGTGGAGATGGACCGCTTGAACGATTTAACCGAAGGCAACGCGGACAGCATACGCGAATTGGTTGACTTGTTTCTCAAGCAGACCACCCAGCAATTGGAGCAGTTGGAAGCCGCCGTGCGCGCGAACAAAGCCGACGACGTCCGCCGCGTGGCGCACAGTTGCGCGGGCGCGAGCGCCACGCTGGGCATGACGCGGTTTGTGCCGCTGCTCCGTGAATTGGAAAAGCAAGGCGCTTCCGGCGCGCTGACCACCGCCGCGCAGGTTTACGAAGATGCCGCGCGCGAATTCAAACTCATTCAAAATTTTCTGGCGGCGCGGTTGAATTCCGCCGCGCCGCCGCCGGACGCTGCTCATTCATGAAAAAAATCCTCATCATCGAAGATGACCAGATTGTTGCGAATGTTTATCGAAACAAACTCGCCGTGGAAGGTTATCAGGCCGAGGTCGCGCTTGACGGCGAGACGGGCCTGAAGGTGATGCGCACGTTCCAGCCTGATGCCATCGTGCTTGACCTCGTGCTGCCCAAAATGTCAGGCGTCGAAGTCATCAAGGAAATTCGCAGCGAAGCGGACTTTTCCAAACTGCCGATCATTGTTTTTTCCAACACCTATTTGACCAACCTGATTCAGGATGCGTGGAAGGCCGGCGCGACGAAATGTGTCTCCAAAATCAACTGTCCGCCCAAGGAACTGTTCGAGCTGATGCGCCGCACCATCGGCGGCGGCGTCGCAGTTTCGCCTGCCCGTCCGAAGACTGAAGGCGCGCCGGCAACCAAACCCACCAAGTTTACCAGCGAGACTGATGCCGAATTTCAGGTCGAATTCCGGGAAACATTCATTGCCAGCCTGCCCGCCACGCTCACCGTCATGCGCGCCGGTTTGCAAAGCCTCATCAAGTCCGACACCGAAGTGGCGCGGCTCAAACACATCCACGAACTCTACCGCCGCGTCCACGCGGCCAACGGCAACGCCGACATCGCCGGCCTCGTCCAAATCGGACACCTGGCCGCCGCGCTCGAGGCCTTGCTCAAGGAACTTCACGAAAAACCGAAAAACATCAACCCCTCAACCCTGCACACCGTCGCCGCCGCGGTGGATTTTCTCGGCTTCCTGTTTGAACACGGCACACGGCCCGAAGAACAGGAAATCCCCCCCGCCAGCATTCTGGTCGTGGACGACGAGGTCATTTCCCGCCGCGCCATCATTTACGCGCTCGAAAAAGCGCAGCTCCAGTCCGTCAGCGTCGAAGACCCGAACGCCGCCTTCAAACTGCTTTCCGAAAATCAATTCGACCTCGTGCTTCTCGACGTGGACATGCCGGGCATGACCGGCTACGAACTCTGCAACAAGCTGCGCCGCCTGCCGATGCACAAGAAAACCCCCGTTGTCTTTGTCACCCGCCTCGACGACTTTAACAACCGCACCAAATCCATGATGGCTGGTGGCAACGACTTCATCGCCAAGCCGTTTCTCTTCATCGAACTCACCGTCAAGGCCCTCATCCACGTCCTGCGCGGCAAATTTCAGCCGGCAAATGACCGGGAGTCATCCGGCTTCCGACTCCCAACTTCTTAGTTTTCCGAGAGCACTCATGTTAGTTCTTGCGTCAACAACCTGGCGTGGTTCATGCTTGCTCCATTAAGTCGCATTCGCACGATTATGAAAATAAAATCCATTAACAAGGAATTGTCCGACAAACGCAAAATCGCTTTTCGCACGGAACCGCAGATTGACGCTCCGGTGTTTGAACAGATCCGGCGATTGTTACAACAGTCGTTGGTGTTAAAAGGTGTGGGGGTGGAACTGACCGAAGGATGTCTGGTTGTGATTCATCCCGCATTCACGCCGGAGCTGGCCAGGAACGTCAACGACCTTTTGAATGCGGCTGAGAATGCGGTGCGGCTGGTCAGGGAGGATGTCCGGAAACGAGCGGAGCTGGAACAGACCGAAAAAAACAATGCCATCCAATCGGCATCCAGTGCGTTCGGAGTGCCCGTCGAGTAATTGGTTGAGCCGTGACGGCAAAGAAAAATGGGATGATACGCCCATGTCGCTCTGATGAGTTTGGGGTGATTTGGGAAATCATCAACGATGCCGCCCAAGCCTACCAGGGTGTCATTCCCGAAGACCGCTGGCACGAACCCTGCATGTCGCTTGCCGAACTGAAGGAGCAGATGGAAAGGGGTGTGGTTTTCTGGGGAATGGAGCTGGACGGAAAACTGGCCAGGGTGATGGGAATTCAACCCGTCCAGGATGTCACGCTAATCCGGCACGCTTATGTGCGCACGCTCTTCCGGAATCAGGGCATCGGCGGCAACTTGTTGAAGCATCTGCGCGCCTCGACGACCCGGCCGATTTTGATTGGAACCTGGGCGGCGGCAATTTGGGCCGTTACCTTCTATGAGAAACACGGCTTTCGGAAGGTAACCCCGGCGGAAAAGGATCGGCTGCTCAAAAAGTACTGGTCAATTCCCGATCGTCAGGTTGAAACCTCAGTTGTGCTTGCGGACGATAAATGGTTTCAGACAGCCCAATTGGAAACGCGGTGATACCGTCGCTTCTTTGCCGCGTGGAAAAAAGGGCCGGGGAGAGAATTTTCCGGAACGAAATTTCGCGTTTTGGACTGCGGCGGGAAGCGGAGCGCCACGCCGCTTTGGATTAGGCCGCTGCCTTGGTTGTCCCCACAAAAGCGCTGTCGCCGCTGCGCTCTGCCAGCGCAGTCCAAAAGCTGCCGCCAGTTCAGGCCGTGTGTCATCCAGCCACGACGGAGGCGCTGAACATTTCCCTGGCAATGACTCCATCGGACACCTTCGTCACCGCGCCGGTCATTTCAATCGCGTAACCGTCGCCGATCTTGATTTCAATTTTCCCGCCGGGCATGTGGACGGAAATCTCGCGGTCGCACAGGCCGAGCCGGTGCGCCACCGCCGCCGCCGCGCTGCTGCTGCTGCCGCTCGCCAGCGTGTAACCCGCGCCGCGCTCCCAGATTTCAATCTGGATGTTCCGCCGGTCGAGCACCTTCATGAATTGCACGTTGGTGCGGTTGGGAAAACGCAGATGCGTTTCCAGCAGCGGGCCAATTTGTTTCGCCAGATCGGCGCTGATTTTCGGCAGCAGCAGCACGCAATGCGGATTGCCCACGGTGGCCGCGCAAAAGTTGAATCGCTGTCCGCGCAGGTGAATCGGCTCGTTGATAACTTCGCGGCGCGGACCGGTCACGGGGATGTCGTTGCTCCAGAAACTGACCTTGCCCATTTCGACGCGCACGGTTTTGCCGCGGTCCATCACCTCGGCTTGCACGAGGCCGCCGGGCGTTTCGAGGGCGAACTCGTCCTTGCCGACCAGTTTCTTGTCCCACAGGTAACGCGAGAAGATCCGCAGACCGTTGCCGCTTTTCTCGGCCTCGCTGCCGTCGGGATTGAAAATGCGGAGTGCGAACTTCGCTTTTTTGGAGGGCAGGGGACCGAGTAAAATGCCGTCCGAGCCGATGCCGAAATTGCGATGGCAAATCGTTTTGACCTGCGCGGTCGTCAGCGGCGACGGCAGGTTCTTCGGGTCAATGACGATGTAGTCATTGCCCAGCGCGTGATATTTGGCAAATGCCCAAAGCATGACGAAGGATAGCGCGTCGCGCGGGAAGCGCAAAACAGAAACGAGGCAAAGGCAGGGCGGCGTTGCCTGCTCGCGATCTATCGGAGCTGCGCCGCCATGATTGAAGGCCGCGCGGCAGCACGGCCCTGCCAAATAAGCGATGAGGTGTCACCCGCCCGTTTTGTCCGCGCGTTTCGATTCTTCCACATGGAACTTGTGGAGGAACCGGTGGAAGGCCGGTGCAAAAACGATTCCGAGACTTGTGAGGAACGCCAGGCCGCTGAACAGCGCATAGCAACCGGCGAAAATTTTTCCACCGTCGGTTTGCAGCAACGACACCGGCCCCATCCCGGACAAAATCATCGCCGCATTGACGAAGGCGTCCACCCACGACATGGGTTCGAAGGCCCGGTAACCGATCATCCCGATGCCCAGTGCAAGCGCGATGACCAACAGACCAATGCACGCGCTCCGGGCGAGTCGTGCGTAAAATGCCCGGCGTGGCAACAACGGTTTTGAGCGATGCTCGAACATTGAAAATCAGTTTACTTGGCAACCCGTACACTGCCGGTGATTTCGCGCACATCCTGGATGCCGCGCTGTTGCATGAACTCGCGGATGCCGGCAATCACCTGCAAGGGTGTCTGCGGTTCGTAGAAATTCGCCGTGCCCACCGCCACTGCCGTCGCACCGGCCACCATGAATTCAATGGCGTCCGCCGCGTTCTGAATGCCGCCCATGCCGATGATCGGAATTTTCACCATTTTCGCCGCCTCCCAGACCAGTTTGATGGCAATGGGTTTGAGGCACGGGCCGGTCAGGCCGCCGGTAACGTTCGCGAGCTTTGGCTGGCGCGTCTCGATGTCAATTGCCATCGCCGGATAACTGTTTGTCACTGCCAGCGCGTCGCTGCCCGCATCTTCCGCCGCCTTGGCGTAAGGCGCGATGCTTACCACGTTCGGACTCATCTTGGTGATGAGCGGCAGCTCCGTCACCTTCCGGCACGCGACCACCACCCGGCTGAGCAATTTAATATCCGTTCCGAACTGCGCGCCGCCTTCCTTGATGTTGGGGCAGGAAACATTGAGTTCCAGCGCGCCGACGCCACCCAAAGTATCGAATCGCCGCGCCACCTCGGTGTATTCGTCAACCGTCGTGCCCCAGATGTTGATGATGGTGGGCACCTTCAGTTTTTTGAGGAACGGCCAGTATTTTTTTATGAACCCGTCCACGCCCGGTCCTTGCAAGCCGATGGCGTTGAGCATACCGCTGGTGACCTCAGCCGTGCGCGGCGTCGGATTGCCACGAACCGGATGCAGCCGGATGCCTTTCACGACGACCGCGCCAAGCTGGTTCAGGTCGAGGAGTTGCGCGTATTCGACGCCGTACCCGAAGGTGCCGGAGGCAACCATGACCGGATTTTGCAACGTCAGTTTGCCGATTTGAACGGAGAGGTTCATGGTTGCACCTCCCGTTGGCGAGGCGGGGAATCAAACCAACATTCAACATTCAACATCGAACATCCAACATCGAATGACCCGAGCGTTTCCGGTTGGTTGGACGTTGAATGTTGAATGTTGAATGTTCGATGTTTCCGCTGCATAAATTGAAAATTCATTTCGCGATCTCCCATAAAATCTTTCGCGAATCAAACACCGGGCCCTCGGTGCAGGTGCGCTGGTATTCCCAGCCGTCGCCGGTTTTGATGGGGATCACGCACGTCAGGCAGACGCCGACGCCGCAGCACATGTGTTCGTCCATCGAAAGTTCCGCCTGCACTTTGGACTTTTCGGCAATTTCCCCAACCGCTTTCAACATTCCCGTCGGTCCGCAGGCAAACAACTTGCGTCGAGCGGTGCTGCGTTTCAATTCGGCCTGCAGCGGTTTTGTCACGAGTCCTTTCTTGCCGTGGCTGCCGTCTTCCGTCGTCACGCGCACGTCCCAGCCGAGCGCTTGAAATTCCTTCTCGCACAGGATGTCCACGCGCCGCCGGCCGCCGACGAACACGATGCCTTTCTGCGGCGAGCGTTGCGCCAGCAGATACATCGCGGCCATGCCGTAGCCGCCCGCGACGAGCAGGGGAGTCTCGCCGCCGCGTTTCGGCACGGTGAATCCGTGGCCCAGCGGCGCAATCACGCTGAGTTCCCCGCCGGAACGCATCCGTGCGAGCACCTCGGTGCCCTTGCCGACACTTTTGTAAAGAATGGAAAAGGTATCACCCTCGACCTGGAAAATGCTGAACGGCCGTCGCAGCAAGGCGTCCTTCATCGGCAACACGCGGACATGGGCGAACTGTCCCGGTTGGATCCGGGGGGCAATCTGCGGCGCGCGCACCACGAGGCGAAAATAAGAATTGTTGTCGCGCTCGTTGGAAACTATCTGGACGGTTTGCTCAAGCATTGTCGCGGTTGAGCATGGTCGGCTGCGGCAAACCTGTCAACTTTGCGTGCAAACGGACATGGATAAACGCGGAAATAAATGCAGAATTTGATTCGTAATATTGTCACTCATCACCGATAGACTCATCTCCGACAACGTAGTGATGTTAAAGGATGCGTCCGCTGATGACGACAACGGGTTGTCGGTTGTGTCGCCGATTTTTGATTACGTCCACTTCGAGCGGCTGGAGCATGAAGGGCGGCGGGAATTTGGCAGTCAAATCGAACAGTTGCAGGGAAAAATCCTCAAAGAGATTTTCTAAACCAGCCGCACTGGTGACGAAAAGAAAGCAGCGGAGCTTGCCCACTTGCTCGAATTCTGGATGGTTCACGGCAAACCGCACAGAGAACCAAAGCAAAAGGAATTAGCCAACAAAGCCAGTGATTGACGCGCTCGCCGGTTTATCTGGCCGGGCTGCAAAAGCGGTTTGAGTTGCCGGTTTTTGCAGGCGCGGCGTATTCGGATGCCTACGTCACGTTCCTCCGGGCGGTCATCGCGCTTCGCACCTTCGGCTTCGCGGGGTTTGGATAGGCCCGCGGCGTAGGGGTCAATTATGGCCGGCGTCTTTCACGGCGGCGGGCGCACCCTTCATGCCTGGATACGGCTGGCCGTTGAGGTCGTCTTCGCGCCGGGCATGGGCGCGTTCGAGGATTTTGCGATACGTGGCGAAGGCCAGCAGCGGCCAGGCGTTGCGATAGATGTCGTATTTCAGGTAGAAAACCTTCGGAAAGCCGGTGCCGGTGATTTCGTTTTCTGTCCAGGAACCGTCCGCGTTTTGCGTGCGAATCAGATATTCGATGCCGCGTTTGAGCGCGGAATTGTCCGGGTCGTCGAACGCGCACAAACCCATGACGGCCCATGCGGTTTGCGACGCGGTGCTTGGACCGCGGCCTTTGAAAACCGGATCGTCATAGGTGTTGCAGCGTTCGCCCCAGCCGCCGTCCTCGTGCTGGACACTTTCGAGCCACGTGCGCGCCTTGAGCAGCCACGGCTGGTTCAGGTCAATGTTCATCGCCCGCAAACCGCGCAACACCTGCCACGTGCCATAGATGTAATTCACCCCCCAGCGGCCATACCAGGAACCGTCCTCTTCCTGCTGCTCGTGGATGTAATCCAGCGCGTCGCGAATCTGGTGATGGTCCGGGTTCCAGCCTTCGTAGCCGAGCAATTCCAGGATGCGCGCGGTGATGTCGGCGCATTCGGGATCGAGCATGGCGTTGTGATCGGCGAACGGGACCTTTTCCAGGATGTTTTTGGTGCAATCCTTGTCGAACGCCGCCCAGCCGCCGTCCTTGCACTGGAAGGTCATCATCCACTTTAAACCGCGCTGGAAACACTCGTCGCGTTTTTTCGGGTTGTCCGTCGGGATTTTTCGCAGCGCGAGCAGCACCATGGCGGTGTCGTCCACGTCGGGATTCCACTGGTTGTTGAACTCGAAGACCCAGCCGCTGGGTTCGATCCCGCCGGGCGGGACCGGGTTTTTGTGGATCCAGTCGCCGCGAAGACGAATTTCTTTTTCCATCAGCCATTCGGCGGCTTTCTTCATCATCGGATGATTTTCCGGAATGCCGGATTCGTGCAGGCAAATGGCGACGATGGCCGTGTCCCAAACCGGCGAGAAACACGGCTCGAGGCGCACGCTGTCGGCGGTTTCGTGCTCCAATTTTTTCAACTCGCGCGCGGCGCGGACGACCTGCGGATGGTCGTCCGGATAACCGAGCGCCTTGAGCGCGATGAGCGAATTGAGCATCGCGGGAAAAATCGCCGCCAGCCCGTCCGAATTTTCAAATCGTTCCAGCATCCATTGCTCGGCGTTTTTGAGGGCGGTTCTGCGGAACGGATGGATTTTGTGTTCGGCGAACCATTCCGCGAATTTGTGCAGGCGGTCGAGCCACAGGAAAAAATTGCGCCACGAAAGTTTTTCCGGGTCGGGCGCGAGCGCGAGGTCGCGTTCATGAACGCCTTCGGGATAAAGCTCATCCAAATCCACCTCCACCGGGCGCGTGGGTTTGAAATGGTTGATGATGGCCAGCGGCACGAGCATCGCGCGCGACCAGTTGCTCATTTCCCAAAAGTTCACGTGAAACCATTTGCCGATGAGAATGACCTCGCACGGAATCGTCGGGACATATTCCCACGAAAAAAGCCCGAGCAGCGCCAAATACAATTTGGAAAACGTGTTCATCCGCGGCACGCCGCCAAGGTTGAGCGCCATT
>OCZT010001528.1_pt1 | contig 23958 bp, 20 predicted proteins | sample 1539031 | NCBI WGS metagenome assembly OCZT01 (sample SAMEA3539308, study PRJEB22396) | soil metagenome | biome: tundra; feature: field; material: soil | place: USA | collected 2010-05 | depth 0.15 m | reverse complement strand
ATTTCATCGGCGCGGTGAACACGCTGGCGCAGGGCCGGATGGTGCCGGTGCCCGGTGGCGTGCTGATTCAGGACGGCGGCGTTCTGCTCGGCGCCGTCGGCGTCAGCGGCGACACTTCTGACAACGACGAGATCTGCGCGGTCGCGGGCATCGAGGCCGCCGGATTGAAGGCGAATGCGGGGTGAGCTGCAGCGCGATCCACACCCACAACGTCGTCCCTGTGCAAGCATGGACCCATACCCCGCAGCGTTAGTTGTTGCTGAAGGTGTCCGCCACAGCGCCCCAACGATAGGACACGGCGTATGGATCCCGGCTCGCGCTTCGCTTGGCCGGGACGACGATGTATTGTGACACTGGGATCGGGATCATTTCCCCGGCCATGATGGCTTGCGCTTTTCGCCGAACGCCTTGAGGCCCTCCTTGGCGTCTTCGGTCATCGCCAGCAATGCGATCTGGCTTTCGGTATAGGCGATGCTTTCGTCGAACGACATCGACGCGATCGCGCGCATGGCGTATTTGCCGCGCCGGATCGCGGTCGGCGACTTGTCGACGATGCGGCCGATCAGCCAGTCGACCTTGGCGTCGAGTTCGGCCGATGGCACCACATAGTTCAGCAGTCCGGTGGTTTGCGCGGTCCGCGCGTCGAACGGCTCGCCGGTCAGCGCCCACTCGTTGACCAGCCGCCGCGGCGCGATCGATTGCAGCAGGCTCATCACCTGCATCGGAAACACGCCGACCTTAACTTCCGGCAATCCGAACATCACGTGATCGGCTGCCACCGCCATGTCGGTCATGCACAACAGGCCCATGCCGCCGGCCATGCAGATGCCGCCGACCCGCGCGATCGCCGGCTTGGTGGCGTTCTGCGACAGCCGCAACAGATCGGCGTAATCGACATTCGGCCTGGCGAAATCGAAGGCGAAGGCAGCGCCGGTATGCTGCAGATCGGCGCCGGCGCAAAACGCCTTGTCGCCCGCCCCGGTCAGGACGATCGCGCGCACACCCGGATCGTCATGCGCGTCGCGATAGCCTCTGGCGATGCCGGCGACCACCTCGCCGTTGATGGCGTTGCGCTTCTCCGGCCGGTTGATGGTGATCCAGAATGCCTGCCCGCGCTTTTCAAGCACCACGCTGTTGTTGTCCGTCATTGCCCTGCTCGCCTTGTCTGCTGTCGGCAGACATTAACGGCAGGATGGCGGCAGACTGCAAGGGCGATTTAGGTGTTCGGAGTAGCTGACGGAGCGGCCTTCTTCACCCAGACCTTGTTGTCGTGGAATGCGGCACCGCCGACCGGTGCGACCGCCTCGGCGCCGGTGAGCGTATTGATGCCGCGACCGCCGATGTGGTCCCGATTCCTGTGAATCGATTCGGCGATCAGCACGCCGCGGCGCAGACCATCGAATAATCTTGCGGTCAGCGTCGTCGCGCCGCGCGTGTTGCCCAGGGTGACGGCGTCGCCATCGGCGATCCCGAGCGTTGCGGCGTCGGCCGGATGGATCATCACGCTGGGTGCGCCTTCGCGCGCCTGCGACGATGGCGTTTCGTTGAAGGTGGTATTGAGGAAGCTGCGCGACGGACTGGTCGCCAGCCGGAACGGATGCGCTTCGTCGGCCTCTTCGATGATGGTCCAATGATCCGGCAGCGACGGCATCTTATCCCACGCGCCCATCAGGCCGGCGTTGCCGATCGGAGGGTGCGCCCAGTCCGCCCTGAAATGGAACTTGCCGTCGGCATGCGCGAAACCGTCGAGGTAATGCGAGGTGCGAAAATCCGGCTGGATGTCGCGCCACAGATCGGCTTCGAGGGTGTCGATGTCGCCATGGCCGCTCTTCTTGAGCGTGGCGTCGATCAACTCGCGCGGCGACATTTCGAATCCGGGATGCACGGCGTTGAGCCTGCGGCCGAGGCCCCGCAGCACTTCATGATTCGACCGGCATTCGCCAGGTGGCTCGATCAGCTTGGCGCCGACCGAAATATGCTGGTGGCCGCCACCGTAATAAAGATCGTCATGCTCCATGAACATCGTCGCGGGCAATACAATGTCCGCCATCTGGGCGGTCTCGGTCATGAATTGCTCGTGCACCGCCATGAACAGGTCCTCGCGCGCAAACCCCTTGCGCACCAGCGCCTGCTCCGGCGCCACCGTCATCGGATTGGTGTTCTGGATCAGCATCGCCTTGACCGGACCGCCGCCCTTTAAGGCCTCGGCATCGCCGGTCAGAATACGTCCGATCTGCGATTGATCGAGCACGCGCGTTGTCCGGTCGATCGCGTCGTGACCTTCGATCAGGGATTCATTGAACTTCCAGATCGAATAATTGTTGAAGAACGCGCCGCCGCCTTCGTATTGCCAGGCGCCGGTCACGGCCGGAATGCACAGCGCCGCGTGCATTTGCGCCGCACCGTTGCGGCTGCGGGTAAAACCGTAGCCGAGGCGGAAGAACGAACGCTTGGTCTCACCGACCAGACGGGCGAAAGCCTCGATCTCTTCCACCGGCACGCCTGAGATCGACGAGGCCCATTCCGGCGTGCGGGTCGCCAGATGCGCCTCGAGCTCACCAGGGCAATCGGTGTAGCGATTCATATAGTCGCGATCCGCAAAACCTTCGCGGAACAGCACATGCATGACGCCGCAGGCGAAGGCGCCGTCGGTGCCGGGCCGCAGGATGATCTTGATGTCGGCCTGCTTCATGGTGTCGTTGTTGTAGATATCGATTGCCGCGATCTTGGCGCCGCGCTCCTTGCGGGCGCGCATCGCATGCGTCATCACGTTGACCTGGGTCGAGACCGGATTGGTGCCCCAGATCACGATCAGGTCGGAGACGCCCATCTCGCGCGGATCGACGCCTGCGATCTTGCCGGTGCCGATGGCAAATCCCACGCGGGCGATATTCGCGCAGATCGTAGAGTAGAAGCGGGAATATTTCTTCACATGCGCAAGGCGGTTGATGCCGTCGCGCATCACGAGGCCCATGGTGCCGGCATAGTAATAGGGCCACACCGACTCGGCGCCGAACTCGCGCTCGGCCGCATCGAAGCGCGCCGCGATCTCGTCCAGCGCCTCGTCCCACGAAATCCGCGCGAATTGGCCGGAGCCCTTCGGTCCGGTCCGGCGCAGCGGGTGCATCAGCCGATCCGGATGATGAATGCGCTCCGCATAGCGCGCGACCTTGGCGCAGACCACGCCGGCGGTATAGCTCTGCAGCCTGGAGCCGCGCACCCGGCCGATCGTGGAACCATCGATCACCTCGATATCGAGCGCGCAGGCCGATGGACAATCGTGCGGACAGGTGGAATGCCGGATGTCGATCTTGGTCTGCTGGTTCATGCGCTGATAGGTACCATCAAAAGCCGGGACAGCCGAGCGCATTTATCCGGCAATGCACGTACAAAGGCAGCGCGAGCCATGCGTTACGAGCCGAGATATGCCCCGCCATTGGCGTGGATGGCCTGTCCGTTGATGTAGCGCGCAGCGGGGCCGCACAGGAACCGCACCGTTGCGGCGACGTCTTCCGGCTTGCCGCGCTCGCCGGTGATGGTCTGGTGGATCAGGTGATGCGCGGGCTCCGGCTTGTCTTTCGGGCGCGGCGTGCCGATCAGCCCCGGAACCACGCAATTCACGGTGATGCTGTCGGAGGCCAAGTCGTGCGCAAGCGCGCGGGTGAAGCCGATAATTCCCGCCTTCGCCGTCACCACATGGGCGCGGTTCTTCGACCCGGTATGCGCGCTCAGGCCGCCGATGTTGACGATGGTTCCGGCCCCGCTCTTGCGTAGGCCCGGCAGGCAGGCCTTGGTGCAATGAAACGCGCCATCGAGGGTGACGTCGAGGATTTCGCGCCACTCGGCATAGTCCATCTCGGCGAATGGTTTTTCCCGTCGCAGCGCGGCATTGTTGACGAGGATATCGATCCGGCCGAAATGCTTTACGGCTGCGTCCGCCATTGCCTGCACCGCTTCGGCATCGGCCACGTCGCCGATATGGACCAGCGCCCTGGCGCCCAAAACCTCGATCTCGCGTGCGACGGCCTCCGCCTCGGCGCGGTTGCTGCGGGCATTCACCACAATGGATGCACCGCCCTCCGCCAGCGCCAGCGCGATCGCGCGGCCGATGTTACGGCCGGCGCCGGTGACGATGGCGACCTTGCCGTTGAGTTCGCTGTTAGTCATGTGCGCCCCCTCCACGTCACGCCCGGCTTTATGCCGGCATCCACACCTTCTTTTCAGAACTTAAGACGTGGATGGCCGGGACATGCCCGGCCATGACGCAACTAACTTCGTAATGGACTGAGATCGATCTTCCCATCATACAATCCCGCCAACAGCTTCAACGTCGCATCGCTCTGCGCCGTGGCCCAGCCGCCGTGCTGCGCATTGAGCGCGAATTTCTCCGTCACGTCCTGCCGCGTCAGCGGCTCCTGGGTGCCGCCGCGCAAGTATGGTTGCCGTTCCTCGATCACGCTGCCGTCCTTCATGGTTGCGCGGACGTGGCCGGTATAGCTGTTCGGGTAGGGATTGTCCGGGTCGATCACGAATTTCACCTTTGCTGCAAGTGCGAGCACCTGGCGGTCGCCGATCGCCGCCTCGGTGAATGCGCCGAGCCCGACGCCGCCATGCACGAAGCCGGTTGCGAGCAGATACGGCACCGCGAACTTGGCGGAATAGCCGTTGCGCGGACGCTGCTTGTCGGCAAGCGGCTCCCACAGCCGGTGCACCGTCCCCTCCGCCACCTCGCACACGATCTCGTTGATGTCCTCAGGCGTAACGCCGCGCGCGGCCAGCCGTCTGGCGCAATCGATGTAAGGCTGCGCCATCGTCCCACAGGGATAAGGCTTGAACGCCAGCGTGTCCGTCACCCAGCGCGCGCCGAAATCGCCGGTCAGCGTGTCGTAGTCGCCCTTTGCCGTGTGCGCGAAGCCGTGGAACAGCCCATGCACGCCCTCGAACACCGTGCGCGGGCCGACAAACCCCTGCCGCGCCAATAGCGCCGCCCGAATCCCTGATTGCGCCGCCCAGCCCGCATGCAGCCGCTTGGTCCATGCGCCCTCGGCGAGATATTCGATGATGCCGCCGGCCATGCTGCCGGCGATGCCGAGCGCGTCCACAATCTGCCTGGCATTGAGCCCGAGCGCGGCGCCGACGCCAGCGGCGGCGCCCATGGCGCCGAAGATCGCGGTCGGATGAAAACCGGCCTTGTGGACGGCCTTCGGCACCACGAGGCTCAACCGGCAAAGCACTTCGGTGCCGACGGCTATGCCGATCAGCGCCATGCGGCCATCGGGATTGTACCGCTCGCAGGCTGCCAGGACCGCCGGCACGATCACCGCGCCGGCATGCACCGGACCGCCTTCGAAGGTATCGTCGAAATCCTCGCCATGCGCCGCAGTGCCGTTGACAAAGGCCGCACCCGAGGCGTTCAGCGTGCGCCTGTGACCGATTGCGGTACACGGGCCGTCATCGTCCCAACCCGCAAGCGCGCTGCCGAAGTAATCCTGGTTGCGCGCGGTGACGCACAAGCCCACGACATCGATCAGCAAATCCTCGCATTTGTGCTTGGTCGCCGCCGGCAGCCCACCCGCCTTCAGCGCAACGATTTTATGCGCAAGCGTTTCGGCGACCGAGGTTCTTGGCAATTCGGAAGTCATTGTCGCTCGATCGCCGGCGCATCAAACATGGAAGAGTTTGGTATAGTGTGCCTTGATCGCGTCGCCCTCTTTCTCCACCGCCGCCGCGTCGTCCTTCATGGTCTTGATGTCCTTGAACGGCTTGCGTCCTGGCTTCTCCTGGGTCTGCGGATGCACCGAGCGCAAGCCGCCGACATCGATGATGAGCTGCTGGGCGTCCCGGCTGAAGCAGAACGACTGGAACAGTTTTGCCGCGTTCGGATTGGGCGAGGACTTGAAGATTCCGTTCGGACCGATGATCAGCGGCGATCCCTCGCTGGCATAAACCGGCTCGACCGGGCGTCCCTTCTCCTTGAGCTGGAAAATGTTGTACTCGTTACCGTCTGCCATGACGGCGCGTTCGCCGAGATCGAGCTTCTTCGGCGGGTCGGCCGACGATTGCACCTGCATGATGTTCTGCTTGGCGAGCTGTTCGAACCAGGTCCAGCCGAGGTCGCGCTGCATCTGATAGGTCGCGGTCATGATGGTGCCGCTGTAGCCGGGATGCGCCTTGACGATCTTGCCCTTCCATTTGGGGTCGAGCAGATCGGCAAAACTCTTCGGCGCCTCCTCCGCCTTCACCAGATTGGTGTTGTAGGCGATGATGCTGAGCCAGACGCGGAAGCTGGCAAACTGGCCGTCCACATCCCTGTGCTCGGCCGGATAGTTCGCGACGTCTTCCGGCACGTAGGGCGCCAGAATGCCGTCGCGTTTCCAGACGATGAAATGCGCGGCGTCGGACGAGTTCACCACGTCGACCGCGTGGATGTTGCTGGAATATTCCTGGCCGATGCGCTGAAACACCCGCTCCGCCCCGGTGCGCTCGACGCGCACCGCGATATCAGGATATTTCGTCTCGAACGCCTTCGCCAGTTTCTCGGCGACCGGCAGATCGGTCGAGGTGTAATAGCTGACCTGGCCTTCCTTCTTCGCAGCCTCGATCAGCGCCGGCGTGACCGGCTCCGGCGGCGGCGCCGATGCCATGACGCGGGTCGAGAACGCAGCGCCTGCGAGCAATGCACCCGATCCCTTGAGCACGGTGCGGCGCGATATCCTGGCATGTTTCATTGGCTCATTATCCCCTTGTTCGGGCGGCACTCGGTACACCAGACGTTATCTTTTATTCCTAGAGCGCGCAGCGAGTCTTTCGTCGACAGCGCGTTGCCATTGCCGCTAGACTTGACAGCAGGATTTGGCCAACCACCAGTACAGAACAAGACCAAAATTCGGGAGATTGAAATGACCGGCCCAAGATTTGCGCTTGCGTTAGCGGCAACTCTTCTTGCGACGCCAAATCTTGCTAATCCATGTCTAGCGCAGGATTATCCCGCTAAACCGATCAGGATCATCGTTCCCTTCGGCGCCGGGGGGCCGGCCGACGTGGCGGCGCGCCTGATCGGCAACATTTTGCAGGAGAAATTTGGCCAGTCGATCGTGGTCGAGAACCGGACCGGAGCCGGCGGCGTGATCGGCACGGTTGAGGTCGTCAAATCCCCGCCTGACGGCTATACGCTATTGATGATGTCGAATACCCAGACCGCCAACGAATCGCTGATGCCGCTGGCGCAGCGTAAATACGAGTTGATGCGCGATCTGGTGCCGATCACGCCGGTCAATTCCTCCGACCTTGTCATCGTCGTGCACCCGCAGGTGCCGGCAAAGACGCTGCAGGAATTCATCGCACTCGCCAAATCGCAACCGGGGAAGCTGAATTACGCGTCGTCCGGCACGGGCACGCCCTATCACATGGCCGGCGAACTGTTCAAAGCCATGGCCGGCATCGATGTCGTGCACGTTCCCTATCGCAACAGCGGCGAGGCGCGCAGTGGCGTCATCGGTGGACAGGTGCAGATGATGATCGACGCGGTCCCTGCGATGGCTCCTAACGTCACCGCGGGCCAGGTGCGGGCGCTCGCCACCACCGGCAAGACGCGCTCAAGCGTGTTGCCTGACGTGCCGACCGCCGGCGAAGCCGGCGTCCCCGGATACGAGGCGACCATCTGGCTCGGATTGATGGCGCCAGCCGGGACGCCAAAGCCCGTTATCGACAAGCTGAATGCCGCCGTTAACGAGGTGGTCAAGCGGCCGGACATCGTCAAACTCTGGAAAGAACAGGGCGCGGTTCCGATGTCGATGACGCCGGAGGAGTTCGACAAATATCTGCGCGGCGATATTGTGAAATGGGCCAACGTCGTCAAACTGTTCCCCAACAAGCCGCAGTAAGATCTAACCACCGTCAAGGTCCTTTTTCTCGATGCCGCGTATTCGATTTCGCCTCAATGGCGTCGAGACTGATGTCGACGCCGATCTCGATCGCTCGCTGCTTGATATCCTGCGCGGGCCACTGCGCATGACCGGCCCGCATTTCGGTTGCGGCGCCAATGAATGCGGCGCCTGCAACGTCATCGTCGGCGATCGCGCGGTGGCCGCATGCGACACGCCGCTGTGGTCCGTCGCGGATAAGGACATCACCACCATCGAAGGGCTGGGAACCGAGCACGAGCCGCATCCGCTGCAGCGCGCATTCATCGCCGAGCAGGCCTTGCAGTGCGGCTATTGCGTTCCCGGCATATTGATGAGCGCCGCAGCACTTTTGATGCGAAACCCGAAGCCCACTGGCGAGGACGTCAGGGCTTCGCTGGACCGTAACCTTTGCCGTTGCGGTTCGCATAACCGCATGGTGCGGGCGGTGCTGCGGGCGGCGGCCGAGATCGAAACCCGGTGACCAAGCTCGCACCCTCCCCCTCCGCGCGCCCATTGCCGGTCAGCCTCGCGGCGAACCCTGTCCTGTCGTCATGGATCCGGTTTTCGTCTGAGGGGCATGTGTCGGTCTCGCCGGGAAAGGTGGAGATCGGGCAAGGCATCGTCACGGCGCTGGCCCAGATCGCCGCCGACGAACTCGATGTCGATATCGGCCGCGTCCAGATGGTCCGCGCGTCAACGGCAGGCAGCCCCAACGAGGGCGTCACCTCAGGCAGTCTTTCCGTGCAGCAGTCGGGACGCGCCGTCCGGCAGGCCTGTGCTGAAATCCGGCAGATCTTTCTTGCCGCCGCGTCGGATCGGCTGGGCGTCGGGATCGACGCGCTCGGCATTAAAGACGGCACCATCTGCGGACCCGGCAATATCACGACCAGCTACTGGGAACTCGCCGATGAGGTTTCGCTGGACCGCGACGCGACGCCGGGCGCTGTGCCCAAACTATCGACCCAGCGCACCCTTGCCGGAAATTCCGTTCAGCGGCTGGATATCCCCGACAAGGTCTTCGCGCATCCCCGTTTCATTCACGATTCTACGCTGCTCGCCATGCTGCACGGCCGCGTGCTGCGATCGGAGATGTCAGCTGCAAAACTTACCGGCATGCCGGAGGATGGCGCACGCGCGGTTGCCGGCCTGGTCGCCATCGTGCGCGACGGAAATTTCGCGGGCGTGGTCAGCGAAACCGAGGATGGCGCCGAGGCCGCAATCAAGGCTCTGCGCAAAAGCGCGGCATGGTCATCAGGCGAAACGCTCCCCGATGAAGACAGGCTGGCGGAGTGGTTGCAAGCCCAGCCGTCGGAGCCGACGCTCATCGACAACAAGACGGCGTCGGAAGCGGGCGAAAAGAAGCGCACGATCCGGCGGCAGTATACCCGCCCGTATCTCGCGCATGCGTCGATCGCGCCGTCCTGCGCCATCGCGCTGTGGACCGGCGACCGCATCCACGTCTGGACCCACAGCCAGGGGGTATATTTGCTCCGCGCCGACCTCGCGCTCGTTCTCAAATTACCGGTCGAGAATATCACGGTCGAGCATATGGAGGGCGCCGGCTGCTACGGACACAATGCCGCCGACGACGTCGCGCTCGATGCCGTTCTGCTTGCGAAGGCGGCCGCCGGCCGGCCGGTCCGGGTGCAATGGTCGCGCGAAGACGAGATGTCACATGCGCCGTTCGGTGCGGCGATGGCGATCGAGATCGAGGCCGATCTCGATGCGCAGGACGAGATTGTCGGCTGGCGCCACAGCATCTGGAGCAACGGGCACGCCGCACGGCCGGGGCGCGCGGCTCAGCCGGCCCTGCTTGCCGCTACCGAACTGGCGAAACCGTTTCCGCGCACCATCTCGACAAATCCGCCGCAGGCCAATGGCGGCGGCGCCGATCGCAACTCTGTACCGCTCTACGATTTTCCGTCGTGGCGGATCGAAAGCCATCGCCTGCTGACCATGCCGATACGAACCTCCGCGCTAAGAACACTTGGCGCGCAGGGCAACGTTTTTGCGATCGAATCCTTTCTCGACGAACTGGCAAATGAGCGCGGCGAAGATCCGGTCGACTTCCGGCTGCGTCACCTCAGGGATTCGCGGGCGCAGGATGTGATCCGCTCCGTCGCCAAGCGCGCGAACTGGAAGCCGGACAAACAAACAGGCCGCGGTTACGGCCTCGGCTTCGCGCGATACAAGAACACCGGCGCCTATTGTGCCGTGGTCGCCGAGGTCGAGGGCGCTGAAGACATCAGCGTCAAGCGGCTGACGATCGCGGTCGATGTCGGCGAAGCCATCAATCCGGACGGCGTGATCAATCAGATCGAAGGCGGCGCGATCCAGGCCACCAGCTGGGTATTGAAAGAGCGCGTTCGCTTCGACCGGCAGCACATCACCAGCAGCACATGGACGTCGTATCCGATCCTTCGCTTCAGCGAGGTGCCGCAGGTGCAGGTCGAACTCATTCAGCGGCCGGATCTGGAGCCTGTCGGCGCCGGCGAGGCCGCCCACGGCCCGGTCACGGCGGCAATCGCCAATGCCGTGTTCGATGCGCTTGGCGTGCGGGTTCGCAACCTGCCGATCACGCGCGACAGCCTGATCGCGGCGATGGAATTGACCACATGACCGCCTTGAAGATTCTCAGCGGCGGCGCGGCCCAGGGACTGGTCGCTGGTCTTGCGCCGAAATTCAAGGCGCTGACCGGATTCGACATCGAGGGAGAGTTCGGCGCGGTTGGCGCCATGGCCGACAAATTGCGCAAGGGCATGCCAGCCGACGTTGTCATACTGACGGCGGCGATGATCGCGAATCTCGCGGGAGAGAACCTCGTTATCAGCGCTTCGATATCAGACATCGGCCTGGTCGAGACTGCGATTGCCGTCCGCGCCGGCGATTCCTTGGTCACGGTCAGAGATGCCGCGGCGCTGCGCGAGGCGTTTCTCGCCGCCGACGCGATCTTCGTTCCGGACACCAAGGCCTCGACGGCCGGGATTCATGTTGCGAAAGTTCTGCACCAACTGGGCATTGCCGACGACGTCGCAGCCCGGCTCAAGATCTATCCGAATGGCGCGACCGCGATGCGCCATCTGGCTGAAACCGACGCCGTCAGGCCGATCGGCTGCACGCAATCGACCGAGATCATCAGCACACCCGGCATGATACTGTCCGGATCCCTGCCGCCGGGATGCGAACTCTCGACCGTCTATACGGCGGCGGTGACCACGCGGGCCACCTCTGCACAACAGGCTCAGAGCCTGATCGATCTATTGACCGATGCGGATCAGCGCGAGCTACGTACCCGCGCCGGTTTCCTCAGCAGCCGAAAATAGCGGCATTCAATTTCCGCGGTCTTATTTGACCAACTGCGTCAAACCGGTCGGCGGCCCGTCGATGGCGGTCCAGCCGCCGTCGACAAACAAGGTGCTGCCGCTGACATAGCTTGCCGCGTCCGAGGCCAGATAAGCGACGGCGGTCGCGACTTCGTCGGCGCTGCTCCAGCGATTAAATACCGTGTGCGCCGCGTAAAGATTGTAGATATCGGGCCGCTCCTTGAAGGGCGCGGTCAGCGCGGTCTCGGCGATGCTCGGCGCGATGGCGTTGACGCGAACCCCGAAGCGGCCGACTTCAGATGCGAAGCCTTTGACCAGCAACCCTATGGCTGCCTTGGTCGAGCCATAAACAGCAAGCCCGGGCTCGATGGTGACGGCGCGCACGGAAGAACAGGCGATCAGACTGCCGCCTTGCTGCTTGACCATGATGCGGCCGAAGGTCTGGAAGAACCACACGGTGCCCTTGATGTTGAGGTTGATGACGCGGTCGAGATCCTCCTCGGTATAATCGAGGATGGTCTTGCGGATGTTCAACCCTGGCGTCGTAACCGCAATATCCAGGCGCGGAAATTTCTGCATCACCCTTGTTGCGAGCGCCGCGACATCGGCGGCGCTGGCCGCGTCGCAAGTCGCGGCTTCCGCCCGACCTCCGTGCTCGCGAATACCGGCGGCGGTCGCTTCCGCGCCCTCGCCTGCACGATCGGCGCACATCACGCTGGCGCCGAGCGACGCCAGCGCTTCCGCCGACGATTTGCCGATGCCGGAGGCCGCGCCAAGCACGACGGCGGTCTTTCCGGTGAGATCGAAAAGCTTGCGATAGTCCGTCACAGCCGAACCTCCTTTGTGCAAGAGAGAAATCCACGCAGCCGAAGCACCGCGGAAGCAAGGGCACAATTCCTGTTTGGCGTCCCTCCGGAGCGCCCAAATTTTGTGAGGCGCAATTAAGCGGGCGAGCCGGCCAACTTTATCTTTGCCAAAGTCAATTCATATACTAATATATCAATCACGTTTGAGAGCAAACATGCCGACACGCGCCACGAAAAAGACTGAGGCCACGGTCCGTTCGGCAGCCGCCAGCCATCGCCGTAACGGCCGGCCGCGCACGGCTACGGCTTCGTCAAAGATATATTCAGATCTACGCACCGAGCTGGTGTCGCTGCAGAGGCGCCCCGGGGAGGTCATCTCGGAGGCCGAAATCGCTCTTTCCTATGGGGTGAGCCGAACGCCTGTTCGCGAAGCCATCCTGAAATTGGCAGATGAAGGTTTGCTGGAGATATTTCCCCAGTCGGGCATCTTCGTCTCCCGCATTCCGCTTGCGGCGCTGCCGGAAGCGATCATCATTCGCAAGGCGCTTGAGGAAACCACCGCGCGCCTGACCGCGGAGCAAGCGACGTCCAGCCAGATTTTGGCTCTGCATTCGATCCTGGAACGTCAGCGCGAGGCAAGCGCCGCCAGGGACGACGACGCCTTCCATCGCGCGGATGAAATGTTTCATGCGACTATCGCGGAAATCGCCGGATATCCGGGAATCTGGACGCTGATCCAGCAGGTCAAGGTGCACGTCGATCGCTATCGCCGGCTGACGCTGCCGCAGCAGGGACGGATCACGCGCGTGATCGCCGAGCATGAGGCCATCCTGGGCGCGATCGAGGCTCATGATCCGGCGGGCGCAAGGGTCGCAATGGAAATCCATCTCGAAAGTCTGCTCGGCAATATCTCCGCCACTCAAAGTATCAATCCGGAGTTCTTCGACAAGCGAAGCCAATAAATAAGGGACGCGGCCGCAAAAGACCGCCGCGCCATTGGGAGGTTACAGTATGAACGGCGTTCTGGTTTCGACCTTCGCACGCGTTGCGACCTGATGCGCATTGGCGCAATGGAGGTCGTATTGACCGACGCGGGAGAGCCAATCGCTCTTTCTCGCAACGTCGCCTCGCCTGTCAGGCCGGAGATCACATTACTTCGATTCGTCGATCTCGCCGCTGAGAGCCTGATCGTTGCAGCACTACTTGGCGAACTCGTGCTGGTGCTGGCAAACGTCGTCGCGCGGGTCTATTTCCACCACTCGTTCCTGTGGACCGACGAGATCGCCAGACTGGCCTTGTCGATCCTGGCGTTTATCGGCGGCGCGGTCGCCTATCGACGGCGCGATCACGCCTTCGTTCGCGTCATCCTCAGCCGGCTTCCTTCACGCGGGGAACGGGGCTGCCTTGCGTTCGCCGATGTCGTCGTGCTGTTCGTCGCCGGCATCACCGGTTTCGTTTCCATCGAATTCCTTGCCTCCAGCTGGGGCGAGCTCACGCCGATCTTCCAGATGCCGGCGGCGCTTATCGCGTTGCCGCTTCCGGTCGGAATGGCGCTGCTGATGCTTTTTGCAGCGGTCAATCTCAGGCGCGACCACGGAGCGATGGCGCTCGGCGTCGGCGCAGTGTTCGCCGTGGCCGTTACGGTCGCGGCCCTTACACGCGACATCTGGCTGCCCTTGCTTGGCGACGACGCCGCCATCGTTGCGGCGCTCAGCCTGTTCTTCTTCGCCATCCTCGCCGGCGTCCCCGTTGGCTTCGTGTTGCTGCTGTCGACCGCGACGTATCTCTGGGGCACCGGAACGGCGTCTCTGGTGGTGCTGCCGCAGACGATGGTCAATGGCACCGGCAACTTCATTCTTCTGGCGGTGCCTTTTTTCATCCTCGCCGGCCTCGTGATGGAGCGCGGCGGGATCAGCATCCGGCTGGTGCGCTTCATCTACGCCCTCGTCGGTCATATGCGAGGCGGCCTGCTTCAGGTCACCGTCGCGAGCATGTACGTTGTTTCAGGATTATCCGGCTCCAAGCCTGCGGATGTGGCGGCGGTCGGCACCGTGATGCGCGACGAACTCGGCGAACGTCATGGCGCAGCGGAAGGTGCTGCGGTTCTGGCGGCGTCCGCGGTCATGGGCGAAACGGTGCCCCCCTCTATCGCGATGCTGATCGTCGGCTCCATCACCAACGTCTCCGTCGGAGCCATGTTCATCGGCGGGCTGGCGCCCGCCGCGGTGATGGCGCTCTGCCTGATGGCCTTGATCTACGTGCGCGCCCGCGCCAGCGGCGCACCGCGCACGCCGCGCGCCGCCGCCGGCATCATTGCCCGCGCCGGGCTCGGCGCCATTCTGCCGCTTCTGATGCCGGGAACGCTGCTTGCAGGCATCCTGCTCGGAATTGCGACGCCGACCGAGATTGCGGCCATCGCCGTCATCTACGGCATTCTGCTGTCGAGCGTGGTCTATCGCGAAATGACTCTGCAAGGGTTCATCCGCATTGCGCTCGATACCGCGGCCCTCACCGGCGTTTTGCTCTTTATCTTTGCGGCGGCGTCGAGCTTCTCCTGGACCTTGACTGTCGCCTATCTGCCGCAGCGGCTGGTGGTGCTGCTGCAGTCGGTCGGCGACAGCCAGACCATCTTTATGATTTGCTCGATCGTTCTTCTCATTCTCGTCGGCGTGCTGCTCGAAGGGTTACCCTCGCTCAACGTGCTTGCGCCGCTCTTGATTCCGATTGCGGGCAAGCTTGGTCTGAGCGAGCTGCACTATGCGCTGGTTCTTATCATCGCCATGGGGATCGGGGGCTTCATGCCGTTCGCGGGCGTAGGATTCTACGTTTGCTGCGCCGTCATGCGCTGCGACATCGAGACGGCGTCGCGCGCGATGTTACCCTATCTCATAATGCTGGTGGCGGGGCTGCTGATCGTGGCATTCGTGCCCTGGTTCACGCTGTTTCTGCCGCATTATTTCGGCTTTCGCGGATGACAAGGTGTCCGCACCATCGCGGATGATCGGACAACAGGAGGAAGACATGGATCGCAGGATTTTCTTGAAGACAGGTGTCAGTGTCGCGGGCTTGACGATCGCGGCCCCCTATATCGCCCGGGCTGCAACGACAACGATGCGCTTCGCCCATTTTGCGGAAGAGGGCCATCCGGCAAATATCGGAGCGAAACAGTTTGCGAGCCGCATCGAGCAGCGCACGGACGGAGCGATCAAGATCGCGATCTTCCCGAACAACCAGCTGGGTGGGCCACCCGAACAGGCGCAGCAGATCAAGCTCGGCACCATCGACATGGGCCTGCCGACCCAGGGGCAGTTGGACAAGTATGACAAGGCATTCGCCGCCGTGATGCTTCCCTTCATCTTCAATGGTCCGGCGGACGCCTTTCCAATTCTCGACGGCCCGACCATGGACTGGCTCGCACCGCTCGCCGAAAAGCAGGGATTCGTGCTGCTGCGAAATTGGGATTATGGATTCCGCAACGTCACCAACAGCGTGCGCCCGATCAATGTGCCTGACGACGTCAAGGGCCTGAAGATCCGCACGCCGCCCGAACTGCAAATCCAGGCCTCGATGGAAGCTCTCGGCGCGGTGGTGCAGGCCATCGCATTTCCGGAGCTTTATCTCGCGCTGTCGCAAAAGGTGGTCGATGGTGAAGAAAATCCGATACCGGTGATCTATTTCAACAAGATTTACGAAGTCCAGAAACACCTGGCGCTGACCAGGCATATCTATAACAACATGATCCACACCATCGGCGTGAACAGCTGGAAAAAGCTGACGCCGGACCAGCAAGCCATCTTCCGGGAGGAAAGCAAGAATTCCGGCGAGCTGATGCGCAAGCTGATGGCCGATTCCGAAGCCGATCAGATCGACAAGCTGCAGAAGGCCGGAATGCAGATCACGCGGCCCGACCTCGCGCCGTTCCGTGCCAAGATGGACCCGGCCTACAAGCGCATCGCGGATTATGCGGGCGAGGACAACGTCAGGAAGTTCCGCGAGATCGTCGACAAGTCCCGCAAGACATAGTTCTTCCGCGGGTGTCCGGTGGGACGAGAATAAATGATGGCACTCTCGGGAGGATTCTCATGAGACGACGCGACTTCATGAAGTTGAGCGCCGGGTTTGCGGCGGCAGCGGCGGCTCTGGCGCCGCTGTCGCCCGCGCCCGCGCAAACAAAAATGGTCTTCAAGGCATCCGACGTTCAGCCCGCCGGCTATCCGACCGTGGTGGCGACCGAGAATTTAGGCAAGAAGCTTGAGGCCGCCACCAACGGGCGGCTCTCGGTCCAGATGTATCCGTCGATGCAACTGGGCGGCGAGAAAGAGACTATCGAACAGACGCAGATCGGCGCAATCCAGTTGTTACGTGTCAGCGTGGGATCGATGGGCCCTATTGTCGATGATATCAACGTCGTCAACATGCCGTTCCTGTTCAGGAACACGGCGCATGCCGAAAAGATCATGGACGGGCCGATCGGGCAGGAGTTGCTCGACAAGATCACCGCGAACGCCAATGCCGGACTGGTCGCGTTGTGCTGGATGGATGCCGGGGCGCGCAGCCTCTACAATACCAAGAGGCCCATCAAGACGATTGAGGACATCAAGGGCCTGAAATTCCGCGTCATCGGCAATCCGATTTTTGTCGACATGATGAACGCGCTTGGCGGCAATGGCGTTGCGATGGGCTATGATCAGGTCTTCAGCGCGCTGCAGACCGGCGTCATCGACGGCGCCGAGAACAATCCGCCGAGCTATGTCTTCAGCAATCATTATACCGCGGCAAAATACTTCTCTCTCACCGAGCACCTGATCATTCCCGAAGTGCTGGTGTTCTCGAAGAAGGCATGGACACAGCTTTCTAGTGACGACCAGAACCTGATCAAAAAGTTTGCCCGCGAAGCGCAGCAGGAGGAGCGCGAGCTCTGGAACAAGTACGAGCAGCAGGCGATGGACAAGGCAAAAGCTGCCGGCTGCCAGATCGTCGAAATTGCCGACAAGACGCCGTTCCAGAACGCGGTCAAGCCGGTGTGGGACAAATACGGCCCGAAATATCAGGACATGATCAAACGCATTCAGACCGTCGGATAAGACATCTCACGCGCCGTCCGCGTTGCGACGCGTATGCCGAAGTGCTCTGTAAGCCCCCGGCCGCGTTTGGCTGGTAATCAGGAAGATGTGGAATGGCCGGATCATTTCGCCGTGCAATGGATTACCTCTATCTTCTGTGCGTCATCATTGGCTGCACCGCACTGGTGCTGATATCAGGCATTATCCCCTGGGCGGTGTTCACGCGCTACGTGCTCAACAGCGCGGCATCATGGCCTGAACCGCTCGCGGTTCTCCTGACCATCGTGCTGACCTTCATCGGCGCTGCCGCGGGATACCGGCTCAACCTGCACATGAACGTTTCCTACTTCGCCGACAAGTTGCCACCCAGATTCCGAGCTTTGCTCGACCTCATCGTTCAGCTGCTGATGGCGCTGATCGCAACATTCATGATCGTTTGGGGCGGCCGGCTTGTCGAAGTGACCTGGCACAACACCATTGCGGATTTTCCGTTCCTGTCGGTCGGCGTCACCTACCTGCCGATTCCGGTCGGCGGCGTTTGCCTCCTGCTTTTCATCATCGAGCGCATCTTTCTGGGAGCACCGCCGGATCCGCTGCGTCAAAACCTGGAAGTCGCGCCGTTCGACTGATCCGGGAGAGGCAATCATGGATATCTTCATTCTCCTGGCAACCATGCTGGTCTGCTTTCTGATCGGCATGCCCATCGCCTATTCGCTCGCCCTTGCCGCGATCGCGGGCGCCTGGTCGATCGGAATCCCGCTGGAAGCGGTGATGCTGAAGATCTCCGACGGCGTCAGCAAGGTGGCGATGCTGACGATCCCGTTTTTCGTGCTGGCGGGCGCGATCATGGCTGAAGGCGGCATGGCGCGCCGGCTGGTTGCGTTTGCGGACGTTCTGGTGGGACTTACCCGGGTCCGCGGCGGCCTTTCCATCGTCAACGTGCTGGCGACGACATTCCTGAGCGGCATTTCCGGCTCCGCGGTCGCCGATACATCGGCGATCGGCTCGGTGATGATCCCGCAAATGGAAAAAGCCGGCTATCCGCGCGTGTTCGCGACCAACCTCACCATCACCTCTTCGGTTCAGGCGCTGCTGGTGCCGCCGAGCCACAATGCGGTGCTGTATTCGCTGGCCACCGGTGGCACGATTTCGATCAGCGCCCTGTTCATGGCCGGTGTTTTTCCGGGGCTGCTGCTCGGTTTTTCGCTGATCGTTCTCTGCCTCGTGATCGCCTACCGGGACGGGCATCCCCATGGCAAGACCGTGCCGGCGAGAGACGCGCTCAGGATCACGATCGATGCGGCCTGGGGGATGGTGACGCTTGTCATCATTCTCGGCGGCATTCTCGGCGGCATCTTCACAGCGATCGAAGCCGGCGCCGTCGCCTGCGTCTGGGCGTTCTTCGTGACGATGTTCATCTACCGCGACTACCGCTGGCGCGACCTGCCCGTCCTGTTGCACCGTACGCTGCGCACCGTCGCCATGGTGCTGACGCTCATCGCGTGCGCCTCGAGCGTCGGCTACATCATGGCGCTGACGCAAATGCCAGCAAAGATGACGGCATTCTTTCTGTCGATATCGGACAACAAATACGTCATCCTGTTTCTGATCAACATTCTGCTTCTCGTGCTCGGCACCCTCGTCGACATGGCGCCGTCGATCTTGATCGCGACGCCGATCCTGTTGCCGGTGATGCAGAATTTCGGCGTCGATCCGGTTCACTTCGGCATGATCATGCTGCTCAACCTCGGCATCGGATTATGCCACCCGCCGGTCGGATCGATCCTGTTCGTCGGATGCGCGGTCGGCAAGGTCACCATCGAGCAGGTGATGCGGAAAATCTGGCCGTTCTACGCCGTGATGTTTCTGGTGCTGATGTTCGTCACCTATATTCCCGAGGTATCGCTGTGGCTGCCACGGCACCTGCTGCGGTGAGCGGGCCTCGGCGGGCTGGACCCGGGCGGGCCCCATTCTCGATGTCGTAGACGCGCCGGCAAAGCCCGCCTAAACTCGGCGACAATACCGCCGACGCCGGGGAAACCGGCGCGGCCAAAACGCGCGGCTTCACCGCCGCCAATCCTGGGGAGGAAATCATGGACCATTTTTCACGGATTCACCGCATCGTCGCACTGTTAGCTATCACTACCGCGACCACGCTGGCCCTGGCGGCACCGGCGTCCGCGCAGGAGACCTTCAAACTCGGCATCGTGACCTTCCTGTCCGGGCCCGCGGCTGACAGTTTCGGCGTCCCGGCCCGCAACGGCGGTCAATATGTCATCGACCAGTTGAACAAGGGCGCTGGTCCCGCTCCTTACGACAAGGTCGGGTTCGGCGGCATGAAGGTCGAGCCTGTTGTCATCGACGAGAACGGCGGCGCGACCAAGCAGGTCCAGGAACTGCGCAACCTCTATCAGCGCGACAATGTCGATGTCGTGCTCGGTTATATCGGCTCCGGCGACTGTCTCGCGGTGGCGCCGATTGCCGAGGAACTCAAAAAGATGCTGGTGCTGATGGATTGCGGCACGCCACGCATCTTCGAGGAGGCCAAATACAATTATGTGTTCCGCACCGCCGCGCATGCCACAATGGATAACGTCGGCCTTATCCGCTACATGAAGGCCAAGTCCGTCAAGATGGACACACTCTCGGCCATCAACCAGGACTACGCCTGGGGCCAGGACAGCCGGGCCGACTTCGTCGCCGCAGCCGGACAACTTTATCCCAACGCCAAACTTCAGACGGACCTGCTGCCGAAGTTCGGCGCCGGCCAGTACGGCACCGAAATCTCCGCACTCGTCAGCGCCGGCTCCGACGTGGTCTATTCGAGCCTGTGGGGCGGCGATCTGCAGGCCTTCATCTTGCAGGCCGCTCCCCGCGGTCTGCCAAAACGCAGCCAGCTGGTGCTCAGCGCCGCCGACCATGTGCTGCCGCCGCTCGGCGACAAGATGCCCGACGGCACCATCATCGGCGCGCGTGGCGCCTACGGCCTGATGTCGCAGAAATCGCCGGTCAACGACTGGTTCTTCAAGGGTTACGAGGCTGCGAACGGCATCTATCCGGTCCAGGCGGCTTACCGCATGTCGCAGGCGATCCTCGGGCTGAAAAGCGCGGTCGAAAAGGCGATGGCCAAGAATGGCGGCAAGAAACCTTCGACCGATGAACTGATCGCGGCCATGACCGGACTGGAATGGCAATCGCCCGGCGGTCTGATCCAGATGAAGCTTGCGGACGGCCATCAGGCGATCCAGCCGATCGCTTTCAGCCGCACCAAATATAATCCCGATTCGAAGCGCGTCGATCTGGTCGACATCCAGTACTTCGCCGCCGAATGCGTCAATCCGCCCCCGGGGGTAAAGTCGCTCGACTGGATCAAGGGCGGCATGCAAGGGGCCAAGTGTAACTAAACAAGTGCAACTGAGCGGCGCCCGCATCTGAAGAGAAGTTCGAAGCGACGCGAGCTATGCTCGCGCCGCTGCCTCCTGCCCGCCTTGCGACATGCGGTTCGCGTGTCGCATTTTCAAACGGCGCTTTGAATCCTCCTTCGCTCGCAACGATCTGCATGAAAACATTGCCATGAACTTCTTTCTGACGATTGTTCTCGATGGTCTGATTCAGGCCTCCTGGCTTTTCATCGTTGCATTGGGATTGACGCTGGTGTTCGGCGTGCTGAAGATTCTCAACATCGCCCATGGCAGCTTCTACGCGCTCGGCGCCTATATCGCGGCGACCGCGGTAACCACGGTCGCGGCGCACGGCCTTCCGCCCAGCGTCGGATTTGCAGCGATGCTGGTTTCCGTCGCCTTGATCGCGTCCGCAGTCGGGTTTCTGCTCGAGCGCAGCCTGCTGAAAATGTTCTATGGCCGCGACGAAGTGGTGTTGCTGCTGGTGACCTATGCGGTGTTTCTCATTCTCGAGGACGTTACCAAGCTGATCTGGGGCGTGAACCCGATCTATGCGACGCAGCCCTACGAGCTGTTCGGTACCCTCGAATTCGCCGGTCTCTATTATGTCGGCTACGATCTGGTGTTGATACCGATTTCCGCCGCCATCGGCTTTTTGGTCTGGTTCGGCCTCAATCGCACCATCGCCGGCAAGATCGTGCTGGCCGTGATCCACAATGAGGAAATGAGCGTCAGCATGGGCGTAAAAGTGAACCGGGTCTACGCCTTCGCCTTTGCCTTCGGCGTACTGCTCGCAGCCACGGCCGGCGCGCTGACCGCGCCGAAGATCTCGATGCAGCCGGGTCTCAGCTCGGATGTCATTATTCTGAGTTTCGCCATTGTGGTGATCGGCGGACTGGGCAGCGTCGAGGGCGCGGCGATCGGCGCCGCTCTTGTCGGGCTGGCACGCGCAGCTTCGGTGCACCTGATGCCGCAGGCCGAACTGTTCATGATCTATCTGATCATGGCGGCGGTGCTGATGTTTCGCCCCGAGGGTCTGTTCAAGCGCGAGACGGCAAGGCGAATCTGATGGAGCATAGTCGTCCGCACCTTCTCGTCATGATCGCGCTGGTGGCGGCAGCGACGCTGTTCGGTCGCGTGCTTCCGACATGGACACTGTCGCTCGCGACCGTCGCCGCCTCCAATGCCCTGATCGCGCTCGGCATCGTGGTGTTGGCCCGCACCGGCAATGTTTCGTTCGGCCAGGGCCTGTTCTTTGCGGCGGGTGGTTATGGCGTCGCGCTGATCGCCAACGCCTGGGGTATCACTGACGCGGTGGCGCAAATGTTGATCGGCGCCGTCTGCGGCGGCCTGCTCGGCCTGGCGATTGGTCCGTTGATCGCCCGCTACAGCGGCATCTTCTTCGGCATGCTGACGCTTGCGCTGTCGATGGTGTTTTATGGAGCGCTGGTCAAATCGACCGCGCTCGGCGGCTCCGATGGTTTCAATGTCGGGCGGCCGAGCCTGTTCGGCATGATCTTCACCGACCCGCGCGAGGCGGACTTCATGCTGTATGCGGTCTCGGTGGTCACCACCGGGCTCGCCGGCATCGCGGCAACCATCCTGTTCCGGTCCGAGCTCGGCCTCGTCAGCCTTGCGGTTCGTGAGAACAATCTGCGCGTCGAGTATCTCGGGCTCTCGGCCAACCGGATCGTCACCATCAACTTCACTATCGCGGCTGTTTTCGCCGGAGCCAGCGGCGCGTTCGCCCTGATGGCGCAACGGCACATCGATCCGCAATTCGCCTACTGGACCACGTCGGGCGAATTCGTCTTCGTGGCGGTGCTGGCGGGGTATCAGAGCGTCGCCGCCGTGTTCGTCGCCTCGCTGGCGCTCGAACTGGTGCGCTCTTTCTCGAACCTGTATCTTCCCAACACCTGGCAGCTTGTGCTTGGTGTCTTCCTGTTGGGCGTCATTCTGTTTCTGCCGCGCGGCATCGGATCGCTCTGGATCAGGGACGGCCGCAAACGGATCAAGCCAGCGGCTGCGACGCCTGTCGCGGCCGAAAGAGAGGCGGCGCTGTGAACCCCGTCCTCTCCGTGCGCGGACTCGATAAGCGCTTCGGTGCTGTGGTCGCCGCCGACGCCTTGTCCCTGGATATCGCCGCCGGTCAGAAGGTCAGCCTGATCGGCGCCAACGGCGCCGGAAAAACAACTTTCGTCAACATGGTCACCGGCTATCTCAAGCCCGACTCGGGCTCGATCGCGCTTGACGGTGTGGATATCGGAAGACATTCGCCAAGAAATGTCGCCCGGCTCGGTATATCCAGGTCGTTTCAGATTCCGCAATTGTTCATCGGGCTCAGCGCGGCCGAAAATCTCGCCGTGGCGGTCTCCGGCATGCGCGCACATGCCCTCTCATTCTATTCGCCGGCGGCAGCCCACGGCCGCCGCGACAAGGCGATCGAATTGCTGGAGCGGTTCGGCCTCGCCGATCTGGCCGACCGCCCGATCTCGGAGCTTGCGGGCGGTGTGCGCAAGCTTGTCGACATCGCCATGGCGCTGGTGCGCCGTCCGAGATTGCTGCTGCTGGACGAGCCGACATCAGGCGTTTCGGCGGAAGAGAAATTCGCCACCATGGACCGCGTGATTCATGCCGTTGCGCCCGATGCGGCAACCATCGTCTTCGTCGAACACGACATGGAGATCGTCAGCCGATATGCCGACCGGGTGGTGGCGTTTTACAACGGCCGCATTCTCGCCGACGGCGATCCGCACGTTGTCCTGAAGGATCCGGAAGTGCGCCGTTACGTCACCGGGGGGGCGCGATGAACGCTGTGGCGCCGTTGCTCGAGATCGACAATCTGGTCGTCGAGATCCAGTCGATGCCGGCGCTGCGCGGCTTTTCGATGCGTGTCGCCAGGGGCGCCATGGTGAGCCTTGTCGGCCGCAATGGCGCCGGCAAGACCACGCTGATGCGTTCGATCATGGGTCATCTCAAGCCGGCGCAAGGCGCCGTTCGGTTCGAAGGAGCCGATCTGTCCGCCCGCCCGCGCCATGCCCGCGCGGCTCTCGGGATTGGCTATATGCCGGAAGACCGTTGTTTGGTGCCTCAACTGACCGTGGAGGAAAACATCCTGTTGCCGCTATGGGTCGCGGAGCACCTCGACCGCAAGGCGCGGCTCGACTTCGTATACGAGGTGATCGGCGAACTCGCCGAAATGCGCAATCGCAAGGCGCTGCTGTTGAGCGGAGGCCAGCAGAAGCTGGTCGCGCTTGGCCGCGCGCTCGGCATCGGCACGAAATGTCTGCTGCTCGACGAGCCGTTCGAAGGAATAGCGCCAGCGCTTTCCGAACGCCTGTCCGATGTCCTTGCCTCGCTGAAGGGCAAGGATCTCACCTTGCTGATGTCGCAATCGGACATGAATCATTCGCGCGGGCTGGTCGACGTCGAGTTCACGATCGAGCGCGGCGCCAACCCCG
>OCZT010001527.1_pt1 | contig 23962 bp, 18 predicted proteins | sample 1539031 | NCBI WGS metagenome assembly OCZT01 (sample SAMEA3539308, study PRJEB22396) | soil metagenome | biome: tundra; feature: field; material: soil | place: USA | collected 2010-05 | depth 0.15 m | reverse complement strand
TACTGTGGCCAGCGCGGGTCTTAGGACTCCCGGGATCACATTAACAGTATAGCTAGCTCCAACCAGCATTGCCCCGGTGTTCCCGGCACTGCAAAATCCATCCAGATCTCCATTTTTAAGCATTTCATATCCCACCGCAATACTGGAGTCTTTTTTTTGTGAGAATGCTTTGGCAGGATGATCCGCCATTTCTATTACCTGGGATGTGTGAACAACATCAAACAAAGAGAGACCGATCTGCATCTCTTTCAGCTTCCTTAAAACAGAAGGCTCATCCCCGATAAGGATAAGTTTCTCGGTAACCGATAAATGCTGAAGGGAATCAACAGCGCCCTCAATGATTGACTCAGGTGCGAAATCCCCACCCATGACATCAAGGCCAATTCTCATATTACATTTTTTAAGTTATCCGAGTTCAGACAGTTGCCTTTTTCTCAATAGCAAGCTTACCTCTGTAAAATCCACATTCAGGACATACCCTGTGATACAGAACTGAAGATCCGCAGTTTGAACAACTTGCCACTGTGGGCGCGGTTGCTTTATAATGTGTTCTGCGTTTATCTCTTCTGGTCTTGGAATGTTTGTGTTTAGGATGTGCCATTTTAAATTAATTTTAATTATCGTTCATTAGTTTTTTCAATTCATCCCATCTCGGATCGTTCTCTTTTTCCTCTTCTATAATAAACTCTTCAAGTTTCTTTAACATTACCGGATCGCATGTATTTTCCCCGTGTTTATTAACAGGATGCACCCTCTTTATAGGCAGTGCCAGCACAATGAATTCATATATCTGCTGTTGCAGATCCAATTCGTTTGCATCAGCCGGAACTGAAAGAATGTCAGGATCAGTATCTTCGAAACTTTTCTCGAATTTAACAAGTAACCTGTTCTCACTGTTAATAGGCTGGGAAAACATTTCAAGACACCTGTCACAGCTTATTCTTACGTTTCCAGAGACCTTTATTATCATATCAATATGAGTAGATCTCTTGTCTATCTCAACCTTAGCAACAAGGCTGCCTTCCTTAACTTCCGATTCCTCAAACTGTTCAAAAAACGTTTTGTCAATCTCAAAATCAATGGTGTGGTGCCCTTCCTTTAATCCATTCAGTTGTATGGTATATAATGAGGACATCTCTTTAAAATTTGGTTTGCAAAAATATGAATCCTTATTCAATTAAAAAAATTATCAACAAAAAAGTAACATTTAATGCCATAAAAGACCATATACCGATAGAAAAACGCTGTTTACCGAATTTCACTTAGTTGCTTTATGTTTGAGTATTAGATTTGTCATAGATTAAATTTTAACAATCATGAGACAAAGAGATTATCAGCACTACAGAGACTATCCCCGCTTCAGTGACAGGGAACATCACCCCAGGGTAAGTATAGGATTATTCTTTATTGTCCTTGGCGTGGCACTTCTCGTTGCAACAAATGATTTACTAGACCTGGGAAGTGTCAGCAGATATTTTACCTGGGAAACAGCTATGATTTTCATTGGCGTTTTATTGCTTTTAAACCTCCATTTTACAGGAGGGTTGTTGCTTATTGCCGGAGGAATCTGGTTCTTAAAGGATCATATCTTCTTAGTTTCACCCGAAATCTTTAGAAATTTCTATTGGCCTGCAGTAATAGTTATACTTGGCCTTTCTTTTATCTTATCATCGCTTTTTAAAAGAAATACTTAAAATGATAATTGAAAAATAAATAAATTTACGATCATGGAAACAAATGAAAACTACAGAGATGAACGTCGTCAAGCCAGGAATGAACGTCATCAGTTAAAACACGAAAATCATCACCATCATCAAAACCGTCCGATTATAGGTGTGATTCTTGTACTGGCAGGGCTATTCCTCGTGATGAGAAATACAGGTGTCTTTCCTGAATTTATTGATCATGTTGTCTTCAGCTGGCCCATGCTACTTGTTTGTATCGGGCTTGTAATGACCCTTGGAGCTGCTGAAAAGACTTCCGGGGTGATTGTAATGGCAGTGGGTGGTTTTTTTCTGATCCCAATGATATTCCGTGAAACCTTCCATGAATATAATATGTTCTGGCCTTCGATTTTTATTATTATTGGAGTTATTTTTATATTTACAAAACGGCGCGGATGGAATTCTGTTGTATCGACCGGAACCATTGGAGACGATTACATTGATTATGTAAATGTTTTCAGCGGTGGAGAACGTCAGATAGTTTCAGAAAACTTCAGGGGTGGGAGGATATCTGCTGTTTTCGGAGGCATGGAACTCGACCTCACCAAGGCTAAGCTGGCGCCCGGAAGAAATGAACTCGAGATTGCATGCGTATTCGGAGGAGCAACACTTATAGTTCCCGATGACTGGAATATTTCAATCGAGGTAACTCCTGTCCTGGGAGGATTCAGTGATCAAAGGAAATTAATCCCTGGCAGGACCATAGATCCTACCAAACAACTCGTTATTAAGGGAGCCGTAGTATTCGGTGGCGGCGAAATAAAAAGCTATTAATAAACATCTGGATGAAACATCCTATTCTTGAAAATAAAATACGTTTTATAATTTGGTGGCTGGTCTGGATCTTTCTTGCTCTGGGCCAGTCGCTATTATTTTATTATGCGTTCGGAAGATTTATTGAAATTAGTTTGGTCGACAGCCTGGTATCCCTGCTCATCTATTCAGGTATTGGCCTTTCGTTATGGTATCCATTCAGGTTTTTTAATTCAGGAAAAATTAAGACGACAATCCTTATTTCCAACCTTGTAGCAAGTGGAGCGCTTTCAATCACCCTTTGGGTTCTTATTACTAAGTTCATAATGACAACTGTATTGCCTGAGCAAACCAATTACCAGGCATATTGGGTTGCAACATTTCCGTACAGGGTAGGATCTGGTGTTTTTATTTACGGCCTCATTATTCTCACTTATTATCTTTTCGTAAGCCTGAGCAATCTCTCTGAAAAAAACGCCAAAGAGGCAAGACTTGAAAGCCTTGTAAAGGAGACTGAGCTTAAAATGCTCAGATCACAGATCAATCCTCATTTTCTCTTTAACAGCCTGAATTCGATTAGTTCCCTCACAATTACCGATCCCGAAAAAGCAAGAGATATGGTTGTAAAACTGTCGGAGTTCATGAGATATGCTCTTTCAAGAAAGGACGAACAACCCGTCTCCCTTCAGGCCGAGCTTGATAATCTGCGGTTATATCTTGACATTGAACAAGTAAGATTTGGTGATAAGCTTACAACAGAGGAAAATATTGAATCCAATTGTCTTGATTTAAAACTTCCCGTAATGCTGCTTCAGCCACTCTATGAGAACGCAGTCAAGCATGGTGTTTATGAAAGCACCGAGAGTGTGAGGATAATAACCCGTGCGCGGATCATTGATGGGTACTTTGAAATTACTATAAGCAATAATTACGATTCATCCCCGTCATTAAAGAGAGGAACCGGTACCGGTCTTTTAAATGTCACTAGACGCCTCGAATTATTCTACGGAAACAGGGCATCAATAAAATCAACCAAAGAAAATGGAATTTATACAGTCAGCCTGTATATACCCACAGAAAATTTGTAAGTTATATTTGAAAATTTGTTTTAACTGCCTGTAATCCTGAATATTAATTCCGGAATCGCCTGGAAATCATTTAATTTGCTCCATTCCGCCAGCTTGAGTTGCGGGGAAAACGAAAAAAATCATTGGATTTATATTCCTGATTGATGTAATTCATTAAAAAAAATTAAATTTATAGTGAAGAAATTAAAGGACATTTTAGCATAAAAGGGACCAGTTAAACGATGGAAAAGATCAGAATAGCAATAATTGATGACGAAACCCCTGCACGGGAATTAATCAAACATTATTTAAAAGAGGTAGATTCCATAGAAGTGATTGCTGAATGTGCTGATGGCTTTTCAGGATTGAAATCAATTTCAGCCATGAAACCTGACCTGGTTTTTCTCGATATCCAGATGCCCCGGCTTACCGGAATTGAACTGGTTGAGGTTCTTACCGAGAAACCCGAGATTATCTTTACAACAGCTTATGACCAGTTTGCTATCAGAGCTTTTGAGCTCAATGCCGTAGACTATCTTATGAAGCCTTTTCAGAAAAGAAGGTTCCTGGAAGCCGTTAAAAAGGCTATTGATAAGATCAGGTCTGGTGCAGGAAACAAAGAACCGGCAAGTCAGCTTCTCTCCAAAAAGCCGGAATCTTCCTCTCCAATCAACAGGATTGTTGTTCGCAAAGGTAATGCTATCAATCTGATACCTGTTGAACAGATCAGATACGTTGAGGCACAGGATGATTATGTAATGATTTATCATTCGGCTGGCAAAGCTCTAAAGCAGCAAACAATGAAGTCTTGTGAAGATAATCTTCCGAAAGCAGATTTCGTTAGAATTCACCGGTCATATATCGTAAAAGTTGAAGAGATTAAACGTATAGAGCCCTATGGCAAGGATAACCATGTTGCAATTCTTCAGTCGGGTGATAAGCTCCCTGTAAGCCGGGCCGGGTACAGACACCTGAAAGAGGAGCTGAACTTCTGACCTAAGGAGATTCCTCATTCCGAATCCGCCGACTGGCGGACGAGGAATCTCCAACTTCCGTAGCTCAATTTCTCTTCAACCTGTTTTCTTTTTCCCACTTTGTAAATATTGTTGATAGAGGCCTGTATTTCCTGAACCTGAAGAGTGGTACCGGATCATATCCATGGGTTCCGCCGGGCCTGCATCTGAGTATCCGGCCGGTTCCTAAGATCAGACCTGTGAAAGGTCCGTGAATCTTAAGGGCATCAAGCATATATTGTGAACAGGTTGGTAGGTGACGGCATGCGGGCCGCAGAAACGGAGAAATTGAATGCTTGTAAAAGAGCACAGGAAGAGATAGCAGAAATGATAATATAGCATTGATGGCTTTGAACATGCTACAAAGATAGTAACTGTCAATTTAGCTGCAAGATGTAAGATACAGGGTGAAAGGTAATGGGTTTTTGGAAGTTCTCTGGTTTTGCCCTTATACCGTTAAACCGTTCTGTCCTTGCACCATTTTTTTCTGCCAAAATGTCGAATTATTACTGTCAGAATGAGTTTGGCAAAGGTTTTGATGCTAAAGATAAATTTAAATTTTAGGAGGAAAATGAAGTTATGAGTATCTGGATAATTTTTATAGGATTCATGATCCTGAACTGGATTGTCAGCATGACGCTGAAATCAAAGTTTAGTAAGTATTCTAAAATACCTCTTGATAATGGAATGTCAGGCCGGGAAGTAGCTGAAAAGATGCTTCGCGACAATGGCATTACCGGAGTAACAATTGGAAGTATTGAGGGTCAGTTGAGTGACCATTATAATCCTGCTGATAAGACAATCAACCTTAGCCAGGAGGTCTATAATGGACGTAGTATATCATCATCAGCAGTAGCAGCACATGAATGCGGGCACGCGGTTCAGCACGCAAAGGCTTATGCATGGCTTGGGTTAAGATCCAACCTTGTTCCGGTTGTAAGCTTTGCATCCAAATGGGTACAATGGATATTACTCGCAGGTATACTTATGGTAAGAACGTTTCCTGCTTTATTGCTGGCAGGTATAATTCTCTTTGCACTGACAACGCTTTTCAGCTTTATTACGCTGCCTGTTGAAATAGATGCAAGCCGGAGGGCTCTTGCATGGTTATCAAATGCCGGAATAACTTCTTATCAGAATCAAGCAAAGGCACAGGACGCTCTTAAATGGGCTGCATATACATATGTGATTGCTGCTCTTGGGTCACTGGCAACATTGCTGTATTATATAATGATATTTACAGGATCGAGGAGATAAACCCCCTCGCCCTTCGGGCACGTGTTTCAAAGTGGTTCAGTATTGGGAATAGACCCCCACCGCCCTACGGGCACCTCCCCCAAGGGGGAGGAAAATCTCACTCTTTTAATTGTATTTCTCCCCCTACCAGGGGGAGTGCCCGAAGGACAAGGGGGTTCTATCTTCCTTCCACATCCAGCCAGTGAGTTCTTTTTTCAATGGTTCTGACAACCAGCCATATCACACTGGCAGCGACAAAGAGCCAGAGCCACAGCCTGGTCAAATAGATCCTTTCTGACAAAAAATAGTTTCTGCAAAGATCAAGTATGGTGAAGATGATAAAAATATTAACAAAGCTGTTGTATTCTCTTTTCAGAACATTCTTCATCGAAAAAGGAAGCCTGGGCCGGATAAAATGAAATGAATATGGTATAAAAGAGCTTACTTTTTCTGACCATTTGTCATAAATATCACCGAATTTTCTCCTCAGAAATTGCTCCTCTGCAAACATAATACGTTCATAATAAAGCCAGTAGAGTAAGATGAACACTATTACATCTCCTATCGACCTAAGAAATAATACCGGTCCAAGCCACATGAAGAAATTTCCGAGGTAAAGTGGGTGCCGTAAAAGAGAATAGATCCCGGTAATATTCAGTTCATCTGCAACCTGCCCGTTAATGGTATTTCTTCCGGATGTGTTTTTCGGGGTAAAACCTACAGTTAAGATCCTGATAACTTCTCCAAAAAGGCTGACACCAAGAAAAATAAGTTCATCGCGCATATCATAGAGAATCGCCTGCCTGTTACCCAGGTACATCATCAGAATACCACCAGCGATAATAAATACAGGAAGCCAGCTTCTCCTTTTAAATAACCAGTTCCCGCTATTCTCAAATTCATGTACCAGAGCCATCATTCGGTTTTTTAGTGATGAGGTAAAAGTATAAAAAATCCGGGAACTGACTTTAGCAGGAGAAATCCTGTCTAATTCTTTCGTGCTTCCTGAATTCCTTAAAAACAATTATTTAAAGAATCCTGACCAATTATTCTGGAAAGATTTTTATCTTTATCAATTGTACATAAACCAATTTTACAATGGCAAGTCTCAAGCTTTTATTGGGAATGATCCCATCGACTTCTAAAATCGAGCAGGCAGAAAAGGCTTTAATTAATGAATTTGATAAGCTCCATGTTTTTTCAGAATCTGATGTGCTGAAAAGATACATTGAGCTCGACGGACTGGTAAATTCTTCCGATTTCGTTCAGAAATGCAAAGAAATCAAATCCTTGCAGTATAAGAATTCTGAAGAATATTCAAAAGAGAAAGAGTTTTTTTCACTTCATAAGGCAAAGGATATTGTTTCATATTTTAAAACAATTTCCGGAAATCAGTTAAAAAGATTCAAAGAGATGGATGGCTCAAAGAAAATTACTGAATTTGAGGCACTTGAAAAATTCATTGAATCTCCCGGATTCAGAGAAAAACAAAAGATGAAGCCATTCACTTTCAAGGATACCGATGAATACAGAAAATTTGATGAATATAAATCCCTTAAAAGAGATCATGAAATCAAGGCCTTTTTAAAATCTAAACACAAAGAAGAGATTAAAAAGTCAAAAACCATTTTAAGATATGAAGAGCTTGATGCTTTTGTAAAATCCTCTGAATTCCTGGCAAAGAAAAACATGAAGCCCATAACTTTCAAAGATTCTGAAGAGTATAAAAAGCTGCTTGAATATAAAAGGATAAAAAGTAGTCTTGAAATAAAAGAGTTTTATAAATTCAAATCATCGAAAGAATATGCAAATTATCTGAATATCGATGATTCCTCACGTCTAAAGAGATACCATGAACTTAAAGAGTATGTTGCAACTCCGGAATTCAAACAACAGAAAGAATATTTTCTGGATAAAAAAAGATTTGAGAAAACTGAAATGTTCAAAGAAACTCAGGAGTATGTTAAACTGAAGAAGAACAAGGATATTATCTGGTATTTCAAAGTTAAGGACTCCGACAAATTCGATATCCTTAAGCACAGGGAATTGACATTTAGTGACGAGTTTGATGGTGAAAAACTTGATACCAAAAAATGGCTGACAAATTATTATTGGGGAGAAAAATTGCTAAAAGACAGATACTCTGTTGAATCAGATCTTCAGGCATATACCGAAAAAGAAAACTTTGAAGTACGTAACAGCATTCTTAAGATCAACACTAAACCTCAGAGAATCTCGGGGAAAGTGTGGTCAGTTGCCCAGGGTTTTTCAACAAAGGAATTCAGCTATACATCAGGACTTATCAATTCAGGTAACAGTTTCAGGCAGAAATACGGAGTTTTCTCTGCAAAAATCAAACTTGGTAATCCCATTGCAAAAAGCGCTTTCTGGATGCTGGCTGAGAAGATTACCCCTCATCTTGATATTTGCCGGACATCATCGGGGAAAGTTTGGTTTGATTACTTCTCATCTAAGGGAAATACCTCAAAAACATCTATAGGTTCAAAGTATTCTAATGATTATTTTATCTATACACTTGTGTGGACATCCGATAAACTCGTATGGAAAATAAATGACACAGAGGTCTTCTCTCAAACTTCAGATGTGCCGCAAGAACCAATGTATGTTCTTCTTGCAGGCGGACTTGATAAACCGATCAATGGAATGACATCCATGGAGATTGACTGGGTGCGGGTATACAAGACAAAATAATAGGCACAGGACGCACGACACACGACGCAAGGAAGAATAGATGAAAACATGCTTTGATCCGTGAGCCGTGTGTCCTGAGTCGTGAGCCTTATTTAAGTAGAGACACCCAAATTGGGAGTCTCTTCTGTTTTTATTACCTTATATAGTATCATTTAGGAATGGTCAGAAAGTAGGATACTAACCTTTTTATTAGTAGAATCACCAACACTATAGTAATCGTAATCATAACTGTCACTATTTGGTTCTGCCTTAATTCTATCAGAACGGATACAATATGTAATGAGTTTACATACAGCAACATTCTGATAGTTTATAATTAATCAAAAGATCAACAAAGTAAAATTGAATTTGTTTAAATTATGAAAAGGAATAAGACCAATGGCGCACGGCACACGGCACAAGGAAGAAAAGAAGTTTTCCCTTAAGTCGTGCGTCGTGCATCGTGTGTCGTGCATCGTGCGTCGTGTGCCTTATACAGGTTAACCTGAATTATTATTTTTACAGAATGTAACTTTTTAGTATTTCATCCGTCTTTGCTTTGTATTTCACTTTATGACAGTTAAAGAATATAACAGGTCTGTTGAAGAATTTGCGGATTCGGTGTATCGTTTTATCCGTGGCAATCTTAAGGATGAAGCGAGGGCAAACGATATTGTGCAGGATAGTTATGAAAGGCTCTGGAAAAATGTTGCTGAGATTGAATATATCGTAGTTAAATCATGGCTCTTTTCCACTGCATATCATATAATGATTGATATTATCAGGAAGGAGAAGAGAATGACAGATCTTGAAGTGGTACATGAACAGGAAATTATTTATGAATCTCAATACACCGATCTTAATGAAATTCTTCATAAGGCATTGGATCTTCTTCCAGAACAACAAAAATCCTCGGTAATGCTTCGCGATTATGAAGGTTACAGTTATAAAGAGATCGGGGAAATTACAGGGTTAAGTGAGGCCCAGGTGAAAATAAATATCTACAGGGGGCGGGTTGCTCTTAAAAATTTCATAGGGAAAATCGAAACAGTTCTGTAATCATGCATATTGAAAGATCAAATTATGAAATCTGGCTTATCGACTGGCTCGATGGAAATCTAAATGAGATACAGGTTGAGCAGCTTCGCCATTTTCTGAGTGAGAACCCCGATATAAAGGAAGAATTTGAGGAGCTTTCACTTTTTAACCTTAAACCTGCTGAAAAATCCTTTCCAAATAAGAACCGGTTGCAAAAAACAACGGCAAACCTTTCGGGTTCACAGCTTGAATACCTCTCTGTCGCATATCTTGAAAAAGATATTTCTCATGACGAACAAACGGTACTTAAAGAGAATATTGAGCTTGATCCTGAAAAAAAGAAGTTATTTGAATTAATTCAGAAAATGAGACTATCTCCTGTCTCCCTCTCATACAAACACAAGAAACAGCTCATCAGGAGAACATTTGCCGGGAATGTTATCAGGTTGTCATTAATCGGATTATCTGCCGCAGCAGTAATTGCACTGGTAGTCATAACCTCTGTTTCAAAACCAGGGCCTCAGCAGGTCAGATTTGAAAAAACAGCCCAGACAATATTGGTTGACAGCACTATTCAGAAGCCGACCCTTGAAAAAGTCCCTAAAGTGATAAAAACAGAAAAAAAAATTATCTCATCTAAAAAACAGATTAATAATATCCTTGCATTATTACCAAAAACTGTTTCTTCCATATCGGAACCCAACCAGAATCTTTCGGTGCAGAATGATTCACTTTTAGGATCGACAGACCTTCCCCGGATATTGATTAACAAAATTTCTGTTTCCCCGGATATCGATTTGAACCTTGGAACTATCCCAAATACTCTGATAGCGTTAAATTACATTGTCCTTGTTCCTGAATATGATGATGGCCGATCCAGACTGAGCAAGTTTATTGCAAAAACTTTCCGGGAAAAGATCCTGAAAGAGAAATCAGCAAAAGACAGCCCCCTGAAAGTTTACGAGATTGCTGAAGCCGGTGTTTCAGGACTGGATAAATTACTCGGATGGGAGATGGCGCTTGATGAAAGAAAAGACGTTAACGGAGAACTTAAATCGGTCTATTTCAGTTCAAAAATCCTTAAATTTAATGCACCGGTTAAAAAATCTGAAACTCTTCAGTAACTTTTCTGACTACTTCCTCGTCCTATCTCTGAATCAGAAATCAATATTAATTCTACTGACATGAAAAAGCTTGGATTTATCATATCGCTCACAGCAATAATTATGTGTGGATTCTGTCTGAAGGTATTAGCAGATAACCGCACAGGTGAAAAACAGGGTGCTTCGGCTGATAATAATAAACCTGCAAAAGGTACTACCGGCAAGGATCGTATAAGTGCTGAAGAAAAGGATTCAGCGTTTAATTTTAAAACCGGAAACAGGGGACTCGAAATCCTTGAATCATTAGAAGGACCCTCAATCAATATTAAAAGTTATTCGGACAAAGAAGACAGGGATGTAGAGGATAATGAGAATGAGCATGCCAGAAGAAGAAGCAGATTCAGAGGACATTGGTCAGGAATAGAACTGGGAGTGAATAATTATTTAGCTTCAGATAAAAGCTTTTCCATGCCTTCCGGTATTGATTATATGACTCTTAATTCAAGCAAATCAACCAACTTCAATATCAATTTCGCCCAGTTAAGCCTTGGTTTGGCCAGACATTTCGGATTTGTAACCGGACTGGGCCTGAATTGGAACAACTACAGGTTTGACGGGAATAACAACATACAAAAAGGAACTGACGGGATCATTGAAGAGCTTGATCCGGGATTAAAACTCGAAAAATCAAAACTCGCCACTCTGTTTCTTACTCTTCCTCTTATGTTAGAGATACAAATCCCGGTGGATAATAATCGCTTACATATTGCAGCCGGACCTATCGGGGCATTAAAACTGGGATCACACACTAAAATGGTGTTTGATGATGGACATGCTGTCAAATCCCGGGGTGATTTTAGTTTAAATATGCTCCGCTATGGTGCAACTGCCCGTGTTGGTTATGGAAACTTTCAGCTATTTGGAACGTACTATGCAACTCCTCTGTTCCAGACCGGTAAAGGCCCTGCAGGAAATGATCTCTATCCTTTTGAAATCGGGGTAGCCCTTGTTTTCAATAATTAATTTCCATTCCTGTTCAATATGTTGAAGAGGTTGTCTCAAAAGCACTGTTCTTCCACTTTTTATTCTCCTGAACCCTTCCCCCATCCCCTTCCCTGCAGTCAGGCTCCATCGCTAAAATAGCCCACCGGGCTATTTTTTAACGCTCGGCCCTCTTAAACAGTAAGGGAAGGGGTGCAATACTTTTAATCACAATGATTTGTCCCCTCCCCTTATTTGTTTAAGGGGAGGGTTAGGGAGGGGTTAAATTAACAACAGAATGCCCTTTTGAGACACCCTCTGCTTATTTCGCATAGGGCGTACCTTGATGTATATTATTGTTTGTTGTATGCAGCTGGTGTATATTTGCATTGTTCAGATACTCATTAATAATGGATGGTGATAAATTATCTGCTTGGGAAATAAGAAGATACAGCAAACAGATCATTCTCCCTGAAATCGGTCTGCCCGGTCAGGAAAAACTGAAAAATGCAAAAGTCCTGGTTATTGGAGCCGGCGGATTAGGATGCCCTGCTCTTCAATACCTGACTGCAGCAGGAGTGGGGAAAATAGGAATAGCAGAATTTGATATGGTTGATGAAACCAATCTTCAGAGACAAATTTTATACGGGTCAACAGATGTAGGAAAACTCAAATCCATAATAGCAAAAAACCGTCTGAAATATTTAAACTCAAATGTAGAGTTGGAAATATTTAATCTCAAATGTGACGCTTCAAATTCTCTCAGGATTTTAAAAAATTGGGATGTTATAGTTGATGCTACTGATAATCTCAATTCCAGATATATCATCAATGATGCCTGTGTCATTCTGGGAAAACCCATGGTTCATGGAGCTGTCTATAAATATGAAGGAGTAGTTTCTGTTTTTAATTATAAAGGCGGACCAACTTACAGATGTTATAATCCCCAGGCAGATAATGATGATTTTAAAAATCCTTTACCCTCAGGAATGGGATTATTTGGCGTGCTTCCGGGAATAATAGGAACGTACCTTGCAAATGAAGTAATTAAAGTTATTACAGAATCGGGTGACATCCTGTGCGGGAAGGTTCTTATGATTAATATCCTGAAAAACACTTTCAAAACCTTTAATGTAACTAATGTTCCTGAAAATCATAATATCAAAAGTTTGGAGTGAGCTAGAGTATGCAGTGTCTAAAACAAATAACTAATAACTTTAGGCACTCCAGGCACTTCAATTAACTTCCCTCTTAAATAAAAGAAACTTTTTAAACCAAATAAACTAACTTTGCTTCCCTGCTATTCTATCAGTGGACTGATATTTCTTTTATTTAAATGAAAATAATCCTGAAAATAGGGAAACTCTTTGCAATACTGATCCTCACTGTTTCAATAATACTTGTTTCAGCCTCATTCCTTCTTAAAGATAAAGTCGGATTTATTATTTTGAAATCCATTAATAAGAATCTCTCAACTAAACTTGACGTTGGTTCGTACAGTCTGTCATTTTTAAGAAATTTCCCGAGAGCATCACTTGAACTTAAAAATGTGCTTGTTCATTCATCTCCCGACTTTAATTCGAATGCATTTAAAGGAATAAATACAGATACTCTTCTTGCGGCCCGTTTTGTTTCCGTTGAGTTCAAAATAACTGACATAATCAAAGGAGTCTATACTATCGACAGGATTGGAGCCAGGTTGGGGAAAGCGAATTTTTATACCGATACGGCAGGCCATGTAAATTACATTGTATCATTAAAAAATAATTCTCCGGGGGCTGTCGAAACGCTTATTGATCTGAAACGAATTGATATAACTGATATCGATGCTTATTACAATAGTCTGTCGGCTCATCTAATAATAACCGGTGCAATTAAAAAAGGCAAGATGAAAAGCAGAATTACAGGGAATAATATAGATTTTAGCGCAGGAACCGAGATCCAAATAAAAAGGTTTCAGCTTTACGACTTCATCACCGATAAAAACATTGCGGCAAAATTTGATGTGGATCTGCTTAGTTCGAAAAGCGGAATCAAGTTCAGAAAAGGCACATTATATATTGATAATTTTGATTTCGGTATTGAAGGGTTAGTTGCTTCCGATAATAATCTGGATCTAAATGTAACGGGGCATAATTTAAATATTGCCAAGATCCGTAATTACCTGCCTGAAAAGTATCTGAAGTTAGTTATTGATTACGATCCTTCCGGGACAATAATTGCCAATAGTAAAATTAAAGGTCTGTTAAGCAGAACATCAAATCCTCATGTTGAAATCAACTGGCAGCTGAAGAACGGAAGGATTGCTTACAAAAAATCGAACCTTGCTTTTAAGGATCTTTCTTTTACAGGGCACTTATCTAACGGAACAAAAAACGGGTACAGGACGAGCTCAGTTTCAATCACTGATTTTAAGGGAAAGCTAGGATCTTCAGAATATACCGGGGCTGTAATTCTAAAAGACTTCACAAATCCTCTCATTGACCTTTCACTTAAAGCAAAGGCATTCCCCGCCGAATTGAAGGAGTTTTTCAATATTAAGGACATTTCGACTGCAGACGGATCAGTTGATCTCGATCTTAAACTTGTCAACAGCAGGTGGCCGGGAAAGAATTTTTCCATTAACAACCTTATCGATCTGAAGCCTGAAGGTAATCTTACTTTTAATTCTTTTACTATAGGGTTACAAAACAATAAAATTCTGGTAAGTAAGGTAAATGGGAACCTGGTGATTCTAAATACAATCAAGGCAAATAACATTCAATTTAACTATAAAGGTCAGAACATTAAAATTGCCGGGGAGTTTAAAAACCTCTTAGAATGGCTTACGGGAAGAGCTGTCAGGATGACAGCAAAAGCTGATCTTTCTGTTGACAAACTAATTCCGGAAGCTTTTTTTAGCGATAGCCATGGTTCTGATAAATCAGCTCATGGCCAAAAAGCTGTTTCTATGCCCGGAGATTTGAATCTTGATATAAACTTCAGAATTGACAGCTTGTCTTATAAAACTTTTTCATCTTCCAAAATTGAAGGGATTCTGAGTTACCAACCCAAATTGTTGACTTTTAAAACATTGAAGATGCATTCATTAAAAGGGTTTATCTCGGGTAATTGTTTCTTTTCTCAGAATTATAATAAATCCATAATTTATAAAGGAAATTTTATAGTCACAGACATTGATGTGAATAAAGCCTTCACAACCTTTCACAATTTCGGTCAGAGCTTTCTGAAAGCTGAAAATATAAAGGGTACCCTGTCTGGTTCCCTCTCGCTCCTGCTACCATTGGATTCATTGTTGAATTATAATATAAAAACACTAACTGCAGAGGGGAAATATCATCTTGTAAATGGAGCATTAATTAATTTTGATCCGGTCAAACAACTAGCATCATTCATTGAATTATCAGAGCTTGAAAATATAAATTTTGAACAGCTTGATAATGATTTTTTTATAAGAAGTAATTGGGTGTACATTCCACAGATGGAAGTAAAATCATCTGCTGTCGATCTATCTGTCAACGGGAAGCACAGTTTTGACAACGATTATGAATATCATGTTAAAATACTTCTATCGGAGGTTCTGTCAAAGAAAAGAATAAAAGACAAAACCAAGGTAACCGAATTCGGTGTTGTGGAAGATGATGGGCTTGGTCGCACCTCACTTTTATTGAAAATTATAGGTAAAGGGGAAATCGCTAAAGTCGGATATGATATGAAGGCAACGGGCACCGAGGTAAAGAAAAGCATGCAAAAGGAGAAGAAATCGCTCAAGGCAATTCTGAACCAGGAATATGGATGGTATAAGAACGATTCCACATTGAATCAGAAACCACCGGAGAAAAAATCCCGGTTCAGGATTACATGGGAAGATGGTGATACCGTAAAGACAACGCCAAACACTGACATGGTAAAAAATGTGGTTAAGAAGAAATAGCTATTGTGAAAATATTCGGTCATAAAACTTTCTGGAAGTTGTTTTTACTTCTTATTGCTGTGCTCATTGGTATGGGTTCTCTGATTTACACAGAATCACTTGTTTCGAAACTTAAGGTAGAGGAGCGAAGAAATGTTCAGCTGTGGGCTGAAGCAACAAGGTTGATTTCACTTCCTGATACAAACCAGAATGTTGAGTTTCTCTCTACAATAATCGAAAACAACAACACTGTTCCCGTGATTCTTACGGATGAATCAGACAGCATTATCTCAGCCAGAAATTTTGACGCTCATAAATCAGGTGATTACAGGTATATTAAAGAACAACTTGAAAAGATCAAAGAGCGGAACAAACCAATAGTCAATAATCTTGAAAAGGGTCATTATAACCTGATCTATTATAAAGACAGTATAATTCTCACAATGCTTATATATTACCCTTACATACAATTAGGCATAATTATATTTTTTATTCTTGTTTCTTACCTGGCATTCCGGTCATCGCGAAAAGCCGAACAGAACCAGGTATGGGTGGGTATGTCGAAAGAAACTGCACATCAACTTGGCACACCAACATCATCACTCGCCGGATGGATAGAGATTTTAGAACAAAAGCACCCAGGTATTTCAATTACCAAAGAACTTGCACTTGATGTTCAAAGACTTGAAAAAATAACTGAAAGATTTTCAAGAATCGGTTCAAAACCAGTAATTAAAAGTGATAATATTATTGGAATAATTTCCCGGACAGTTGATTATCTGAAATTAAGAACATCCTCAAAGGTCAAAATAATTACCGATTACAACCCCGATGAAAAGGTTGTTGTGCCTGTAAATGCAGCATTGTTTGAATGGGTCATAGAAAATGTCTTTAAAAACGCAGTTGACTCCATGGAGGGAACCGGAGAGATAACTGTCCGGATCACAGAAACAGAGAGACATGCATTAATCGATATCTCGGATACCGGAAAGGGAATACCAAAATCGGCATTTAAGAAAATATTCAATCCGGGCTTCACTACCAAACAGAGAGGCTGGGGTTTGGGCCTTTCACTGGCAAAAAGGATTATTGAGGAGTACCATAATGGCAAGATCTTTGTAAGACATTCGGAAGTAGGCAAAGGTTCCTGCATCAGAATTGTGATGACCAGGGATAGATTCTAATTGCTATATTTGCAACCCGTTATGAAGAGAAATGATATAGAGGTTATGGCTCCGGCAGGGTCCTATGAATCGCTTATTGCAGCGATTCAGGGGGGTGCTGACTCTGTGTATTTCGGAGTTGAACAGCTTAATATGAGGGCTGCCTCTTCGAATAATTTCACAATTGAAGACCTCCGGAATATTGTTGATATCTGCAAAAAAAACAGGCTCAAAAGTTATCTGACAGTGAACGTTGTTGTGTATGACCATGAGATTGAACAGATGCACAGGATAATAGATGCAGCTGTAGAAAGTGGTATCACAGCAGTTATTGCTTCAGACCTTTCTGTTATCAATTATGCTTCTGCTGCAGGGATTGAGATTCATCTCTCAACACAACTGAATATCACCAATATTGAGTCGCTGAAGTTTTACTCTCAATGGGCTGATGTGGTGGTTTTAGCACGCGAATTGAATCTCGATCAGGTGAAACATATTTTCAAAAGTATCCGGGAACAGAATATCACCGGTCCAAAAGGTGATCTGATCAGGATTGAAATGTTCGTTCACGGCGCTTTATGTATGGCTATCTCCGGTAAATGCTATCTAAGTCTTCATGAAAATAATAAATCGGCAAACCGGGGTGAATGTTACCAAACCTGTCGTAAATCATATCTTGCAACCAGCATGGAATCAGGCTATGAACTTGAGATAGATAATGAATATATTATGTCTCCAAAGGATCTTTGCACAATCGGATTTCTCGATAAAATGATTAATGCAGGTGTGAGAGTTCTTAAGATTGAAGGAAGAGCCCGGTCAGCAGAATATGTCAGGGAAGTGTCTTCATGCTATAATGAGGCAGTAAGATCAATCGAAGATGGAACTTTCAATAAAGTGAAAACAGATGAATGGAGAACAAGGCTTTCGACAGTTTTTAACAGGGGATTCTGGGATGGTTATTACCTTGGCCAGACTATGGGGGAATGGAACACAAATTATGGATCCAGTGCAACAAAAAGAAAGGTTTATATAGGGAAGATCACAAATTTCTTTACAAGACTGAATGTCGCTGAAATCAAACTCGAAAATGGCGACCTGAATAAAGGGGATACAATCCTTATTACAGGACCGGCAACAGGTGTCGTTGAATATATGATCGATGAGATACGTGTTGACCTGAAGGTGACAGAGAAAGCTTTAAAAGGGGAATTGTGCTCAATTAAGACTCCCGATTATCTGAGAAGATCTGATAAGGTTTATAAGTGGGTGGACTCGAAAGAGAGTAGCTCCCAGTCCTACTGAAAGAATCCTTACTGGGAGATGAAACCCCTCTGTCAGCTGCGCTGACATCTCCCCTGAAGGGGAGCTAATTTTTCGAACGTTTAGAGGATTAATCCCGCCTAAGCGGGAGCAGGGGGGCAAAAAGCAGCAGAATTGGGCAGGGGGCAAAAGATGAAAGGGTGCATTGAACAATTAGTCCCATTTTATTTTGCCGGCAGCATCTAATACTTTCAAAGCATTAGATTCAATATCAGCTGTATCCGTTTTGATATAGATAATGTTTTTACTCTCTTTTTTCTTCAGTCCAAACAAATATGCCTTGTCATAATAGTAAAGTACTATTTCGATTGCTTTTGCAAAATCCGCTGTTTCAACTGCTGTAATGGCATCTCTTGTTTTATCGCCGCCAAGCCGTTTACTTATCTTTAAAACAGAGGCTTCAAGAACTTCAGGAGGGTAAGCAGAATATTCTTCCATGAGCCGTGGCAGCCGGGTTACAATATCCATTACAAGAACAATTGTTGGTGTTTCCTGCATATTAAGATAAAAAGTGTCGGGCATGAATATTGAACCAATATTCCGGCTTTCATCTTCAACCCAGAAAGGAAGGTTGCTGTTTAGCTTTTTACAGTCATTAAAAAGCAGATTCCCAAATTGTTCCGTTGTTGGTTGGGGCGGCTGTCCAAGAGCTCCAAAAGCAGAGCCCTTGTGGTTCGCAAGTTGTTCAAGGTCAAGGACCTGTTGCCCCGACGACTTAAGATAGCTGAGAATATAAGTCTTGCTGCTTCCTGTCATTCCACCGAGAACAATCATTTTTCTTTTCTCAGACAGACTTTCCAAAATATGATGGCGATAAGACTTATATCCACCATCCAGTATATTAACCTCAAGATCACTCAATGAAAAGAGCCATGCCATTGCTTCAGACCTCATTCCACCTCTCCAACAATGAACAAGAAGTTTTCCGTTCTCAGCGATTTTAAGACCCAGTTTCAGTTTGGATCCAAGAGCAGGGCCTGCGCATTTAAGCCCTTCAATAATTGCGGCTGACCGCCCTTTTTTTTTAAATTTTATTCCGACAGCTTCCTTCTCTTTATCATCAAAAAGCGGGATATTAACCGCCCCGGGAATATGGCCGAAGTTGAACTCAGAAGGAGATCTGACATCTGCAATCGGAATGTTCTCTGAAAGCTCCAGAAACCTGATTATATTAGTTTTTTGAATTGTCATTATTATTCAGGCAAATGATACCTTTGCGTTCCTTTGTGTATTACTTAGTGTTCCTTAGTGGTTTAATGATTTTTTACCACAAAGTTACTCAAAGGTTTTCACCAAGGGTCACAAAGGAATCTGGCAAGCCTCTATTCCCGAAATTTACTTCTTAAAATATCGAGCAAAAAGCCTTTTGAGTTCATCAATTCTGACAGGTTTGGAAATAAAATCTTTAATTCCGGAAAGTTCTGCTTTCCTTCTTGTTTCAGGCATATTATCTGCAGTAAAGGCAACAATTAAAACCGACTTGTCAAATTTTACAATCCGTTGCGCAGATTCGAATCCGTCCATTTCGGGCATGATAAGATCCATAAAAATAAGATCATATTTTTGGTCTTTTGCCATAAGGTAACCAGCATAACCGTCATCGGAAAGTTCAAAGGAATAGCCCAGACTTTTAAGCATTGTCCCTATAACATTCTGATTCATTTTGTTATCCTCAATTATCAATATTTTTATATCGGTTCTTACAGTGCCAATCTCAATTGATGAAGACTGATCTTCCAGGAATGGAAAACTATTCTTTATTATATTGAGGAGCTCGCTGACATCAAACGGTTTTATCAGATAATGATCTATTCCAAGTGTAATACATTTCAGATAATTTCCTTTTTTATCATTTGAGCTTATCATAAGCATTATGAAATTTGCTGAAAGCTTGTTTTCCCAGATCTCCCTGGCGGCATCAAATCCATTAAATTCATCATCATCAAATATTATAACGAGGTTATATTTTTCTTCATGATAATTCATGTTTGCCCTGATCTGGTTCACTGTTGATCGCTGGAAAGTCGTGATAGTAACAGTAAGTCCCAGCCTGTGCAATGCACCTAAGATCTCCTCGTCGCGGTTCTGATTTCCAGTGATTACCAGCGTTTTTATTCTATCAAATGTTATTAGCCTCTCAAATGAAAGTTCCTTTATTTGTCTGTCGTTTGAGTAAGTGAGTAATGTAAATGATACTTTAGTTCCCTGGTCACCTGATATTCCTGACGGGCTGACAGCCAACAGTTCTCCTCCCATAAGTTCTACAAGCTGCTTTGACAAAATAGTCCCGAACTCCGAATCATCATTTGATCTTACTTTCTTTGATTCAATATTTACAAAATCGCCAAAGATTTTCTTAAGGCTTGCTTTGTCAAAACTTTTACCCGTATCGAGCAACTCGAATCCCAGAGTTATTATTCCGCTTTTGCTGTTTTTAAGCATGCATTTCAGGTGTATTTCACCTTTTTCAGTATTCCGGACAGAGTGATTCAATAGGTTTGTCAGGACTTGTCTTAATCTGAAAGGGTCACCAATGATGCTTTCCGGAACATTATCGTCAACAGTGCAAATTAATTTCAAATCATTTACAGATATATTTGTATTTGCCAGATCTGTGCAATATGTGATCTCTTCCCTCAAATTAAAAGGAACTTCATCGAGTATCATTTTCCCCGATTCAATTCTTGAAAAATCCAGTATGTCATTTATGATGCTCAGGAGTACCTCTGTTGACCGGTTCAGAAGGCCAACTATTTCTTTTGCCTCCGGTGCAAGATTATATTTTTTAAGCACATCTGTCATACCAATGATTCCATTCAACGGGGTTCTGATCTCATAACTCATTCTTGCGAGAAACTCTGATTTTGCCTCATTGGCTTTTGCTTCCTGTTTTCGTGCAGATTCAAGTAAAGTTACATCATTCAGTATTTCCATTGTAGCTTCTTCTCCCATGAACATAACAGGTATGCTGTTTCTGTACAGTACAATTTCCCCAATTTCTTTTTTGATGATTACAAACTGGTCAGGATTAAAAGATCCACCAAGATTTTTTGAATAATAATCATTTTCACCGGGCAGAGTCGATTCCGGAAAAATCTTACCCTTCATCTCTGTTTCGCTGGGATAAGAATATTGACCGGCTGCAACTTTATTCGCTTTAAGTATTTCCCGGTTTTTATTATGAACAATCACTCCGACAGGCATCTCTTCAATCAGTCTGAAAAGCATCTTTTCGGAGGTTTTTAACCCTTCCATTTCATTTTTTTGGGATTTAAGATACTTCCAGAAAATATAAATAATGAGTTGAATAAGCAGCAATGTCACAATTACGATAATTAAAGAGTTCCTGATCAGGAATTTCTGAAAAAAAGTAATTGGAGCAGAAAAGACAAGCCCCATCTCTCTCTGAAGCAGTTGTGTGGAATAATAAGATGAAATGATTTCCACTTTTTTATTATCAATAGTGGCATTATGTATAATATTTGCAACTGATCCACCGGCAAGACTTTTGGTAATCTTATCCATCTGGGAATATTCTATCTTGCTTTTGCTGTTATCATAAACTATAATACCTGAATCGTTTACTACCCATTGCCATTGATAATCTTTTAGATTAAACTCTGAAAATATTTTAAAAAAGTATTGCTTATAATCAACTGTGACGACTATATTACCTATTGTTTCATTATTTTTTATTACAGGCAAATAATAATCAAACTTCTGGTTTTCCTGAACAAGTTTTTCCATGTCTTGCATTTTGGCCTGAGCATGCAGAATAAAAGTCTGTTCAAGCCATTCTCCGCTATTATTGTCATTATCTTTTTTTAAGGTGAATTCATTCTTACTATTGTCGTAATATTTAATCCCTGTAACAAAGTCATTATACTTTGAGAAGAATAATTTCATTCTTTCCTTTGTTGAGAACTGGTTATCGGGATTTGTAAAAAACTGGCTAAGGTCTTCCTTGAAACTGATCTGGTTTAAATCACTGGAAAACCAGTAGTTGGTGCTGTCAACCGAAAGCCCTACAGTCTGAACCTGCCTGTCAAGCAATTTAACTATATAATCTATCTGTTTATTATACAGGTTTTTATAATAGACATAATTCGCAAGCAGAATTATCAGAAATGCCGAATAAACAAGAATAAGGATCCTTCTCATCTGAATAAATGTTTATCTCTAAAGTATATAAAGATAATTTATAAATATAATAATTTCATTTTACCTGTATTTCCGGTCATCGCCCTCCATGATATTCAGATAACTTTTGTACCTGAGGAATGCTATCTCTCCCTTTTCAACTGCGCTCCTTACAGCACATCCCGGTTCATCAAGATGAAGACAATTATTAAACCTGCACTCTTTTGATTTTACGAAAATCTCGCGGAAAAAATGGTAAATCTCATTCTTTTCCATATCAACAACGCCAAAACCTCTGATTCCCGGAGTATCAATTACAAATCCGCCAAAGGGCATCTGATGCATCTCAGGAAAAGTAGTTATATGTTTTCCCTGTTTATGATAATCTGAAATCTCGGCGGTTTTAAGATTAAGCAGCGGGTTAAAAACATTTAACAGAGTTGATTTTCCGACGCCTGAAAAGCCCGAAATCAAACTTGTTTTTCCTTTCATCATATCTCTCAGAACTTCAAGGTTTGTCAGTTCTTTGAGGGACAGTCTGATACAGTCATATCCAATATTCTTGTATATTGACTCAAGATATTCCATTTTGGCTGATTCTATCTCTCCATAAAGATCAGTTTTATTAATAATTATCCTGGCCGGGACTCTGTAAGCTTCCGCTGTAATCAGAAATCTGTCGATGAATTCTACTGGTGTCTCAGGAAGAATAATTGTAATCATCAGAAATACCTGATCAATATTAGCGGCGAGAATCTGCGAGTGTTTTGAGAGATTTGATGACTTCCTTAAGATCCAGTTCCTCCGGTCAAGCACCTCTGTTATAATTCCTGAATTGGTCTTTCTGTCTATTTCGAATAAGATATTATCACCAACAGCAATTGGATTTGTAGTACGGAATTCTTTGATCCTGAGTTTCCCTTTAATGGAACAATAAATTATTTTCCCTTCCTCATAAAGAACCCGGTACCTGCTTCCTGTGGATTTTAATACAACTCCTTTTTCCAATAGATGATAATTTGGGATAAAAGTAAGGAAAAATGTAGGATCTTACCCCATTCCTTTGTATTCAATGAACTCACTCCCAAGCAACCTCACATCCAGCGTATTTCGCCCCATCTCTAAGAATTAGAGAGGGTGACGGGGGTGAGTACATTTGGTTTTACGGAAGCGATAGGGTGGACAGGTTTGTTAAATACAAGTAGAGACGCCCAGGTTGGGTGTCTCTACAATATTCTGATTAAAATTTTAGAATCCGTTAATTATCCGAAGCCATCAACAGGAATGGTTTCATTTCAAAACTATGATAAAAAGGTCTTAGCCTTTCAGTATTATAATCTGCAAGTTTCACAATTTTTTTAGATGAAGTAACCACGTCAATAGGCAGATTGTCATATCTTCCGTTCTTCAATACCACAATCCTCCCATGTACTCCTTTAAGAACAAGATCCAGTGCGAGGTTCCCATATGCCATCGGAACAATCGAATCCAGTGCATCAGGATCTCCTCCTCGTACCATATAACCAAGCTTCTGGTAAATTACATTAATTGTTTTCCCATGATTATACTTTCCTGAAAGCTCTTTAAGTTTTGCTGATACCATATCACCTATACCTCCTAGTTTTGCATGGCCATAGGCGTCTTTTTCACTGTCAGAAAAAATCATTTCTCCTCCTTTAAACATTGCTCCTTCCGATACCAGAACTACAGAGTATTTGCTTGGATTTTGATTTCTGTCTTCAACAAGAAGTTTTGTAAGTTGCTCTATTTCAAACTCATATTCAGGTATTACACACCTGTTAGCAGCACCTGCCAGG
>OCZT010001526.1_pt1 | contig 23981 bp, 15 predicted proteins | sample 1539031 | NCBI WGS metagenome assembly OCZT01 (sample SAMEA3539308, study PRJEB22396) | soil metagenome | biome: tundra; feature: field; material: soil | place: USA | collected 2010-05 | depth 0.15 m | reverse complement strand
AGATATTGGCGTGACTGGAGTTCAGACGTGTGCTCTTCCGATCTGCGAGTCTTAATGGCCATCTGGACAACATCTCCGAACAGTTCCGTCTGAGTGCTGAGACCATCTTTACAGTCGGTGCTTCCGCCATACCGGGCGATGCGACAGCCAACCGAAGCGTGGATCCGGACAAGCTGTGGAGTGCTTGCCGCTCGCTCTCGAGGCCGCGGCTGGAGGATTTGGCCGAGCGCATCCTGCCGTCCGCTGCGTGGGACGATCTGATCCTTCCTGACGCGCAAAAAAAGATGCTGCGTCAGCTTTCGTCGCAGGCGCGCTATCGCATGACTGTCTATGAGCACTGGGGATTTGCCGCCAATGGGCGACGTGGTCTCGGAATCACCGCGCTTTTTGCAGGGGCAAGCGGAACCGGCAAGACACTGGCCGCGGAGGTTCTGGCCAAGGAACTTCGCCTCGACCTGTACCGCATCGACCTTTCCGCCGTGGTGAGCAAGTACATTGGCGAATCGGAGAAGAACCTCAAGCAGGTGTTCGACGCGGCGGAAGAGGGCGGCGTGCTGCTGCTGTTCGACGAGGCCGATGCGCTGTTCGGTAAGCGTGCCGAAGTGAAGGACAGCCACGACCGCTACGCCAACATCGAGGTTAGCTACCTGTTGCAGCGCATGGAGAGCTTTCAGGGGCTGGCCGTCCTCACGACCAATCTGAAGTCCTCGATCGACAAGGCGTTTCAACGCCGGTTGCGCTTCACTGTCGATTTTCCGTTCCCCGGCGCATTGGAGCGGGAGGCCATCTGGCAGCGCGTCTTCCCAGCGCAGACACCGACGATCGGACTGGACATAAAGCGACTTGCCCAGCTCAACATGACTGGCGGCAACATCCGCAACATTGCCTTGAACGCCGCGTTCCTCGCCGCTGAAGCTGGGACGCCCATCGGGATGCGGCATGTCCTCCACGCCACGCGCCAGGAAGCGATCAAGACCGAGCGCCCGCTCTCCGACAGCGAGATTCGGGGGTGGGCATGAGCAAGATTCATGTCACCATCGATCGCCTCGTGCTCATCGGCCTTGATGCTCCGGCGCGGACTGCGTTCGTCAACAGTTTGAAGAGCGAGTTGGCGCGTACGCTCGCTGATCCTGCAATGCGCGCTGCCTGGGCCCGCTCGCATCGCACTCCCGTTGTACGCCTGGATCGAATTGCCCTCGACCCTGGACTAGGAGGCGCACGCAAGCTTGGTGGCCAGGTAGCCAAAGGCATTGGGAGGGGGTTGAAGCCATGAGCGGAACCGCCGTCCGAGCGATGCTTTCGCGAGAGTTTGAGTCTTCTTCAAAGAAGAAGTCCGCGAAGGGCCTGCGGGTCAACCAGCCCGGAGACCGATTCGAGCGCGAAGCCGACCGCGTCGCCGATACCGTCTCCACCGGCGGACGCGTACCCGGCTGGTCGCTTTCCGGTACCGCCGATGGCCATATCCAACGGGATCCCGCCGCGCCGGATCAACAGACTGGGCCGAAGCCGAACAACTACGGCGATGCTGTCGGCAAAATCGCCGAAGCCTTCATGCAGACCCCGGCGGGCAAGGAGATCCTCAAGTTCTTTACCGATCAGCCTATCGTCAAAGCCGCCACCGATTTCGTTCAGACCCCGGGGGGCATCGCTGTAGCGGGAAGCGCCGCTATCGGCGCAGTCTCCGCACTGGCACTGACAAATAATGCACTGCCCGCCCAGATCCCGGCCATTTCGCTGAACATTGGACAGACGCGTCTCAAGCTCAAGATCTCTTACGAAGGCCCGGTGAACCATCCCACCCAGGCCATGCTGACCGTCAGCTACGAGGGCTCCCCGCCGAAAAAGAAGGATGGTCTTGATGAAAAGAGCCGATATCGCGCAGAGACCGCGGCCATAGCGGCCGACCAGGAAAAGTTTCGCGCGGGGATGACCCAGAGCAACCTTGGCCCCGTCGCCTCGGCGGAAGCCCAGCAGCGACAGGCCGAAGACCAGGCGATCCAGAGGGCGCAACTTCGTCGCATGGGCAGCATCCTTCAACCGGGCGCAGCCGCGCCTCAAGGGTGGCAATTCACGCCACTGGTCCCGGGAACACAGCCCATGAGCTTACAGATGCGCGACGGACAGACTGCGGCGCAACCCCCCGTGCAGCCGGGCCCAACGCAAGTACTCGCGGACCCCGCCAAGAAGGAAGATATCCCCATCCAGCGCATGGCCGATGCCGCAAGCGAACTCGAGCCAGACGCCGCGCCAGAGGTCGAATCCGTGCTCAGTTCTTCCGGCAAGTCATTGGACCCGGAGACCCGCCGAACCATGGAGTCGCGCATCGGCTTCGACTTCGGCAAGGTTCGCATCCACAGCGATTCCCGCGCGGCAGCCTCGGCCAGGTCCCTCCAAGCCCGCGCCTATGCCGTGGGCAGCGACATCGTCTTCGGCCCCGGCCGCTATGCTCCGAACACCACCGATGGCCGCCGTCTGCTGGCCCACGAGCTCACCCACGTCGTCCAGCAGACCCCCAACAGCACACTACGGCGGGTTGCTATCGCGCCCGCTCCGGCGCAAATTCAACGCGACCCGGACGCGAAGAAGCCTGATGAAGAGGACAGTCAGGAAGTAATCGACCAAAGATTTGCGCTTTCCGGAATTAATCTGGACGACCCAGAGCAATCTGAGCCTGATGACATCGAAAGAAGAAAGACTCCGCCTGCAATCGACCGGGTCCCCACCGCCGTTCGTCAGGTCTTGCGATTCCCCGGACAACCCTTGGATCGCAGCGCGCAAAACGTCTTTGAACACCGTTTTGGACATAATTTCGATAGCGTGAGAGTCCATACCGGCGACCGGGCTGCCGAGGCCGCTGGAACACTGCACGCGTCGGCCTTTACCATTGGCAGCGACATCGTCTTTGGCCGTGGCCGATATTCCCCCGACACACCCCGGGGACGTCTGCTCCTCCTTCACGAACTGCGGCATGTACAACAGCAACGTCACGCCGCGAAGGCGGTGGAACTGAGGATGGACACGCCTGATTCTGCCCAGGAAACTCAGGCGCGTTCCCTGTTCGACTTCAATGTCGCGCCGCTCGCGGTCCAGCGCGTGCAGTGCGCCCCCGAAGGCAACCAGTTCTCCCTCGGCGGCGGCATCGTCGACAGCGTTGGACGATCGGCGTTCGGAGACGTGGCGTGGCCATTCATGAAGGCTGTGTTGGAAGGCTTTGTCGGCGGCCTCAAGAGCGACATTCAGGCAGGACGCGCCGATGAGGCGAAGGAACATCTTAGCAAGCTTCTCGTCCCCTGGAACGCCGCGAAATTCTATGGGGGCTATCTCCTCGGGCTGGTAATCGGTCTGATCAGTCCCATCACCGATCTGATCAAAGGCGTGATCGGCGCGGTGCAGTTGGCCGCCGGGGCGCTCGAATGGCTGACGAAATGGTCGCCGGTTGGAGTCGCAGTTAGCCCTGAGCGCCAGGCAAAGGTCACTAAACTAGTTGGAAAATTCAGCGTCCTGGCGGATGAGTTTGTCAAAGGACTACAAGAGTTCGTGCGCGACCCGAAGGAGGCCATCAAGAAAGCCGGCAGCATGCTCGACAATCTTATGCGCCTCGCGCTGGGCCAGGCGCACGAACTGGGCGCGGAGGCGGCCCACTCCATCTTCGACTTCTTGAAGAAGGACTATTTCGACATGGGCCAGTCGATCGGCGAAGTGATTGGCGCCCTGATCGCCCAAGTGCTATTGCTGGTCTTCAGCGACGCGATCGGCAACCTGGTCACCAAAGGCGCGAGCATGCTTGGCAAAGCAGCTCAGTTCATCGCGGGCAAGGCGGTGGAATTTTTCGAGTGGGTCAAGGGCTTTGCCTCGGAAGTCGTGGCGGCGGTTCGCTCGGCGGTGAAGGGCGCGTTGAAGCTTTTTGAGGGTCTCGCAGATGCGGCGATCGAGGCATTCGACGCCCTCAAGGCGCTCTTCACGGAAGCCGAGGAGTTGGAGATGAGTGGCGCGAAGGTGGCCGCCGGAGTCGGAAGAGTCGACAGTCCAGCAGTGTCGAACGTCATGGAATCACGGATGGTCACTTCTACCCGTACCGCACCCGCGAGGGTATCCGACCTAACGCCGCCGAAAGTCCATCCATCCAACGTGGCGGGCGCTGAGGCGAAAAGTACGTCCGATCCGATCTCACGCAAGGCGGTGACGCAGCCAAACTCAACAGCCGATGAGATTAGCGATCTAGAACGCTCTGGGAGCCCTGGCCAGCCCGGAGAGGCGGCAGCAATTGGCACTGAGATTGAACGTATGGAGGTCCAGGAATGGAGCGCCGAGTTGCAATCCAAAGGCTATCGCACTTACGCGCGCAATGAATTTGGTCAGGCCCGATTGGGAGACCGAAGACTCAGCCAGTTATTTACCGATCAGCGTGCGCGTCCCGATATGGTCGCAATCAAAGAAGCGGAGAAAACAATCATCGTAGGCGACATCACCGCAAATCCCGGGACGACGGCAAGTGTTCCTGGGCGGATAGGAGGGGAAGAGGCATTGCATATCGAAAAAACTATGGAGTACGCGAGGCAACTGCGGAGACAACTGCCCCCCGATTTCGCGGATTACAAAGTATTCGCACAGGACCGATTTTGGCACGCCGGAGGAAGCACCAAGTTGATTCTAGTGAATTGATCGATCAGATTTCTTTCGGAGCGTACGGATGGAACTACCAACGCAAAGGGAACGTGGAGCAAAGCGATGCGAGCGATGATGGCCAGCCAAGAACGCACATTGGGAGCCCGGCCTGAGCGCGCAAAATCACTCCGTTCCAACCCTGCGAAAGGCCTCAAGGCCGCCCGCGTGGAGATGCGCCGCGACGCGCGACCGATCACCGAAGGGAACAGCGCCGCCTTGCGCCGCTCCGACATTCGCCAGGCGCTCAACTCCCAAGGCCAACCCCTCGGCGAAAGCATTCGCCCCGCGATGGAGTCGCAACTCGGCTTCGACTTCAGCAGGGTGCGCATCCATAATGACGCGAGTGCCGCCGAGTCTGCCTCGGCGTTGAATGCTGCGGCATACACGTCGGGCTCGCATATTTTCTTCGGCGTGGGGCGGTTGGATCCGAGCGCCTCCGCCGGGCGCGCGCTTCTCGCTCACGAACTGGCGCACGTGGCTCAGCAGGGCGCTCGGAGCCGATGGGACGGCCGCATCGGCGAACTTGCTCCGGCGGTAGAGAGTGCCCATGAGGTGGAGGCGGACCGCGCTGCCGACTCGATCACGCGGCGCTCCAGTTTCCACTCCATTACCAGCATCGAGCCCGGCACGCTGCAGCGCAAGATGGCGATGCGCGATGTCGGCAAGGGCGAACAATCCGGCTTCGCGCGCGTCCCCGAACTGATCACCCGGCTGAACGGCGCATCCACGGGGCTGGTCTTCGCGCTCACTGGCTCCGACCTGACCTACACGGTCAAGCCTGGCGGAACCTTGAGCAACTTCGACACCCAGATGGAGGGCTTCATCGACCAGGCTGCGGTCATCCCCCTTCGCTTCACCAACCGCCACGGCCTGCTCGGCAACAAGACTGCGGGCTTCCACGAAGGCGTCACCGAGGATGCCTGGTCCTCCGGCTACGTGGATATCGACGACCTGCTTGCGAGTAGCGACCTCGGCATGCAAACGGTGCTCGTCCATTTCCTGCGCGAACGCAGTGCGACGAATAAGTACGCAGAGCGGATTGGCACTGAATCGCTCAACACGGATCCGGCCAGCCCTCAGGGCGCTGCCCATCAGGCCGAGTTCGACGCCGCACACGCCAAGGGCATCCAGGCCGAATTGCAAGTGCTCCAGGACTTCTTCTCCGACCCCACCATCCGGCTGATCAACCCGGAAGGGAGTGGTCAGGTCTTTCGCGTCTTCCGCAATGGACGCAAAGACATCATCCGTACCCGCGTGCGCCCCGGCCACGGCGCCGAAGCCGGCGTGGATCCGGTCACCATCGAGGTCGTCACCCGCGATGGGAAAGTTCACACCCCGGAGGAATATAAGGCACTGATCGCAGCGGCGACTGCGGCTCCTCCGGTACCCGTGGGAACGGGCGCGGCGGCGGCTCCGCCATAGACTGCCGGCCGCACGCATGTTCCTTCACGAGGCTGCAAGATTCGTGGTGGGTTCGTCACCACTGAGAGAGAGTTGGATTCCCCGATGAGTACGTCGTCTCCCATTTCGCCACGTCTCGTGAAAGGCGGCATCGTCACCATGGACCCGAACACGTCCATGGTGAAAAGCGTGATCGCGCTGCAGTACAACCCGGATTCGCTCTCGCGCACACTGCAGATTCAGTCGATGCCCGGCGGGCAGGATGGCGTTCGCGTCGATGCCTTGCGTCTGCGCGGCCCGGCGACCGAGACCATCAAGCTCGAAGCGGAACTCGACGCTACCGATCAACTGGAATTTCCCAACCAGAATCCAGTTACGGTCCAGTTTGGATTGCAGCCGCAACTCGCACAACTGGAGATGTTGATCAACCCCAGCGTCGAAACGCTGCTAGCCGACGACAGCATGGCCAATGCCGGGACCCTCGAAATCATCCCCCTTGAACAGCCTCTCACCCTGTTTGTCTGGAGCAAGAGCCGCGTGGTCCCGGTGCGGCTCACCGAGTTTTCCATTACGGAAGAAGCCTTCGATACGCAGCTCAATCCGATCCGCGCCAAAGTCAGCCTGGGGATGCGCGTGCTCAGCGTCGATGATCTCGGCTTCCAGCATCCCGGCGGTCATCTCTACATGGCCTATCTCAGCAACAAGGAATCGCTTGCGTCGCAAGCAAAATCTGTCGCCCTTACCGTTCTGGGGCTTGGAGGCCTGCCATGAACTATCCGCTGCAAACACTGATACAGCTTGGTGTGGTTCCGTCAGTAAGCTTTCCCACCGACAGCCGGTATTATCGCTTCGCCACATTGCAATACACCGCACCCGACGGGCAGGTGATTGCATATCTCATGCGGCGATTCGTGCCCAAGCCGGGCGCGCCCAACTTTGCCACGATCGCCCGGCACACGGTGCAGCAGGGCGATCGCCTGGACCTGATCGCCGCAAAGTATCTCGGTGACCCGTTGATATTTTGGCTACTCTGCGATGCCAATGGGGCGATCACACCTAACGACCTGGTCGACACTCCCGGAAGAGTGCTGTCCATCACCACGCCGCAGGGCGTACCTGGGATGCAAATTACATAACGGAGTCCAGAGTGCTTGGTAGTGTGCAACTCACGTTGATGATCGGCCCGGTGATCCCGCTCACGGTGCCTCGGGTGGTGCTCGATTCGTTATCGGAGGCCGAGGTCAAGGTGGAGGACGTGGGTACAAGCGGATTCCAACTCACCTTCAGCATCGACAAACAATCTCCGCTGCAGATCCTTTTCCTTCTGTCCGGGGGCATGCCCCTGCTTTTCATGCGCGTGATCCTGGTGGCAACGGTTAACGGCAAGGCCAATGTGCTGATCGATGGAGTGATTACCAACAATCAGATTTCGCCGGGTGACAAGGGCTCCAACTCCACGCTCACCATCACCGGCAAAGACCTTACCGCGCTGATGGATCAGTCCGACTGGAGCGGATTTCCGTTCCCCGCGTGCCCGCCCGAGGCGCGGGTTGTACTGCTTCTTGCGAAGTACGCACTGTTCGGCGTGCTGCCCCTGGTGATTCCCAGCATCCTGATGTGCATTCCTCTTCCCATCGAGCAGATACCTGCCCAGCAGGGCACCGATCTCGCATACATACGCTACCTCGCCGATCAGGTGGGGTATGTCTTCTACATCGACCCCGGACCGGTGCCCGGCATCAGCAAAGCTTACTGGGGGCCTCAGATTAAAGTTGGTACGCCACAGCCCTCGCTCAACGCCGACATGGACGCGTACACCAACGTCGAGAGTATGCATTTCACCTTCGACCAGGAGAAGAATCGCATCCCGATCGTGTACTACAACAACGAGGAGACCGGCATCAGCATTCCCATCCCGATTCCTCCCATCACCCCGCTCAATCCGCCGCTCGGACTGATTCCTCCGTTCCCAACCAATCTGATTCCGCCTGATCTGAAACCCTTTCGCGACGATCTGGCCAAGATGCCGCTGCCCCAGGCAATCATGGTCGGATTGGCGGCTGCGTCGCAATTTTCCGAGGCCGTTACCTGTGAGGGCAGTCTGGATGTGACGCGCTACGGCGGCATTCTCAGCGCTCGGCAATTGGTGGGCGTGCGCGGCGTCGGGCCAGCCTTCGACGGCCTCTATTACGTGAAGAGCGTCACCCACAAGATCAAGCGCGGCGAGTACAAACAGAACTTCACGCTGACCCGCAACGGTCTGGTGTCGACAGTGCCGACGGTGAATATATGAGCCCGCAAGACTCCAGCCCCGGTGGCAATTCGAAGCGCTACTACGGCAAGTACCGTGGTCTTGTAGTCGAGAACATCGACCCCTTGCAGATCGGCCGCGTCATGCTGCAATGCGCGGATGTGCTCGGCGAGATTCCTGGTAGTTGGGCGATGCCGTGCGTCCCGGCAGCGGGCATCCAGGCGGGCATGTTCATCGTTCCGCCCATCGGGTCGCAGGTCTGGGTGGAGTTCGAACAGGGCAATCCCGACTACCCCATCTGGACAGGAGGATTCTGGGGCCTGGTCGCCGAAGTTCCCGTCTTCGCCACCGCGCCGCCGGCCATTCCTCCGGGGCAGAATATCGTCCTGCAAACGAGCGGACAGAACAGCCTGATACTCAGCGACGGACCACCCACTCCGATCACCGGCGGCATCGTTCTGAAAGGCGCCACAGGAGCCATGATCGTGATCAACGAAACAGGCATTTACATCAGCAACGGACAGGGCGCGACGATCACGCTTATCGGTCCGGCAGTAGCCATCAACGAAACAGCGCTCACGGTGATAGGTGCGTAAGTCCTAATCGCTTTAGGAGAAGACAGAATGCCGGGACCGATTCTTCACGTAGGCGCAGTCGTTCTCTGTTCGCATGGAGGACAGGCGATCCCCACCGTTCCGAGCCCTGTAGTAATGGTCTCCGGGATGCCCATTGCCACTATCGCCGCGCCGTATGCGGTTGCCGGGTGCGCCTTCGTACCTCCGGCGGGCAACGGCCCATGCGTGACTGGGCAATGGGTGGTCGGCGCGACGATGGTTTTTTCGAATGGCCAGCCGGTGGTGATTATTAGCGGCGTTTCCATCTGCGCGCCTACGGCGACCCCCCTGCTTCCGATTTCCGCGCAAACGCTGGTGTTAGCGACATGAGGCACAGCACGAGGACGGCGACATGAGTACAAACGTCAACTTCGCATTTCAATTCGACGGACGCGGACGCACCCTCGATCCCAATGCGGGTACGCAGCAGGACTACGTGCGCCAGCTCGTCGAGCAGGTACTCTTTACTTCGCCCGGTGAGCGCGTCAACCTGCCCGACTTCGGCAGCGGTCTACTACAGCTTCCCTTCGCGCCCAACAGTATGGAGATGGCCGCTGCAACCCAGTTCACCGTGCAGGCAGCGCTGCAGAAGTGGCTCAGCAACTACGTCCGTGTGCAGTCGGTCGTCGCCGCAGTGCAGGAAGCGACCCTGACCGTCACCGTTACCTACATGCCTCTCAACACCGACATCACTGAGATTCAGACCTTCATTTACGGAGGTCCGCAATGATATACGCCTGCTGCAATGAGAACCGCAAAGCCGCCGTGCTGGGTAACCCGACGCTCAACGGCATCGACTACCTCGAGGTGCTAGATCATGACGCTATTCCGCTGAGCAGCCCGCGCCAGCGGACTTTGCTGATCCACTGTCTCAATCCAGTGCCCACGAATCTGAGTCGGACGAATGTGGTGATCGACGGCGGAGAGAGCATCACCGGCATTACCGCTCTGTGGATCGCACCCGCCTCCGCAACCCAGACGACGCCGCCCGCGCTGCCGCAGGCAACGGGTTCCGAGGCAAACTATTTCTCATCCTTGCCCGACCACGCGAAGGTCCTGGTGGTGCGCACAAGTGCGGCAGGCGATTTCTCCCCCTATACGTTCCGGTTGGTCAACAACGTTGCGCAGGCTCGCGAAGATGTATTCCAGCTCACTGAGACGCTCATCGGCTTCGATCCCGAGTTGGCCGAGGTTGAGTTCTCCTTCAAGGTGGAATGCGGTCCTTACTTCGACTGCGACCCGCAGACCCCCGATTGCCAGCCCGACCTGCCTGCACCCCCGCCGATCAACTACCTGGCCAAAGACTACGGCTCCTTCCGCTCCATCCTGCTGGATCGGATCAACCAGCTTGTGCCGGGTTGGGGAGCGGCGAGTGAAGCCGATATGGGCGTGGCCATGGCCGAGTTGGTGGCCTACGTCGGCGACTACCTTAGCTACCAGCAGGACGCCGTCGCCACCGAGGCCTACATCGAAACCGCACGCAGTCGAGTCTCGCTTCGGCGCCATGCGCTGCTGGTCGACTACACCATTCACGATGGATGTAATGCACGCACATGGGTTCATCTCGAAGTAAACGCGCAGGCCTTCCTCGACCGCAGCCTCACCCGCTTTTACACCTTTGCGCCGCACATGCCGTCGACCCTTGCCGTCGGAGCAAACAATGAGGAGGCGGCGCTGGTGGCTGGCGTAATCGTCTTTGAGCCGATGCAGGACGCCGTGCTTTATCCGGAACACAACTTGATGAACTTCTACACATGGGGAGATTCGAGCTGCTGCCTTCCGAAGGGCGCGACCGAGGCCACGCTTCTGGGCAGCTTCGGCAACCTGCAACCGGGCGACGTGCTGGTCTTTGAAGAAGTCATCGGCCCGCAGACCGGGAACCCCGCCGATGCCGATATGCGCCATCGATGTGCCGTTCGTCTCACGCAGGTTACCACCCAAAACAGCCAGGGCCAGCCACTGGTCGATCCCCTATTCGCCGCAGGAAACGGGGCGGCCATCACCTCCGCCTCGCAGACCCCCACGCTGGTGACCGAGATTGAATGGTCCGAGGAAGACGCGCTGCCCTTCGCTGTCTGCCTCTCTTCCAGCTTCATCGACTCGGCGGGCAAGGCGCAGACCCTCACCAACGTCAGCGTCGTTCTCGGCAACATCGTGCTCGCGGATCAGGGTCTGACGTTCTCTGGAGCCCCGCTCGGCACCGTCCCCGAGCCGTCCATCTTTCCACCGCCATCTTCGACCGGCGACATCCGGTGCAACCCTACGCAGCCGGTCGGTCTGCCGGTCCGCTTTCGCCCGCTCATCCCCGATAGCCCGATTACGCAGGCGGTTCGCCTGCCGCTTGCGGGCGCGCCCGTCACCTCGAGCATCGTGCCTCTGGCGCACCCCGGCGGAGTGTCGCTGAATGATACGAATGGCTTCCCCGCGCTCAGTGTTCAGGCCGTCAGCCCCTGGAGTTGGCCGCAGTATTTCGGCGTTCTGGTCACGCCCAACGCCGTCCACGCTGGCAATTTCGACCTGTCTGTTGTCTACAACCCTGCCGGAGGCCCGACCGGTGTGACCGGAACCGTTTACCTCGAAACCTTCGTCAACCTGTCGCTGACCATCGCCGATCCCAACTACGTCGTTAAGCAAATTGGATCGCTCTCGCAATTCCTCTCGATCCCGTCCTCCTACGTGCCTCCCGGCGTATCTCCGACCGCTTTCCCCCCGAAGCCGATTCAGCTGCCCAACTCCGGTCCAATCGATCTGGTGGATTTCTTCGGTACGCCCTACCTCACCGTCCAGGCCGCCAATCCGCTGGCCTGGCCTGCGAACTTCGGCGTGCTGGCTCAGGACATCCTGCAACCGCCTGGCCAGCAGCAACTCGACGAGTTCAATCTGCTGGTGGTTTATGATCCGACCTCGGGCGGAGTCGGCGTCCACCTGCCAGTGCTGGTTGAGCAATTCAACAAGGTGACTCTGCAAACCGTCGCTGCGACCTTCGACGCCGAGTCGGAACTGATCGTGGTTCGCAGCTTCACGGATGAGCCGAACCCCAGTCTCTCCGCCTACGCCCTGATGAACTACGACGCCAGTGAAGCCATTCCGGAGATCACGCTGAGCGGGCTCTTCGAAACCAACCTCACTACCTGGACGCCCGAGTCGAACCTACTGGAAAGTGGTGCCAGTGACCCCAACTTTGTCGTCGAGGTGGAATACGACGGCACCGCGCAACTGCGCTTCGGCGACAACATCAACGGCCAGTTCCCGGAGAGCGGGACTGCTTTCTCCGCTACTTATCGGATTGGCAATGGCACAGCGGGCAATGTTGGTGCAGAGAGCCTGGTCTTTCTGGCCGCCGCAGACGGTCGCATCCTGTCCTGCACCAACCCTCTGCCCGCCTCCGGGGGAGTTGATCCGGAGACCAACGACCAGATTCGCCGTCGTGCGCCCGAGGCATTCCTCACCCAGGAACGCGCCATCACCATGCCCGACTACGAGGCCATCGCCGAACGCAACACCCAAATCGACCAGACTGTCGCGACCCTGCGCTGGACGGGAAGCTGGTACACCGTCTTTATCGCGGCCGAGCCAAGGGGCGGCGGAAATCTCACGCCCACGCTGCGCAAGACGCTGACGAAGTTCGTGAACCGGTACCGCCTGGCCGGGCAGGATATCCAGCTCGAATCGCCGCAGTATGTGCCGCTGAAAATCGAGCTGACCGTCTGCGTCGACCCAGGCTACTTCCAGGCCAATGTGCGCCAGGCCCTCTTGCAAGTGCTGGGTTGCGGTCTGCTGCCCAACGGCCAAAAGGGCCTCTTCTACCCGGACAGCTTCACCTTCGGACAAACGGTTTACCTCAGTCCGATCTATGCCGCTGCACGCAAGGTCGCTGGAGTGACCTCGGTGACGGCGACGGTCTTCGAGCCGCAGGGCGTCAACACAAAGATGTATTCCGTGGCAGGAGAAATTCCCCTTGGACCACTGCAGATCGCGCAGATGGACAACGATCCCAGCTACCCCAACCATGGCCAGCTAACCCTCGTCCTGAAGGGCGGAAAGTGAGGAGCCTATGAGCTGCACGCAAACATCCGGTTGCATCTGCGGATGCTGCTCCGGCATCAGCGTCGCGACGCCGCAGGGAGAGAGCAACCTGCCCGGCTTCTCCGCGATCGCTTACCGCGCTGGCACATGGGCTACGTTCCGCGAGTCGATGCTGGCGCGCCTCTCCAGTTCCGACTATCCCGCACTCGCCTACCTCAAGACACGCGACACCGATGACTTCAGCATCGCTTTGCTTGACGCCAGCTCGGTGGTCCTCGACATCCTTACCTTCTATCAGGAGCGGCTCGCCAACGAGAGCTATCTGCGCACCGCAACCCAGCTCCGCTCACTCACCGAACTTGCGCGGCTCATCGGCTACCAGCCGGTGCCGGGCATCGCCGCATTGACGTACCTGGCCTTCACCGTGAAAGCGGCGACCGGGCTGCCGACGAATCCGAATACCCCTGCCATCACTATCCCGGCAGGAACGCAGGCGCAGAGTGTCCCGGCGCAGAACCAGACGCCGCAGTCCTTCGAGACATCCGCCGACATCCTCGCCAAGCCCGATTGGAATGCGCTGCCTGTACTCAGCAGCTATCCGTGGATACCATCTTCGCGCAACGGCCTCTACCTCGCTGGCACTTCGAACCAGTTGAACCCCGGCGACTCTTTGCTGATTCTGGGCATCGATCGCGAAGAGTGGGACCCCGCCAGCACCACACCCGATGAGCATTGGGATGTGATCATCCTCAATCAGGTTAAACTCGACCAGAAGAACAGCCTTACATGGGTCGGATGGGACAAGCGACTCATCCATGGTTCCGGGCCAAGGAACGGTCCGGCGCCCTCGACCTGGAAGACCGCCAAGGTGTTTGCCCTGCGCCAGAAAGCAGCGCTCTTCGGCAACAATGCTCCCGATGCCAACCTTTTTGCCAGCGCCAGATACCTTACCAGCACGAGTCTGCCCAACCTGATCGACGACAGCAACACACCATGGCAGTGGTGGAACTACTCCATCGCCTCAAGCGATCAGGTTGATCTCGATTCCACCTACTCCAAGGTTGTCGTCAACACATGGTTCGCGCTGGTCGTCGGCGACACCGTCCAACTCTACAAGGTGGCTGCGGTCTCTCCAACGTCGCGCTCAGGCTTCGGGATCAGCGCAAAAATCACCGAGCTTTCGGCGGATTACGCGGATCCGGACATCAGCGCCTTTCCGCTTCAGGGAACCTCGGTCCTCGCGCAAAGTGAGCAGCTCACGGTCGCCGAACAGTCACTCGACCATGGGCTATATGGCTCGGTGCTGGACATCGAGGACCTGCGCCCCGACCTGGCCGGCGCGCAGGCTGTAGCCATCACCGGCAAGGCGCAGAAACTCAGCGTCAACACCTCCGCCGCGGTACTCAAGTTCGCGCCCGACGACGGCTCGGCCTCGCTGAAGCTCAAGCCCGGCGACATAGTCACGCTCATCGACCCCAATCCGTTGCCGCTCAAGACCAACGGCGAAACGCTGAACTGGAGCGACTCTATCGATGCCCGGAAGTTACGCGTCAGCGACGCCAGCGGGCGTACCGGCACCGTGGACGCTCCGCTCTCGGCCTTCTCTCTCGCCCCCTCCAGTGCGACCGACCCCACCATCCAGGAGTTTGCCCTGGTGTCGGCCCTGGCACACACTTCCAATCCCGACCCGCACACGCAGATCCGGCTGAAGAATCCGATGGCCAACTGCTACGACCGCACCGTGACCACGGTGAACGCCAACGTCGGTCTCGCGACCGCGGGCCGTTCGGTCAGCGAGATCATGGGCAACGGCTCGGCGGCCACGCCCAATCAAAGGTTCTCGCTTCGCCAGTTCCCGATGACATACGTGCAGTCCCCCACCGCGACAGGTCGGCTCAGCACGCTGCAGGTTCGGGCCAACGGAGTCCTCTGGAAGGAAGTGCGCACCCTCTATCAGCAGCCGCCGACCGCGTCGGTGTTCGACACACTCAAACAGTCTGATGGGACGACCGACGTGCTCTTCGGGGACGGCGTGGAGGGCGCGACGCTGCCCACCGGCCAGAACAATATACAGGCTACCTACCGTGTCGGTTCCGGATCGGCAACCAATGTTGCAGCCGGCTCGATCACCACCCTCGTCGATCGCCCTCTTGGCGTCAGCGGCGTTATCAACCCAGAGGCGGCTACCGGTGGTCAGGACCCGCAATCGGTGGACGACATCCGCTCCAACTCACCGCTCTCCGTGCTGACCCTCGGCCGTGCCGTCTCCATCACCGATTACCAGAACTACGCGGCCACCTTCGCCGGCATTGCCAAGGCATATGCCATCTGGATACCCAGTGGCCCAGGTCGTGGCGTCTTCCTCACCGTCGCGGGAGCAGGAGGCGTTACCCTTCCAGCCGGCAATCCCACGCTGACCAACCTCATCACCTCGCTGCAAAATTATGGCAATCCCCTGATCCCGATCAATGCCGTCACTTTCCTCGAGACGCTCTTCCGCATCTCCGCCGACATTGAGTACGACCCCGCGTACGACGCCACCGCTGTCAAGGCCGCGATCGTAAAGTCGCTGCGGCAGCAGTACAACTTTGCCTCCCGCAGCTTCGGTCAGGGCGTATCCGGCGACGAAGTAGCCGCCTTCATCCAGGCCATTCCCGGCGTCATCGCGGTTAATGTGAAGAGTCTGAAAATCGGAGTCACCAGCGCCGCCGGTGACCTCGCCAGCGGATCGTGGTCGGTGTATGCCTACAACCAATGGAGTGCGCATCCCATACACCTCAAGCGGACGTCGTCCGGATCGCACATGCGCATCTGCCCGTGGATACCTGTAGCGGATGCCAACGCACTGCCGCAAGGTGCAGAGATCCTGGCGCTCGACCCGAGTTCCAAAGGCATCGTTCTGGAGGTGATGGCATGAGCATGCAAGGCCTCGATCTCTTCCAACTGCTGCCCGCCGTCTACCGCATTCGCGATGCTCAGCTCGCCCAATCTCTTCCTCTGCTCACGCCTGAGGAGACAGCGACGCTAGCCGCACTGCAACTGCTGACAACGCCGCTCTCACCGCCTCTGCCGCCCGACCAGCAAGCACTCTTTGACGAGCTCACCGCCAAGGCTTCGCGTGGTCCACTGCAGTCGCTGCTCATGGTCATTCAGGAGCAGCTTGGCCTTGTCTCCGATGATCTCGACCAGCTCTACGACGACCAGTTTATCGAGACCTGCGCGCCGTGGGTCATTCCGTACATCGGCGACCTGATCGGGTACCAGTCGATCATGGGCATCGCACCCTCCATCGACAACCCACGCTCCGAGGTCGCCAACACTATCTCTTTCCGCCGTCGCAAGGGAACCGTCCTGGTGATGGAACAGCTCGCCCGCGACGCCACCGGATGGGGCGCTCATGCGGTCGAGTTCTTCCGCGTCCTGGCTGACACGCAGTACATGAACCACATTCGGCTGGAGAACCACTATGCGCCTGACCTCCGTCGCTGGAAGAACGGGTTGTATTTAGATACGGGCTTCGACCGCACTGCGCACAAGGTGGATGTCCGGCGGATTGCATCAACGTTTCCCCGCGAGCAGGGCCGCTACAACATCCAGAACATCGGCATCTTCCTCTGGTCGCTCGGAGCATGGAGCGTGACCAACACTCCCGCCACTCCGACAGCCACGAACGCGGTAGGCGCTCCGGAATGCTTCCGCTTCAGCTCCCTCGGCATGGACATTCCGCTCTTCCATAAGGCCATCTCCCAAGGCGCATCCATCGCTGACCCGGCTCAGCCCCGCAACGTCCCCGACCGTCTGCGCCGCCGCGTTCTCTGCGACGACATCCAGCGCGGCGTGGGCTCAAGCTACTACGGCCCCGCCAATAGCCTTGTGGTATTCGTCAATGGAACGCCGTTGAACCCATATGAGATTCGGGTGTGCGATCTCTCTGGAGCGGATGGCGCGTGGGCTAACCTGCCCGTGCCCAGCCCGTTCGCGGCAGCCATTGATCCCGAGTTGGGCCGCCTCGCGCTGCCTGCCGGAAGCACATCGCCGACCATTTCATACGAATATGGCTTCAACGCCGATCTCGGAGGCGGCGAATACGCGCGTGCGTCGGATGCCAACGGCAACACGGGTTTCCTCGTCTCCAACCCCGCCTGGATCGTTCCGTTCCCGGACACTGAAGAGATTCCCCGCTATCCGGACCTGCAGGGTGCGATCAATTTCGCCATCGGTGAATTTGCGGAAAACGGCCTGGTTGCCGTCGAGATCACAGGCTCGCAGATTTACTCACCCGCCGCCGCACTCAATATCAATCTTCCCGCCGGCGTCACGCTTGAGGTGCGCGCCGCCGATGGCTCCCGACCCACGCTGCTGCTGCAAGATGAAATCGTCGTTGCGGGAGATGCCTCGAGCACGGTGGTTCTCAATGGCCTTCTCATCGCCGCAGCCCCGGCGACCGTTCCCGCAACGCCGTCGCCCATCGCTTTGGTCCACGCGCCGCAGCTGAAGGCTGACGGCAGCTACAACCGTCTCGGGCAACTCCACCTCACCCACTGCACACTGGTCCCCGGCTGGTCGGTCACTGCTGCGGGCCAGCCGAACTACGGCACACATCCAACGCTCATCGCCGAGCCGTCAGGACTGAAGGTGAGTGTCGCACGTTCGATCCTCGGGAGCGTCAGGGCGGACAAGCTGGTCAACTTCACCGCGACCGACAGCATACTGGACGCGACCAGCCCCAGCGGCATTGCCTACGCCGCTCCGGATACCGCAACCGACGGCCCCAGCGGCGGTGCCCTCACTCTGGTCGGCTGCACCGTCTTCGGCAAGGTCCACTCAACACTCTTCACGCTGATTTCGGACAGCATCTTCTGGGCGCTGCTGGAGTCCGGCGACACTTGGGCTGCGCCGCTGGTCGCCGAGCGCAAGCAGGCAGGATGCGTTCGCCTCAGCTACCTGCCAACAGGAGCCATCACGCCGCGCCGCTTCCAGTGCGTCGAGCAGGCTCCCGACAAGCCGCAACCTGTGTTCTTCAACATGCGCTACGGCTTTCCCGGATACGCCAAGCTGCTCGCCTCCACCAGCGATCTCATCCGCCGCGGAGCCGACGACGGCGGCGAGATGGGCGTCTTCCACTATCTTCTAGCTCCGCTGCGCGAAACCGACGTTCGCATCAGGATGCAGGAATACCTACCCGTCGGCATGGAATTTGGATTGATCTACCAGAATTGATTTCGCAGAACTGATTACTAGACTGATCGATATGCAGGAGGCCGCAAAGTGAGCTTCGATACAAGTCGTTTTACCTTTGATCCGTGGAAGAACTACTCGGGCGTAGTGATGGAGCAGGGACGCGTCCAACTCGATTCCGACTGGAACGAGTGGCTCGCCCAACTCTCTCGCCGCATCCAGGCTGGAACCCTGGACATTATGGGTCGCGCCGCTTACCCGGCCACCACTCCCCACGCCTTCGAGATGGCGTTCGATTCCTCCGGAAAGCTCACCATCGGCCCCGGGCGCATGTATGTGGACGGGCTGCTGGCTGAGAATCATGGGGATCCCGCTGCGCCTGTGTGGGACCCGGCGCTGGCAGAGTTATCGGGCTCGCCCCAGCCTCCGCCATCAACAGAAATTGGCGCCATCGAGTTCACCAGTCAGCCTTGGTTTCCCACCGCGGCACCGCCGGCAGACTTGAGCGTGCTCCAACTCGCCTACCTCGATGTCTGGCAGCGCGCGGTGACGTACCTCGAAGACCCGCACCTCATCGATCCCGCCGTGGGCATCGACACCACTGGACGGCTGCAGACGATCTGGCAGGTGAAGCTCGCGCCGGTCAGCACTGGAGCCACCTGCACCAGTGCCGGCAATCCATGGCCTCCCGACTCCAGCGGCCTGCTGACGACTAAGCCGATCAACTCCACGCCCTCAGGCCCCTGCTGCCTCACCACCAACACCGGCTACACCGGCATGGAGAACCAGAACTATCGCGTGGAGATCCATACGCCCGGTCCAGTCGGCACAGCCACGTTCAAATGGTCCCGCGACAACGCCTCTGTGGAGACCGGTGTCACTGGTATTGTCAAAGGCACCAACTCGGTCGGGGTCACTGCCAGCCAACTCACCCTGCTGAGCATGGGCCGCGACCAGATGCTCGGATTCACGAAAGGGAATTGGATCGAGATCCTTGACGACGACCTGGAACTGGCGGGGCTCGCAGGCGAACTCCACCTCATCGACACAGTGGATTTCGCCGCGAAGATCATCACACTCGACGGTCTGGTCAGCACGACCTCCTTTCCCGTCGATGGCTCTAACCAAACCACTCCGAGCCGCCACACGCGCATACGCCGCTGGGATCAGTCGGGCAAAATCTACGAGAGCGACAACACCACTGTCTACACCACCCTGGGAGCCAAGGGCGACATCCTCGTCCCACCTGCGGCCACCAGCCTCATCCTCGAGAACGGCATCACGGTCAACTTCGGCCTCAGTTCCGCAACCGGCTCATTCAACACCGGCGACTTTTGGACCTTCGCAGCGCGCGCTGCCGACGGCACATTGGAAGAGCTGACTTCAGCGCCGCCGCGCGGCATCCATCACCACTACACGCCGCTCTCCATCGTCGATTTCGCGGCCCAAACCGCGTCCGACTGCCGAACTAAGTGGGCGCCAGGCGGCGAAGAATGCTGCGGCTGTTGCAGCGTCACGGTCGGCGATGGAAAGGAAAGCCATGGCCAATACACATCGATTAACGCGGCCATCAAGGCTCTGCTTCCCAGCGGAGGCGAGGTCTGCATCCTGCCCGGACGGTACTTTGAATATGTTTTCCTGGAAGGTCTCCACGATGTGGTCGTGCGCGGGTGCGGATACCACACCCGCATTGCTTCGCCGGCACTTGCGCCCAACGCATCGCCAGCCGCCACTGCCGCGAACAACACGTTCCGCGCCGTCATCTCGATCGCCGACTCGCAGCACATCCAATTGCGAGACTTCGCGGTGGAAGCCGACACCGGCGACGTCGGCATCCTGATTGATGGGACTGGAGACCTTATCGCCACGCCGCCCCCTGACAACAGCGGTGGCCCGGCACCCGCACCCGCCGCATCCGCACCCGCTGCGCCAGCAGATACAAGCCGCATAAGGGAATTTGCGACGAGCGGCGTTTCCTTCGGCAACCTCTCCCGCACCATCGATATCACGGTCGAAGACACGTTCATCACCGCTTCAACGATGCCCGCCATCCTGGCAAAGCGTATCCACCTACTGCGCATCGACGACAATCGCATAGCGATGAAGAATGTCGCCACGCTCTGGCCCGCGGTCTACGTCAGCGGAAACGAAATACATGTTGACCGCAACTATGTTGGCATTCAGTCCGTCACGACTTTGAGCGAATGGCTTCCGGTGGCGGTCGTCGGCGACCTGAGTGCGTCAGCCGTTCAAGTCAAGGCAGCCGTTGATACCACCGTTGTCCAGCCTCCGCCTGTCGTGAAGTTAGATTCGACCGCGAAGATCAATAAGGCCATCAAAGCCAAGCCCGCAGCATCTGCGTTGTCGGCGGCAAGACAAATCAGCGCAGCGGACTTCAACCTGATAGACGTCTCCAGCTACATCGCCATACCCCAGGTTGCCATCCACTTTGGCGGAATCCAGGTCGCCGGACCTTCCCGCGATGTGTTTCTCATCGAGAACCAGATCGAGGGCGGACGCTTCAACGGCATCACCTTGGGCAGCTATGACATTCTGAACGCGAATGGCACCGATACAGGACAGACGACCGGCATTACTACGATCCATGAGGATCCATGCTCGACGACGGGTACTCTTCAGCCGCCTGGCCCTGGTTCAGGCTCCAATGGCAACACGGTAGTCGCGGGTGGACGTCTGGTCAATATTCACATCGATCGCAATCGCATCAGCGACATGGGCCTGTGCGGGATCGGACCTGTAGGCTTTTTTGATCTCAGCCAGATTCTTGAAGTCATCTCCATCGAGGATTTGTTCATCACTGAGAACACGATCCTGAATACACTGCTGCGCCCCACCGCCCCAATCCAAATCTTCGGTGTCGCGAGCGGCACCGTCGCCGGCAACCCCTCTGGGGCGACCGGCACCTCCGGCTCGAGCGCGACCTTCGGGCCGGTTCGACCGATCAGTGCCGCTTCCATGCCCTATGGAGCCATCTGCGTGCCATCGGTTGAGAACCTGGTCATTCGCGATAACGCCATCACGAACTTTGGCGAAAAGCCCGGTGCACAGGCTGACGGCATCTTCGTCCTAAACGGGGAGATGGTGGAGATCAGTCGCAATCAGATCCTGGAGACCCGGGATTGGCATGCGACTGCCGAGGTTGCCGGAGTGACATCCGGCCTCCACGGGGGCATCATCATTGCAATCGTGACGCCGCCTGCCCTGTCCAGTTCAGCCACCGGGAATCTGTTCGCGAAGGCTGTCTACGAGCCGGGACTTCCGGCCCTTCGTGTGCAGGAAAACGTAGTGCGCGTGCCGCTCGGCCAGGCCTTCGTGGCTATCGGCTTCGGTCCCTTCGCGATCTCAGACAATCACTTCACATGTGGCGGAGCGGTTCGGGGCCGGGGTGTTGAACTTGCGCAGACTGTACTGATCATGAACCTTGGGACCGCAATCGAGGCGGTGGCCCTGTCTTCCCCGTCGAAGATATACAACGGCTCAATGCAAGACTACGCGGGGTTAGGTCGGACTTCGGGCGACTCACCCTTTGCTGCTTCGTCCAATGGCACGGTGCTGTTTACCGACAACATCTGCCAGTTGGAGGCGCGCGCCGACCGGCAGCGGTCCATCACTTCGCTGACTATCATCTCTACCGACCATCTCATCTTCGCCAACAATCAATGCTGGATAGATACCGCCACCTTCGACGCCATTGTGGACGCGATGCTTATCGCTGGAACCCTGAACGTAACCGGCAACCGCTTTCAGGAATCGCCTATCTCGGTCTTTCTGTCCGGCCTGACTGCCGGCGTGGTTAACATCACGTCGCAGAACATCTCCACCTTCTGTCTCCTGGTCGAAGGCGCGATGAAGATCCACCAGCCTAATCTGGCTCTCATCGAATTCTTCTCCCCCAACCTCTGCGGTGGCAACCCTAATCAGTAGCACCGTCGCATACGGGATCGGGTCGAGAGATCGCGAACCGCAACCAAGACCGAAAGGATGAAGTCAATGAACAAAGCTTCCGCAAGCTCGGCAAACACTCCACGACCCACGCCCGACCAGATCAAGCAGAACGTTACATCCGCGCTCACCGCAGCCGACGACGGCGCCAGCCAGACCATACTGAATCTGAACATGGTGCACAAGGCGCGCCTTTCACAGTTAACGCGCACCGCTGTCGCTCTCAAAGCGCAGTACGGCGCGGATAATGCCATCGTCAAGGAAGCGGAAGCCGCAGTGGCTTCGCGCAAGGTCACCGTAGCTCGTATAACGGCGGTCCACGAGCAGATCGCTACTCCCGCTCCCCCGGTGGCGTCTATCGGGTGGGCGCTACATGGTAGGGTCTTCAGCTCGACCCTACAGCCCGAGCAGCGCTTTACCGTGTTCCTGGTCGACGGCCAGAAGACCTACCAGGAGCAGTATGGTTTCACGTACACCGATAGCACGGGATATTTCCTGATCAGTTATGCGGGAAGCGCGGACACTGCGGCAGTTGGGGCTCAGCAACCGGCCACTCCCCAGCTTTACATCGAGATTGCCAACGCCAGCGGGAAGCCCATCTACCTGAGCACTACTGCATTTCAGCCAGCCGCAGGCAGCACAACGTATCAGAACATCACGGTCCCGGCAGGAGCAAAGCCGATTGGCGATCCGCCCTCCGCAATTCGGAAAGTCGCTATGCCCAAGGCCAAAAGATCGTAGAGAGGGCAACGCCACTGCATTCGCCGAGCACCGCTCCCGCGAAGGCTGGCCGGGAACTCGCGCTCCCGGCTAGGAAGAACGAATTGGTGGATTGCCGGGCCTGGCGCCGGTTCGGCAAAGGACTAAGCGGCGATGGTGGGGATGCGCAGGGTCTTGCAATGGGCATGGATGGAAGCTTCCTGGAGGGAGGCGGGAACGGTGCTCATCGTGCCACCTCCACCATGAGCACGTCATCGTAGGCTTCGAGGGAATTCAGGCTGGTCAACCATTGAAAGGTGTGTCCAACTTGAGCCAACAATGGTTCATAACGGCAACGATCCGGGGGGTTGAGCCTTCGGGAGGGTGCTCGCCTAACCGTTAACCGCTACGGGCATGCGCCGGAGTGGAACGCGGGCTGAGCCCCCTGCTTGTCGTCCTTCATCATCCGACATCCCTCGTCGCGCCTACTGATACCAAGGTATCGATCAATACCATCGTCTAATTGTTCGCCTGCCACGCCTCTGGTGTGATCGCTTTGGGGCAGCCCGATTCAATCGGAATGTGCGTAACGAAATAACAAAGGAGAAGGAACATGAAACTACTGATGGTGCTGACATCGCACGAAGAATGGTGGACGCGGCAGGGATCGAACCTGCGACCAGTCGATTAAGAGTCGTGTGGTATGGGCAACAATCGTAAATGTTCATAGCGGTCTGGAGAAACTAGTCTGCCTTAAGTCTGCCATTCTCAAATTGGAAGTGACCTTTGAACATTCTCTAGTCGCACAGCGTTTTGCTTGTTCATCACTGTCTTCAACTGGCTGGCTTGATGCTGGATACGGCGACATGCCGAGGACGTAGGCATAGCACATCTGCTTCATTCCGGCCGCCGCTGCTCCAAGCCAACCGATAGGTCAGAGTTGCTCCCCGGTCCGCGCATTAGCAATTCATTCCAGAGTCAGCGTCTGATTGCGGGTGAGGGCTACCAGTGTTGTGAATTTCAAAGTGGAGATCTGACCATCGGAAGAAGCAGTCGATGGTACGTGACGGGCGCCAATCCGGGCAGATCGATTTGGCAGAGGTAGTCTCAGGGATTGGAAATGCATGCTACCGTGGGTGCATGAGATCGACAGGGCTTTGCCGGTGCGCGCGATGGTGCCGAAG
>OCZT010001525.1_pt1 | contig 23988 bp, 30 predicted proteins | sample 1539031 | NCBI WGS metagenome assembly OCZT01 (sample SAMEA3539308, study PRJEB22396) | soil metagenome | biome: tundra; feature: field; material: soil | place: USA | collected 2010-05 | depth 0.15 m | reverse complement strand
ATAAGTTTGTAGTCTCACTAAGCTTCACGATGTGATTAATTCTTGACTGTAACACACCTATTTTCCACCTCATGTCACCATGATTAGATACAATAGTTTTACCTTCTAATTTTAAAAACTTCCAACGTGTTTTCATTTCGTCCTCATTCCTATAGCATACCTAAATGCTTCATCTATCCAATCTAACTTACTTATACGTCTTACTTGTATTACTTCTTGAGTGTCGATGTATTGTACTGCTACCTTAGTAACTGTTTTCATTGTTAGCTTCTCCTATCTTAACTTTTAAGTGTGACTGCATAGTATTAATCAACGCTTGCACCTCATATAAATCATTACTATTTACTAAACGCTCTAGCTCTTGGTAATACGACTCATCATCCAGATCGTCACATAGCTCTATAGCTTGCTCAACTAGTAGTGTGTTGGGCTCGTTACTCATCGTGTAACCAACTTACGGCGTGTTGTACGGGCTTTGCGACCTCATATCTGTACTGTACACATCTCTTATTATTTAGTTCTTTATGTATTAAACCCTCATGGCTCAAGTTCCTAGCAGTTCTATCGATCGTACTAGACTTTGTGAACCATGATTCAGCTTGTGCCTCGAGTTCTGTCCCTGATACAAGTCGATCTTTACTCTTTAGATATTCTACGATTCTAGTTCTAGTTGTTATTTTCATTACTCGACCTCAGCCCAATCCGTTAATACTTCAAACTCCTCGTTTACCCATAAATCATAGTCTTGCTCTGTCATAATCCTCCTTTAATTTGTTATGAGTACGGATCTAGAGACGAACAGGGTAGAAACGTCTCTAGATCTATAATCACAAACCCCCCATAACTCGACCTCATACCCTAATTAAAATGTCTTACTAACCAAATACTATTAGTTACAAAGAATGCTAAAGCCCATAAAAATGTTCTGTGTCTCCAAATAAGATGACTTACTATCTGTACAGTGTTCATTTTGCTAATGTCTTGTTCTTTTAACTTCTTAACTTCTTGCTTAATCGTACTCATGCCGTCTATAGATTTTGTTTTCATGTTATTATCCTCTCTCCTCTATTAGTTTTAGATTGTTGGCTAGGCCATATATTATTGATATTCTGCCCATTAAGCACTCAATGAAAATGCACCAACTTTGTCATGTCTCTCTTAGTGTTAGTTCCCGTTCAATTTCTAATAGTTCTGTAAGCTCATCATGGTTATTGCCGTTGATTAGTGCTGTAGCTCTCATTTTATAACCCCGTTTTTTTAATCTGTTTATAGGTATCAACTTTAGAGTTCCAGTTATTCTTATATTCTTTATAGCCTAAGTTTTTAAGTTCTCTAATTACATTGTCAATTTCTTTATTTAGCACCCCGTTGACAATTACACCAGAATTGTTTTCATAATTACCCCGTTCTATTAATTTGCGACCTCATGCACTCATTAGAATTGCCGTACCAGTTAACCCTTTGAACGTATCTAATCTACGACTTCGGTAATTTGCCGATAGCTGTTACTTGTAGCAACTCTAGCGAGTACACGAGTTTAATTGTTAATTTCGACCTCATGCCAGAGATAAGCAAGGAGTTTAACCTTATAAGTGTAATGGTGTAGGACTTCTACTATCCTTTACCTTGCCTTGTCTGACTTGTGAATCTTTGCTAGTTAGTTGATGTGATCGCTTAACTCTAAGTACATTCTACGCTATGCATACATGATTGTCAATGCATAACGAGGATATTATCGCATTATCTCACGCTAACAGGGGTCACGCTTGTGTACAACTCACCTCATAACATCAATAACAAGGACTTTTCTTATCATGCAAGTGCTTACATATACGGCATAGCTTTATATTAATAGTTTACTCCTATGTTATAGTTGAATTATGGTTGATAATCTACATATAACGGCAAAACAAAAACAAATCGCTAAATTGAAAAGTCAAGGTCTAAAACAAAAGGATATAGCCAAGATCGTATATCCTGAAGCTACTGAACATTCGGGGGCGGTACTAATATCACGTGAACTCAAAAAAGGGCACGTCGCAAAATACGTAGAACAGGGGAGAGATATTGCAATCAAGAAGTATGCCATAACTTGGGATAAACTCATAAGCAAGTTGAACGCTATGTTAGAGGCCGAGAAGTTCAACCAGTTTACAGGCGAGATCGTACCTGATTATACTACTCAATTATCAGCGGTAAAGGTTTTTATGAATATGTTACCTGTTGATGATGATAAAACGTCACCTCATATATACGATAATAATGATCTACAAAAGGCACTTAGTAGCAATGTAGATGAGGTTGAATTGCAACGGTTGACTTTTCGTAAGAAGTCGACCTCATAGCAAAGATTAATAACAGATATATTAGACTAGGTATAACAGTATAGATGTATACAGAAGCATAGTAACAGTGGTTGCTTATTCATACTAGACGAAACCTATCTGTTAATCGACCTCATATAAAGCCGTTCTAACAGGTTAGATTGTAAGAGTTGATATACATTATACCTTATACATTAAACAGATGTCGTACATTGTGCATTGTGCGACGTATGTAACAGGGGTCATACATCTACTTATACATATACTTATATACATACACTATATATAGTAGTAAGAACACGTAGTCTTATTAATCTACATACTAACGTTACCAACCTGTCCAACCTCAAAGCTACGTGTTCTCATCTGTTAACTGCCTATATGACCCCATAGCCCCCGCTATCTGTTCCACTGTACTATATACATATATTAACACCACACGTAGCTGGCGTATAAAAATTTATATACCTATTGACTATACTGTACTAGCTAGTATATACTGTACAGTATGCCACAAGTAACTGTATACATACGAAAAGAAGATTTAGATAAATGGGAAGCTTTGGAAAAGAAGTCTGAACATATTCATAAGCTTTTAAATGGTGACTATCATACTATGGAGTTTGTAAAAGGTAGTAAAATATCTGAAGAGATGAATCCATTTGGAGCCACTAAGAAGAGGGCAATGATTGGAGAAACATTAGCTGTACATCCTAACCCACGATTTATTAAAACTTCACAAGACGCCAAGAAGGTAGTTGGAGAGAATCTTTGTTCTCATGGAAAGAAGTATGGGGTTTGTGTTGAGGCCGACTGTCTTACAGCTCACAGAATGGGTGTAAGATGAACTACAAAGTACCTGAGATTAAACACCAACATATTAAACCTGTTTATCCTTTTGTATGGGGTCAGGTGACTGAGGGGCAGAAGGCAGTTATTGAATCACTCTGCAGGGATAAGAAGATGAATGTTCCCAACTACCAGCAGATGGACAAACAACAGGCTGCGATATTTATTGGCAGGTTGAAGTATGGAAATAAAGAATGTGTCTTTAATAGAAACTATCGGGATCGTAGGAGGAAAATATGATATTTTATATAACAGCTGTAATTCCAGTTATAATAGTATCCATAGTGAGCTTAATTACTGAATGAAAGTATTTCGTAAAGAATGAATTTCGAACAGCAGGCACTCCTGAAGATAGCCCACAGATGTAGGTGGGATCTATATTATTTAGCGAAGCATATTCTTCATTATGATTTGATGGAAGAAGAAGTGCATGGTGATCTTTGTAAGTATGTGGAGTCTCTTTATGAAGCTCATCCACCTGAGTGGACACCACCACCTGAGACTACAGGTATGGGTGTTGAGGATCAGTTTAGGGAACACAATACCAACTTACTTCTTCTCATGCCCAGAGGGACGTTTAAAAGTTCTGTAGTGACAATAGGCTTTGCTCTTCAGGCAGTTCTACACGATCCTAATGTTAGAATTTTGATTGACTCTGAAACCTTCTCTAAGGCTAAGGCTTTCTTAACAGAGATTAAAGGACACTTAGAAGGTAATGAAGAGTATCGGGCTATCTTTAAAGCTGTTCATGGGATGTATCCCAATGAAGGTAGGAAGAAAGAACTACTGTGGACTGACTCCCAGATTAACTTAGCTTGTCGTACTAAGCAGAAGAAAGAACCTACACTATCATGTGCGGGGATAGATGTTACTAAGAATGGTATGCACTATGATCTTATTATTTGTGATGACCTTCATTCCGAAAAGAACGTAACCAACAAAGATCAGATCGATCAGGTGGTTGAACATTGGAAGCTTTCTTACTCATTACTTGATCCAGGTAAACCGATGATTATTATTGGAACGAGGTGGGACTATAACGACCTCTACCAACATATTCTCGACACCGAGAGAGAGACGTTTAACATTCTAATCCGTAGAGCTATCAATCACGATGGAAGTCTTTTATTTCCTACCCGTTTAACTAAAGAGTTCTTAGAAGATGTCAAACGGAAACAAGGAAGTAGAATATTCTCAGCTCAATACCTTAACGAACCTGTTGATGATGAGTCTGCTACCTTTAAACGTAAGAACATAATACGCAAGGATTGGGAGTTGGTTAAGGACAGACCTATTAACTGGTATCTCGGCATAGACCCTAGCTATGAGGGCGAGTATTCCGACTATGCTGCTTTTGTTGTGGCTGGTATGGACTATCAAAGAGACATATATGTTAGACACGTGACCCGAAGGAAGATGACCTATAAAGATATTATAGATGAGATCTTCCGCCTTTATACGATCTACACACCAAAACAAATTATCTTAGAAACTATTGGTGCACAGAAGTCGATTATGTACGAACTCAATAATGAGATGAAGCGTAGGAGTGCTTGGTTGCCTTTAACAGAAGTTAAACAGCGAACTAAATCTAAAGAGGAACGAGTCAGAGGACTTGCCCCTTACTACGAGTTCGGGCATATCTTCCACGTTAAAGACTGTCTCCAGTTAGATGATCTGGAATATGAGCTAATACACTTCCCACGTGGTAAACATGATGACGTAGTTGATGCTCTAGCTTCTATCCTGGACTTCGCACATGCCCCTTCAGCCAACGCTAGACAGATACGTGAGAAAGATGACGTTCGTAGAACATCTTACAAACCACGCAGTCCTATTACTGGTGTTTAAGTAAGCTGATACTTTGTTTGAGGTTGGTTTTATGATTAAGTCATTCGTATATGGCTGAATCTTCCTCCAACCCAGTTAGTACCAATAAGTTATCTTTAGCTGACGCTGGGACTACTAAGTATACCGATGCAGCAACTATTCCAGTAGATCCGAACTATCCTATCCCGACTCAACAGATAAGTTACACCCCCAATAAGAAAGAGCGTGAAGTCCGACGTCAAGTTTATACACGTTATTACCAGATGCGTGACAACGACTGGCGTATAGATGCTGAACGTGAGTGGGAAATGGCTGATAAAGAGTATCAGTTATGGATGAGCGACAACGCTAACAACATGACTACTACTCAGCAGGGCGTTAACAATGGAACATACTCAAACTATACTACATCACTACCTGACCCTGATGATACTCGCTCCCGTTTGAAACTACCCGATGCTTTTGCCGCTATACAGTCTCACCAACAGGAGACTATTAATAGGAAGTCACGCCCTACTTTAACTGCCACTAATTCATCGGAAGAGCCAGTTCAAGAGTTTTGTAACTCAGTTATGAACTACTCAATGAACAATACTGGTTTCGACTTTGAGTGGTACAAGGGTGGTCTAGCTTCTGCTATTAGAGGTACGTCTTTTTACTACGACTACTATCGAGTTGAAAAGCGTTGGGTTAAGGATATTGATGATGTTGATGAAGCGGGTAATCTCGTTTATAAAGAGAAACAGATCACTGACTTTGATGACGATTTTACTGAATGGCTACCAAACGAGTTTTGTTACGTAGACGAGAAAGCTAATCATATAGACAAAGCTGTGGACTGTGTTCGTAGAGATATTATAAACATTCGTGAGTTCCAACGAATCTATGGGCAGAAGAAGAACTTTATAAACCAAGGTTACGTTAGACGAGGTGGTGAGACTACTACCCGAAGTTTCTTCAAACTACCAAAAGATATTACTGGTAATGATGTAGAAGTTCTTCACTATTACAACCGAGCACTAGATTCTTATTGGGTAACGGCTAACAATGTCACGATTCACTTAGGACCACTTGAGACTAAACACAAAGAGTTACCATTTGCAGTTCGTTACTACTACATGGTACCTGGACGATTCTGGGGTATGGGTATCCCAAGGATCATTCACATGCTTGCTGAAGAGCGTAACTCGATTCGTAATCTTAATATGGATCGTCAGAATCTTCAGATTAATAAGATGTTCCTTCATAATAATATGTTTGATATCGATGAAGAAGATCTTATCTCCCGACCTCATGGCTTAATTTCTGTGGATACCAATGGTGGAAAGATTGGTGATGCTATTATCCCAATCGAGTATGGTGATGTCCCCGCTTCTTACTTCAAGACTGACCAGATAATGATTCAGGATATTGGAAGAGCACTCGGTATCGATCTTGAGAAGGAAGCACAGCCAAGTGCTACTGCTACAGCTGCTGCCCTGAGCCAAGAGAACTACTTAAAGCGTATTGTTATGATTGCTATCCAGAATGAAATGGACACTATCCTTCGTATAGGTAGGCTTAAATGGAGTAACATCCAGTTCTTCTACCCTCTTGGACGTATGGACAAGATCTATGACGATCGTGAAGAGAGTGAAGAGCAGGTCTTCAAAACTATTACTACTAATGGTAAGAGGTTTCAGATAGTTGATGTCAACGGTACTAAGACTCTTAAATCAGAAGACATTACAGGTGCATCTAGTTTTGAACTTGATAAGAAAATGGCTAAGTATCTGGAAAGTAACGTTGAAGTATCTATAGATTCCAGCCAGTTTACTCCAGTTAGTCGCACAGTCCAACAGACTAAAGTTACTGAAATGTACAGTTTGTTTATTGGTAACCCCCAAACAGCCGCCCTCATGGATATCGGAAAGTCTATGTCTCGTGTATTAGAAGTTAATGACGAACATCCTAAAGACTGGTTAGCTGGGTTCAACCAAGATCCTGGTTCAGCTATGTTGGCTGCCGAGACTGAAAACCGAGTCATGGCTGCTAGTCAACCACTTGGACCAACTCCTGGTGCTACTGAAGAGCACACTCTTGTCCACATTATGTTCACCCAGAGCCAAGAGTATAACCAGTTAGTTCAAACTCACCCAGAAATACGTCAGATATTCGCCAACCACATTATGGGAGAGCATGAAGGCAATCCTGCTACTAATAGTGCAGCTCAAGCTATGAGTGCCAACGGACTTGGTGGTAACGGAGTTCCTGGAGCACCTCCTGGTAACCCAGCCATGCAAGCACCTAATCCACAAACTCCTGGTGCACCTATGGCTAGAGCAACTCCAGTAGGTCAGATAGGACAACTACCTAATCTTCCAGCTGTAGGTTTAACGCCTCAACCTCAAAATCAGCCAATGGCACAAGCCGCTGGTATCCACGCTACTAATTTAAGTAAACCAATGCGGACTGGTGTCTGATGATTGCATTACAAAATGAGGTATATATAAACTGATGATAGTGTTGACCACGAAAGACAAGGAAGCACTAAGTTACATCTACGAGTTAGATGAATTTAAGTCCTTTAAAAAACTGTGTGATAGTAAGCGACTCAAAATAGCGGAACAAATATTGAACGTAAATATGGCAGATGAAGGCTCGGCATTTAGAATCTCCATGCTTCAGGGTCAATATAACGCATTAGAGTTTATCTTACTGGAGATTAAAAGCATCCATAAAAAGATGGCTAAAGTTGATATCTGATATCTAGAGAGGTCTTAGTTGTTTATTCCCCTCTAGATACCAGCGATAAACTGGGTTAGAACAAATCTAATAATGGGAACAAATCCCAAGAACGGACATTATGGCAACATTAACAGATGAGGAAAAAGCTAAATTAGTACTAGGTGACGTAGAAAGCGAAGCGGACGAAACCACTAAGGAAAAGGAAGCTGAATCCGAAACTCTCGAAAATAGCCAAGAGGAAGAAGCAAGTGAGAATTCTGAAGAAGAGACGGCAGTCGAATCGGAAGATAAAACTCCAGAAGCTGAAACCCAACCATCTTTTACAAAACAGTTTACCAATCTCAAAGGTGAAACACCTCAAGAGTATATAACTGAAATTGAGAAGGCTTACCAAAACAGTACTAACGAAGCTCTACGCCTAAAGAAACAGCTGGACGATTCCGCCCAGATTATCGAAGAAGCGAAGAAAGTAGTTGCTACTGTACCATCAGCCACAGCGACTGAACAACCTGTTGCACCCACCTTTACTCAGGATACTAATCCTGATCTAGCCTGGGCAAAGCAGTTACGTGAAGACGCTATGATTACTTCATTTGATGAATTCAAGAAAAATTACCCTCAAGCAATTGAAGGTGAACAATTCCAAAAGTTCTTAAATGCTAGTAAAGGTGTAGAGGAAGCTTTCAAAGCTAGTCACGATAACCGACTACCGACATATCCCGAACTGTATAAGGGTATAGCTGACATCTTAGGATGGCAACCTACCAAAGTTACAGCCAAGCGAGATGCCGCTATCAAAGAATCTGCCGCTAGTTCTCAAACAGTTAGTGCAACACAACCTGTAGCCAAGCAATCAAAAGTTACTGAAGCTCAAGTTGATGCTTATCTTAGAATGTTTCCCGCTAAAGATCGAGCTACTGTCGTAAAAGAATTATCTGAAGCAATAAGTTAATTTTAAAGGAGTACGACTATGTCACAGACAGTGACTGGGGTGCAATCCCCTACAGCCATAGGACGTATTGACGGTCACACTAATTACGCATCTGCAGATTTTGTAGTAGCAAGTGGAGTAACTATTAACGCTGGAGACTTTGTATATTTCGCCAGTGGTGTAGTCACCAACGCTACTGTATCTCAGGCACGTTTAGTTGGTATGGCTGAAGGTACTGTTACTGGTAACGCTACTGGTACTAAGACTGTTACAGTCTGTATCGATAGAAACATGAAATATCTTATGAAAGCCTCTACTACTTTTGGTGCCGTTACAAACGGTACTTCAACTGCTATAGGTGCTTATTTCGATATTGCAGGTACAACTGGTGCTCAAACAGTTACAATTGGCTCTTTAGGAGCTACAACTGGACAATTTGTTTGTCTAGCAGTTCCTGGTATGACTGGATTACCTTCATTAGGTCTTGCAGGTCTTACGGCTAATACATACGGAATATTTATATTAATTAGTTCAGCTCTTAGCCCCTACGTAGCGGGTTAGAAAGGATATTTAAATGGCTTCATTAAGACCCGCATGGCCTGACATCCTCGATCCAGCCTTTCGTAAGGTTTATGGAGATGAGATTCGTCAGTTGCCACAAGTCGGAATGACCATTTTCAATGTCGATACTTCGGTAAAGAATATTGAAAAGGACACATCCGCAACTGGACTATCAAAACTAGTTCAGAAATCTGAAAATTCTGCTATCACCTATGAAGATGAAGTAGAAGGTTTCAACGTAGTTTACACCCACCAAACATTTGGTAAAGGAACTTCAGTCTCTCAAGAACTTTGGGAAGATGATCAGTTCGGTGTAATGCGTCGTAAACCAGCGAACTTAGCACAAGCTAAGATTCGTACTCAGGAGCAATTTGCTGCTGATATTTTGAACAACGGCTTTACAGCTGGTGGTGGTGGATCAGCTCCTTTCACAGGTCCTGACTCATTAGCACTATTCTCAGGTGCTCACTTACGTGAAGATGGTGGAGCAACACAAAGTAACTCTAACACTGCAGATTTGAGTGAAGACTCAATCGAAAACGCTTTAGTTACAATGCGTTCCACTCTAGATGGAAAAGGTCAGCTAATGTTGGTACAACCTTCAATACTGCTTGTTCCACCTGCTCTTGAAAAAGAAGCTCACATCCTAATGAACTCAGTACAACGTACAGGTACGACCAACAACGATATCAACGTCTACAAAGGTCGCTTAGATGTTGTTGTCTGGGACTACTTAGGTTCTGCTGCTGGTGGTTCAGATACCGCTTTCTTCGTTATGGATAAAGCTGTATGCGAACTTAACTGGTTCAACCGTTCAGACCGTGGTATGGAAGGTCCAGACTGGGACTTTGACACTAAGACAGCTCGTTGGAGCGTCGTAGCCCGTTGGAGTGCTGGTTGGAGCAACTTCCGTGGTATTTACGGATCAAAAGGTGACAACTCGTAAGAGTTACTTAATTAACGTCTAGGTAGCGGAGCAATTAAGCTCCGCAATCCCTAGCGGAAGGATTTTTATATGTCAATCGGAGACAGAACTTATCAGTGGGCAATGCACACTTCATGGGGTGTATTATCAAACGTATTACACAACGTTATAGAAACAACTGGTGGATACACTTATCACAAAAAGGTAGTATCTAACGCAACAGCAGGTGCGGTACTTGGCTCAACAGTTGGTACAACCGCTACACAGGTTATTACTACAGGTATAACAAATCCTGATGTACCTCGTGTGTTAGCAGTAACTATTGGTGGCACAGGTATGTCAGCTGGTAATATCATAATTACTGGTGTGAACGTAGAAGGTAAAACAATTACCGACACTATTGCCTATACAGGTGCTGCACAAGTACTCGGAGTGTTAGTATTCAAACGAGTCACTTCAGTTACTTTATCAGCAAATCTAGGTGCTTCAGCTACAGTAACAGTAGACACACAAAACAAGATTGGTCTTAACCACCGATTAGCTCCAAACTATTCAACAGTAGTATGTCTATCGTCTACAGTTACTAGTCCTTACAATCAAGCTAATGGTAGTTTGAAGACTGCATTTCCAGTAGTGGAAGCAGCCGTATCGAGTTCTAATATTGATGGTGAGCTTGTAGAGAAGAACTGGGTAGTACCAGCTACGACTCCAAACGGAACAACTTTCTTGTACTTCTTCTACTTCTTCTACAAAGTCTTGGTCTATCCTCCAAAGGATTCTCCAGAGTTTTACTCAACTACTACTTCTACAAGTACATCGACTTCAAGTACGTCAACCTCAAGTACTTCACAATCTACGAGTACTTCAGCAACTACGTTCTCTACGTCTAGTACTTCAAGTAGTACTTCAAGCACATCAACATCAACAACAACCTTACCAGTCTAGGAGGAATGAAATATGTCTATGCTAGCAGGTGATTACAAAAGGAGATCCCAGAGCACTACTAGGGGTGCTATGGTCAACTCTGGTTTTGCAGTAGATCCCGTTCATGTCCCAAGTGGAGCAACTAACCTTCAGGTTTGTGCAGCAGGTGCAGTAATAACCGCACTATCGGTTAATGTTCTTTCCTCGACTGGAGTGAACCTCTACTTCAAAGACGCTAACGGTACGATTCAAATGATTATGGCTGGTGCACTTACAGCACGAGACTATAAACTAGGTTTTTATTGTCCTTGGCCTGTCTATATATCATCAGATGTAGACGCCACCGTCTTTGTATGCCCATCTTCTAAGGGCAGTACAACAACCTAAAAAATAAAAAACTATTGTGCTGATGCTTTACATGTAGTATGTTTGTGGGAATGGATACTACGTCAAAGTCGATCCCCCTTAACCAAGGCAAGTTTGCTTTGGTAGATGAGGGGGATTTTGAGTGGTTAAATCAATGGAAGTGGCACTTTCATTATGGGTATGCTGAGAGAAGTGTAAATCTCGGTAGAGATATAACTGGCAAACAACATACCAAGACTATAAAAATGCATCAACTTATTATGTGTGCTCCTAAAGGTATGGAAGTTGACCATAAAGATGGAAATAAATTAGATAATAGACGCAGTAATTTAAGAATATGTACTCATGCTGAGAACACGCAGAACCGCAAGGTAAATTATAATAAAAAGTTTAAGGGTGTTAATTGGCATAAACGTATGGGTATGTGGCAGGTTTCTATACGAGTTAATAAAAATCTTAAGCATTTAGGATATTTCAATGATGAAATAATAGCTGCTAAAAAATATAATGAACTGGCACGATCTAGCTTTGGTGAATATGCGAGGCTTAATGATGTCTGAAAAAAGAAAAGTTATAATTTTAACTAATTTTAATCAGTATCTTAAAAGCTTCAGTCCTATAATTGTAGTACAGTCTCAATTGAATATGTTACTTAGGGCAGGTTATGAGCCGACCCTTATAGTTAATGAAGGTTGGGACGTACCAGAGGGTTCACTATTGGGTTCTGTAGAGACTAAACGTCTCCCCAATGTAGTAATAGATGGTGTTAATGTCGATGAACAGTTTGAACAGGATGTTGACTTACTAGAGGAAAAACTTTTAGATATGCTCCCGAATGATTGTACGGTTTTAACCCATGATTTAATATTTCTACCAGACTATGTGAAATTAAATGTAGCTTGCCGTCGTATAGCAGAAGAGAACCCTTCGATAGAATGGATTCACACCATTCACTCTGCTACTAGTCCTGAGTCTCTTATACAAGAACGAGCCATGTTTGCTGGTAAATATGCTGAACACTTAGCTGAGAAATTCCCTAATTCAATAGTAGCTTATCCTAATGCCTACGATATACCTCGTGTAGCAGTTAATTATTCCTTTGAAGAGAACGAAGTTGTAGAAATTCCCCACTCAACCGATCCTATAGAGGGTATGAGTCCGCTTGTTAAGCGATTATACAATGATTTAGAACTATATAAACCAACCGTTCTGATGGTTTACCCACTTAGATTAGACCGAGGTAAGTATGCTGAGGCTAATATTAAGATCATGGGTGGCTGTAAAGCCAACGATATGACCTCACACTTAGTTATATGTGACTTTCAATCAACTGGTGGAGACAAGGTAACCTACCGAGAAGAGCTAAAAGAGTTGGCACTCAGTCTTGGTGTAGAAGATAGGGTAACTTTCCTGTCTGAGTTCGACGATTCAGCTACTATGGAGGTTTCTCACGAGACTATCCTAGAACTATTCACCCTGTCTAATGTGTTTGCCTTACCATCTAAGAGTGAAACCTACTCTTTAATAGCTCAAGAGGCTATGTTAAAGGGTAACTTATGCCTATTGAACCACGATTTCGCCCCATTTAGACAGATCTACGGTAAGAACGCTCTTTATAAGCAATTCAACGGTGCAAATATTGGTATGAACGGGTTTAATGGAGAAATCACCACCTCACACAGTAATGAGAGTGAGTATTATAGAGGTTTAGCCAGTAACCTACTTTACTACATAGAGAATGAGCATGTATTGAGAGCCAAAACATGGGTTAGGACTAAGCGAAATCCAAATTATGTTTTTGAAAACTTTGTAGAACCTTTAATAAATGAGGAAAAACATGTCACAGGTGAAGTTCTCGATAGTTATCCCAGTATATTCAGAATTAGATAATATACAGGGTGGGGCTAGTTCTCAACGTCATTTTAGAGGTAAGACGGTTCAAAGAGCTATTAAGTCGATTCGTAACCAGCAGTTTACTGATTGGGAACTTATACTTGTAGACGATGGTTGTTGCGACAAAATCACCCCAGATATCCTCGATAGATTCGCAGAACACGACGAACGTATAAAAGTTCTACATATAGAGAACGGCAACAGGGCTATAGCTCGTAATAGGGGTATGGATGCCGCTACTGGTGAATGGATTTGTTGGTTAGATTCTGATGACGAATATTCTACTCACTACCTACGTGAACTTAATCAAGCTACTAAAGACTTCCCAGAGTATTCCATATTCAACTTTGGTTCACTTCTTTACTGGCCTGACCATCGTAGTACTACTAGAGAAACCTATCACCCTAAAATAGAAGGAGAAGGACATGAGTGGTTTAGAAGTGGGCACATAGGTTGTGGTAGCTTTATCTTTAAGCGAGAACTTTGGAAAAGTAAACCCGAGTACCGAATACCTGATGAGGCTAACCCTTATCAGTTTGCGGCTGATTCATTATTCCCCTGGAAACTAAATAAATTAGAAGATGAATGGAAGTATGACAATACTGAGAATCCAGAAGACATGTTTCAGGATGGAGTAAAGAGGCATGGTTCATCTTTAGGTAATCCCTGGGGCGATGACTTCCTACAGTTCTATAGACTGACTCGTGACAATCACTCTAAACCTTTAGACGTGTTGTTATACATACAATACCCTCGTGCCCATGAAGAAGTGTATACACAGTTTGGTGAGATCTTTGACACTGGAGTAGAAGGATGATCTTTAGAAAACGAATCCTAGTGGTGGGTGGTAAGGGTTTTATAGGTAGTCATTTACTACGACGTCTAAAAGCTGATGTTATAGACCGTAAACTAAACACTGATGTACTCAATGGAATAGATAAAAAATATGATGTAATAGTTTTCTTAGCCGTTGATATGGGTCGCACTCAAAAAGCATATATCTATAATGAAGAACTGTACAAAGCTTTAGACAGATACATGGTCTCTAATCCTAGTACTCAAGTTATATACACATCTTCGGCTGCAGTTTATCCTGATAGTAAACAACCTCATAGCGAGAAAGATCTACCCAAACCAGTTAATCTATATGGAGAGGCTAAGTTATTGGGTGAGTGCTATGTTAGACAATATAAGAAGCATGTAATATTTAGATTGGCTAATGTCTATGGTAAGGGTGGTCATGGTGCTATAGATCTATTCTTGGGGGGTGAGAAACACATTTACGGTGCAGGTGTACAGATACGGGACTATGTCTTTGTTTATGAAGTAGTGGACTGTATTATTAATGCTATTAATCATCCTAAACACTGGCAAGGTACCACCAATATAAGTAGTGGTAAAGGTCAAACAACTAATGAGATCTATAAGAAGTTCGGTAGTGGTAAACCTAAACATATACAGGGACGTATGGGTGACGTTCAATGTTCTATCCTAGATAATTCTAAATTAGAGGGTCTATATGACTGATTTACATCTAGTCTCTTGGAACCGTCCTAAGATGACTGAACTAGTTATTAAGACTATCCATCGCAATACTATACCTGGTACGTTTAGACTTACGGTTCTAGACAATGGTAGCGATCAAGAGACTCAACAGATGTTGATTAATATGGAGAAGGCTGGACTCATACATAGTCTTGTAATCATGGATCAAAATCTAGGTCTAGAACGAGCTAGACAACTCTTACTTACGGATTATGCTACAGAGAAGTATTTTGTATGTGTAGATAATGACTGCTTACCTCCTATAGATTGGCTACCTAACATGCTTAATCTAATGGACTATTACGAAGAATATTCTGCTATCAGCCAACGTACTCAAGTAATGATTGGTACGGGTAATATCTTTGAAGAAGCTGATAAGGATAATAGGCAATTGGTAGACTTCGCTCATCCTGGTGGGAGTTTTAGAATTATGGACACAGCTGTCGTAAAACACACTGGCGGATGGGATAGAGGTGCTGCAGGGCGTGGGTCTGAAGAACGATATATCTGCGGTAAACTTCGAGATGAGGGTTATAAGACTGCCTTTGCCGCTAAGATACAATGCCTACACCTATTTGGAACTCGTGACGAGAATGAGACAGACCGTTGGGGATATGATAAAGACTTAAAACCAGAAGACACAGGACATTCAGATATATGGCATCCAGCGTTAGCTAATGGTGATGATCGTAATGAAATAGAAAAGTATTCTGGAAAGGAATTAACCGATGCTTACTTTAATAATAAAGAGGACTGATGAACCTAAAGTCATTCAGATGACTCAGGAAGATATTGTTAGACAAGTTAGTTCAATCCAAGGTGCAGAGATATTACTAGAAGATACCTGGTTAGAAGGACTTAGAAAAGTACGAACCCCACTAGTATGTCTAGTGGAGGCTGACTGTGTGTTTAGCTCTAGTTATATGGCTTCAAACTATGGACTTATTAACAAACACGTAGATAAGGGTGGTAAGGGTGGTGGCTATAATAAACTAGCCATGATCTCTTCCTGTATAGGCGTGAAGACCTTTGATAACCGAATATATAACTATAAGTTGGAGAAAGTTAAAGATAGCAATCTAAGATATACTGCCATCCAACCTCATAGAGAGAAAAGAGATATGAAACTCTATAACGTACAAGTTGGTTTTGTACCAGGATCAATTATTCGTATGGCATCTTTAGGAAGAGACATAGACTCACTACCTTGGGACGATCCTAACCTAGTGAAGATGTCTACAGCTGTTTCATTCCACTTTTGGGGATCTGGACGCAGGATAGAACTTAACCCAAACACTACTTATGTATCTGGTAATATGCAACTAGAAGATCCACCTCATTTCAAACTTAACATTCCTGACTTAGCAGCTAATCTATTCTTACGTGAGGGTATTTAATGACTAACTTCTGGGACAATTTAATGGGTACTGACGAACATGCGGCTAATTATATGGCTACTTATGGAGAAGGCCCAGGCTTTGAGACTCGTCACACCGTTGGCTCGTTTATAAATGACGGTGAGAGTGTACTAGATGTAGGCTGTGGACCAGGTTGGAACTATGATCATTTTCAAAAGTATGGACCGAAAGTCTTTTATGCTGGAGAGGATTATTCCGAAAGGTTTGTTAGGGTTGCCAACTTTAGAAACCCCGATGTCTATCAAGTCGGTGACTGTAGGCAATTAAACCATAGAGATGAGTCGGTTGACGTGGTTATACTCCAAGACTGCCTAGAACATACCAATGGCTATGCATATCCAAAAGCCTCTTGTAGTTTGTGTATGAGAAGCAATAATGATAGCATAGAAGCATGGAATGTATCGAAGAAAGCTGTACAAAACCTAGAATCACAGTCAAGAATAAGTCTGGGACAATTTACGAAAGAAGTAGATGCGACAAACACTATCGAGCGCAAGTTAGCAAATCGAGAAGAAAAGCAGATAGATATATCGACAAAGATGGATATATCCAAATCTTCATCAACGGAAGAAGAAAAGGAGAGCACCGAATCGTTATGGAGCAAAAACTCGGAAGGTCACTCGAAAGATGGGAAAGTGTCCACCATATTAACGGACTCAGAGGAGACAACCGACCAGAAAACCTCGAACTTTGGCTCGGAGGTATTAGATACGGACAAAGAGCTGCAGATATCCTCTGTCCCCACTGCAGAAAGCCTTATTTGCACTAAACATGGTCCTATTCACGAGGCTCTACGTGTGGCTAGGAAACGAGTTATTATTAGCTTTTGGCATTTAGACGGTAATGAGGGTACTGAGCATATAAACGATGATAGTAACGACGGTTGGGGGGCTTGGTATGATAAAGATAAATGGGAAGAGTTTTTAAACACTCTACCCTTTGTTTGGCATCATTTAGACGTTGCCCCTAAAAGCAGTACTCATATATGGCACTTCTATATTATAGAGAAAGAAGACGATGAATAGTTTGATTATGGGACGAGGTGAAATTGGTTCAGCCGTTAAAGAGGTCATTGAAAAGTATGACCACGTTTCTACTTATGATATTAAAGGTAAGAACGGTAAAGTTCCTAACACTATTCATGTCATGCACATTTGTTTCCCTTATTCAGATAAGTTTGTAGAACAAGTTCAGAACTATGTGACTCGTTATGAACCTATCCATCTACTGGTTTGGTCAACCGTACCTATAGGAACTTGTCGAAAGTTAAATGCCACTCATACACCTGTAGAAGGTAGACACCCAAAACTAGCTGAGAGTATGCGTAAGATGAGACGTTGGATTGGTAATACTAAAGCTAGTGAAAGAAAGTTTTTCTTGGAATACTTCGTCGATAGGGATTTTAGTGTACAAGGAGTCAATGATTCAAGACACACAGAGTTTCTGAAACTCCGTAGTACTTCTAGGTTCGGTATTAACTTAGTATTCGCTGATTATGAAAAGAAGATAGCTGACGATATTGGTATGGACTGGGAGCACCTAAAACACTTTGACACGAATTATAATAGGTTATATCGTGATCTAGGTATGGACTGGGCACAGCGTTATATTCTAGACCCACCTCAAGATGGTTTAGGCGGTCATTGCCTAATTGAGAACGGTGTATTACTTGATGAGCAATATCCGAATAAGCTCCTTAAAGCAATGCTTGGTTTAGGTAAACACATCTCTACTATTAGTGAAGATAAGCCGTATCGTAATCGGGCTTGGCTTTATGCTGAATATGTAGGTAAAGAAAAATCTACTGAACAAATTGGGTCTGAATGGGGATGTACTGGAGCGAATATTATTCGTATTATGAAACTTTTAAATATACCAAGACGTGACTCTAAGTGGTCTGACCAAGAGATAACTGATTTAGAGAGACTATCCGTTAGTATGACATTCAAGGAAATGGCAGAACATCTAGGTCGTTCTTATGAAGCTATTAGAATACAAGCTAGTAAGATGGCAGTTGAAAGTGTTTATAATCCTGGTGAGAGAGACGATAAGACTAGACAGAAAATTAGTGCTACTTTACAGGGTATAACAATAGAAGAATGGGATGGATTCAAAGAATCTGTGAATAGCCTAATCCGTAAGTCTGAAGCTATGCAGAATTGGCGTAAAGCAGTATTTGAACGAGACGATTACACTTGCCAACATTGTGGTACTAGAGGTGGTCAAGGAAAGACGGTTATACTACATGCCGACCATATAAAGCGTTTTGCAGATTATCCAGAACTGAGATTTGATCTTAATAACGGCAGGACACTATGCGTAGACTGCCATAGAAAAACCCCTACGTGGGGTGGAAGGAAACAAAATGATTGTATTCGACAGCGATGATTTTGGAGCAAATCACATTATTAGCGATCAATGTCAGTCACACGACTGTAGAGATCAGTTAGATAAGTTGCATTATGCTAATAACAACTTTAAAGTTACTCTCTTTGCTATACCTGCAGAGATGACTTATGAATTAGCTGAATGGTGTAAGGCTAACTCTCAGTGGGTAGAACTCGCTGTACATGGTATCTTCCACTCAAGCAATTATGAGTGCGATAAGATGACTTACGATCAGTTTGATAACTATATGAAAGATCTTGAAATTATGATTGAAGACTACTTCGTTAAAGGTTTCAAAGCTCCTGGTTGGCAGATAAGTGACGATATTTATAGGTGGCTTTTAGACAATCACTGGTGGGTAGCAGATCAAGCCTACAATGACAGCCGCCGACCTCAAGGCATACCTGTATATAAAGTAGGTGAGAACTCAATTCACACCCACACTTGGAATTGTGTCGGTAATGGTATATACGAGATTTATGACCAAATAGTAGATCAAATAAAAGATGAAGCAGAATTTCGTTTCGTCAGTGAGGTAGTATCGTGAGTAAAATAACAGTTATAATCCCGTCTCTAGCAGAGAAGGATAAAGACTATTTAAAGGTTTGTGTGGAAAGTCTACGGGCTACTGTAGATTGGGATATTATCGTTGTCACTAATGGTGGCAAAGATATGAATCCTATAGCCGATCTAGATATTAAGGGTATCACTAAACACCTTCACACTAAACAGCAGGGACAGTGTAACGCTGTTAATCGTGGTGTGGAGGCGGCTGAAGGTGACTGTGAATGGATATTTATCTCTAACGCTGACATGTACTATGCACCAGGCTGGAATAGGAACTTACGTTTCGACGATTTATGTTTTTCGCCTAACTTAGTAGAACCTACCAATAACAACGGTAGTGCTCAACCATTCTTAAAACTAGATGCTGGTTTTACTCTAGATGAGTTTGATAAAGAGAAAGTAGATGAATTTATAAAAGAAGACCAGATTGATGCAATCACTAGTGAACCAGGTTTCAACTTTCCTTTCTTTATGCGTATGGATGTTTGGAGAACAATCGGGGGCTATGATGAGAAATACGATCCCTGGGGTTCAAACAGTGATACTGATTTGCAGACTTTAGTAAATATTGCAGGAATTATACCTAAACGCTATAGAGACGTGTTGGTCTATCACTTCAGCAATAAGAGCGGTACGTTTGACGGCACTCATCAAGAAGAGTGGCAACGTAATTTTGACCACTACCGTATTAAATTCGGTTACACAAGAGACGATGAGCCAAAGGCTGATGTTTGGTATAACAAGAATATGGTATTAGAAGATAAACTAATATTTCATCCTGATTGGGAGGGGAAATATCTTGAAATGTCTAATAACGGGTAGTCATGGTTTTGTAGGCACTCATCTAGAACAATACCTTATAGAACAAGGGCATGAGGTCATTGGTTATAATCTCTCTGACGGTCACGATATACGAGACTACGAGACTTTACGGAACTTTCTAGACCATAATCGTCCTGATTATATTTATCATCTAGCGGCTCAGGCTTATGTGGCTGAATCATTCCAAAACCCCAAACGTGCTTTTGAAGTAAACACTATAGGCTCTATGAATCTCTTAGAAGCCGTTAGACAACTTGGACTCAAGACTAAGATACTCCTAGCTGGAACTAGTGAAGAATATGGTGATGCAGAACCTTTGGAAGATGGAGTACTAAACCCATTATCTCCATATGCTATCTCTAAACTGGCTATGGATAAACTCGGTCTTTTATATGCTAAATCGTATGGTATGAATATAGTTATTACACGTGCTTTTAACCATACTGGTCCAGGTCGTGGTGAGATGTATGCTGAGTCATCATGGGCGAAGCAGATCGTAGAAATAGAAAACGGTAAGCGTGAATTGTTGGAACATGGCAATTTGGAGACAATCCGCAACTATACCGATGTTCGAGATGTGGTCAGGGCATATACTCTAGCTATTGATTTACCGTCTGATGTTTATAATATCTGTTCTGACCAGAATGTGACTATGCGAACAGTACTTACTATTCTTGAGAGTCGAGCTAAAATCTATATACATAACAAGGTTAATCAGTCTCTGTTTCGTCCGTCAGACTTCAGTTTCAAAGAACCTTCATGTGAGAAGTTTTATTCCATTACAGGGTGGATTCCAACTTATAGACTAGAAACAACATTGTTTGATTTATTAGAATACTGGAGGTATAGACTATGAAGATTTTGTCCATAGGCAACTTTTCTAACCCCTCATGGGACGGGTCACGACCAGATGAAGAACATATAGCCAAAGCGTTAGAAGAATTAGGGCATGAGGTCATTAGACAACAACGTGAAGATGATAATCTTAATACTGGTGGCACTATCAACACAGGGCAAACTGATGATGTAGATTTTATACTAATTGCTCAATGGGGTGATTATCCAGTAGACATGATTACTAACCTCAAGAAAACCTTTGATGTTCCCGTAGTCTACTGGGCGTTTGACTACCAAAATGACGGTCAAGAATGGCACGAGAGACTTATTAAAGGAGCAGACTTATACCTCAGTAAGCGTATAGCCGATTCCAAGTACCCAAACTGGCGATGGTTATCACAAGACTTTGCACCTCAGTTCTTAGATAAGATTGAGTCTGGTACAAAAGATATAGACGTTTTATTCACAGGTTCTTACTTACCTTGGGCTACTGAGAGAAATGAAACCTTAAAAGCTATAGACGATAATTTTAACTTGGTTATCCATTCAGTTAATTCATGGGACGGTTTTAAAGATGTACGTCCACCTATTATGGATGAGGGTCTACCCGAACTATACGCTAGAACTAGAGTTATAATCTCTATCGATCACACTATAGAGGCTGGTTACTGGTCAGACCGTAATGCTCAAATAATGGCATGTGGTGGGCTTGTTCTATTTAGACACGTACCTATGTCTGAGTCAGTTTTCAGAAATAATATAGCTTACTTCTATAATAAAGAGGATTGTCTAGATAAACTTCATAACTTACTCCAACCTCAATTCATACAACTTAGGGAAGAATATTCTCGTAAAGGTTATGAGTACGCTCAACAGAATCTAAAGGTTACTAATCGAGTAATGGACTTACTAACGATAGTAGGATCGATACTGTGAAAATTACTGTCTTTGACCCATATAATCAAAAGTTTATGAAAGACCCTATTGAGTGGTGGCTATCTCAGGGTTACGAAGTGCGATGTGAGACTTACTATAATCCAGAACTTGTGATGTGGGCTGATGTAGTTTGGTTCTTTACTTGTGATAACAATATTCTAAGTGCCACTAATCCCGATCAAGCTTTAAAAGATGAATGGAAGTACTCTAATCGTCCTGGGGCTTGGGATATGCACGAGATGGATTTAAGCCAAAAGAAAATCATTGTCCAACCTATAGATATAGAGGTATGGGGTGGAAACCATGCTAAAGAAAATATGTGGGACGTAGTAGATCATTGTATATTTATCGCTCCTCATATAAGAGATATGGCTATGGAAGACTCACGTATGCAAGGACATTCGATGCAAATCCACACTATCCCTTTCTCGGTTAATCCAGACAAATGGACTTTCAGAGAACGTAAGCCTGGGTTCAATATAGCGGTAGTTGCTGAAACTTGGGAAAGTAAGGGGATCGACTATGTACTCCAGATCGCCCTCAAACTAAAACAAATTGACCCTAGATATAACATTACTTATGTAGGTAAGAACCAAGACTACCAGTGGCATCAATTTTATAGAAAAGAATTCATAGAAGAGAACCAACTACCGATTAAGTTTATAGAATGGGTAGATAATTTAGATGAGTTCTTAGAAGATAAAAACTATTTACTTCACAGTTCTATTAAGGAAGCCTTTAGTGCCGCTACAGCTGAAGCTGCGGCTAAAGGTATTAGACCCGTCTTACATGCCTTTGGTGGGTATAAACCTCTATGGGGAGACTCTGGGTGGGTTTGGCAAGGCATTGATGAAGCTATAGATATGATCACAGATGGAGAATACGACTCGCACTCATACCGACAATATTTAATAGATAAAGGTTACACTACGGATATTATGATGACTAAAATAATGGAGGTTATAAATGGATGATATAAAAATACCTCCAAAGCATGAGCCAAAATGGAATACTTTTATTATACCAGTTATTAGGGAAGACTTAATTGAACGATGTGTTGAAACTATTTATAAGAATACAAAAGCAGGGAGTTTTTATTGTTTCATCATAGATCAAACTATAAATGGTATTGATTCTACTAAATTACGTAATAAGTATCGGAACTTAATGGTTATACGTACTCCTAAGAGCGATTTACACCATACGGGTAACTTGGGTTTTGCTCAGGCTACTAATTTAGGTATTAGTTTAGTAACGACCCCTTATTTTACGATGTGGAACGACGATTGTGAAGCGATTTATCCAGATTGGTGGGAAGCGGTTTTGGCTACTTTTGCTCAAGTAGAGGAGGCTACGCCCGATAGACCTGCAGTTATTGTTAATCCAGCGTCTACAAGGCTTGCTGATTGGTCTGTAGGGAGAGCATCGGGAGATGATTTTGATATTATTCCCCACAAAGAAGAATATACGGCGGAGGATTGGAGACATCTTACCGAAGATGAGCATTATGTGAATCAGCATTTGACGTTAATGCCCAACACAGTGATTGATGGAATTACAATGTATGCCTCAGTTTGTGACACTAAACGTTTTCTTAAGATTGGTATGCTACCAGAACAGCTATACCCAGGCGGCGGCGAAGATTATTGGTTCTGTGCCCTGGCTAGTATGAAAGGTTATCGTTGCGTAGGAACTACTAAATCTTGGGTATTCCATTGGTGGAGTAAAACGTTTAAGTCTATTAATGAAAAGAGTGAAATTAGGGCTTTAGTGCAAGATGAACTTAGACATAATAATAATCATGAGGATTGGGGTGAGGGGTTTGATATCTGGGGTATTAAATGCACGAAATGTAATAATCGTTTACAAACTAAAAATGACTATGATAAAATAGCAATATGCCCCCAACACCCCGAAGAGACCTACACCCTCCCCGAAAGCCTCTCAAATCCTCTATAGATAGGCTTGAGTATAATCGCAAGCGTTACTGGGATAATAGGGAAGAGAATCTTATAAAAGCTAGAGAGTATTATGAAAAAAATAAAGAAAAGGTAATAGAATATCAAAAATTGTATGTAGGCAAATATTCTGAAGAAACTAAAACCGTTGAACGCATCAGTTAGTGACACTGTAAAATCTACGGAT
>OCZT010001524.1_pt1 | contig 23998 bp, 20 predicted proteins | sample 1539031 | NCBI WGS metagenome assembly OCZT01 (sample SAMEA3539308, study PRJEB22396) | soil metagenome | biome: tundra; feature: field; material: soil | place: USA | collected 2010-05 | depth 0.15 m | reverse complement strand
GCGCGGCGACCTCTTCCGCTACCGCGCGCGCGAAGTCGGGATAGTCGCACGAGGCGGTCGAGTCGGTGCCGCGGTCGTCAATTGCGACGCCCTGCGCGGCGAGCTTCTGCTTGATTTTCTCTTTCAGCTCGAATCCGGCGTGGTCCGATCCCAGCGCAATCTTCATCGCCAACATTGTAGCGCGATAATTTTTCCCCGGGCATGGCGATCTTTTTGCCGCTTCAATCATCGATACAATGTCACCACCCGCGGCGCGGGTAGAAAGGATGAGGATGAGTAAAGTTAGAGTCTTGGTTGGCACACGCAAGGGCGCATTCGTTCTGGAGTCGGACGGCAAGCGCGAACGCTGGGACGTCAGCGGTCCGCATTTCGCGGGCTGGGAGCTGTACCACATCAAGGGATCGCCCGTGGACCCGAACCGGCTATATGCGTCGCAGACCAGCGGCTGGTTCGGGCAGGTCATTCAGCGCTCCAATGACGGCGGCAAAACCTGGGAGGCGCCCGGAGGCGAAAAAGCACCCGAGCCCGGCGCCATGCCGCCGCCCGCGAGCAATAAGTTCGTTTACGACAGTTCTGCGGAAACCGGCAAACCCCTCACCACCCACCAGTGGTACGACGGCACGCAGAAACCGTGGGTGTTCAAGCGGGTCTGGCATCTTGAACCGTCGCTCACCGATCCCGACACGGTTTACGCCGGAGTTGAGGATGCCGCCCTGTTCCGCTCGACCGACGGGGGAAAGAGCTGGCACGAACTTCCCGGACTGCGCGGCCACGGCACCGGCCCGAAGTGGCAGCCCGGCGCCGGTGGAATGTGCCTGCACACCATCATTCTCGATCCCAGCGATCCCGGTCGGATTTACATCGCTATTTCGGCGGCGGGCGCCTTCCGTACCGACAACGGCGGCAAAACGTGGAAGCCCATCAACCAGGGACTGCGTTCGCCATACATCCCCGATCCGACGGCTGAGATCGGGCACTGCGTTCACCACGTCGCCATGCACCCGTCGCGCCCGGGCGTGCTGTTCATGCAGAAGCACTGGGACGTCATGCGCAGCGACAACGCCGGCGACTCGTGGCACGAGATCAGCGGGAATCTGCCCACCGACTTCGGCTTCGTCATCGACGTTCACGCGCACGAACCGGAGACCATCTACGTTGTGCCTATCAAGAGCGACGGGGAACACTTCCCGCCCGAGGGAAAGCTGCGCGTCTATCGCAGCCGCACCGGCGGAAACGACTGGGAGGCGCTCACCAAAGGCCTGCCACAAAGCAACTGTTACGTGAACGTGTTGCGCGACGCCATGGCCGTGGACTCGCTCGATTCCTGCGGCGTGTATTTCGGCACCACGGGCGGGCAGGTGTACGCCTCGGCTGACGCCGGAGACAACTGGGCTCCCATTGTTCGCGATCTTCCGGCGGTGCTTTCGGTCGAGGTGCAGACGCTGCCATGATCCGCGTCATACTGCCGCAACATTTGCGGACGCTGGCACGCGTTGGCAGCGAGGTGGAGATCGAAGTCGAGGGTCGAGTCACTCAGCGCTCGGTCCTCGACGCGCTCGAGGCCCGCTACCCAATGCTGCGCGGCACCATCCGCGACCACGTCACCCAACAGCGCCGGCCGTTCCTGCGCTTCTTCGCCTGCGAGGAGGATTTGTCGCACGAGCCGCCGGACGCCGCGCTGCCCTACTCGGTCGCGTCGGGCGCGGAGCCGTTCCTCATAATCGGCGCGATTGCCGGAGGGTAATTCCAGCCGCCTATTCCCCCAGCCAGGCGCCGTAGGGCCGCAGCCGCTCGATGTGGTCGCAGATGATTTTGCAAGCGCCCATGAGAGGTACGGCGAGAATCAGTCCCATCGCGCCCCACAGCCATCCCCAGAAAAGCAGAGAGATGGTGACCGCCAGCGGGTTCAGTTGCAGGCGCTTGCCCAGGATCTTGGGATAGAGCACGTTCATGGCAATCAAGTGCAGCCCCAGGACCACGGCGACTACGATGAGGAACGTGGCCGTTGTCAGGTGGCCCAGGTCAGCGATGAGCGGCGGAATGATGGCGAGAACAACGCCGAGGTAAGGAACCAGGCTTAGGAATCCGCTGATGGCCCCAAGGAAGTAGAAGTAGGGCAGGCCCATCATTCCGAAGACGGCAATGCTGCACACGCTCAGGAAAACCCCAATGATGAAGTTGCCGACAATGAAAGAGCGAATCATGCGCGCAATCAGACCCAGCATGACGTAAGCGGTATTGCGGTTCTCCATGCTGAACAGCATCACCGAGGCAGAGCGCACGTGGTCCTGCCAGCTCAGCATGAAGAAAACCAGGAACGGTACAAAGGTGATGGTCAGCACCAACTCCGACACCGAACTGGCATTGCGGCTGACCATGTCGGTCCAGTCGCTCGACTGGCGCACGGTCACGGTCTTCTTGTCGGCTTCCGAGGACGGCAACATCGTCTCGGTGGTCCGCTGAATCTGTTCGGCTTCCTCGCGCAGTCCCCCCATCATCTGCTGGATCCTGGCCTTGTACTGGGGCAACTCCTGCATGAACGACAAAGCACGGCTATAGGAGAGATAGGTGGCTGCGCCCCCAGCGATCACCAGCAGCAGCACGGCGATCAGCGACGCCAGGGCATTCGGTATCTCAAACCTGGTGAGCAGGTCAACCAGCGGCGCCAGCACGAAGGCGATCAGGATCGAGACCAGAACCACGACCAGGATTAACTTGCCGATGTAGAGCATGGTCAGCACAGCCGCAATCGCCAGGATGAGCAACGCCGATGCCTGCACGCGCAAAATGCGGCGGCGCTCCAGTTCGGCGACGGTGGAGCGGTTGATCGACACCTGCGGAATAGGGGCGGGACCGCCTGCCGCATTGGCATCCACATCGGCATCGCCGTCGCGTGTCCGGTGTGGCTCTACGTTGTCCAGCAGCTCTTCTGGCATTTCGCCTATGGTACTCGCATAAGCCTGAGATTCCGAACATGATACTTTTGCTGTGTCGAAGATGGAAAATACTTTTACGACGGCGCAGCCAGTTGAGCAACCTCGCCGCATCCTGGCGCTGGATTTCGGCGCGCGGAACATTGGCCTGGCGGTGAGCGACGAATTGGGGGTCACAGCCCAGGGCCTGCCTACTCTACGCCGCAGCAACAAGCGCAACGATCTGGACCACTTGCGGCGGGTGATCAAGCAATTCCACATCGCCGAGTTGGTGATGGGATTGCCGCTCCGCATGAGCGGAAGCGAAGGCATCCAGTCGGAGAAAGTGCGGGTGTTCGCCGAAGAATTGCGCCGCAAGTTCAAGCTGCCGGTCCACCTGTTCGACGAGCGCTTGACTTCGGTCGAAGCCAATCGGCTGTTGCGTGAAACCGACATGAGCATCCGGCAGCGCGCGGGCGTGGTGGACCAACTGGCGGCCGTGTTGATCCTGCAATCGTTCCTGGAATTCCGGAAGAACAAAAGTCGATGAAGACATCGGCACGGCACGCCGGGTGAGTGGTTCGCGACTGTCAGGCCGGAAGAAGGAGCCCGCTCCATCCATTATCAACGCGGGGTAGAGTTATACGTCACGGACTAAGGTACCCGGCCCGAGCAATGATGTAATGGGTTGCGCACAGAGCCAGCGATTCGCCGCTCCAACTTGGGACCGAACGGCAGCATTGACACCAACGGTTGTTTGCTCTGCGAAGCGCTATGGCGCCGCCGGACGACAGCCGTCGCCGCGATCGAAACGGCATCCTTAATGCGATCAGCAGAATCGTCACCTGAAGTCCTGATGAAAAGGAGGAGCTTACGATGCCAAAACGAAATTGCTTTGTTCTTGCTTTGGTGGTGCTTCTGGCCGCCTCTGGGGTATGTGCGGACACCGGCGTACAGTCGATTAAAGTGAGGGATATCGCTACGCATTATGCAGTCCGTGCCAAAATAATGCTGCAAGGCCCTCAGTCTGTTTCGGCACAGACGGACGACACGGGTGCCCTAAGGCTATCACTCCTGGCCGGCCAGTACGCGCAGGAGATTTCCGCGCCCGGTTATCAGACACTTAAAGGGAACATAACCCTACTGCCGGGCAACAACCTACCGATGGAAATTATGCTTGCTCCCCTCAAGCCACCGGGGGAGGAGCAATCACTGGCTTCTCAGCTCAGACCCGGATATACCTTCCTTCGCGGGTATGCTGTCGACGAGCAGGGACAGCCGGTGGCTGGCCTCCGCGTCCGGCTCAAGAATGCGGGCGTCGAAACGATTACAAATGAAAGAGGGTACTATTCGTTTTCAGTACTGACCCCGCCCGAGACGGCACGAGGCTATCCGGGTACCGACACACTTATCGGGGAGAAACCGGGATACAAGACTATCGTGCACGAGAAGATCATCCTTGCCGGTGAGGATTCCGGTGGTTGGGCGTTCGACATGCAACGGGGCTCAGGTGTTATCGAAACTAATGAGCTCCCTATGTCGTTGAGGCCGACCGATGAGCACCAACACCCGGAATACGAGCAGCCGAGCGAACCATCGCCGCCAAAGGCTCACGGAAATGCGAAATTGTCGCAATCCCCACCAAGGATTGGAACATTCCCGCTCCCACCAAACGTCATCGTCGGAACTAGTTGTCCAAGAGACCCTTGTCAATCACAAGACCCGCATGGGTACTGCTATTTCTCGGACTGTAGGCAACATCAGGACGGCTGTGCGATCTGCCCCCCGAGACAGAACAGCGAGTGCACAGACAAGAAAAATCTCGACTTGGAATTCTACGTTCGGAACGGCCTCAGCTATGAATGGAGCAGCGGCTGGCCTCTTGACTCACTTGAGGCAGGGTCCGTTGCGTACAGAACGTACGGTGCGTGGTTCGTGCAGCACCCTGGGGCGTCGGGCTCCAGCAATTACAATATTCGCAGCGACGAGTGCAACCAGGTATTCAAAATCCGTCAAACGCCGCCTCCGTGGGACACTACCTCTGCTGCTAGGGCGACGGCCGGTGTCGGCCTATCGGATGATGGAACGAGTGCTTATAAATCAGAGTACGCTCTAAATACGAATAATGCGCCTCCCACGCGTACTTCGCCGGGGTGTCCGGACGGCTACACGGGAGACGGAGCAGATTGGCCATGTATGCATGACCCTATTGCTGAGGGTTCGTTTTTCGCCGGACACGGGCGTGGAATGAGCCAACAGGGTTCGCGGTGGTGGGCTGACGGGACGAGTTTTCTAGGAGATCCGACGCCTCCGGCCGGGTGGCAGTGCATCTTGGACCACTACTATAACGACAATGGCAATAGCACCGGAGCAGGGGGCCAACTTACATACCGATATTCATTTATCGCCGGTCCCGGCGGCGATGGACAGCCTGCGTGGGATCCTAGGCAGAAACTGATCGCATATCAGATGCTGCCTCTAGGCCTTGCAATAATCAATGCTGACGGGAGCGGTTCAACGCCTTTAGGATTCGGGGCCGCCCCAGATTGGTCGCAGGAAAATGTAATCGTCTATCAGAATCTCTACGGACTGTATCGGGTAAACCCCGACGGTTCGGGCGGGTTGCAGATCAATTACGACCAGAATGCCAATAACCTGTTTTGGTCTCCTGACGGAACCAAAGTCGTTTACGACACCTGTACGCCTCCTCCATATTATTGTGACACATTTCAGATAGCAATGATGAACGCGGATGGGACGGGCCAGCCGATCTTCCTCACGTCCGGGAGCAGTAACGTCGAGCCAGCGTGGTCGCCGGACGGCAGGTACATAGCCTTCATATCCGACAGGGGCGGTTCGGCCGAGATCTATCTCATGAACTCAGACGGCTCAGGGAGTCCAACCCAACTAACATTCTCCTCCCCCTATCCCATCGCTTATCCGCGATGGTCCCAGGATGGCCACTATATTGTATGGCTGAGCCTGCTGGATAACGCGAGTATGTTAAACATCATGGACTTCCCGTCTGGACAAAATCAGTACAGCTACGGCCCGGCACTCGCGCCGGGATAGCCGAAGATGAACACCACGCGTTGTCGGAGATTTGATGCGCTCTAACTGGCGCTCCAGGGTCCCCTCTTTCGTTTGGACCGTAACTTGAGACGAACGTTCGTTCCGGCACTGAGTGCCCTAAGTTTGCGTGCGTCTTTTGCACGCTAACCCCGGCAGAGGCCCCGCTCGGCTTGTTTGCGCCGTAATGACACTCCCGTCCACGCTCTTTTCCTTGCGGTGCAGCGCACCGGCGCCGCTCATCATCTAAACTGCTGTCCTCCCATGCGAACCTTCTTCAAACTCGTGGTGGTGGTCATATTGGCGTTTGCTCTCTGGTTTGCCTGGGCGGCCCTGCTGCCTTTGCAACCAGCGGAGACAAAGTTCGTGCTGCTGCGTCCGGGCTGGAGCACGCGCCACATCGCGCAAGATCTGCAGCGCGAAGGCGTCATTCGCAGCTCTGCGGCATTTCTCATGCTGCACTACGCGAAAGGACTGAAGACCCTCAAGGCGGGCGAGTACAAGTTCGACGAACCGGCCAGCGCTTTGCAGGTGTGGCGGCGCCTGGTACGCGGCGATGTCTATGCGCGCACCGTCGTCGTTCCCGAGGGCTACACCATGTTCGACATCGCGGCCGCAGTCGAGCAGGCGGGTCTGGGCACGGCCGCCGATTTCCTCACCGCGGCCAAGGGAGATGTGTTTCTCCTCCGCGAGATCGATCCCACCGCTCAGTCGCTCGAGGGATATCTCTTCCCCGATACTTATCAATTCACACGCATCGATACCGCGCATGACATAGCGGCAGGGATGGTGCGCCGTTTTCGGCAGGAAGCGCAAAAAAACGGGCTGCTGGGCAACGCTGACACGCACCGCATCGTGACCATGGCCTCCATCGTGGAGAAGGAAACCGCGGTGCCGGAAGAGCGTTCGCTGGTGGCCAGCGTGTATTACAACCGCCTGGCTCGGAACATGGCGCTGGGGGCCGATCCCAGCGTGGTGTACGCAGCCCTGCTCACCGGACGGTATCGCGGCACCATCTACCAGTCGGACCTGCAATTCAATTCGCCGTATAACACCTACAAGTATCCCGGGCTGCCTCCCGGACCGATTGCCAATCCAGGAGTCGCGTCGTTGCAAGCCGCAATGCATCCGGCGCAGAGCGATTTCCTCTACTTCGTCAGCGATAACAATGGCCACCACCGTTTCGCCCGCACCATGGAAGAACATAACCGCAATGTGATGACGTATCGCCGGGCAGTGGCGGGCGCACAGTAGCGCCAAGCGAGAAAACTGGGTGGTGGGTTGTGCTAATCTCCCGCCAAGAGAGTGGTATGTCGAACTTCATCCAGGTCACGCCCTTCATGAATGTTGAAGACCTTGATCGGGCGGTGGCCTTCTTCACCGATATATTAGGATTCGAAACACGCTTTCGTGCCGCCAACTATGCCTATGTGCATCGCGAGACGGCGGGTTTCCGTATCCTGGAACAGACGGGCGCGGACGGCGCTCCGCCGGGCAATCGACGCTTCGCGTATTACATCGACGTGCGCGACGTCGATCAGCTTTACGCTGAGTTGAAGCCGAAGCTCGACACTCTGCCTACGGGCGATGTCTACGGGCCGGTGGACCAGAGCTACGGTCAACGCGAGCTTCTGGTGCTCGCTCCCGACGGAAACGTGCTCGCGTTTGGACAAGCAATTCACCGGGACTGATTTTGGGTAGTGGGGTAATAGCCACGCAATGACCCCAACTACCTTGCGAGCGCTTCTTGAAACCGGGCCGCACTATATACTGAATGATTCCCGTCGGTCGCTCGCGCCCCGATCCCATATGAGACGATTCCCAATCCTTGCCACGGTTGCCCTCGCTGCCCTTCTCGCCGGCGAGAGTGGATGCCTGTTCCGCACCCGTATCGTGGAAATGCGGACCAGCACGGCCAAGCTGCAGACCGCCACCAAGCAGGAACTGGTGGACCGCATCAACCGGGACGCCGCGCAGATCAAGACCCTGAATGCCACGGTGGAGATTGCTACATCCGTAGGCGGAGAAAAGAAGGGAAAAGTCACCGACTTCGAGGAAATCACCGGGTACATTCTGGTACGCAAGCCGGACATGCTGCGCATGATCGGCCTGTTTCCCATCGTGCGCAACAAGGCCTTTGACATGGTGAGCGACGGAAGTCGCTTCAAACTGTCCATTCCAGCAAAGAACAAGTTCTACGTGGGGGGCGCCGAAGTCACCAAACCCGCGAGCAATCCGCTGGAGAACTTGCGGCCGCAGGTCATCTACAACGCGCTGTTGCTGCCGGAGATCGGTAAGGATGAAATTGCGGTATTGGAAAATGACACCGAAGCCGTCGTGGACGCCAAGACCAGGAAACTGGTCCAGCAGCCAGATTATGTCATCGACATCATTCGCCGCTCCAGCTCCGACTCCGGCTGGTACTTGTACCGCAAGGTCCTATTCGAGCGCGTGCACCTCGTCCCTCACCACCAGATTGTTTACGACACTGCCGGCGAGATCGCTACCGACGTCACCTATCAGGTCTATCGGGACTACAACGGCGTCAGCTTTCCCATGGTGATTGAGATTGACCGCCCTCGGGAGGAGTACTCCATCCGGCTGATCGTTGACAAGCTGGCGATCAATGAGCCGATCAGGGATGATCAGTTCGCTTTGCAGCAGCCGTCGGGCTCACAACTCGTGGACCTTGATCAACCGCAAAACGCCTCCGCCCAGAGCGCCCAGGATCCAGAGCAAAACGTCAACAGCTCCCCCAAATAGCGCCCTAGTTCTTGCCTTCGGCGACTTGCAGATCGAGGGCGGCACGCTCGCCGTTGATCACGATCGTTCCGGAGTCCAGCAACTGCTGACCGGTACAATCGTAGGAGGCGAAGCAGCGCATCGCGCGGAATGGAAAGAAAAATTCGACCGCCTCCGGACTCGAACCGTCGGCGACGTGAATCATACTGCTGAAAACGATGCCATCGAAGTCCGGATCTTGCGGAAAATAATTCGACACCGGCCGCACCAGATGAGAAATATGGTCATCGAAGGCCAGGGCCGCCAGTTTGTAGCGAGACGCGCCCGCGGCCGCATTGACGTTGGTAGTAATGGACAGTTGCAAGTAGGCGCCCTGACGAAACCCAATGAAGGTGGGAGCCGCGTACGGCAGGAAATGCGCTTCCTTGTTGAGGTCCTTGGTCATGCGCGCGATCGCGTCATCGTTTTGGCGTTGCAATTTCGCCAAAGACTCCGGGGTGAAGATCCGCATTGGCGCCGGCGATGTCTTCATCAGGTTGGCGGAGACGGACGGGCTGCTCGATGCGGCCGGACCCGGCGCGGCACTTGCCGTCTCGACGGGCTTCTTGGTCACGGGCAGCGGCGTAAACTTTTCTTTCCATTCCTCCGAGGGAGCGCCCTCCTGCAACCACAGTGAATAAGGCTCTCCGTTCAGGAACACTTTCGCTTCCAGGATCGCCGCCTGCTTCTGGTCGTCGGTCTTCGCGTCCACAAGTTTCTGGGCAACCGGAACAGGGATGATGACCGTGACGTTCTCCGGCTGCTCCGAGGTGACGCCCATCACCTTCTGCCGGACGTGGTGGGCAACCTCGATGGCAAACGCGGAAAATTCGGAGTCATCCGGAAAGTGCGGCACCTCCACTTGCAGCATGGGCATGACAACCCGCTGAAAAGTTTCCTTCAAGCGCGCGTAGGAATCCATGCGGTCCGCGGAATAGGCGGCGTAGTAGTTGCCCGTAATCTCCAGTACAGTTTGGCCCTTGTAAATGTCGAAGCGGATGGAGCGCTGATCGGCCAACTGCATTTTGGGAAGATCGACATCGAGGACCCGGCTGAAATAGAACGGATAGGGAAACTTGTGCGCCGCGATCTCGGTGCCGATCGCCATCAAGGTCTTGAGGTGCCGCTGCTGCAGTTGCTGGGTTTTCGGGTCGGACAACTCCATCGGCGTGACGACTTGTGCCCGGAGGGGTGCCATCGTTCCCAGCACAACACTCAGGACCGCGATGCCTTCTACAAACTTCATTACAGCAGTTTCTTCTTTGACACGGATGTGGTCAACTCCGGGCTTACTTCTGCGCGTACACAAGCCCGACGGGACCCTGCCCGCCCTGGATACCTCCTATTTCGAGAGGGTGAAGTCGGCCTTGCCGGTGCCGGCGACGGCGACAGACTTACTCTGCTGTTTCATTCCTTCGTGCCAGGCGACCACGTTGTATTTGCCGTCGGGAACGTTTTCGATTTTGTAGTTCCCGCTGGCGTCCGTCTCGGCGAAGTAGGGTGTCGGGCTGACGACGATGTAGCCCGACATCTCCGGGTGTACGTTGCACAGCAGCGGGACCACGCCGGGGCTATCGAATTTGAAAGGGCGCTTATCGCCCTTGGGCCAGGTTCCGAGATTGTGGCCTAGTTTCTTGTTGCCGCTGATAGATGGCCAGAAGACATTGTGCTGCACCGAGTCATCGTTCTGAAACTCAACCGTGGTACCTGTCTGTACTATCAGGAGCTTCGGGTTAAACATCAGGCCCTTCTGATTCATCATTCGTTTCTGCGATGGCGCCGGAAATGTTTTGCCCGCGATTGTGTCCACGTACACGACGGAATTTCCGGGGGACACTTTCCCTACAATCGTGCCGGCGAAGGCCGTTACGCTCAAGGCGGTGACCAGCACCAGGGTGAAAAAGCTGCGCGTCATCATCACTTCGTATCTCCTAGGATCGATTGTGCGTTGGTAAATCGGGCTCATCAGTAGGCAAACGTCAACCCTAAGACGAGCGTATTGGTATGGAACGGGTTCAGTGCGACCGGCAAGCCGGTCAGTGGATTGGTGGCAATCACGACCGCCTGCTGCGGACGGAACTGATACTCGAACGAGGCCTTGAGGTTGGGGTGAATGAGGAACTGTACCGCCGGGGTCACGCGGTTCCGGGTCGAACGGAACGGCCCGTTGAACGGAGCATCGGTGAAGCCGGAGCCGTCGTCATTCCTGATCAGTCCGTTGATGCGATCGGACGTTGAATTCACGCTGTCGTAGCGGAGCATGACGTACATCCACGGGTACGCGAGCCATTCCACGTCCGCAAAGCCGCCGCTGAAGGTTGCTGGCCTGCTATGGATAAAACCCACCGGCACGGCGGCGCCCAAATCTTGCAAGGGAATGAGGTTGCCGTCCGCATCGAGAGGCAGCAGATTGGTGTCGTGCCCATACATGTACAGGGCGTTGAACTGCAGGCAGCAGCGATAGTTGACCGTCATGTTGCCGCCGACACGGTAGAACGGTTCACGTGCGGCGATAACGCTCGCGGTGCCGTCGGCGCCCGCGCCCAGCAACCGCTGCACCGAGCGTCCGTAAAAATAATACGAGCCGAGGTTTAGATAGGTGTGATCGTGCGGACCGGTGGGACCCGCGGCCTGTATGGTATCTCGGCTTTGCTTGTCGCGCTCCAGATTGAAGCGATAGTTGAAAGTAGCGTAGATGTCCTTAAAGTTCGAGTCGGAGGCGACGCCGAGGCCGCCATTGTTGCTGCCCGTGGCTTGCGGAACGTATGGGCTGCCGGGATTCGAATCCTGTCCTAATCCATTCGTATTCTGGTTAACGAAGGCTATCGAGTAGTTATAGCCTCCCGTGTGCAGTCCCCCGCTCAACTCAACGCCCTGCGCGGCAGCGTCCATGGTAAATTGATTGTTGACGAACTGCTGCAGTGGAACCATCGCGTTCATGGCGCCGATGTTGGATTGGGTATAGATATCGTAAGGACTGATCCAAATGGACTTGGAGGCGGTGAAAGGCAGTTCCAGTTCCATCTGTCCCACGCGCAGGTTGAGGAAGTTCTGCGGCAGCTTCAGCAGGCGGCCGATATTCACGAATTTCAGGTAAGCCTCGCCCAGTCCGGCGTTGGCGTTCGCTCCGCTGACGCTGATGTCGTTGTCCACCCAGAAGGCGATATCGCTGCCGAAGTTGCCCGCGGTGAAGATGCTGAATAGCCCGGTCTCGAAGTCAGTCGTCGGCACAAACGGCGCCAACGTTCCCGCCGGAGTCAGCGCGGAAAACTTTCTGCTATTGGTGCCGGTATATTGGAAGTAGTTGGACATCTGCAGACCGATTGGCGGGATGCGCGGTATAGTTCCCGGCCAGATGGCCTTCGGCCAGAGTTCCGCGTTGGCCGGCGCTCCCAGCATTACCGGCGGGATCTTGATCATCGACTCGTCGTCCTTGGGAAACTTGAAGCCGGCGTCCTTGAAGGCTTTCCCGAAGTCATTCAGCTTGGGAAAGTCAATATGACATGTGCTGCAGCTTGTGCCATACATGCGGGCAAAAGCTGGAATGGCGTAGCCCTTGCTCGCCGATAGAACGGTCAGCGCAAGTGCAAGGGCCAGCAGGGACTGGCGAACCGTGCGGGTTGACGTGTGGATCATGTTGGCTCCTACTTCGCAACCTTTATAAGCGATGCCATGATGAGATATGTCCGAACAATGCAACAAACTTGTGAACAAGTTGTCACTTCCACGACACCACCGCGAACAAAAGCCTACGGTGTATCGTCCTCGAAGCCGGAACCTCTATGGTTCGAGGCTAGAGATCGATGCGTAAGTAATGTCCCGTATGGGACGAACGATTCGTCTTTGGAGTTGTCATTACGAGCGAAGCGAGGAGTCTGCTGTTGTTGGCGCTGGAATGGTCGCTGCGGAAAAAGCATATCCCTCACGGCCTGGAGACCGTTCGTGATGACAACCCAAGATTGTGCGGCTGGACATTCCTTAGGCAGCACTCAATAAGTAGGGAGCAATTCCCAATCTCGGAAATTGCGCTTTCGAGTTATTTGGGATAACTAAACATGCTCCATTTGGCGCAACTGTGTCATCATATGGACATGCGGCGGTCAGGCTTACTGATTTTGACGATGCTGGTTTTGAGTGCCGCCCTTCTGCATGCCCAGAGAGCAGGTGGCGGATCTCACGCCGGAGGATTTTCCGGCGCGGGAGGTCGTATGTCAGACCACGGAGCCAGGCCGGGCCCATCGAATGGCGTCGTCCCGCGGCATCCTGGCGGTCACCGGCACAATGGATATGGGTATGGATACGGATACGGAGCGGCGTGGCTGCCTTGGGATGTTCCCTACTGGGACGATGACGGTTTTTTTGAGGATGAGCGTTCCTATCCGCAGCCGGCGCCCACGACATCGCCGCAGGTCATCGTGGTGGAAAACAAAGAGCCGCCGGCGCCGCCTCCGGAGCCACCCAAGCTAATCGAAGTGCCGCAATCGAAAGACGCCCCGGTCGCCAAGCCGCAGCCTCCGACGCTGTTCGTGATGAAGGACGGCGAACGGCTTGAGAGTCGCTATTACCTGCTGACCGCCCAGTCCTTGCACATTGAGGTTGGCCGCCAGACGCGCGAGATCCCGCTCGCCACGCTCGACCTCGACGCGACCATGGCCGCCAACCACGAGCGCGGAATCGAAGTGGCCATTCCCCGAGACCGCAACACCGTGTTTGTAAGCTTCTAACATCAACCGCGCTACTCACCCTGGCCACTGCCGACCGCAAGCGTCGGCACTCCGTGTTTGCGCATGAGGTCGTTCAGCGCGGGAACTTCAACCCGCACGATCTCCTGCCAGTTCGACAACTGTGTGCTCAGGCGGGAGTGCAGTTCGTCGAAGACCAGCACCTGCTGCGCGGTTGGCGCTCCATCGACCCCCTGCACCAGGTCGTTCAAGCTGGCGTACTGTTCGTTGAGCATGTTGGGATAGCGCAGGTTGCCTTCCGAACTCTTCATCTTCACCTGTATCAAGGTTTCCTCAACTGGAGTTATCTTCCGATCGAGCGCGCGGGCGGCAGAAACAACTTCGCTGCTGGAAGGACCTTCTCCCGCCCACTTCTGCAAAGCCTGCAAATTGACGCGGAGTTCGCGGATCTGGTTGACCGCCCGATGTAGCGCGTCGATATCCTGCTGCACCTTGAACGCAAGGTCGATCTGCTTTTGCAGGTCCGCGGCCGTAACTGAATTCTGCATCCGGGGGTCGAGCTTCACCTCTAACGGCGCGGTCTGGCTCTTGCCTTTGACGGTGAGCTTGACCTGGTAAGTGCCGGGAATCACCAGCGGGCCTCGCGGCGGCTCGCCTGTGTAGAACGCACCTGGAATCTGGGCGGGGGAATCGTAGCGGAAGTCCCAGGCGAAGCGGTTCATGCCAGCATCGGTGAGCAGCAACTCCGCCGGCTTCTCGCGGTCGGGCCACTCGGGAGGCTGCTCCTGTTTGCTCTCCTTGCGATTGGAGAGCCGGCGCACACGCTTGCCCTGCGCGTCGAAGATCTCGATGGTGATCTCTTCTTTCTCTGCCGGCTTGGCCTTCAGGTAGTAATCCAGAATTGCGCCCTTGGGGGGATTGTCTCCGACTGGGCGCTTGCGGTCGACCTCGTCAGGGAGGTGCTGGCGTATCGCCGTGGCAGGTTGATAAAGGTGGAAATCTTCGCCAGCAATCGCGGAATTCGCCTGTCGCAGCGGGCTGACGTCGTCGAGTATCCAGAACGACCGGCCATGCGTCGCGGCGATAAGGTCATCGTCCTTGACGGCCAGGTCGTGGACCGGCGAAGTCGGCAGGTTCAACTGCAGCGACTGCCAGTGAGTGCCATCGTCGGCTGAGAAATAGACCCCCGTCTCCGTGCCTGCGTAGAGCAAGCCTTTCACCTTGGGATCTTCGCGCACCGATCGCACGTAGGAGCCGGCCGGTATGCCGTTCACGATGCGAGTCCAGCTCTTGCCGAAGTCGTGGGTCTTGTAGATCAGCGGATTGAAATCGTCGAGCTTGTGGCGGTCGATCGCCGCATAGGCGGTACCGGCGTTGTGGTGCGAGGCCTCGATGATGCTCACCATGCTCCACTCCGGCATATCTTTCGGCGTGACGTTCTCCCAGCTCTTGCCGTCATCGCGCGTGAGATGAATCAAGCCGTCATCGCTGCCCGCCCACAGCATTCCCTTTTGCAAGGGCGACTCGGCGAGGGCGAAGACGGTGTCGTAATACTCGACGCTCGTAATATCCAAGGTGATATCGCCGCCCGAGGGCTTCTGCTTGCTCTTGTCGTTGCGCGTCAGATCGGGACTGATGGTGTTCCAACTGTGGCCCTGGTCCGCACTCTTGAGCACGAACTGGGATGCGCTATAGATGACGTTGGAGTCGTAGGCCGACACCAATACCGGTTCGGTCCACTGAAAGCGGTACTTCAGTTCGCCCGCGCCGTTACCCGAGGTATCCAGCGGGTAAGGCGAGACATCCTGCGCCTGGTTGGTGCGGTGATCGTATCGAGTGATGATGGCTCCGTCCGAACCAGCGTACACAATTTCAGGATCGCGCGGGTCCGGAGCGATATATCCGCTCTCCCCACCGCCGACTTCATACCAATCCTGGCGCGCGATCACCCCATCGTCAGATTGGCTGGCGATCGCAACCGTGCTGTTGTCCTGTTGCGCTCCATACACGCGATAGGGCCAGTGATTATCGACGGCCACATGGTAGAACTGCGCGGTGGGCTGATTGTTCTGCTGGGTCCAGGTCTTTCCGCCGTCCACGGAAATCGTAGCCCCACCGTCGTTGCCGTTGATAAGACGCTGCGGGTTGGTGGGGTCGATCCAAAGCCCGTGATGGTCGCCGTGCGGCGCCGGCAGCAACTCGAAGGTTTTCCCGCCGTCGGTGGAGCGGGATGCACCGGTGTTCAGCACATACACCGTGTTGGCCTGCTTTGGATCGGCAAACACATGGTTGAAATACCAGGCGCGCTGGCGATAGCGTTCGTCATCGTTGACGCGCGTCCAGGAATTGCCGGCATCGTCAGAGCGATAGAGCCCGCCTTCCTTGGCTTCGATGAGCGCATACACCCGATTGGAATCCGCTCCCGAAACCGAAATGCCAATGCGTCCGAGATTCCCTTCCGGCAGACCGTGGCCTTCCAGGTGTTTCCACGTGAGTCCGCCGTCCACGGACTTGTAGAGGCCGCTGCCTGGGCCGCCGCTGTTGAAGTACCAAGGCTGGCGGCGAACCTGCCATAGTGCGGCGTAGACTACGCTGGAATTTCTGGGATCGAATACGGCATCAATCGCGCCGGTATTGTCGTCCTGGTAGAGGACCTTCTGCCAAGTCTTGCCGCTGTCCGCGGTGCGGAAAACGCCTCGTTCCGAATTCGGCCCCCACGCGTGTCCCAAGGCAGCGACCAGAACAATATTAGGATTGCGAGGATCGATGATAACGGCTCCGATATGGCGCGTGTCTTTCAGACCTACGTTGTTCCAGGTTTGGCCAGCGTCGGTTGACTTGTAGACCCCGTCACCGTAGGAGATGTTGCCGCGCAGACAAGCTTCGCCGCTGCCCGCGTAAAGGATGTTGTGGTCGGAATCCGACACCGCGATGGCCCCGATGGAGGCGACGCTCTGATGATCAAAGGTCGGAGTCCAACTGAGGCCGCCATTGGTGCTTTTGAAGATTCCTCCGCCAACCGAACCGAAATAGTAGGTGTTAGGGTCGCCGGGAACTCCTGTAACGGCGAGTACACGGCCACCGCGGAAGGGCCCGATCTGCCGCCACTTCATGCCGCCAACAATGGCAGGGTTGACCTGTGCAGTTGAGTTCACTCCAATCGACAAAAACACAAGCGCGCAAAGCGCAAACAGGCGACGCATCGACGGTCCTCCGTTGTTAGGAAACTCGTCATCGTACCGGGAAAAGCGAGTGGGTTCAAGGAATCGCTGGGCAGCGACAGCCCACGCGGGAGTTATCGACACGGTGGCGCGAATCGAAATGTCGTTGCGCGCCATCCTTTATAGCTGGAGATGACCCGCGAGGGTCACTACTTCCTGGTTGGGCATTACAGACGTGCCACAGTCTCTGCTAAGACGGGCCCGCGACGCAAAGTTTCTGCACCGAATAAGTAGAAGCTCGATCGCCTGCCGTCACCAATAGTAGTGTCGTCCCCTGGTCGGCGGGCAGTATCCCAATGGCTTGATTTTTCCCAAACGTCTTCGCTTCATAAACCCCGCGGTCAGCTAACCCAAGGACCGCCTCCAAGGGTACGGCATCGGGTTCGCCTGGATACCATGGGAAAGCCGCCCAACCAATGCAGCACGTCTGGCGAACGTCGATGCCGGTATTGGCTACGCCTGCTTCTGGATTTGCGACTGCCGTCAAGATTCGCGAGGCAAAGGTCCCCGCTTCTGCCCGATTGGAATAGCGGGACACGATCAGGAATTCATCGCCGCCCCAGCGGACCAGAACGTCGGAGCTGCGGATCACGGAATTGATTCGCCTGGTCACCTCCAGCAGGACCTTATCTCCAACATTGTGTCCGTAGCGATCGTTGACTTCCTTGAAATCGTCAAGATCAACCATATAGAAGATCAAGTCACTAACGCGGATTTCCTGGGTCGCTGCGTAAGACCGTAGAGCCTGGTTCGCGTCGCCAGAAATGGTAGTGTCAAAGAATCTCCGGTTTCGAGCCCCGGTAAGAGGATCCGTTACGGAGGCTTCCTGGAGTACCTGGTTGGCCTTGGCCAATTCAGCCCTGAGCTGGCGCTGCTTTGCAAATACGAGAAATGCCATCACCAGCATCGTGCCCAGCGTAACCAGCTCTCGGAACTGGTTGACCTGCGAAGGCGTATTCCGATTAAGGACCGCCCATACGCCCATAACAGGCAACGACAGCACCGCCAGCATGCCCATCGTCGTCACATGAACGGGCGCCTTCGATTTTCTCGAGGCCGCAGGAGCGCTTGCCAGCATGAGGCCGAATAAGCCGACGACCGTGAACGACGCCAGAGTGCCCGCGTATGGCGCGTCATACCAACTGCCCGGATAGTAAAGATGCTTGTCGATCGCTTGGTTCGCCAGGTAACCACTCACCGTTATGAGCAGCTGTGCCCCGAAGAAACTCGCATAGAACCGCCTCCACCCTGCGGAACTGTGACTCCACAAGAAACTCAGCGTCAGCAGCAGCACAATATCCAACAAACCGTTGAGCCGGTTATAGTTCGTACCATATCTCGCTTCGTCGAGAGTGACGTATTGCCAAGGGATTACGAAGAACAAATAGAGGAAGAGCCACCAGAGGAGCAGCAAGAGAAAATCCACGGTGCCCTGTGACTTACGCCTTTCGACCGGGTCCAGGTGGGGCTGCAACAGCAGAGCTGCTAAGAGAGGAATACTGGACAGGAACAGCAGAATGTCGCCGACGAACGGATTGGGCACTTCCTTTCGCAGTACCAGATCGAAATACATCCACATGGCCTGCCCGACAACCCGTGCTCCCCAGCACGCCGCCAGCAGCATCCAGAACAGTTGAGTTTGCCTCGGCCTTGCGCTCACGTTTACCAAGAAGACAAGCAGCGCCGACAACATCAGAAGAAAACCGATGATATCGGTAATTAGAGTGAGGGAAAACCCGCGGGGAGCAAGCAGAGTTGCGGCGATCTGCGCCAACACCAGGAAGGCAACCAGTGCAGCCCACACTTTCAAGTGATTTCGCAGGTCCGGAGGTGCGGCTTTCGACAAAAAGTTAGTGCTCATCTTCCGTCCGTTCTCGCGGTCTAGACAGCGGCCTTCTTCCCGTGATCGGACTGGCGCCTCCTCAGAAGTGCTCGTGTACATTCTCCCCCCGGACGCTCGAAACTACTAGAAACTATCTGATAAATCGGCTTTGAAAAGGCATAGCTTCAGCCATGCCGCAAAATGGCTGTTTCGAAGCGGGCTTTAGCCCCTGAGGTACTTCTCCTTGTGCCGTTCCGGTATTTATGAGGTGACTACTAGCCATATTTTCTGGGAAGAAAAGAGGAGCTTTGGATTCGGTCGGAATCGGCCCTCTCCCTTCATCTCCATACCAGACACGGCAGCGGTAGGGCGGTTAAAAATACGGCCCGCAGGTTAAGGAGCGTTACTGGTAGGAAGGACTCCCTGAACCAACTCCTGCGGGCCTTTCCAGGCAACCTAGAGATTGCGCCTAAACCCCCAGCGCCGTCTTTCAGAAAGTTTGCATTTATGGAGGATTCTTGCGGAATCGTGCCCGATCTCGCGCTGGTCGCCATCGGTGACGGCACACTGGAGTGTCTTTACGATACCAACAAGCCCCCGGTGGGGAGCTTTCCCCGGCCAGCAGCCGACTCCCGAGGGTGCCTGCGGGCCTTCCTGCCAACTGAAAAACCCAAGTATCGCGCAGCCGCGGATTGCTATCGGTGACCGCGGTCACGGCGAGCGGTTGCAATTGACCACAAACTCCAGGGTTCCGACCCATTGTTCCTTGGCCAGAGCATTTTCAGAGTGGCTGTAGCTCGGGTAGAGCGGGCCTTCAGGAGACTGTGTCGCGACCTCATGCAAGTCGGCGGCAGCGTACGAAGTGGCATGAAATCAGTCCCCGCAGGGGACGGCTCAGTCTAGCCCAGCACGCAGCCGCAGGCGGAGCGCTGGGTAGAACGGGAATAGATCAGAGTCCCGTAGGGACGACAGAGGTTGCGACACACCCTCTTCAGGCTCGCGTTAAGAGCGTCCTCACAACTCCGGTTCCAGAGGCTGCTGAAAAAATCGGCTTGAGCGGGCGTTTTGAAGGGACGCACCTTTAGAGCCTGCCCTGAGCCTGCCGAAGGGTGCGCCGTTAAGCTCTTTGTTTTTGTCATCACGAGCGGGCGAACAGGGGTCCCCAACGAGCGCCGTTTTTGCGCTTGTTGGGGTAAAGTTCAGCCCGCGAGGGATCTGCTTCTCCGACTTTTTCAGCGGCTGAAACCATCTTCTTCCTGCCTTGCCATAATCCGGCGAGCGCGCCGTCGAAGGGTCTGAGTCTGAAACTGTCTCCCGTTGGGTCGCGGGCCGTAGGCGTGAGCTCTTCTCCAATCGCCGCTCAGGGCACGCTCTGGTCCGCAGCATTATCCTGCCCAAGTTTCATCGACAGATAGGTTGCGTGCCCCTCCTCCACTTGCGCTAAGTCGCCATAAATCTGGCGCAGCGGCCCCTCGGGGGTTTGTTTCACTAGATTGGCATAGTAGCTTTGCGCGCCGATCTCCGCCTGCAGCGCCACCTGCAGCGCCAGCTTACGCGCCAGAAGACCGTCATTGCGGGCGGCAAGCACCTCATGGTCGTTCAGCTTGGGTACTTCGATACGCTCGAGCAACTCGTCCTCGGTCACCGCGCAGATCAAGTCCGGGTACTGCTCCGCGTATTTTTGTTGCAACAGCGCATGGTGGCCTCTTTCCTCAGTCGCCATTTCCCAGAACACGGCGGCGATTTCCAGCGACTCTTCATCGCCAAGTTCGGTGAACATCTGCGCGAAACGTCGATAAACCGCGGCATTTCGTTCTTCGATAAGAATGGCGGCCTGCAAGGCCTCGGGCGGCTCAAGCGAGGTAAAGCTGCGTTTCATGAAGGGGACCTCCGCAGAGCTAGGCTAACGGGGATTCTATCTGCAAAAAGGCGCGCCACACAACCCGCGTAAGAAGCAGTGTAAGAAGCAGCTTGCTCTTTTTCTTGTAGTCGATGACAGAGGCGCCTTCGCAAGATATACAGTCCCGGTCCAACGCCGTAGGCGTGGCTCAGTTTAGCCCAGCACGCAGCCGCAGGCGGAGTGCTGGGTAGGGTGGGGAATAAATTCGAGTCCCGTAGGGACGGCACCTACGGTTCTTGGCCTCAGTAGACGGCCGAGCTAAACCATCACCAGTCCCACTCAAGCAAAAGAAGCTCGAGTGGGGCACCCGGCAGTACTGGGAGTAAAATCGGCTGGCGGCCTGAGAATCCGGAGCAATGCACTTCAAGATCGTCGGTCCGGTGACCGAAGTTAAAACCATCGCATCCGGCACACGGATTCGAGAATGGAGACGCCTTCGCAAGATGTACGGCCCAAGCCGGTGGCGGAAACGAAAGGGGACCGCGCAGATCCGGCTTGCCGATGGTACGATATGCCGCGCCGAGATTCACTGGTACGAGGCGCATGGAATCGGGGCGAAGGAACACAAGATCAAGCGCATTCTGGATTGGCAGATATGAAACGCATAGAACCACAGTTCGTCGTTTGCGTTAAGAACACGCGGTACGGCGCATCGCTGGAATTAAGAAAGCTGTATCAAGTGGTTCCAGACGATAGCGCTGCTAAGCATCACCAGGTCCGCGTCATTGATGAGTCGGGAGAGGATTACCTGTACCCCGCAGATTATTTCGTCGCTGTTGACCTGCCCCAATCGACGGAAAAGGCAGTTCTGCGTGCGGCCGTTGTTACATCGACAAAGTGACTGCAACCTGCCTTGACTGCGATTTGAAAGGGCACGGCTTCAGAGGCTGCGGAAAAGAGTCGACTGCCCCTCGCTTTGAGAGGGCGCACCTTTAGAGCCTGCCCTGAGCCTGCGACGGTTTCGCGAAACCGTCCGTGAAGACAGAAGCTAAACGAGCGTGTATGTTCGCCTTAAATTTGCTTTTTTGGCGTCGCATCCGTCTCGGCGTATTCCATTGATCCTCAATGACTTGCTCATATAGCTTCTGGAGAGCCTGCCGAAGGGTGCGCCGTCGGAAGTCTCTTATTTTTGTCATCCCGAGCCGGCTTCAGCCGGCGAGGAACCTGCTTTTGAGCTTTTTCCGCAGCCTGTTCAGCCGTGCCGCCAAGGTCCAATCTAAGACTGGGCTTTTAGAGCGTGGGTGAGAACCGACCTTAGTATTTGCCAGTAGAATGTGCTGGCAGGAAATCCACGCCGTAGCCGGGGTCCCCAGTTCGCGCCCCGCCGTGGCGGGCGAACTGGGGTGGAGGTAGGCGCGGCTCAATTTAGAGCAGTTTTCGAACTAGTGTAGTCTTGCTAAGGCACGGGTAGAGCCGCGCTTCAGCGCGGCGTCAATGCGTACTTACGACTTCGCCGAGCCGGCTTCAGCCGGCGGCACCTGTGCTGCACCTCGACTACGCCAATAACTAAACCGCTTTGGTAATTATCCCGTGACATCACGTTAGCGTTCTGCTAGTCTGTGGATATTATGAACCGCAGACAGACAATCCCGAAGGAATTGCGGTACACGATCAATGATTTCAACCGCCAATTTCCAGACGATAACGCTTGTATCGAGCACCTTAAAGAGCAGCGTTTCCCCGGTGGGATTGCGTACTGCGGAAAGTGTCGGCAGGAGCAAAAGCACCATCGCATCAAGGGCCGTCCGGTGTATGGCTGCGATGTCTGCCTAACTCAAATTTCCCCGATGGCCGGGACGATCTTCGAGCACAGCAGCACTTCGCTTCGGCTGTGGTACTACGCCATGTACTTGATGGCTTCCACTCGTTGCGGCATTTCGGCAAAGCAGATTCAGCGCGAAACGGGTGTGACCTACAAAACCGCTTGGCGGATGTTTCGCCAGATTCGCTCGTTGCTGTCCGAAACTGACATGCAACTGGAGGGAGAAGCGGTGGAGATGGACGAAACTTACATGGGCGGCAAGCGCAAGGGTGTTCGCGGGCGTCCGCCTGCTGGCGATGGCAAGAAAACCTGCGTTGTCGGCGTCGTAGAGCGTAAGGGCTGCGTTGTGGCACTCGCCGCAACTGATGCAACCCGCGAAACTCTGCACGGCATTGCCAAAGAATATGTGCTGCCGGAATCAACCGTGTTCACCGACGAATTTGCTGCTTATGACGCCCTAGAATCGAACGGCTATCAGCATCGTCGCATCAATCACAGTGCTGGCGTGTATGTCATGGGAGATGTACATACTCAGACGATTGACGGTTTTTGGAGTCTCGTAAAACGTGGCATCGCTGGCGTGTACCACAACGTGGGAAAGCAATATCTACAGACTTACTTGGATGAGTACTCGTTCAGATACAATCGGCGGAACAAGGGGAATCTGATTTTCAACGATTTCTTGTAGCGGGTTTGCGACCGTGCGGACTCGCCGCTCGTCGCAGAAGATCGTGGAACGCGCGCCTTGCAATAGGCTGCATCTTTTCCGCAACCTCTGCGGAGGGCTTCAAAATCTTTCTGGTTCCGGGTTGATCGCTCTCAGCTTGGCGGCTCATCAGCGTACGCCCGTCCCTTCGCCGTCATTCTAACATGACGGCAGGACGGGTAGGGTCTGCCCAAGTCAAGCGAAGAATGGCGAAAAATCGGAGATGATGTTGCTCATCAAGTCGGACATACCTTGGAGCGTTGGCGTAAGCGGCTTACCCTGGACGATCTCAGGCTCGCGGAACGCTATCTCAAAGTGGAAGTGAATCTTTTGGTCAGGTATACGTCCGAATGTGGTGAAGATAATATCGCCTACCTTGAGTCCGCGAGCTTTCCCCATGTCGTTCCACTGAATAGGCTGTCCGACGAATTCAAACCCTATTCGGTCGAAGGCACTCACTACGACAAACAAAAGCCTGTGCTTGTCGAAGTTGTTAAGCTCATGGAGAGCCCACAAACCATCATTCCCTCCCTTGTAGGGATTACAGAGTCTAATCGCTTTTTTGATTTCTTCCCTCATGCCCTTTACTTTTCGGCCAGATTCTCGTTCGTACTCCTCGGGAGTCTGAAAAATGGGGAATCCTGTTTGGCGGGTCGGGCTATTGCCAGAAACGAGAACAAGTTGCCACGCCAAGTGATCCAAGGCGCTTCTCAGGTTGTGAATTGCATCCCCAGCAAGCAAAGCAATGTCGTCGGGCACGGAGATGTCATCAACGAGTCGGACTTTATGCGTTCCGGGTTCAGCATAATGTTGGGCGCTGACACGGTAGTCATCGAAAAATGCAAAACATGCTCTGTCGAGATCGGCGATGTGCTTATTGGCCCGTTCAACTTTACGCCTAGCGGAGTGGACGGAGGGATCGTCTGCCATGACGACTAATTCACCCCGCCCGCTGGCGGAAATCTTCACAGAAGTTCTAACACCTCCGACTCATCTTGAGAGGCAGCAATTTGCGCGTATAGTGGAGCGAATCTGGCGTGAGCGCGGGCTTTTGCCTCGCCGTCCGACAGCCACACCGCTAACCCGGGTTTCTCACCAGCAGTAAACACGATTGTGTGATTTAGAGCTGGAAAAAGGCCGTCA